>OEPS010000235.1_pt1 | contig 20545 bp, 20 predicted proteins | sample 1539411 | NCBI WGS metagenome assembly OEPS01 (sample SAMN02671747, study PRJEB22543) | soil metagenome | biome: bacteria | place: China:Hunan Province, Lengshuijiang City | collected 2012-10-15 | depth 0.08m m
ATGAAGCGTTTGATTCTGTACTTGAGCTTGATCCAACTTACAACTACGCGCACTTAAATCGCGGCATCGCTCTGTATTACGGCGGTCGCGCTAAGTTAGCGCAAGATGATCTGCTGGCGTTTTATCAAGACGATCCCAATGATCCTTTCCGAAGCCTGTGGCTTTATCTCGCTGAGCGTCAGCTCAATGAGAAGCAGGCACTTGAAGCACTGAGACAGCGCTTAAACAAGTCGGATAAAGAACAATGGGGATGGAACATTGTCGGGTTCTACCTTGGCGACATTAGCGAAAAAGAGCTAATGAACCGTCTGAAGGCAGACGCAACGGATAACACCTCGCTCGCTGAGCATCTCAGTGAAACCAACTTCTATTTAGGTAAGTACTACCTAAGTCTGGGGGACAAGGACAGCGCTACGGCACTGTTCAAACTGGCGGTCGCAAACAACGTTCACAACTACGTTGAGCACCGATACGCATTGTTGGAATTATCGCTCTTGGGCCAGGAGCAAGATGACCTGGCAGAATCGGACCAGCAATAGCTGACGAACACATCAGCCCTTTTTTTGATTGCCATCACCTTCGCGGGTGAGGGCGTTGTTGTTCGTTAATACATCTACTTTGAGCCGGTTCACACTTTTCAATGAAAATTACCGTAAATTTTCACGATGAGTTATGTAGACTGGCCGCCATTAATTTTGAGGCACACGTACTACATGGCTGAATTCGAAACCACTTTTGCAGATCTGGGCCTGAAGGCTCCCATCCTTGAAGCGCTTAACGATCTGGGTTACGAAAAACCATCTCCGATCCAGGCTGAGTGCATTCCGCATCTGCTGGGCGGCCGCGACGTTCTGGGTATGGCCCAGACGGGTAGCGGTAAAACCGCAGCGTTCTCTTTACCGCTGCTGAACAATATTGATCCTGAGCTGAGAGCACCGCAGATTCTGGTGCTGGCGCCGACCCGCGAACTGGCGGTACAGGTTGCTGAAGCAATGACGGAATTCTCTAAACATATGCGCGGCGTAAACGTGGTTGCCCTTTATGGCGGCCAGCGTTATGACGTGCAGCTGCGCGCGCTGCGTCAGGGTCCACAAATCGTTGTTGGTACTCCGGGTCGTCTGCTGGACCACCTGAAACGCGGCACGCTGGATCTCTCTAAACTGAGCGGTCTGGTGCTGGATGAAGCTGACGAAATGCTGCGCATGGGCTTTATCGAAGACGTAGAAACCATTATGGCGCAGATCCCGGAAGGTCATCAGACCGCTCTGTTCTCTGCCACTATGCCGGAAGCGATTCGTCGTATTACCCGCCGCTTTATGAAAGAGCCGCAGGAAGTACGCATTCAGTCCAGCGTAACCACGCGCCCGGACATCAGCCAGAGCTACTGGACTGCTTACGGTATGCGTAAAAACGAAGCGCTGGTGCGTTTCCTGGAAGCGGAAGATTTTGATGCGGCGATTATCTTCGTTCGTACCAAAAACGCGACCCTGGAAGTGGCCGAAGCGCTGGAACGTAGCGGCTATAGCAGCGCCGCGCTGAACGGTGATATGAACCAGTCCCTGCGTGAGCAGACTCTGGAGCGTCTGAAAGACGGTCGTCTGGATATCCTGATCGCCACCGACGTTGCGGCCCGTGGCCTGGACGTTGAGCGTATCAGCCTGGTTGTTAACTACGATATCCCGATGGATTCTGAGTCTTACGTTCACCGTATCGGCCGTACCGGTCGTGCGGGTCGTGCTGGCCGCGCGCTGCTGTTCGTTGAGAACCGCGAGCGTCGTCTGCTGCGCAATATCGAACGTACGATGAAGCTGACTATTCCGGAAGTTGAACTGCCGAACGCAGAACTGCTGGGCAAACGTCGTCTGGAAAAATTCGCCGCGAAAGTTCAGCAGCAGCTGGAAAGCAGCGATCTGGATCAGTACCGCGCGCTGCTGGCGAAAATCCAGCCGTCTGCTGAAGGTGAAGAGCTGGATGTTGAAACTCTGGCCGCAGCACTGCTGAAAATGGCTCAGGGCGAGCGTCCGCTGATTCTGCCGCCGGATGCGCCTATGCGTCCTAAGCGCGAGTTCCGCGACCGTGACGATCGTTTCGAACGTCGTGGCGACCGTAACGATCGTGGCCCACGCGGTGAGCGCGGTGGCGAAGATCGTCCTAAGCGCGAACGTCGTGACGTTGGCGATATGGAGCTGTACCGCATTGAAGTGGGCCGTGATGACGGCGTTGAAGTTCGTCATATCGTTGGCGCGATTGCTAACGAAGGCGATATCAGCAGCCGTTACATCGGTAACATCAAGCTGTTCGCTTCTCACTCAACAATCGAACTGCCGAAAGGCATGCCGGGCGAGGTGCTGCAGCACTTTACGCGTACGCGCATCCTGAACAAGCCGATGAACATGCAGCTGCTGGGCGATGCTCAGCCGCGTCCTGAGCGCAGCGGCGAACGTCGTGGCGGCGGTGAGCGTCGTGAAGGCGGCCGTAGCTTCGGCGGCGGTGAACGTCGTGAAGGTCGTGGTTTCGGTGGTGAGCGTCGCGAAGGCGGTCGTGGTGAAGGTCGTCGCTTCAGCGGCGAACGTCGTGAAGGTGGCCGTGCGCCGCGCCGCGATGATGCTTCTGCTCCGCGTCGTGATGACTCCGCTGGTCGTCGTCGTTTCGGTGGCGATGCATAATTAGCGTTCCGCTGACGTAAAGTAAACGATACAGCCCCGATCTTAACGATTGGGGCTTTTTTTATTTCTTTTGTACTCATGTACTGGTACAGTGCGTCACGTTAATAACAAGAAAAGTTTTTTTGACTGGAGATTTCGGCAAATGGCGACACTTACCACTACGGCAACCCGACCGTCCTTATTTGGCGGCGTAGTGATTATTGGCGGGACGATTATTGGCGCGGGGATGTTCTCACTGCCGGTCGTAATGTCCGGAGCGTGGTTCTTCTGGTCTCTGGCGGCCCTGGTTTTTACCTGGTTTTGCATGCTTCACTCAGGGTTAATGATCCTCGAAGCGAACCTGAATTATCGAATTGGCGCAAGCTTCGATACCATTACTAAGGATTTGCTCGGCAAAGGCTGGAATCTGATTAACGGCGTGTCGATCGCCTTTGTACTTTATATTCTGACTTACGCTTATATTTCCGCCAGCGGCTCGATTCTGCACCATACGTTTAGCGAAATGTCACTGAACGTACCGGCAAGGGCGGCTGGCTTCGGTTTTGCGCTGCTGGTGGCGTTTATCGTCTGGCTGAGTACCAAAGCGGTGAGCCGTATGACGGCCATTGTTCTGGGAGCAAAGGTGATTACTTTCTTTCTCACCTTCGGCAGCCTGTTGGGGCACGTCCAGCCGACAACCCTGTTTAACGTTGCTGAACAAAATGCGTCATACATGCCCTACCTTTTGATGACGCTGCCGTTCTGCCTTGCGTCTTTCGGCTATCACGGTAACGTGCCGAGCCTGATGAAGTACTACGGCAAGGATCCACGTACTATTGTTAAATGCCTGGTTTATGGCACGCTGTTAGCGCTGGGTCTGTACGTGGTATGGCTGCTGGTGACGATGGGCAATATCCCTCGTCCGGAATTTATCGGGATTGCGCAGAAGGGGGGCAACATAGATGTCCTGGTCCAGGCGCTCAGCGGCGTACTGAATAGCCGGAGCCTTGATCTGCTGTTAGTTATCTTCTCGAACTTTGCCGTTGCCAGTTCATTCCTGGGCGTAACGCTCGGCCTGTTTGATTATCTTGCTGATTTATTCGGTTTTGATGATTCCGCATTGGGACGTTTTAAAACCGCGCTTCTGACCTTCGCTCCGCCGATAATTGGCGGCCTGCTGTGGCCGAACGGATTCCTGTACGCGATTGGTTATGCAGGCCTGGCGGCGACGATCTGGGCGGCAATTGTACCGGCGCTGTTGGCTCGCGCATCGCGTAAACGCTTTGGCAGCCCATTATTTCGCGTTTGGGGTGGAAAGCCGATGATTGCTTTGGTCCTGCTGTTTGGACTGGGTAATGTTATTGTACATTTCCTGTCGAGTTTTAACGTATTACCAACCTATCAATGATTAGAAATGCGGCAAAAATGCCGCATTACTCACTATCCGAGAAGCTCTTCTTTCACCTGCATCGCCAAATCAAATGAATGCAGGCGCGCCTGATGATCGAATATTTGGCCGTTGACCATGATTTCATCGGCCTGGGTTTCCCGCAGGATCGATTCCAGCCCATGGCGAACTTTGGCTTTATCGCCCACCAGCGACATGCTCAGCGCCTGCTGGACACCATATTGCTCAGACGCTGACCATAGCTGATGCATATTTTGCACCGGCGGCGGTAGCTGCCCGGTCTCGCCGCGACGTAGTTTGACAAACGCCTGCTGCATGGACGTAAACAGGAACTCGGCATCTCTGTCGCTATCGGCGGCGATGATGTTAATGCACACCATCGCATACGGTTTCTCTAACCGTTCTGATGGTTTGAAATGAGTGCGGTAGAGGTGCAGAGCCTGGAAGAGCATGTCCGGCGCGAAGTGAGAGGCGAAGGCAAACGGCAGACCAAGCTGCGCCGCCAGCTGCGCGCTATACAGGCTGGAGCCGAGCAGCCAGACCGGGATCTTCTCGCCATAGCCGGGAACCGGACGGACGTGCGGATTAGGATCGCGGGCGTCGAACCAGTCCACCAGTTCCGCGACATCGCGCGGGAAGTTATCGACATCGCCGCTCATATGGCGCCGCAGCGCGCGCATGGTCGGCTGGTCGCTACCCGGCGCGCGGCCAAGGCCAAGATCGATACGTCCGGGATAAAGCGTATTGAGCGTGCCGAACTGCTCGGCAATCACCAGCGGCGAATGGTTCGGCAGCATCACGCCGCCGGAGCCAAGATGCAGAGTGGTGGTATTGGCTGCAAGGTAGCCAATCAGCACCGAGGTCGCGGCGCTGGCGATACCGACCATATTATGGTGCTCGGCCAGCCAGTAGCGGCGATAGCCGCGTTTTTCTGCCAGCTGCGCCAGAGCTAAAGAGTGGGAGAAGGCTTCCTTCGCGGAAGAACCTTGCGGGATCGGCGCCAGATCGAGCACCGAAAACGAAACAGATTTGTCAGTCATAAAGGCTCACTTTGCTACAGCATAGTCATCAGATTGAAGGTCTTCTTCCAGCCTGGCGCATTCGTGATACGCCTGCCAGAAAAGCTGCGTCTTTAATAGTGCATTAAAAAGCAGCGATAGCCATTAACAAAGTGAGCTGTACTCAGCTCTGCAGTTCCAGCCCGGCCAGCCGCCGCCAGTAGCCGTTACAGTCGCTGTTTGCCGTCAGCGGCAGCGGCGCAGCGCCGTTTTCATTGGCGCGAAAGGCGTCGAGCATTGCGAAGGTCTCGCTGCCCAGCGGCGACAGGCGAACCATATCTACCAGGCCGTTCATGGTGCTTAGTTCATTCCCGAGGTTGTAGACGTAGCCGCTCATGGTTTGGATGCCGTTGAGGACGAATACCTGCTGGTTCTCCTGCGAGAGCACGTCGCGTCCGTTAGGATATTTGATGCAGCAGGTTTCGCACTCATCTTTTGGCCGGTCTTCCGAGCGTGCGGTAAAGCAGCGGGCGGAGTAGGCCAGCGGCAGGTTACCGTAGCTGAGGACTTCTACCTCAAACTGATTGCGGATGCCCAGCTCGTCGCACTGGGTTAGCAAATTCGCCAGCCAGTCGCGGGAAAGCTCAACCGGCATGCACCAGCGCATCATGCCTTGCTTAAGCAGCAGGCGCAGGGTGACTGCGTTATAGCAGTTGAGCGCATGGCCGGCGACGAACGGCAGCTTGCGTTCCGCGCACAGGTTGACGACCCCGAGATCGCTGGCTTCAATCAGAAACTCACCGTTATCGACGTAGCGTTTCAGTTCGCCGAGCTCAGAGGAAGCCTGCACCAGCGCGAGGGTGGAAAGCACCACCTGCTTACCGCTTTTTGCCAGCGCTTTTGCCATTTCGATCCAGTCGCCGACTTTGGTCGCCCGGCGTTTACTGCATACCGCTTCGCCGAGATAAATGGTGTCCGCGCTGCAGCCCGCCGCCTGCTGGTAAAAATCTTCCAGCGTCTCTTTTGGCCAGTAATAAAGCACCGGCCCTAATGAATATTTCATTGCTGTTCTCACTGCCATTTACGGTGATAGGCGCCAAGGGTGGTTTGTGTCCCTTCGGACATGGAACCGAGGGTTTCCATCCATGCGGATTGCGGCACGAAGTTTTGCGGATCGGCTTTGCAGCGATCGATCGCCTGACGCCAGACTTTCGCCACCTGGGTGACGTACGCCGGGCTGCGCTGGCGGCCCTCAATTTTCACCGAAGCAATATTTGCCGCCATCAGTTCCGGCAGCAGCTCCAGGGTATTCAGGCTGGTGGGTTCTTCCAGCGCGTGATAGCGCTCGCCGTCGATCAGATAGCGCCCTTTACACAGCGTCGGGTAACCGGCGTTTTCACCGTCCTGATAGCGGTCGATTAGCACTTCGTTAAGGCGCGACTCCAGACCCTGCGGCGTTTGCTGCCAGCGGACGAAGCGCGCAGGCGAGCAGGCGCCGACGGTATTAGGCGATTCACCGGTCAGATAAGAGGAAAGATAGCAGCGGCCTTCCGCCATGATGCACAGGCTGCCGAAGGCGAAGACCTCCAGGGGGACCGGCGTGGCGCGAGCCAGCTGTTTAACCTGGTGAATCGACAGAACGCGCGGTAGCACCACGCGGGCGACGTCGAAATTGCGATGATAAAACTTCACCGCTTCTTCATTGGTGGCTGAAGCCTGAACGGAGACGTGACGCTCAATATGCGGATAGCGCTCGGCGGCGTACTCCAGCATCGCGATATCGGCGAGGATCAGCGCATCGGCGCCCAGCTGGGCCGCCATATCGACCGCGCGCTGCCAGCGAACATAACCATCAGGATGGGCGAAGGTATTAATGGCGATATGCAGTTTGCGGCGATGCTGGTGTACAAAGTTGACGGCTTCCTGCAGTTTCTTTTCGGTGAAATTAAGGCCGGCAAAGTGGCGGGCGTTAGTGTCATCTTTCAGCCCGATGTAGACGGCATCGGCACCATTTTCGATGGCCGCCTTAAGCGCCGGGAGGTTACCGGCTGGGCAGAGCAGCTCCATAATCTTTCCTGAAAAACGCGGCCCGTCAGGGACGCTGGATGGTTAATGAGCTGGGATTTTAGTTAACCTTCTGGTGACAATTTTTGATTTGAGGCAGTTAAAAGCGTATTGGCGGGATCAATACCTGAGACCCGACATTGTGATTTTGTTGATTTACGCCGCTATGTCGTTTATTTGATATGGCACAATAGATGGACTATTGCATTCATGGAGTAAAGCTTGTGTTGGATAAACTGCGTTCCAAACTGGTTCAATTTGGCCCGTCAATGATGAGCGTGCCGGTTAAGCTGGCGCCATTTGCCCTCAAGCGCCAGGTGCTGGAACAAGTATTAAGCTGGCAGTTTCGCCAGGCGCTGGCCGATGGTGAGCTGGATTTTCTCGAAGGGCGCTGGCTAAGTATTAATGTGCGTGATATCGGCCTGCTGTGGTATACCTCGGTAGTTGATGGTCGTCTGGTCGTCAGCCCTACGGCTGAAGCAGACGTCAGCTTCAGCGCCGACGCCAGCGATCTGCTGATGATTGCGGCGCGTAAGCAGGATCCGGATACGCTGTTCTTCCAGCGTCGCCTGGTTATCGAAGGCGACACCGAGCTGGGGCTGTATGTAAAAAACCTGATGGATGCCATTGAGCTGGAGCAGATGCCTAAGGCGCTGCGTGTCATGCTGCTGCAGCTGGCGGACTTTGTTGAAGCTGGCCTGAAAGGCCCGCAGAAACCTGAACAGACATCGGTAGGTGAGGCATGCTGATTCGAGTAGAGATAGGGATTGATGCACCGGGCATCGACGCGCTGTTGCGTCGTACCTTCGGCAGTGATGCGGAAGCGCAGCTGGTACATAGCCTACGTGAAGACGGTCTGATCACGCTGGGCCTGGTGGCGACGGATGACGAAGGTCAGGTTGTGGGCTATGTGGCATTTAGCCCGGTCGCCGTCGAAGGTGAGGAGCTACAGTGGGTCGGGCTGGCTCCGCTGGCGGTAGACGAAAGCTACCGCGGTCAGGGAATCGGGCGTCAGCTGGTCTATGAAGGGCTTGATTCGCTTAACGAGTTTGGCTATGCCGCCGTCGTGACTCTTGGCGATCCGGCGCTGTATGGTCGTCTGGGCTTTGAACCTGCGGCGCGTTTTAATCTGCGTTGCCGTTGGCCGGATAGCGCGGAAGCTTTCCAGGTTCACCGCCTGGCCGATAACGCCCTTGATGGCGTAAGCGGGCTGGTCGAATATAGCGACCACTTCAACCGCTTCTGAGACTTTCCAGCAAAGCCTCAAACGAACCATCCCCGGCAACGAGGCGCTCTTTCTGGCGCTTCGTTAGCTGCTTGATACGATACTCCAGGCGCAGAGCTAGTGAGTGTTCACCAACTTCCTGGCTGAAGGCCAGCTGAAGCTCTCCTTTTCCACGCAGCGCTTTTGCTCCTTTGCCATCCTGATGCTGGCAAAAGCGGCGTGAAACATCGGTGGTAATCCCGGTATAGAGGCGATTATCGGCGGTACGAATCAGATAGAGAAACCAGCACACGGTACACAGGTCGCTATGTTAAGGTGTGAGCACCATAACATACTGGAGAGTAAAGATGGATACGCTCGCCGCTATCAGCCGTTGGCTGGGCAAGCAGCACGTTATTACCTGGTGCGTTTCCCGGGATGAAGAGCTGTGGTGTGCTAATGCTTTTTACGTCTATGATCCGGAAAAGGTCGCTTTTTATCTTCTCAGCGATGAAAAAACGCGCCACGGCCAAATGACCGGAGCACGCGCTAAAGTTGCCGGAACCGTTAACGGGCAGCCCAAGACCGTGGCGCTGATCCGCGGCGTTCAGTTTAAAGGAGAGATTCGCCGGCTATCCGGAGAAGAAGAAGCGGCCATGCGCAAACGCTACGTCAGCCGTTTCCCGGTGGCCCGCATGCTATCGGCGCCCGTCTGGGAGATTCGTCCCGATGAGATCAAGTTCACCGATAACACGCTGGGTTTTGGTAAAAAGCTGCACTGGCTGCGTGAATCAGGCTCCGAGCAGGCGTAAGGCTTCGCGATTAAACGCCGGCAGGTCGTCAGGCGTTCTGCTGGTTACCAGCTGTTCATTGTCGATGACCACTTCCTGATCGTAGAATTCACCACCGGCGTTTTTGACGTCGACAACGATAGGTTTTACTGCCGTCAGCTTACGCCCGCGAATCACATCAGCGCTAATCAAAAGCTGTGGACCGTGGCAAATAGCGAATACCGGCTTGCCGCTGTTCACGAAATCACGGGTGAAGGTGACAAAACGCTCGTCACCGCGCAGTGAGTCCGGTGAATAGCCGCCCGGCAGCAGTAAGGCATCGAAGTCGGCAGGGCTAACGTCATCAATAGCTTTGTCGATGACCACTTCGGCTTCTCCCTTTTTCCCTTTTACCTTCTTACCCGCCTGTTTTTCAATCGTCACCACCTCATGACCGGCCAGACGGTAGGCGTCTGCGGGCGAGGTGTATTCCGAGTCTTCAAAGTCGTCGGTAATTAAAACGGCAATCTTCTTACTCATTCTTCCTCCAGTGTTTTGGTGTGGAATGAGGCATTTCCCTGATGATGATGGATAATTACCTCGTAGAGTATTAAGCCTGGAACATGAGCCGGGGATCGCAAGGTAGAAAAATCTGCAAAGGAGTTTCGATGAGTCAGGTACTGTTAACGGGAGCAACCGGGTTAGTTGGTGGTCACTTACTTCGGATGCTGTTGAATGAGCCGGAGATTAAATCCATTGCTGCGCCTACTCGCCGGCCGCTGGCCGATATTTCCGGCGTGTTTAATCCACACGACCCGCAGCTAACGGATGCCCTGGCGCAGGTCGTTGATCCGATAGACATCGTTTTCTGCTGTCTGGGAACGACTCGCCGTGAAGCCGGAAGTAAAGAAGCGTTTGTGCATGCAGATTATACGCTGGTCATTGATACCGCGCTGGTGGGAAAAAGGCTGGGCGCCCGGCATATGCTGGTGGTCAGCGCGATGGGAGCGAATGCGCACTCGCCTTTTTTCTATAATCGGGTAAAAGGCGAGATGGAAGAGGCGCTGATTGCGCAGCAGTGGCCGCGCCTGACCATTGCCCGGCCGTCAATGCTAATCGGCGAGCGTGAAAAAAAACGCACCAGTGAGACGCTGTTTGCGCCGTTTTTCCGCCTTTTGCCGGGAAACCTCAAATCGATAGACGCGCGAGATGTGGCCAGCGCCTTACTCGCGGAGGCGTTATCGCCAACGCATGAAGGCGTACAAATTCTCTCTTCGTCGCAGCTTCGGGAGAGAGCGGCGCGTTCAGCGGATTAATAATTTCCAAAATTTCCCTGAAAGCGTAGTATTCATGACCTCTATTTTTCATGACACTCCCCGGGGAATGCTATGGCTGGTCAGTCTTCATCTCAGGCGGCAACACCGTTGCAATGGTGGAAGCCCGCTCTCTTTTTTTTCGTCGTTATTATTGGGTTGTGGTTCGTTAAATGGCAGCCCTATTACGGCAAAGCCTTTACCGCAGCTGAGACACACAGTATTGGTAAATCCATCCTCGCCAACGGTAACGCTAATCCTTTAGCAGCGGCCTGGGATTACGCGCTGGTCTATTTCCTGGCGGTATGGAAAGCGGCGGTTTTAGGCGTCCTGCTGGGATCGCTTATTCAGGTGCTGATCCCTCGAGACTGGCTTTTGCGCACGCTGGGACAGGCGCGTTTTCGCGGTACCTTGTTGGGGGCCGTGTTCTCTTTGCCGGGCATGATGTGTACCTGCTGCGCCGCGCCGGTGGCGGCGGGAATGCGTAAGCAGCAGGTTTCTATGGGCGGCGCGCTGGCATTCTGGTTGGGCAACCCGCTGCTGAACCCTGCGACCCTGGTATTTATGGGCTTTGTGCTGGGCTGGCAGTTTGCGTTGATTCGCCTGCTGGCCGGGCTGGCGACGGTACTGGTGGTTGCCACGCTGGTGCAGAGATGGGTGAAAGAGGCGGCGATACAACCTGTTTCTGTGCCTGAAGCGACGGTGGAAATCACGCAGGGCGGTTTTTTCAGCCGCTGGCTGCGCGCGCTGTGGACGCTGTTCTGGAATACCATCCCGGTTTATATTCTGGCGGTGCTGGTGCTGGGAGCCGCGCGGGTGTGGTTATTTCCTCACGCCGATGGCGTGGTGGATAACACGTTGTTCTGGGTGATTGCGATGGCAATTGCCGGCTGTCTGTTTGTTATTCCGACGGCGGCGGAGATCCCGATTGTGCAGACCATGATGCTGGCGGGGATGGGCGTGGCGCCCGCGCTGGCGCTGCTGATTACGCTGCCTGCTGTCAGCGTACCGTCACTGATTATGCTGCGTAAAGCATTCCCGGCGAAGGCGCTGTGGCTGACCGGTGGACTGGTGGCGCTGTGCGGCGCGGTAGCAGGCGGGTTGGCTTTAATCTGATATTTTCCCGGGTTGCGGCGTAAACGCCTTACCCGGGCTACGGGTTTACAGCCGTCTGTGGGCCGGTAGCCCGGCTCAGCGTAGCGCAAGCCGGGATGTATCGTGTTTATTTGATATAGGTAAAGGCGGTGGTGACGCGAGACACGCCGCTCACCCGGCTGGCGATATCCGCTGCCGCGCGTCCTTCACGGTCGGTGACCAGACCCATCAGGAAGACTTCACCGTTTTCCGTTGTTACTTTCACGTTAGAGGATTTCACCTGGTCGGTACCCAGCAGCTGGGAGCGGACTTTAGTGGTTATCCAGGTATCCGAAGAGGCGGTACCTAAGCCGATGGGCTGACCCTGACGCACTTCGTTAAACACCTCGGTTGTACCTTCTACACCCATCGCGATTTGCTTCGCTCGTGCGGAGAGGTCTGACGTTGGAGACTGCCCGGTCAGCAGGACTTTACCCTGGTACGCGGTAACGTTGATGCGAGCCTCTTTTTTAATTTGTTCATCTTTCGACAGGGCGCTGTTGACGCGCAGCTCGAGCGTGCCGTCATCAACCTGAGTACCGACCGTACGCGGGTCTGTCGCGGCTTTAGTGCCGACTGCTGCCGTTCCGACTACCGCTGCAGCAACGCATCCCTGAAGTAATAGCGCAGAAAGCAGAATGGCGAGGGGCGAGAGAGCCTTCATGTGTTCTCCTTAATCGTCCTGGTGTGGAAAAAGCGTGTTATCGATCAAATCGCACAGACAGTTTACGGTGAGCATGTGCATTTCCTGAATTCGCGCGCTGCGATGCGAAGGAATACGGATTTCGACGTCCTGCTGCCCTAAAAGGCCAGCCAGTTCACCGCCGTCATAGCCGGTTAACGCCACGATAGTCATATCGCGGGTGACCGCCGCTTCGACGGCTTTCACGATATCACGGCTATTGCCGCGCGTAGAAATCGCCAGCAGCACATCGCCAGCGTGCCCCAACGCACGTACCTGTTTAGCATAAATCTCGTCATGCAGGCGATCGTTGGCAATTGCGGTTAAGACCACATTATCGGTATTTAGTGCAATGGCGGGTAAACCGGGGCGCTCTGTTTCAAAACGATTAATCATGCTGGCAGCAAAATGCTGTGCGTTGGCGGCGGAAGTGCCATTACCACAACAGAGGATTTTGTTGCCGTTCAGCAGCGACTGGACGAGCGTCATAGCCGCACGGGAGATGGCGTCCGGGAGTGCTTCCGCTGCTGCAATTTGAGTTTGAATGCTTTCAGTAAAGCAGGCTTTGATTCTATCGAGCACAGGATCCCTTAATTCATTTATACCCGTCATACTTCAAGTTGCTTGTGCTTTGGCTTTGTTACTCGGCTCATTCATGATGGGACCAGCGCTATTCAAAGCATAAGTGCCTTGCCCTGCAACTCGAATTATTTGGGTATACATTATTCGCCAAAGGCGTTTTTTAGCCATTGGATGTCGTTTCCGGTGAAGGCTACCACATCGAAACGGCAATCCACAGTCTCAAAACTCCCATTCTTTCGGGAAAGCCACAGACGCGCGGCTTTGAGCAGTTTTTGTTGCTTTTGCGGCGTGACGCTGGAGGCGGCATCGCCGTAGTTGGCGCTGCGACGATAGCGCACTTCCACAAAGACGGTGATGCTACCATCGCGCATGATGAGGTCAATTTCGCCGCCACGCTCATGGACGTTGGCGGCGATAAAACGCAGGCCCTGGCTCTCAAGCCAAAGGCGAGCCCGGATTTCCCAGGCGTCGCCGGTCTGCTTATTTAGTTGGCTGCGACGATTTGCCCACCCTGGTATTTGAGCCATGACAGTTTCCTGTTGATAACGCACTCCTGGGTAGCCGTGAGATCGCCGGTGTTGCCGTTCAGCTCAAAGCCGGGAACCTGGCGGATCTGCGAGAAATGGTTGGCCAGCGACCAGGCGTCGGCGCCCATCGCGTACAGACGGGCCAGCGAGTAATCGTTGCGAACCGCGGCGAGCGCCTGCTGTTGCAGCGCCGGATTACTTCCGGCCAGCATCGGGATCTCGCTGTATTGCAGGCCTTCCATCTCCAGTCGGAAATCCGGGCTGGATGCGCCCTGGGCGCTACGGGAGCTGGCATACAGCGTCACGCCGCTCTGGCTGCCGTTACGCAGGGCGATCATTGGTTTGATATACGCGATTTGTTCCGGCGTAGCCAGAATATATGCGGCATCGACACCACCGGTGCTGCTTACTGGCATATCGCTCGGGCTACCCAGGGCGCTGTCCTGCGATGATGGCAGGGTAGAGACTGGAGTACCGCTCAGGGAGATCCCGCTGTTAACGCTGCCGCGCAGCTCGGCGGTGGAGCCCAGGCGCTGTTGCAGTACCGTACCGCCGCCCAGCTTAAGCCACTCGTTGGCGAAGGCATTCACCACGCGATCGCCCAGTGCGCCGCGCGGTATCAGTAGCAGAGGAGTCTGCTTGCCCTGATCGTGAATATGGCGTGCGGCGTCGCGTGCTTCGTCTTCAGGAGAGAGGGCGAAATAGCAGATATTGATTCGGCTTTCGACTCTCTCCGGTTGATTAAGCGCCAGCACGTTGAGCGAGGTGTTGCTCTTGATGACCTCTTCAACGTTATCTTTTAACAGAGGGCCGACGACGATAGTCGCGCCGTCCTGCTGTACCTGGGCCAGCAGCTGGCTTATGGGCTGAGCGGTGGTGTCGTAGATTTTCAGCTCTGCGGAAGGATTGGCTGGGGTCGCGGCGACCGCCTGAGCCGCTGCTGGCTGGCTGGTGGTTTCAGGGCTATTTGTGGTTTCCGATGCCGGGGCTTGTACTGCCGCAGGAGCGGTGACCGGCGCCGTTGTTTGCGCCTGGTCAGCAGCCGGAGCCTGTACCGGCTGCTGAGCGTTATTGCCGGTAGTGAGATCGGTGACTTCCGCCTGCGACGGGCTTACCACCGCGCTATCAGCAACGTTCGCTGCCTGGGCGACCTGGACGGGTACCGCGCTTCCTGCAACAGCAGGCGCGCCGTTTTTCGCCGCTTCAAAGCCCTGCTTAATTGTGCGGCCAAATATCGCCGCCTGGCCGTTCAAAGGCAGTAGCAGAGCGATTTTATTGGTCGATGCGGCCTGGTAATTCTGCATATTCACCAGCGCCGTCGGCAGCATTTTCGCCCCCGGGTTTTGCGGATAGCGGGTCTGCCAGTCTTTCACGCCGGCCTTGAGCAGCGTCGGATCGGTGCGGTTATCCAACCACATGCGCTGCAGATCCAGCCAGCCTTGCAGCACGTTTTCATCGGCGTTAATCACCAGCGCGTTGGCCTGCTCTCTGGTCATGGCGGTGAGCGCTTTCCAGGTTGCGTCGATGTTTTTCTGTTTTTGCGCGGGCAGGCTCAGCAGCGGCTGCTGGGCAATCAGGGCCCGCAGCAGGTTCAGCGAGGGTTGACCCTGGCTGGCGTCAATTTGCGCCTGCCAGTAGCGGGGCAGTTGATTCTGCTCAAAGCTTGCCGGGTCGAGTTTGCTCAGCAGCGTCTGCGCGCCCTGGAAATCGTTCTGCGCCAGCTTCACTTCTACCGCCAGCAGCGACTGCTCGCGGCTCTGCGCGCCTTTAAGGTTCGATGGCAGCTTGTTAAACAGGTCAATGGCCTGCGGTTTCTTACCTTCTGTTAGCAGTGCACGAATGGCGAGTAATTGCCAGTTGGTCTTGCTATCATTCGAGCTTTGCTGCATCTGTTCCAGATAGTAACTGGAGTTTGCCTGTGCCGTACCCTGCAAATGCGCCGTGCTCTGGTCCGGGGTATGGGTGCCGCAGCCGGCAAAAATCAGAGCGGCCAGCAGTACGGGCAGACAACGCACGGGTTTAGAACGAAGAAATGTTGAAGGTACCATATGTGTCCAGTGATATTTTTTTGGCTCAATGCTCAATATTAAATCGGCAATACGGACGAAACAATGAAACAACACGAATCAGCGGATAATTCTCAGGGACAGCTCTATATTGTGCCCACTCCGATAGGAAATCTGTCTGATATCACGCAACGCGCGCTGGAAGTGTTGCAAGCCGTTGATTTAGTTGCAGCGGAGGACACGCGTCATACCGGTTTGCTGCTGCAGCATTTTGCAATTAACGCCCGTTTATTTGCACTTCATGACCATAATGAACAGCAAAAGGCGGAAACGCTGGTAGCGAAGCTAAAAGAGGGGCAAAACATTGCGCTGGTTTCCGATGCCGGAACGCCGCTGATTAACGATCCCGGTTATCATCTGGTGCGCACCTGCCGCGAGGCTAATATCCGCGTGGTGCCGCTGCCAGGCCCCTGTGCGGCGATTGCGGCGCTGAGCGCGGCCGGACTGCCTTCGGATCGTTTTTGCTATGAAGGTTTTTTACCTGCCAAATCAAAAGGCCGCCGCGACACGCTGAAGGCGCTGGAAGAAGAGCCGCGCACGATTATCTTTTATGAATCCACCCACCGTTTACTGGAAAGCCTGGAGGATATTTGCACCGTGCTCGGTGAGTCCCGTTATGTGGTGCTGGCGCGTGAGCTAACCAAAACCTGGGAATCGATTCACGGCGCGCCAATCGGCGAGCTGCTGGCATGGGTGAAAGAGGACGAAAATCGTCGTAAAGGTGAGATGGTCCTGATCGTCGAGGGCTTTAAAGCGCAGGAAGAAGCGCTGCCGGCGGTGGCGCTGCGCACGCTGGCGCTGCTGCAGGCTGAATTACCGTTGAAGAAAGCCGCCGCCCTGGCCGCAGAAATTCACGGCGTGAAGAAAAACGCGCTCTATAAGTACGCCCTGGAGCAGCAGGGGTAAGCAGAACGCCCGGGGAGTGCCCCGGGCTGATAGCTTATTTAGCGGGGGTTGCTTCGAAGACCAGCATCTGTAACGGTTGGAGCGTGACGATAACCGCACCCTGATAATTGTCCGGGAATGTCGAATTATTCCCGTAAATGCTTTTTAACGTGAAGTGTGAGGCTTCTCCATGCGGAAGCTCAAAGGCTTTTGTCAGGTCGAGATAGTATTGCTGCGGTTTGTCCGACGGATTGCGCAGTCCAAGTATGGCTTTTTCTTTACTCCAGGATGCCCAACCATACACTTCCAGCGCCGTTGGATCGCCGCCCACCCAGTGGGTATCGACTAATATATCGGCGTTAGCACGAGACCATTTTGCCGCCTGCGCCAGGGTATCCCATTTCGCCTTGTTGAGCATAGAAGGTGTGATGTAGAGCTCCTGTAGCTGCGTGCCCGTGGCGAAATAGCTCCAGACCTGATCGGCAAAATCGCTATCTGTTTGCACTTTCTCCAGTCCGTAATAGGCATTTTCAGCACTTACAATGCCGTGATACATCAGTGAGTTAAGCGGGAATAGCGGACCTTTTCTTACGATAGAGCGCCAGGTTTCAGCATCCCGGTAAGTCATCCATTGTTGTACCGGCGTGCCGGGTCCGTAGAGATTAATGTCATCGCCCTGCCGCCAGATTGAGTCGGCATAGAATAGCCATGAGGGGCTGGCGTTGGTCCCGGTAGTTAAATTAATAAACTGGTTCGGGTTGGCGCTACGCATATTATGAAGGAGGGCAATTGAAGCATCGAAATCGGAGGCGAACTCGCTGCCTTTAATATGTGAATTGGCATTCCCCATTCCATCCAGTTTAAATGACGTGATATGCTCTTCTTTAATCAGCTTAATAATCTGCTCATTAAAGTTTTTAAAGTAATTTGGCCCGGAGAGAGCAAATTTACCGTCAACGGTTTCGAAACCGTATTCTTTCGCATGGGATACGCGAATATCTCGCGGTTTGTTATATCCTCCCCAGGGCGAAAGCCAGAGGCCCACGGAGCTGTGCATACTGTCAGCTTTTTCCCTGACTTTACTAAAGCCATTGCTAAACGCAGGGCCAAATAACCATCTTCCGGTCCGGTCATCCCAGCCATCGTCTAACAGGAAGGCGTCCAGCGCTACGCCGCGTCCGGTAATGAATTCTTTATTCCACTCATCCATGCGCGCTAAAACGTCAGATTCGGTATAGGTGGTAAAGAAGCCGATATCCATCCAGCTGTTGTAGTGCAGGTATGGTTTATAGGGGCGCGGGCGGACTGCGTCGATAAATTGGTTAACGCTGCGGCGTAGCTGGTTGGTTTCCGGGAAGGTGCCGAACCAGGTGGTGTAGCTGACGGGAGTACCTGGCTGCAAAGGCGTTTTTAGTTCGACGTTAAGATTAGTCGTCGCTTCATAAGCCCAGGTATTCACTACGGGTTTATTCGGCAATATAAAAAAGGAATCGGCAATAATCGGGGAGCTATTTATTGCACCGTCTACAAATGGCGCCTGCGACTGTTTTCTGGTAGGGAAGAACGTTATTTTTGCGATGTTTTTCTCTTTCACGAGGGCGGTAATCGTATAATCAATGCTGGCGTATTTATCTTTAACCAGGTTCAGTTTTACTACGACGTTAAAATCAGGATGGGTATAGTCAATGCTGATGGTATTATCTTTTTTATCTACATGCTTTATTTTAAAATCCGCGGCGTGGATAACCTTTTCATCAGGTAAAGTGAGAAAGAAAAGTTCCTCAGGCGCAAGCTGATTCTGCGACTTTACGTCTTTAAGCACCATCGCAGAGTTCGTATCATTAAATGAAACGGCGAGGTATTCGCTGTTTAATGCATATTGGGCGGCGAAAGCGCTATTAGAGATAAACAGGGCCAGTAACGAAACATTGAGCGTTTTTTTCATCAGAAAAGTCCTTGTTTTCGTTTTTTTCAGAGGTAAGCAGCGTTAGCCCTGAAGGGCTAACGCCTGGGTACGGTAGCGTCTCGGGTGTGCTGGTAACAATCAGGCTTCGGCGGGTTGTAGCAGGCGGTTCGCCGAACCGCATACGGCGATCTTACTGCGTATCACCTCTTTCATCGCGTCCATGCCGACGCGCATGTAATAGCGCGGATCGTTACCTTGTGGATTTTCGGCAAACCATTTTTTCACCGCATCGGCAAAGGCGATTTTTAGTTCGGTGGCGACATTGACCTTGCACACGCCCAGTTCGATGGTGCGGCGGACATACTCATCGGGTACATCGCTGGCGCCATGCAGCACCAGAGGAATATCAACCACTTCACGAATTTCAGCCAGACGCTGGAAATCAATTTTGGGCTTTTTGGTATAAAGGCCATGGGCGGTACCGATAGCCACGGCAAGGCTGTCTACACCCGTTAGTTCGACGAAGCGCCTGGCTTCCTGCGGGTCGGTTAAAAACGCGCTTTCTGCATCAACGCTCATGTCATCTTCAACTCCGCCCAGGCGTCCCAGCTCAGCTTCAACGCTACAGTCGCGTGCATGACAGAAATCGACAACGGCTTTCACCAGCTTCACATTCTCTTCAAACGGAAAATGGCTGCCGTCGATCATGGCGCTGCGTACGCCCGCATCTACCTTGCGACGGATATCATCCAGTGATTCATGGTGATCGAGATGCAGCGCCAGCGGTATACCGAAACTGGTGGAGTAGGCGCTGCATAGCGCGTAGATCTCTTCCAGCGCAATATGTTTAAAGGTTCCCGGTGTCCCGGCGAGGATCACCGGGGATTGCATTTCGCTGCACACTTCCAGGATCGCCTGGATCGTTTCGGCGTTATGGATGTTGAAAGCAGGTACCGCATAGCCTTTTGCCTGGGCATCCTGCAGAAGATACTTGGTGGAAATGATGCTCATGATCGGATCCTCTTAAGCCTGCCATGGATGAATAACAACACCCTGTACCACGCGGTTGACCGTGCCGCTGGCGGATGGGGTATCCGGCGTATTTCCTACCGCTAGCGACTGCGTAAGGGCGAACACCTGGGCGTACATCAGGAAGCAGAAGGCCAGTTCCATATCGATGAAATGACGCGCTGACGGCAGCAGAATATGCGGACCGGCTTCGATAACCGCATCGCTTTCTGCGGCAATAGCGACTACCTGCATTGCCTGCCCGTCGCGCCGCAGTTCAGCCAGCAGGTCGAGATCGTACTGGCGGGTGTAAGGATGGCTGGAGATATACACCACGACCAGCGTTTCGTTATCGACCAGCGATTTTGGCCCGTGGCGGAAGCCGGTCGGTGAATCGTAGAACGCCGCCAGTTTGCCCGCCGTCAGTTCCAGTACCTTTAAGGCTGATTCACGCGCCGCGCCCTGTAATCCGCCGCTACCGAGGTAAACGATTCGTTTCCAGGGTTCATTGCCAAATACCCCGTGGCTGAAATCGCCGAGTGAAGTCAGGATGGCGTGGCAGCGATCGGCTACGTCGCGGAATGTCTGGCTGTTAATCACTTCCGGTACGAAGACCGCCAGGCAGCTGGCCATCATGGTGGTAATACTGCTGGTCATCGCAAAGCCGCGATCGTGCGTTTCTGCAGGCATCAGCAGCGCAAAGGCGTTGTCGCTCTCAACCGCGTTCTGATACAGGCTCCCCGCTTCGTTGCAGGTAATAGAAAGGTGATAGCACTCAGGGACGAACTGGTTTGCCAGTTCAACGGCGGCGACGCTCTCCGGACTGTTGCCGGAACGGGCGAAGGAGACCAGCAGTAGCGGATGTGCCGGATTCAGATAATCCATCGGGTTGGTCACCAGATCGGTGGTCGGTACTGCGCTAATGTTTTTTCCGGTGTGGCTGGCAAGCCATGGAGCGACGATATCGCCGATAAATGCTGAAGTGCCTGCGCCGGTCAGGATGATCCGCAGATTATCTTTGCGCAGTAGCGGGGCGAGAAAGCCATCGATCGTTGGCCGAATACTGTCGATATTTTTTAGTGAGCGGATCCAGCAGGCGGGCTGCTGACGGATCTCTTCTTCGGTCCAGGTTCCGGTCGTCGTGGCTGCAGGGGCGTAGGTTTCTGACATAATGTAAGTCCTTAGTCTTGTGAATTCCACATCAGACGCTGGCAAAGTGTCGCTATCTTTCGTTTCGTTTCACTTGTTCATATGATCGATTAATTAAAATCTATAGGAAAGAAATCGAAAGTTCAATAATGCAAAATGAAATAAAACGAAATTTGTGATCGTAAAAAACGTTTTTGTTTATAT
>OEPS010000236.1_pt1 | contig 20529 bp, 14 predicted proteins | sample 1539411 | NCBI WGS metagenome assembly OEPS01 (sample SAMN02671747, study PRJEB22543) | soil metagenome | biome: bacteria | place: China:Hunan Province, Lengshuijiang City | collected 2012-10-15 | depth 0.08m m
TCACCAAGGCGGTGATCACCGTCCCCGCCTACTTCAACGACGCCCAGCGCCAGGCGACCAAGGACGCGGGGAAGATCGCCGGGCTCGACGTCCTGCGCATCATCAACGAGCCGACCGCGGCGGCGCTCGCCTACGGCCTCGACAAGAAGAAGGACGAGAAGGTCGCGGTCTTCGATCTCGGCGGCGGCACCTACGACATCTCGGTGCTCGAGCTCTACGACGTCGAAGGGTCGCGCCAGTTCGAGGTGAAGTCGACCAACGGCGACACCCACCTCGGCGGTGACGACTTCGACCAGCGCGTCATCGACTGGATCGTCGCCGAGTTCAAGAAGGACCAGGGGATCGACCTCGCCAAGGACGCGATGGCGCTCCAGCGGCTCAAGGAAGCGGCCGAGAAGGCGAAGATGGAGCTGTCGACCACCCAGTCCACCGACATCAACCTTCCGTTCATCACCGCCGACGCGAGCGGGCCGAAGCACCTCAACTACTCGCTGACGCGCGCCAAGTTCGAGCAGCTGGTGGATGACCTGATCCGGCGCACGATCCCGCCGATGGAGAAGGCGCTCAAGGATGCCGGCCTGAAGCCGGAAGAGGTCGACGAGGTGATCCTGGTCGGCGGCTCGACGCGGATGCCGAAGATCCAGCAGATCGTGAAGGACTTCTTCAAGAAGGATCCGCACAAGGGCGTCAACCCCGACGAGGTCGTCGCGATCGGCGCGGCCATCCAGGGCGCGGTGCTCACCGGGGAGCAGAAGGACGTACTGCTGCTCGACGTGACCCCGCTCTCGCTCGGCATCGAGACGCTCGGCGGCGTGACCACGGTGCTCATCCCGCGGAACACGACGATCCCGACGAAGAAGACCGAGACCTTCTCGACGGCGGACGACAACCAGAGCACGGTCGAGATCCACGTCCTGCAGGGCGAGCGCGAGATGGCGCGCGACAACCGCACCATCGGCAAGTTCCAGCTTTCGGGGATTCCACCCGCTCCGCGGGGGATGCCGCAGGTCGAGGTCACCTTCGACATCGACGCCAACGGCATCCTTCACGTCGCCGCGCGGGACAAGACGACGGGCAAGGAGCAGAAGATCCGGATCGAGGCGTCGAGCGGGCTGTCGGACGCCGACATCGACAAGATGGTGAAGGACGCCGAGAAGTACGCCGCCGAGGACAAGCAGCGCCGCGAGGAGATCGACACGCGGAACCGCCTCGACAGCATGACCTACGAGGTCGAGAAGAACTCGAAGGAGTGGGCGGACCGGCTCAGCGCGGAGAACAAGTCGAAGCTCGAGTCGGCGGTCGAGCGGGCGCGGAAGGCTCTCCGCGGCGACGACATGAGCGAGATCCGCTCGGCGCAGGAGGAGCTGACGCGGGTCTACTCCGAGGCGGGGAGCTCCCTCTACGCGCAGAGCGCGCAGCAGGGGTCGCCCGAGGGACCGGGCGCCGGTCCGACGGCCGGGGCGCAGCCCGGCGAGACGAAGCCCGCGGACGATGTCGTCGAGGCGGACTACGAGATAGTCGACGAGAAGAAGTAGGGCGGACGGGTGATCGCGATGGGCACCGGCAAGCGGCCGGTGCCCATCGCGCTTGCGGCCAACGCTTCGGGTGCAATTGTTGTATCGTCAGGAAGGGGCCCGCGCGCTGACCGGCGGGTCCGTTGTCTCCGCCCGCAAACTGGTTGGGGCGTTCGCGGTGTCATACGGCAGCACTGGCCGCGGCCGCCGAGTGCCGTTGGCGGTGGCCACCCGCTCGTGCGGGAAACACGCGAGAGGGCTCGCGTGTATATGGGGTACGGCTCACACATCAGGTGCAACTTCGTATGGGATCTTCGGTCTCGCGGACTCGCTTCGGCGCCGCCGTCGCGGGCGCATTCCTCGGTGGTCTTCTCGTCGCGTCCGCGCTCGACTGGACGCATCTCGGCTTCGCTCAGCAGTCGAGCGGCTCGAAGCCTCCGGCGCAGGAGGTGAAGTCGCTGGCTGACGCGAGCAACGCCTTCGTCGCAATCTCCGAGCACGTCACGCCGTCGGTCGTCTCGATCCAGGTCGAGAGCACCCAGCGGCGCCCGTCGCTCCGCGGCCGCAACGTGCCGCCCGGGCTCGACGACTTCTTCCGCCAGTTCGACAACGGGCCGCAGCGCCCCGAGCCGGTCGAGGCGAGCGGTTCCGGCTTCATCGTTTCGAAGGACGGCTACATCCTCACGAACAACCACGTCGTGGCCGATGCGGACCGGGTGACCGTCAAGCTGACCGACGGTCGCGAATTCACCGCCAAGGTCATCGGCAACGATCCGACCACGGACGTCGCGGTGATCAAGATCAACGCGAGCAACCTTCCCACGGCGGCGCTCGGCGACGACAACACCGCACGCGTCGGCGAGTGGGTGCTCGCCATCGGCAACCCGCTCGGCCTCGACTTCACGGTCACGGCGGGCATCGTCAGCGCCAAGGGGCGCGCGGTGCGAGGACTCCTCCCGAGCCAGTACGCGATCTCCGATTTCATCCAGACCGACGCCGCGATCAACCCCGGCAACTCGGGTGGCCCGCTCGTGAACAGCCGCGGTGAGGTGATCGGCATCAACAGCGCGATCGCCAGCACGACGGGCTATTACTCCGGCTACGGCTTCGCCATCCCGATCACGCTCGCGAAGGACGTGATGCAGGACCTGATCAAGTACGGGAAGGTTCGCCGCGCCGCGTTAGGCGTGTCCATCCAGGACGTGGACGCCGAAGACGCGCGCGCCGCCGGCCTCCCCGACATCGCCGGCGTGAAGGTCGGCGGCTTCTCCGGCGACGACTCGCCGTCGCGGAAGGCGGGGATCGAGCCGGGCGACGTGATCGTTTCGCTCGACGGTCACCCGGTCGACCGGGTCAGCACCCTCCAGCGGCTCGTCCGCGCGGCGGGGCCGGGTCAGACCGTGAACGTCGGCGTCGTTCGCTTCGGGGCGAAGAAGACGTTCCCGGTGAAGCTCATCGCCGTGCCGGACGAGGAGTCCGTCGCCTCGCGCGGCAGGGCGAGCAACAGCGGGGCGCCCGAGGCGGTCAGCTACGACAAGCTGGGCGTCGCAGTCGCGCCGGTCCCGTCGGCGCTGGCGCAGCAGGCGGAGCTCGGCGACCAGTTCCGACGCGGATTGCTCGTGACTGACGTGAACACGGCCGGGCCAGCGTACAAGAAGCTGATCGAGGAGCGCGACATCATCGTCGAGGTCCTCAACCCGCCGCCGCGGCGCGCCGTGACGTCGCAGGGTGAGCTCGACAAGGTCATCAACGGCCTGAAGAGCGGTCAGTACGTCACCCTCCTCGTCTACAACATCGATGGCCGGGCGACGAGGGTGGAGAGCCTGCGCGTCCAGTAGGATGGGTCGCGCCATCGCGTGACATGACGCACGCCGGCCGATGGCCGGCGTGCGTCGGTTCGTTTCCGGGAGGGTTCGATGCGCTATCGCCGCTGTGTGCTGCCCGCTGCCGCGGTCATCATGTCGGTGGGAAACGTCGCGTGCCGCAGCTCGGGCCGGAGCTCTGACCTCGAGCCCCTCGACGGGATGGCCGAGAGCGCGGGGGCGGTGATCCCGGTCGAAGTCCAGAACGACAACATGCAGGACGTGAACGTATACGTCGTGCACGGCGGGCTGCGGAGCCGTGTCGGGATCGCCGGTGCTGCCTCGGCGACGACCTTCGTCTTTCCTGCCCGCTACTCGGCCGGCGCGGTCACGGTGCAGCTGCTCGCGGTGCCGTTGATCGGCGGCCGGTTCGGCTTCCGGCACAGCATCCTTTCCGACCCGATCACCGTGCACGCGGGGCAGAAGATCCTGTTCAACCTCGAATCGGATCTCTCGCGTTCGACCATCGGGGTGTACGCGCTCGACGTGCTGCAGCCGCCCGACAGCAGCAGTGGCCGCGGGACGACGGATTCGTCTACTGCGTTGGCGGGCCGGAGGTAGGACTCGATCCGCCGTTCGAGCCGCCACCGAAGGCGGCGCGCACGAGGGCGACGAACGCGACGCCGCCGGCGGCAGCCGCGGCCGTGCGCAGGGGTGAGATCCGGCGTGCGCGCGTCGAATCCAGGAGCGCAGTCCCGATGGTGACGCGCTCCCCATTCCATTCGCTCGACTCGCCGCGAGTGGATGCGGACTCACGCACGCTGATCGTGATCTGCGAGTCGTTCGCGGCCACGATCTCGCCGGTGAGGCTCCGGACTGACGGACCGACGAGCGCCGTCAACTCGGCTCGCCCCCGGTCGTTGAGGAACAGGCGCGCACCATCACCAGGCGCGGGCGGGTGGTCGACCTGGGCGTAGACGTAGCACCCGGCTGTCAACGGAAGCAGAAGGAAAGTGGTTCGACGCATCGTTCATCATCCAGGGCGGGCCGCCGTTCGCGGGGGTATCGCTGGTGACGAGACGGGGCCGGGAGATGAGCATCCCGGCCCCGCACCGTCAGCCACGCTGCGACCTCGAGTTACCGATACTGCGCGGTCGGCGCGCTCAAGGCGCGCCGACCGCCTGTCCCCTGCAGGCCGCGGCTGCAAAGAGCGTTCCGCCCGCCAGATCGTTAGGGTTGAAGAGATTCTGCACGGCCGGGGTGTTCGGGTTCGCGTTGGCCTCGTCCGAGCCGTAGTAGACGCGGCGCGGGATGATGCTTCCCCCACCGACGGGCGTGACGTTCGGATAGCAGGTTCGCGCATACAGCGGCATGACCTGGATGTTCTGGAACAGCGCGATGTATTCCTCCTCGGCGATCGCCTGGAGGAGTGCCGCACCGGTCAGCGCCACGGGGGCGAGCCCGTACCATCCGCGCACGGTGTTGAGGTCGTTGATCGCCGTCACGTCCCCCGTCATGTACTTGGCCTCGGCGCGCATCAGCAGGTTCTCGGCGGCCGTGATGAGCGGCTGCCGGTAGCTGGCGGCGCCGCGCGTCTCGGGATTGAGCGTCGACGCACTGACGTCGCCCGCGCCGGGGACGGCACCGACCACGCTCCCCGTACCGTTAGGCGCGAAGAACTCGGTCAGCCGCGGGTCGCTCCGCGCCTTCAGCAGGTCGACGAAATACTCGCCGGCGCGGATATAGGTATCGCGCTCCCGGAATTCGAACTGGTACCAGACGTTTTCCTCGCCCGGCGTGCTGCTCTGGTAGGTGCGGAAATCGTTCGCCGGGTCCATGATCCCGAGGCTCGCCTCGGCGATCACGCGCGCGTAGTTCGACGGATCCTTCTCCGCCATGTTCATGTAGTAGCGCGCCTTGAGCGTGTGCGCCGCCGCGACCCACTTCTGGACGCTGGCGGGGCTCGAGCCCGAGGCCCCGTAGATCAGGTCGTAGGCCTGCGGTCCCAACCCGGAGTTCGTGTTCAGGTTGGCGATCGCGCTGTCGAGCACCTTCTGCACGTCGGCGAACACCTGCGCCTGGGGATCGAAGTGCGGGTTCTTGATCGACGGATTCGCCGCCTCGCGGTAGGGAATGTCGCCCCAGATCGTGGCGGCCGTGCCGATCGTCAGCGCCTCCCACACCTGGGCGACGCCGAGGAACACCTTGTCGTTCGCGGAGCGGGCGTCCTGCTGGATCTTCCGGATGTCGACCAGCCCACCCGCGCCGTAGGTCGAGTTGAACGTTCCCGTGAAGTCGTCACCGGTGAAGTCGTACTGCTCGAGTGACGAGTATTGCCGGTCGGTCCCGGAGAACTGCTGCGTGAACATGCCGAACGCGCGCGCGACGGCGCCGGTCTGGTTCGTGAACTGGGTCGCCTGCACCCCGTTCAGGAGCAGGAAGCGGCTGGCGGTCTGGGGCTGGTTCGGGTCCGAGGACAGCTTGTCGCCCGTGAGGAAGTTGCTGCAGGCCGCCGCGGCCAGGAGCGCGACGACCGCGGCCGAATACCGGAGATAGTGGCGTGTCATGTGATGGCTCCTCGACAGTTAGCGGTTGAGCCCAACCGTCAGGACGACGGAGCGCGTCTGCGGGTTGTTGAAGTAGTCCACGCCATGCAGGAGCGTCTCGGCGCCCGCCAGGTTCGTTTCCGGGTCGATGCCCGTGTACTTGGTCCAGGTGTGGAGGTTGCGGCCGGCGATGCGGAGGTTGATGGAGCTCAGCCCGACCATGTTCCGCACGAACGGCTGGTCGAGGGTGTAGCCGAGCGAGATCTCGCGCAGCTTCACGTAGCTGCCGTCCTCCATGAACTGGCTGGCGACCGGCCCGAATCCGCTCCCGAGGTCCTGCCACCAGTTGGTGCGCGTCAGCTGGACGGTCCGGCCGGCGCCGGGACCCCAGACCGGGCCCGGCCGATAGGTCTGGCCGAAGACGACGTTCTGGTCGCGGATCTCGGTGTCGCGGTGCGTGCCGAAGTTGTAGAGCGCGCCCTTGGTGCCATTCCACACGTCGCCGCCCTTCTTGATGTCGAGCAGCCCGGAGAGCTGCCACTTCTTGAAGAAGGTGAAGCCGGTGCGGACGCTGGCCAGCCACTTCGGGTTCGGGTCGGCGAGGACGTGGTTGTTCGGGTCGACGTCGGGGAAGCCGCTGGCGGTGATGTACAGCGCGCCGTTAGGCGCGCCGGCCGTCCGGCAGGCCGCGTTGACGTCGTCCGGCACGCCGTCGCCGTTGATGTCGACCATGTTCGACTCGCCGTAGCGGCAGCGGATGAAGTCGTAGCCGCGGAAGACGCCGACGGCATGTCCCTGCATCACGGTGCCCGGCGTCCCCTCGAACGCCCCGCCGATGTCCACGTGGTCGACGTTAGGCAGGGAGGTGACGAGGTTCTTGTTCCGCGACCACTGCAGCCCGACGTCCCAGGCGAACGACTGCATCGTCACCGGGTTGAGGTTGAGCGAGAGCTCGAGCCCCTTGTTGGTGATCGTCGCCGCGTTCTGGAGCTGGCTGGTGTAGCCCGAGCTGGGCGAGCGCGGGGTGGCATAGATGACGCTCTTCGACCGCGAGTTGTAGACCGTGACGCTCGCGTCGCCGAGCCCGCGGACGAATCCGATATCGAGGCCCGTCTCGAACTCGCGCTGCCGCTCGGGGAGGATGCGGTCCTGCGCCAGCTGCGACTGCGAGACCATCCCGCCGCGGGAGTTCTGGATGGTGCGCAGGTACGGGCCCCATCCTTCGTCGCTGGTGTTCGCGAACGAGTAGCCGCCATAGATCGCGTACACGGGCGGCTCCTTGCCGGTCTCGCCGAACGCGGCGCGCACCTTCCCGTAATCGAGGAACGAAGCCATCGAGTTCGTGGCCTTCGTGAACGTCCAGGCGGCGCTTCCCTTCGGGTACCAGAACCGGCGCTTGTAGGCGGCAAACGTCGAGTTTCCGTCGTTGCGCAACGTCCCGGTCAGGAACAGCTGGTCGAGCAGGTTGACGCTCGCCTGCCCGAAGTAGGACTCGAGGTGGACCAGCGACTCGTACTCGTTCGGCGTGACGGTGATCGTGTTGCTGAGATTGAACGGGCCCTCGGGGGCGATGAAGTCGCGACCCGTGGCGTACCGCTGCCGATAGCTGCGGCTGTTCAGGTTCTGCCCGAGCGTCAGCGTACCGTCCACCCAGTCGCTGAAGGTGTGCCGCGCGGTGGCCAGCAGGTTGTGATCGATCTGGTAGTTCAGGTAGTCAGCGCGTGTCAGGATCCCCGTCGCGTACGACGACGAGGAGGGGACGAGCGCCTCGAGGCGGTCGTCCGAGCTGTAGTCGCCGCCGAGCGTGTAGCGGACGTTCAGCCAGTCGATCGGGTCGTAGCTCAGGTTCACGTTCCCGAACACGCGATTCACGTTGCTGCTCGCCGGATCCATGTTGACCACCCAGAACGGGTTGTCATAGCCGCGCGGCGAGGTCAGGTCGGTGGCGCCGATCGGGTTCGGGTAGCGATACGAGCGATGGTAGCCGTTCGCGGCCCGGTACTGGCGGTTGTCGAACTCAGGCGGCGTCCGAAGCGCGCCGAGCAGCAGTCCCGAGAGGTTGGAGCCCTTCTGGACCGCGCCGAGCCGGGCGTCGGTGTAGTTCGCGCTCGCCCCGATCCGGAGCTTGTTCCCGACGAGCTGCGACGCCTTCACGAGGAAGGTCGTCCGGTCGTAGAAGTTCCAGGGGCCGACGATCGTCCCGTTCTGGTCGGTGCGGCCGGCCGAGAGATAGAACGACTGCCGGTCGGTGCCGCCGGATGCGGACAGGATGTTGTCGTAGGTATGGCCGAGCCTGAACATCTCGCCGAAGTGATCGAACGTCGGCGTCCCGGGGGCGAGGGCCGGTCCGAAGCTGTCGCTGTTCCGGCGGCAGCCGGGCGTGGTCGTGCAGGTGTTGGGGCGCTGCGCGAACTTGGTCTGCAGCGGTACGCCATGGCTGACGCGGTCCCACGTCGACATCGAGTTCAGCGAGTAGCGCGCAGTCCCGCGGCCACTCTTCGTGGTTATCAGGATCACGCCATCGCCGGCGCGCGATCCATAGATCGCGCCGGCTGCCGAACCCTTGAGGATCTCGACCGACTCGATGTCGTTCGGATTGATGTCCGCCGCGCGGTTCGAGGTGACGGTGCCGGCAAGGTATCCGGTCGTCGAGTTGGTGCTGTTGTCGATCGGCACGCCGTCGACGACGATCAGCGGCTGCCCGTTGCCGGTGATGCTGCGGACGCCGCGGATCTGGATGTACGAAGATGCGCCCGGCTCGCCGGACTGCGACGAGACGTAGACGTTAGGCGCCTTCGCCGCCAGCGCCGAGACGACATTGGGCTCGCTCGACTTCTGGATGAGGTCCGCCTTGACCGTGTTCGTGACGTTGCCGGATGCTTCACGCGTCCCGGTCAGCCCGGCGCCGGTGACGACGACTTCCGACAGGGTCACGGGGCTCGGCACCAGCGAGAAGTCGACCGAGTTGTTCCCGCCGGTGAGGATGACCGTTCGCGAGAGCGGCCGGAACCCGATCAGCCGCGCCGTGAGGGTGACGGGCGCGTTGGTGACGCGGGCGGCCGGGACGACGATCGTGTAGCGTCCGGCGTCGTCGGTGACCGACCCGATCCTGAGGCCCTCGAGATACACGCTGACCCCGTTCACCGGTGCTCCCGACGGATTGGTCACCCGTCCGGTGATCGTTGCCGGCGTCTGTGCTCGAACCGCGACTGGCGCTGCAGCCAGTCCCGCGGCGAGAGCGAGCATCTGACAAATTCTGCGGCGCATGCCTCCTCCTCCTTCTTTCACATGGAAGCCAGAAGTCCACCGGTCACCGCCTGCCCGACCGTGAGTCGAGGCTAAGGCACAGCCCCCTGCGTGTCAACATTGTGTAAGATTGTTGTCTGGCGGGGGCCCCGCGCGCGTTCGCGCGCGCCGCGTCGAGCCGGGGGCGAGCGGGCCGGTATCGGGGGGGGTGTTATCTTGGGGCCGTCGCTGTCGCGGCGAGCGTGGCGGAACTGGTAGACGCGCCAGCCTTAGGAGCTGGTAGGGCAACCTGTCCGGGTTCGAGTCCCGGCGCTCGCACTGCAGGCGCACGCACGGGGTCGCGCGCGATTCGTTGGTGGCGCGCGGCGTCCATGATTCATGCCACGGATGTCGCAGCCGTCGCAGCTCGCAACAACGAGACGTGGCTCGATTCGACGGGAACTCGCGGTACCATCGGCCCTTTTAGACGGGCGCGCCACATGGGGTGGCGCCTCAGCTGCCGATGCCGATGCCGACAACCACGTCGATCGCCGACGCACGCGAGTGCGAGCGCATCACGCGCCGCCACGCGCGCACCTTCACCCTCGCCAGTCGATTCCTCCCGGCGGAGAAGCGGCGCGCCGCTTTCGCGGTCTACGCATTCTGCCGGACCGCGGACGACATCGTCGATCAGTCGGCGCCGGGAGGCGAGTCGCCCGCCGCCGCGATCGCGCGCTTTCGGCGGTCGCTCGACGGCGCCCTTGCCGGGGAACCAGACGGTGCGATGTTCCGGGAGCTGGTGCACGCCGTGTCGTCCTTCGAGCTGCCGGCGACGACGCTTCATGCGCTGGTCGATGGCGTCGCGCGTGACCTCGACGGGGGCTCGCGGCCGGCGACCTGGGCCGAGCTCGCCGGTTACTGCGAGGGCGTCGCCAGCACCGTCGGCGAGCTCTGTGCCTGCATCTTCGGTGTGCCCGGCGGCCCGGCGACAGCGGCGCGCGCGAGGCGCTACGCCCGCACGTTAGGCATCGCGATGCAGCTGACCAACATCCTCCGCGACATCGGCGAGGATGCGCGGCGCGGCCGCTGCTATCTCCCCGCCGACGAGCTCGCGGCCTTCGGCCTCGATCGCGCTGACGTGCTGTCGGGGGGTGCCGCGCTCGCCCGCGACGAGCGGTGGCGGCCGCTGATGGCGTTCCAGGTCGGACGCGCGCGTTCGCTCTACGAGGCCGCGGCGCCGGGGCTGTCGCTGCTGGCCGCCGACGCGCGTCGCTGCGCCGCCGCCTGCGCGACCGGGTACGCGGCGATTCTCGACGCGATCGAAGCGGGGGGATACGACACTGTCACCCGGCGCGTCCAGGTCCCGCTGCGACGGCGGGCAGCCCTCCTCGTTCGCATCTGGCGCGACGACCCCGCGACGCGAGTCCCCGCCCCCGCCGCCGACGGGCCGTTCGTCCGCTGGGATTCGCCGCGTCCGTTCCCGTGGAGCGCGACGTGGGCGTGACGAGCGGCCGCAACCAACCGCCAGGCGACGCACCTGCCCGCGAGCGCCTCTCGACGCCGCTGCTCACGGCCCACGTCGTCCTCATCCTGTTCAGCACCGTCGCGATGACGACATTCCTCGCCGGAACGCCGCCCGCCTGGCTGCAGACGGAATCCAGCCAGCGCGCGCTGCGCATCGGCTGGACGTTCTCCGGCCCGACATACGTCGTGCTCGGTGCGCTCGCCGCCCTCGTGCATGCCACCGGCCGGCTTGGCTGGAGGCGAGCGCTGGCGCTGCTCGCCGCGGGAGCGCTCATCTCCCTCGCCGCGGAGCTCACCGGCACGAGCACGGGACTTCCCTTCGGACCGTACTCCTACACTCCGCTCCTCGGCTGGCGCGTGGCCGGGCTCGTGCCATTCCCGATCCCGCTGTCGTGGTTCTACATGGTGTATTGCTCCCTCGCGATCCTCGGGCGCCTCCTCGTGCCGCGCGACGACCTGCGCACCCGTCTGGCCTGGGCCGCGTCAGGCGGCCTCACCCTCACCGCCTGGGACGTGTCGATGGACCCGGCGATGTCGTTCGCGACGGCGCACTGGCTCTGGCACACCCGCGGTTTCTTCTACGGCATGCCGCTCCTCAACTGGTTCGGGTGGTGGCTGACGGGAAGCATCGTCGCCTTCGCGATGGTCTCGATCGCCCGGCCGACTCGCATCGCCGCGCTGGTTTCGCCCTCCCCCCTCCCCCTCTGGCTGTACGCGATCAACGGCGTGTTTCCGATCGCGATCTGCCTGCGGCACCAGCTGTGGTGGGCAGCGATACTCGGCGCCGCGGCGATGGCGGTCCCGATCGGCCTCGCGATCGCCGCGCCGCGCGGCGGGTGGGCGATGAACCGGAAGCTGCGCCCGCGCGAGGGCACGTCATGGTCGGCCTCGACCGCATCGGTGGACTGAGACGATGCGCGTGCTGGTCATCGGCAGTGGATTCGGCGGGCTCGCGGCGGCGATCCGCCTTCGCGCTGCCGGCCACGACGTGACGGTGCTCGAGCGGCTCGACAAGCCGGGTGGGCGCGCGTACGTGTTCGAGCAGGATGGATTCACCTTCGACGCCGGGCCGACGATCATAACGGCGCCGGCGCTGATCGACGAGCTGTTCGCGCTCGGCGGGCATCGGACGGCGGACTATGTCCACCTGGCGCCGATCGATCCGTACTACAATGTCAGGTTCGAGGACGGGTCGGTGTTCAGCTACGGAAGCGACCGGCGCGACGTCGAGCGCCAGGTCGCCGCCTGGAGCCCCGATGATGTCCACGGATATCGCCGGTTCGCGGCGGAAGCCGAACGGATCCTCGATGCCGGCTTCCCACTGATCGACAAGCCGTTCACGCGAATTCGCGACATGCTGCGAGTCCTCCCGGAGCTCGTCCGGCTGCGCGCCGACCGGCCGGTCGCGCGGATGGTCGAGCGGAACATCCGGGACTCGCGACTGCGCCAGGTATTCGGGTTTCACCCGCTCCTCATCGGCGGCAATCCCTTCGACACGACCTCCGTCTACGCGATGATCCACGCCCTCGAGCGGAGGTGGGGCGTCTGGTTCGCGATGGGAGGAACGGGCGCCCTCGTGCGCGGGCTCGTCCGCCTGCTCGAAGACATGGGAGGATCGGTCCGCTTGCGAGCTGGCGTCGAGGAGATCCTCGTCGACGGCAAGACCGGCCGCGCCAGCGGCGTCCGGCTGGCCAACGGCGAGCTGCTCGCGGCGGACATCGTGGTCAGCAACGCCGACATCGCCACGACCTACACGCGCCTGCTGCCGCAGGCGGTGCTCCGCCGGAACCGTGCGCGGCGGTGGCGCCGCACGCGATACTCGATGTCTCTCTTCGTGCTGTACTTCGGGACGAAGCGCCGTTATGACGATGTCGCGCACCATGAGATCCTGATGGGGCCACGCTACGAGGCGCTGCTCAGCGACATCTTTCGCGGGCGGCCGCTGTCGCGCGACTTCTCGCTCTACCTCCATCGGCCCACGGCCACCGACCCGTCGCTCGCCCCCGACGGGTGCGACGCGTTCTACGCGCTGGCGCCGGTGCCGAACCTCCGCTCGCCGACCGACTGGGCGGCAGCGGCCCGGCCGTACCGCGACGCGATCGTCCGGTATCTCGAGGATCGCTACCTGCCCGGGCTCTCGCGCGAGATCGTCACCGAGCGCGCGATCGACCCGCGCTATTTCCGCGACACGTTAGGCGCGCACCTCGGCAGCGCGTTCAGCGTCGAGCCGGTGCTGACGCAATCGGCGTGGTTCCGGCCGCACAACCGGAGCGAGGACGTCCCCAACCTGTACTTCGCGGGGGCGGGGACGCACCCGGGCGCCGGGCTGCCGGGGGTGATCAGCTCGGGGAAGATCGTCGCCGACCTGGTGGCCGCGACCGCCTGACGGTCGAGGATGCACAACCAGACGTTCCAGTTCGGGAAATGAAAAACCGGGGGCGAGGACATGTCCTCGCCCCCGTCCCGCAGCTGCGATGAGCCGGTGTGTCTCAGAACGCGTACCCGATCGAGACGTGGGCCGTCGGGTAAGCGAGCGTCGCGTTGCCGGCATCCCTGGTGTTCGCGAAGATCTTCTTGGCGCCGAGCCCGAGACCGACGTAGAAGGATTGCTTCTCGCCGAGCAGCCAGCTGTAATCGAGCGCGACCCCGAGCGTTGGCCCGCTCACGGTCGTCTTGCTGGATCCTCCGCCAGCGCCATAGTCCGTCTCGTCCGAAACCGAGGTATACCCCGCCTGACCGCCGAACGAGAATCCGCGGAATGGACGTCCTTCGGGATAGTAACGCAGCTTCACGTCCGCCGACGTGTACTTCAGCTTGTCGACGTCGTCGCTGTTGCTCCAGTAGCTCGCGCCGACGCCGAGCGTGACCGTTCGTGCGAGCGCCTTCTCGAACTCCGCCTGATACACTCCGAACACCGCCGACAACGGCTGGATCGAGACGACGGCGGTCTTCGGCGCCGCCGGGGCCTGGGCGGCTGCCGTGGCGGCGAGGACCGTGCTCGCGGCAACCAGGACTGCAACAGGTGCGAAACGCAATGGAAGCACTCCTTGAAGTGTGTTTGGTATCACATGGGACGAATCATCCAGCCGAACGCCACGGGGCCGCGTCGCGCCTCGCCGGGGCCGGGGGGTGGCCGCAGGGCGTTAGGCGCGACCACGGATACTCGAAGTTGAAACCGATGCCGAGGCGCGGATGAAGGGTCCAGGTACGGTCCCCCGTCACTGGGGAGGGACGTCCGTACTCGATGCCCAGTGCCGGCCCGATGATCAGCCGGCGTAAGACGACGAAGTCGTAGCCTGCCGTCGCATCGAGAAAGACGCGCGGCGCCGGATACGGGACTCCGCTGAAGAGTCACTGCAGCACCCGGTCGTAGCCGGCGTACAGCCCCACGAAGTTTCCGCGGAAGGCTCGCCCATCCGCGTAGTAGCGAACCCCGAGGTCGAGCTGCGAAAACAGCGGCTTCCCCCCGGGACAGCGGTGCTTCAGCGTTAGGCGACTGCCGGCGACGACCGAGATCCGGTCGGTCACCGCGCGCTCGAGCTCGAGCCGGGGACGGGGCGCGTTCGAGCTCCACGGCTGGATCGCAAAGACATTCCTGCGATGCTCGGCGAGCGACCTATCCGGGACCTGCGCATGGGCGACCGTGCGAGCGGACAGCGTGAGGGCGAGAACAAGGGTCCTGACGCGCGTTGGCACCTCGGGTTCGTGGGAATCGCTCAGCGGTGACCGATAGGCATGCCACCCCAACTCCGGGCGAGCGGCCGGCGTCACCGCGGAGGGGCGGCCGGTCGCCGGGCGGCGGTACTTGCCTCCCCCGCCTCCACCCCCGGGTTATCTTTAGAGGCAGTGGGCGGAGCGCCCTGCGTACGACAATCTCCGAGTGCCATGGAAATCCAGATCACGACCAAGAAGAGCGAGGGACTCGAGCGCCTGCTCGAAGTGTCCGTCCCCGTCGAAACCGTTCGCGACGCCGAGGACAAGGCGGCGCGCAAGTACGCCACGCAGGCACGCCTCCCCGGGTTCCGCCCTGGCAAGGCCCCGGCGGCGATCGTCCGCAAGAAGTTCGGAGAGGCGATCCGCCAGGCCGCGCTCGAGACGCTCGTGCAGGACGCGTTCAAGGAAGTGATGGAGCGCGAGAAGCTGCAGCCGGCGTCGCAGCCGCACGTCCACGACCTCCACTTCCATGAAGGGAAGCCGCTCACCTTCGAGCTGCACGTCGAGGTTCGCCCCGAGGTGAAGCTCGATCGCACGAGCGGGTTCCGCGTCAAGCGCCCGGAGCAGCAGGTCGGCGATGCGCAGCTGCAGGAGCAGCTCGATGCCCTCCGCGACCAGCGCGCGACCTGGGCGCCGGTCGAGGAGAAGCCGATGCCCGGCGACCAGGTGACGGTGAACCTGGCGACCGCCGAAGAGGGCGGAGCGATGAGCGAGGGCAAGGAGTATCGGCTCGTCATCGGCGAGGGCCAGGCGATCCCCGCGATCGAGGAGCTGATCCTCGAGGCGAAGCCGGGACAGACGATCGAGCGGCCCGTGAAGTGGCCGGATGACTTCCCCGACGAAGCACAGCGCGGCAAGACGAAGCCCGTGCGGGTGCAGCTCCTCGACGTGAAGCGGAAGTCGCTGCCGGCCCTCGATGATGCCTTCGCGCGCGACGTGGGCGACTTCGATTCGCTCGACGCGCTGAAGGCCGCGGTGAAGAGCGATCTCGAGTCGCATGCGCAGCGCGACGCGGAATCGCAGCTCCGCCAGCAGCTGCTCGACGAGGTGATCTCGGCCAACCCGTTCGACGTGCCGGAGGGCTGGGTGTCCGAGCTGAGCGACGCGTACCTGAAGCAGTTCCAGGTCCCCGAGGAGGAGCGCCCGCGCTTCGCGCAGGAGTTCCGGCCGGTGGCCGAGCGCCAGGTGCGCCGCGATCTCGTCATCGAAGCGATCGCCGAGCGCGAAGGGTTGACCGCCACCGAGGCGGACATCGACGACCGCGTCGCCGAGGTCGCGTCGAAGCGCGGCTCGAACCCCTCCGAGGTCTATGCGTCGCTGCAGAAGGCCGGACGCCTCCGTGAGATCGAGCGGAGCATCACCGAGGAGAAGGTCTTCACCTGGTTGAAGGAACGGAACACCGTCGAGTAGACCGCACCGCCTGACGGTCAACGCAACGAACCACCACAGGGACGATGAACGAAATGGCAACGATCTATCCGCCGTATGTGATCGAGCGCTCGAGCCGTGGCGAGCGGACGTACGACATCTTCTCGCGGCTCCTCATGGACCGCATCATCTTCCTCGGGACGCCGATCAACGACGACGTCGCGAACATCATCATCGCCCAGCTGCTCTACCTCCAGGCGGACAACCCCGACCGGGACATCCACCTGTACATCAACTCCCCGGGTGGCAGCGTCTCGGCCGGGCTGGCGATCTACGACACGATGCAGTTCCTGAAGAGTCCGGTGAACACGATCTGCATGGGGCTCGCGGCGAGCATGGGCGCGTTCCTCCTCGCGGCCGGGCGCAAGGGGAAGCGGCTGGCGCTGCCGCACTCGCGGATCATGATTCACCAGCCGTCAGGCGGGGCGCAGGGAACGGCGGCCGACATCGAGATCCAGGCGAAGGAGATCCTTTACCTTCGCCACCAGATGAACGAGCTGATGTCGAAGCACACCGGCCAGCCCGTGGACCAGATCGAGCGGGACATCGTGCGCGACAAGTTCATGAGCGCGCCCGAGGCAGTTGCGTACGGGCTGATCGACCAGGTCATCACCCATCGGGGGGAGATCCCGGCGGAGCCGTTGCCGGCCGTGGCGAAGTAAGGCATCAGATTGTCAATGGTGCGCGGGCATGTGAAACATTTCACGATGCCCGCCGCCATACGATGTTGCTTGACCGCTTCGGCGGCGTCTGTTAGTTCTCGTGGGGCCGTCGCAGCCGGCGCCCCGCCGCGTCCCCCCGTTTCCGAGCGCCATGTCGCACGACAAACACCTTCGCTGCTCGTTCTGCGGAAAGTCCAAGGATTCGGTCCGGAAGTTCATTTCGGGCCCGTCCGTGTACATCTGCAACGAATGCATCGCGCTCTGCAACGAGATCCTCGCTGAAGACGAGGAGCGCGAGGTCGCGGAAGCGATCACGCAGGTCCCGTCTCCCCAGGAGATCAAGGACGTCCTCGACCAGTATGTCATCGGGCAGGAAAAGGCGAAAAAGGCGCTCGCCGTCGCCGTCTACAACCACTACAAGCGCATCAACGTCCAGTCGGTCCGCGACGACGACGTGGAGCTCGACAAGTCGAACATCCTCCTCATCGGGCCCACCGGCACGGGGAAGACGCTGCTCGCCCAGACGCTGGCGCGCATCCTCGACGTTCCCTTCACCATCGCCGACGCCACGACGCTGACCGAAGCCGGCTACGTCGGTGAGGACGTCGAGAACATCCTCGTCCGGCTGCTCCAGGCCGGCGACTTCAACGTCGCCGAGTGCGAGCGCGGCATCGTCTACATCGACGAGATCGACAAGATCGCGCGGAAGAGCGAGAATCCGAGCATCACCCGCGACGTCAGCGGCGAGGGCGTGCAGCAGGCCCTCCTCAAGATCCTCGAGGGCACCGTCGCCTCGGTGCCGCCGCAGGGTGGCCGCAAGCACCCGCAGCAGGAATACATCCAGATCAACACGAAGGACATCCTGTTCATCTGCGGGGGAGCCTTCGACGGCCTGGAGAAGATCATAGAAGCGCGCACGGGGCGGAAGCAGATCGGCTTCGGCAACACGAGCATCGGCGGGACCGGGAGCAAGGGCGACGCGCCGCGCATGGACGAGCAGGATCTGAAGAAGAACCCGTTCGTCGAGGTCGAGCCGGACGACATGCTCCGCTACGGCCTGATCCCGGAGCTGGTGGGACGGCTGCCGGTGACCGTCGCCCTCCAGGCGCTCGACGAGGATGCCCTGGTGCGCATCCTCAAGGAGCCGAAGAACGCGCTCACCAAGCAGTACACGAAGCTCTTCGAGCTCGAGAACACGAAGCTCTCCTTCGACGAAGCCGCTCTCCGAGCGGTCGCCCAGAAGGCGCTCAAGCGCGGGACCGGTGCCCGCGGCCTTCGCGCGATCCTCGAGGAGATGCTCACTGACGTCATGTTCGACCTGCCGAGCCGCGAGGACGTCACCGAGGTGCACGTGACCGAGGCGACGGTGCTCAACAAGCAGCTCCCGCTGCTCGAGATCTCGCCGAAGCGGCAGAAGCGCGAAGCATAGCTCCGCTCGCCGCGCGACGGCGCGCGGGAGGCCGGCGCGGGTTAGATTCCCGGGATGACCCCGGTTTACACCCGAGACGCGGAACACTTCGAGATCCCCGAACGGCTGCCGGTGCTGCCGCTCCGGGATCTCGTGCTCTTTCCCTACGTCGTGACCCCGCTGCTCGTCGGGCGGCCGGCGACGCTGGCCGCGCTCGAAGCGGCGGTCGCCGACGATCGGTGGATCCTGCTCGTCGCCCAGCGCGCGGCCGAGGTCGAGGAGCCGGCGGCGGCCGACCTGCACCGGACCGGCGTCGTCGGCCGGGTCCTGCAGTTCAACCGCCTGCCTAACGGCACGGCGAAGGTCCTCGTCGAAGGGATCGCCCGGGCGCGCGTGAGCCGGTACGCCCCGGCGGCGGGACATCTCCGCGCCGTCGCCGCGCCCGCTCCGCTCGCGGTGCAGGCCGGAGAATCCGCCGCGGGGGACAGCGGCAGCGAGGACGCGCAGGGGCGGTCGGCGCTCGAGCTGTTCGAGGAGTACGTCGCCCTGCACCGGCGCCTTCCCGCCGAGGTGACGGCGATGGTCCAGGGCGCGCCGAGCGCGCCGCAGCGCGCCTACGGGATCGCCGCACACCTGACGATCGCCACCGAGCGGAGGCAGGAGCTGCTCGAGATCGACAGCTTCGATCTGCTGCTGCGCCGCCTCGTCGCCACGCTGACGGGCGAGATCGAGCTGCTCCGCCTCGAGCGCAAGATCGACGACGACGTGCGCGGGACGCTCTTCCGCAACCAGCGCGAGTTCTACCTCCAGGAGCAGTTGAAGGCGATCCACCGCGAGCTGGGGCAGGAGGACGGCGACGACCTCGCCGAGCTCGAGACCCAGCTCGCGGCCAAGCCCCTCCCCGACGCGGTCCGCGCGCGCGCGATGCGCGAGCTGCGGCGGCTGCGGAAGATGTCGGCGATGTCACCGGAATCGACGGTCGCCCGCGGCTTCCTCGACTGGGTGGTCGCCCTGCCCTGGACCGAGCGGACCGACGAGCACCCCGACGTCGCGAAGGCGAAGGCGGCGCTCGACTCCGACCATCATGGGCTCGAGGACGTGAAGGAGAGGATCCTCGACTACATCGCCGTGCTCGCGCTGGTCGAGAAGCCGGAAGCGCCGATCCTCTGCCTGGTCGGGCCGCCGGGCGTCGGCAAGACGTCGTTAGGCAGGTCGATCGCCAGGGCGCTCGGCCGGAGCTTCGCCCGGATGTCGCTGGGCGGGGTCCGCGACGAGGCCGAGATCCGCGGACACCGCCGGACCTACATCGGGGCGATGCCGGGACGTGTCGTCCAGGCGATGCGCCGCGCCGGCGTCGTCAACCCCGTGATCCTTCTCGACGAGATCGACAAGCTCGGGAACGACTATCGCGGCGACCCGGCGGCGGCGCTGCTCGAGGTGCTCGACCCCGAGCAGAACCGCGCCTTCAACGACCATTTCCTCGAGGTCGACTACGACCTCTCCCAGGTGCTCTTCGTGACGACCGCGAACAGCCTGGCCGGCATTCCCGAGCCGCTGCGCGACCGGATGGAGATCATCCGCCTCCCTGGCTACCTCGACCAGGAGAAGCTGGCGATCGCGCGGCGCTTCCTCGTCCCGCGCCAGCTCGAGCGGAACGGGATCGACCCGGCACGCGTCACGATCGACGAGGACGCGCTGCTCGGCGTGCTTCGCGGCTACACTCGGGAGGCGGGGGTCCGGGAGCTCGAACGGCGAATCGCGAGGCTGGCCCGCAAGCTGGCGCGGCGTGAAGCGGAGCAGGCGACGACGCGGCCGATGGACGCGCCGCCGACCCGCCTCACGGTGACGGCGGCCGACCTCCACGGGCTTCTCGGGGTCGCCCCCTTCGACGACGACGACAGCTCGCTCGACGACAAGGTCGGGGTCGCCTGCGGGCTCGCCTATACCACGGTCGGCGGGGAGACGCTCGAGATCGAGGTATCGGTGCTTCCCGGGCGCGGTAAGCTCGCGCTCACCGGCACGCTCGGCGACGTCATGAAGGAATCGGCGAGCGCGGCGATGAGCTACGTCCGGTCTCGCGCCGGAGCGTTAGGCATCGACCGCGAGTTTCACCGCACCCGCGACATCCACGTCCACATCCCGGCGGGGGCGACGCCGAAGGACGGCCCGTCGGCGGGAATCGCGATCGCGACCGCGGTGTCGAGCGCCCTGACCGGGATCCCGGTGCGGGGAGACGTGGCGATGACCGGGGAGGTGACGCTGCGCGGACGCGTCCTGGCGATCGGCGGCCTCAAGGAGAAGGCGGTCGCGGCGCACCGGCACGGGATCCGGCACATCATCATCCCGCAGGGAAACGCACGCGACGTCGAGGAGCTGCCGGTGGAGGTGCGCGATTCCGTCGTCTTCCATCCGGTGAAGACGATGGACGAGGTCGTGTCGCTCGCCCTCCGGGTGCAGCCGACCGCGGCCCGCGACGCCGCCAGCGCGACGGCCCACTGATGAGCGAGGCGTCGAAGGATCCGCTGGTCATCCGCGACATCGAGTACCTGGGCCCGATGGCCTCCGATACGGGATGGCGGCCGACGCACGCCCTTCCCGAGGTTGCCTTCGGCGGCCGTTCGAACGTCGGGAAGTCATCGCTGATCAACAAGCTCGTCCGGCGGAAAAAGCTCGCGCGCGTGAGCAACACGCCGGGACGGACGCGGG
>OEPS010000238.1_pt1 | contig 20473 bp, 18 predicted proteins | sample 1539411 | NCBI WGS metagenome assembly OEPS01 (sample SAMN02671747, study PRJEB22543) | soil metagenome | biome: bacteria | place: China:Hunan Province, Lengshuijiang City | collected 2012-10-15 | depth 0.08m m
ACGCCTTCTCCGGCCGCATCCTGGAAATCGAAGGCCTCGACGAACTGACCGTCGAACAGGCTTTCGAGCTGTCCGATGCCTCGGCCGAACGCTCCGCTGCCGGTTGCACCATCAAGCTGCCTGAAAAAGCCGTGGCCGAGTACCTGCGCTCGAACATCACCCTGCTGCGCTGGATGATCAGCGAAGGCTACGGCGACGCCCGTACCCTGGAGCGTCGCGCCCAGGCGATGGAAGCCTGGCTGGCCAACCCGGTACTGCTGGAAGCCGACAAGGATGCCGAATACGCCGAGATCATCGAGATCGACCTGGCCGAAGTGACCGTGCCTGTACTTTGCGCGCCGAACGACCCGGACGACGCCCGTCTGCTGACCACGGTTCAGGGGCAACAGATCGACGAAGTGTTCATCGGTTCGTGCATGACCAACATCGGCCACTTCCGCGCTGCCGGCAAGCTCCTGGAAAAGGTCAAAGGTTCACTTCCGACACGTCTGTGGCTGGCTCCGCCAACCAAGATGGACGCTCACCAACTGACCGAAGAAGGCTACTACGGTATCTACGGCAAAGCCGGTGCGCGTATGGAAATGCCAGGCTGCTCGCTGTGCATGGGTAACCAGGCGCGTGTCGCGGCGAACTCGACGGTGGTGTCGACCTCGACGCGTAACTTCCCCAACCGTCTGGGTGATGGCGCCAACGTCTACCTGGCCTCGGCGGAGCTGGCTGCTGTTGCCTCGATCCTTGGCAAACTGCCTACCGTCGAGGAATACATGGAGTACGCGAAGAACATCGACAGCATGGCGGCTGACGTTTACCGCTACCTGAGCTTCGACCAGATCGCCGAGTTCCGTGAGGCGGCTGCGAGTGCCAGGATAGAGGTAGTTCAAGCGTAAGTCGGAGTACTTTCCACTTCCGAAGCGCCGACGATAATGTCGGCGCTTTGCGTTGGTTAACACTTTACATCAAGCAATAAAAATCGCTGATTTCTGCAACGATCTCGCGCTTGGCGTTGTACAACCGCGCCTCGGGCGTCAAGGCCATCGAGCGGGCTTCGAGCACGTAACGTTGGCCAGCGGTGAAGTGGTCGTAGTCGATGGTCAGGTAGCACAGGCGTTCAGTGGGCCCGCCCAGGTCGCCCATGCCCCCGCCACCGGCGACTTCGAAGTCGAAGCGCACGATCAGCTCATGGCTGCCGGGGGTGACTTGAAAAAAGCGCCCGTCGCGCAGACGCTGTTTATCCAGACGCTCGGCCAACAGCAAGCGGTCGTTGGGAAATGGCGTAGAGAGATCGACCCAGGCCATCTGCGGATCAGCGGTTGGCATCGGCGCCTGACACCCCGCAACGACGCTGGCTGCAAGTAACAGCATTAACCTGCGCATGATTACTGCCCCAAGGGACTATGAATTCAGAATAGCGCCGACACCGCTTCAAGTCAGTTTCTCCCACAGCCACCGGCGATAAATCGCGATGTTGTAGGCGTTTTCTGTCAGACGGTTCTGAATCATACTTCCGCCGCCGTTGCTCTGTTGTGCCGAGCGGTTCATGGCCCTAGGCTGCTGCCGTCGTTGGAAAATCCAGCGATCGGATTTAGCAGTCCGGATATGACAGAGATCTACGAGCACCGCTGTTATGGCGGTTGTACGTGGGGCACCTTCGGGTGCGCCGGGTTCTCTGTCACCGGTCTGCTAACCCGCGTACAGCTGCCACCTTCGTTTAGCAGCGAAGGGTGGTTGCTTCACTGACAGAGGTTGACCATGAAAAAGCTTGTCCCCGATCCCCCCAGTTTCGACCTTTCCAACGCAACCACCGCCAACACCCCGTTCGGCACCAATCGCATGTTCACGGTCCGCGCCGGTGTTCCCGCCGAAGAAGCGCTGCTGCATGCTTGCCATCTACTGCAATGTGCCGAGGCCACAGTTAGTGACGCGGTCGATCACCTCACACTCAACGACCGCTCTCTGGTGTGCGGCGCTGGCCAGCATATAGAGACGGCGCGGGCGCTGATTGATGCCGTGCTGGATGGTGTGGGCGTGAAGCGGATCTTCACACCCCACTAATCGGGTCCCACATCAGCGCCAATAAGCCAAGAAGGCCGAATTACCTTCGTGCCTTGCAGATGAGCCAGGCCATGTAGAGCGGTGCGGCGATGGGTAAAAGGAACATGGGGTACTCCAGATGCAGGTGAGCGATTGACTGAAGGTGCTCGCCCGACGCAAAGGCCCTGCATTCCATGCGTCGGTAAAGATCCCTTGAATCGGGCGAGCGGGTAAAAACTAACGTTGATCCCCTCTGAGATCTGTAAGAACTATCTGAAAAACACACAAAATTGAGAGTGGCCTCATCCCCTTGTGGGAGCTGGCGAAGCCGGCGATCGAGCGCACAGCGGTCGCAGAACCAGGCTGCTATTTATTGTGGTCTGTACCGACCCCTCGCCGGCTTCGCCAGCTCCCACATTGGTCCCTCTCCATCCCGGGCTCAGCCCAACCAGTCGAGTGTCACCAACAAGCGCCTCTCCCCGGCTGGCGGTTGCGGCGAGCGGTGAATCAGCCCACCGCCTTCATTGCCGATCCACTTCTCGCCCTTTGCCAGCAGCACATGGCCGGCCTCGGCGCGCTCTATCAACGCCGCATCGCAAGGCTCGGCCGCCGGTTCGCCCAAACGCTCGCGCGCCATCCGCCCTTCCCGCAGCCATTCACTGCCGACCCCGGCATAGCTGGTGATCAGCCTGACCGGCACATGATCAACATGAAAACGTGGGCACATGGCCTTGTCGAGAATGCGCAGACGCAGGCCTATGCGCTTGGTGTCGAACAGGCAGGCAAAGGCACTGACCAGCCAGCTCAGGTCCTGCAGAAAGGCGACCTGCCCGGGCAGATCGCTATATGCCTCGACCAGTCCACTCAAATTCGGCGCACTCTCCGGGCTGGGCAGCTCCAGCACGATGGAGTGCCCCAGCGAATCGCCCTGGGCGAGCAAGGCCGTGGCGAAATCACTGATCTGTGCCGGCAACTGGCGCTGCCAGACGGCCAGATTGACCTCATCGCGCAGCACTTCGCAGAGTACGTTGATCTCCTCGCTGCCAATCTGCTGTAACGGCTGACGATCATTCATCATTTCAGGCTCCGTCAGCATCAGGCGTGACGCAGGTGTCTTTCGCGTTGTTCCTGGCGCTCCTTGGCTTCGATGCCAAGGCTTGCGGTAGGTCTGAGCAGCAGGCGTTTCAGGCCGATCGGCTCACCGCTCTCCCGGCACCAGCCATATTCGCCGCTGGCCAGGCGCTCGAGGGCTTCATCGATCTTGTCGAGCAGTTTTTTCTCCCGCTCCAGCACACGCAATTGCCACTCGCGCTGCTCTTCGGCGCTGCCGATGTCGGCGGGGTCGCTGCTGGTATCGCGCTCGCGCAGGGCTTCGAACTCTTCGGCGATCCGTTGTTGCAGCTCTGCACGCTGGTCAAGCAGCAAGGTGCGGAAGAACTGCTGCTGCGCGGCATTCATATAGGCATCCGCCGGCTGGGCGAGCAGCTCGGCCGAGGTAAGTACTACGGACATGATTAGGGTGCCTGCTCAAGAAAAAACAGGTTATAACATAACATTTCGAGCATGAGAAAGCCCTCCAAAGAGGGCTTGAACCACGGGTTACCGGTCGTTAGCCAGGCTGTTGCACATAGCGCGCCAGGCGGGGATCGCGACTCATGACGGTCAGGGTATTGCTGTAGACCTGGTCTGCGGTGACATCCTGATTGGCAAAGATCTCATCGAAATGGCGATGCGTGACGCTGGCAAAGTGTTGACGATCATCGCTGGGGACCCCCAGCAACGTGGCATAGGCGCTCAGCGATTCACCACCGCCCCTGGCCATGTCTTCGGAGATGCCTTCAAGCATGTTGTTCATCGCCAGCATCGAGCGACCGCCATAGCCCAGCTTCACTTTTGAATCGCAGCCATTGGTGCCGGAAGTCAGGCCGAAGGTGGCATTGCCGGAGGTGCCGTTGGTGGTAGTGGCCAGCAGGTGGGGCCCCAGGCCGCTGTCTCCTTCAAACAGCATGTTGCCCCAGCCGCACCCATTGCCCCCCGCTTGGGCTGCCTGCACAGAAATCGCGGCAGTGCTGAGGAGCCCAAGTAAAACTACTTTGCCAATCAGTTTGCTTGTCATGCTCGAATTCCTTTGAATGGATTAAGTCACAGACACGCCAACGCCAGAACAACGAACCGTTGCACAGTACGCGCCCTCGTTAGAGGGTGTAGGCGAACTTTCAGCCAAGTTCAAAGTTACCGGGCAAAAGAGATCGAAATCGGTGATTACTGTCTAACATCTCAAAGTTTTGCCAAGCTGCCACCCACTGGAAATAATGGTGGTCCCGACCATGCCTCCAAGGACTCGACTGCATGAAAGCTCCCCTCGCCCTCTGTGTACTGACAAGTCTGGCAAGCAACGCCCTGGCCGACAGCGCCCCCTCGCGCCTCGACGACGTGCTCCAGCGCGGCACGCTGACTGTCTGCACCACCGGAGACTACAAGCCCTACACCTCGCTGCGCGGCGATGGCAGCTATGAAGGCATCGACATTGCGATGGCCGAGTCCCTGGCCAAGAGCCTCAACGCGAAAATCCGCTGGGTGCCCACTACCTGGAAAACCTTGATGCCAGACTTCCTCGCTCAACGCTGCGACATTGCGGTCGGTGGGATTTCGGTGTCCCTGGAGCGTCAGAAAAAGGCATTCTTCAGCCACTCTTTGGGCGTCGATGGCAAGATCCCGCTGGTGCGCTGCGCCGATGTACAGCGCTATCAGACGGTCGAGCAGATCAACCAGCCCCAGGTGCGGGTGATTGAACCTGCCGGTGGCACTAACGAAATATTCGCCCGTACGCACCTGGGCCAGGCGCAATTGCGACTGCACGACAACGTAACGATTTTCGATGAACTGCTGGCGGGCAAGGCCGACGTGATGATCACCGACGCCAGCGAAGCGCGTTATCAGCAGAAACTCAAGCCGGGCCTGTGCGCGGTGAACCCTGAGCGCGAAATGCAGTACAGCGAAAAAGCCTTCCTGCTGCCCCGCGGTGATGTGGCGTGGAAAAGCTATGTAGACCAATGGTTGCACCTGAGCAGGGCCACCGGGGTGTACGACGGTATCGTCAATCAGTGGTTGGCGGCGCCCTGAGTCAAAGCCTTCTGCGCCAACGCGTTCAAACGCCCAGCACAATGTACAGGCCCATCCAGAACATCATGACAATCTGGATGAAAAAGAACACAAACCTCAGGATCGCCACCGCTTCGGTTTGCTCAAAGCAGATATGAACCAGACTCTGCAGGACGCGGGCGGTGATCAGCACCAGGGCGAGGATGTCCACTGTGCTGCTGGTCAAGCCCGAGGCGTTGAGCACCAGGACGATAGCGGCATAGACCGGGAGGTTCTCGATGCAGTTGCGGTGGGCATTCATCGCCCGTTGATACCAGGCGCTGCCTTGCGGCGTGCCTGGCTGCCATTCACGGACGGTTGCGCGGCCGGTCAGAATCATCGACCAGCGATAGACACCGACCGTTCCCAGCAGGATGAGCAGTGTCCAGGCGGCAAATGCCAGCAGTACCCAAGTGGGCGTGTTCATTGAACAGACCTCTTTTGCTTCAAGGATGAAACAGTGGGTAGCTGCTCACACGCGCTAACTACCACCGATACGTTCGAGGGTAGTTTCACAAGGCTAATCCCGGTAGCACCGTAAATCAGTCTTCAGCGCTCGCTGCTGCCCGGGATCGCGCACTACGCAATCCCGGGCAGTTTCACCTCAAGGCCTGAGTTCGAACAATGCAGGCATCGCCGGCCGCGCCGAAGGCACCTTGCGGAAGCGGCTGAACCCGGCCTTCTCGGCCATCTGCCGGGCACGGCCTTCGCCCATGAAGGCGCCAAGCCCTTCTCCGCCGTGCGACAGCGAACAGGTCATGCAATACAGCGTGCTCTGCGGGTACATCACCCGCCCGAACAGGTTCATGTTCTCGTGCAGCTCTTCCGAGAGGTTGAGCTCGACCATGAGGAAGGTCCCGTCGTCGGCGGTCGATTCGCGCAAGTCCTTGAGCATTTGCTGTGGGTCGGTGGCATCGTGGATGACCACGAAGGTGGTGACGAAGTCGAATTTCTTGCCCACCAGCGCATCGGAATCACTGACCTCGAACTGCACCCGGTCAGCTACACCGGCGGCCCGGGCATTGGCCCGTGCGCGTTCGATTGACGGTGGGTGGAAATCGCAGCCATAGACCCGCGCCTCGGGGAACGCCTTGGCCATGGTGATCGCGGCCAGGCCGCTGCCGCAGCCAAAATCGAGGACGCTGCCGCCTGCGCGCAGCTTTTCTTCGACACCGTCCAGCGACGGGATCCAGTGCTGCACCAGGTAATGCTTGTACCAAGGCATGGTCATGCGCTCCATGCCCTCCCAGGTCTCCAGCGGGAACGCTTCTTCGGCGCAACCGCCACCGTTGCGGAACGCCTCGATGACCTTGGGCGCCATGCTCACGAACGGCACGCTCAACTGGATGATGCCACCGGCGAAGTACGGCGAATCCTCGTCGGCAAGCACCGGGACAAACTCGGCGGGCAGGCGGTAGCGCCGGGTTTGCGGGTCGTAGCTGAGGTAACTGCCGGTCACCATGCTGCCCAGCCACTCACGCAGATAACGTGCGTTGTAGCCGGACTGTTCGGCCAGTTCCTCCAGGGTCACCCAGTCACCGTGCGCAAGTGTTTTGAACAAGCCCAGCTGGTCGCCGATGTAGAGCATCGCGCCGCGCAGTGTGTTGCCGTAATCTTCCATGATCCGTGCAGAAAATTGCTCGACCTTGGCGATGTCAGTTTCAATACCCTTTGTCATTTGTTTCTCCCTGTTTTACAGCATGACCGCATGTCGCCTGCGGTGGGTTCTCAGTAATGGCTGGCAACCTTGTCCAGCACGTTGTCAACGATTGTCCCGGCCATGCCCAGATGGCTTCTGGGCTCGAACAGCCTTGTCAGTGTGTCCTCGTCCATGACTGCGGTAACCCGCGGGTCGGACTCGATTGCCTCGCGCATCGACACGCGGTTGCGCTGGCTGGCCTGAGTGATCTCGAAAATGATTGCGTAGGCGCTGCTTTTGCCGAGCTTTTTCGCCATTTCAAAGACGAAAGCCTCGGTGCAGATGGCGTCGCTGTAGGCGTTTGCAGTGTTTTCCATGGTCTTGTTGTTGACCGTGAGGCTACTGATCGTCTCGGTCAGCAACGACAACGCCATCAACGCATAGTGCGAGACATCCGCGACCGCACACCACTCCAGGCGCGTCCCGCGGTAGTCGCGTTCGTGCTCCAGGATCATGGCATCGAGCGCGAGCATGACCTGGGCCTTGGCCAGCCGCGCAAGCACCACCACCTGCTCGCAACCCTCGGGATTGCGCTTGTGCGGCATGGTGCTGCTGCCGATCTGCTGCTGCGTCCAGCCGACCTCCAGCTCGCCGATCTCCCAGCGGTTGAGCGTGCGGATCTCATCGGCAACCCGGGCCAGCGAAGCGGTGACCATGGCCAGGGTGCTGACGAACTCGGCAACACGATCGCGCGACACATGCCAGCCCGCCAGCGGTGCATCCAGCGACAGCCGGCGGGCAAAGCGCTCGAGCATGGCCATAGCCTCAGTGCCAAAGGCTGCCATCGTGCCGACGCCACCGAACAGCTGCACCACCAGAATCCGCTTGCGTGCCTCGCCAAGGCGCTCGCGATGGCGCATCAGTTCGTCTATCCACCCCGCTACCTTCAGCGCGAACGTAGTGGGCAATGCCGGAATCGAGTGGGTTCTGGCGACCATCAGTGAGTCGCGTTGCGCATTCGCCAACGCCGTGAGTTTGGCCAGGAGGCTATCCAGCGCGTGCTCCATCGCATCCAGTACGTCGCGCATTTCCAGGGACTGGGCGGTGTCCTGGATGTCCTGGGTGGTGGCGCCAAAGTGCACGTACTCGCGGGAACTCGGGTTGCAGTTGTTCTGCAAGGCACTGAGCAACGGCATCAGCGAGTGCCCGGTGGTGGCAACACCATCGGCAATCTGGCGCAAATTGATCGCCGATAGCCGGGCGGCCTGCTCGATGTCGAGCGCGGCCTGGCGGGGGATGATGCCGACATCCGCCTGGGCCTGTGCCAGCGCCGCTTCGACATCAAGCCAACGCTGCAGACGGCAGTGGCTGCAGAAAATTCGCCGGCTCACCGGACCGGCATAGCCTCCCCCGTGGGTTTTCGAGTCGACAATGTGACTGTGTTCGTGCTGGCAACTTGCCTCGGACTGCAATGCAGCGATGTCACCCGAAGGTGCGCTGCAGGAAGAACGGGCGACCATTTCAAGCGTTTGTGAATCCATCACATATCCTCCATCACGCGCTGAGACTGACTGGGATTTCCTTGCGTTGACATTGCCCTTTCAAGGTCATTGCTTGAAGGGTTGGACAGCGGCTTGCCAGCGACCAGATCAACCATCTCCACCGCCAGCCCGGTATAGGTGGCGGGGTCGAGCAGGTCTTCGAGTGCCTGCGGGGTAAAACAGTCGCGCAAGCGTTCATCGTTGAGCAGTGCATAGCGGAACGAGACATTGTTGCGCCGTGACGCCTGGGACACCTCATGCAGCAGCTCATGGGCGGTCTGCTTGCCAAACTGCGCCGCCAGCGCGAGCATGATCCGCTCCGACAGCATCAGGCCGCCGAGCATGTCCAGATTGCTGCGCATGCGCTCCTCGCGGACCTCAAGCCCGGCCGCCAACACGCCGTCCATGCGGGTGAGCAGCGCACCGGCATAGATGAACAGGTCCGGCAACGCCGCCCACTCGATGCGCCAGGTCGTACCATCACGCTCGTGCAACTGAAACGCGGCATCAGTAAGTGCAACCATCTGCGCCCGCACCAGCCGCGACAGTGCACTGATCAGGTCCACCGTCGACGGGTTCTGCTTGTGCGGCATGGTGCTGCTACCGACCTGCCCCGGCCGGCTGTGCTCGCGCACCTCGTCGATTTCGGTACGTTGCAGGTGATAGATTTCATTGGCTACCCTGCCCAGCGTTACCGAGGTCTGGACCAGCAGCCAGGCGGCCTCCAGCACCCGGTCCCGGGCGCTGTGCCAACTGGTCAAGGGTGCGGCGAGCCCGAGTCTGGCCAGGGTTCGACGCTGGATCTCGAAGCCCTGTTGGCCAAACGCTGCCATGGTGCCCACGGCCCCGGTCAAGTTGCCCACCATTACCCGCGCATAGGCTTCGTCAAAGCGCTCCAGGTGACGGTCAAGCTCATCGATCCAGACCGCCACCTTGTAACCGAACGTCGTCGGCAGTGCTTGCTGGCCATGGGTTCGCGCCACCATCGGGGTGTGCTGGTAACGCTGGGCAAGCACCCGCAGATGAGCGCGAATCGACTGCAAGCGGCTCAGCACCAGCGTCCAGGCCTCCTTGATCTGCAGCATCAGCCCTGTATCGAGGATGTCCTGGGTGGTTACGCCGTAATGCACGTATTCACCCCAGCGTCCTGTGCAGGACCATGCCAAGGCACGGAGGGTGGGCACCAGAATGTGCCCGGTGGCCATGCTTTCGCGACCCAGTGCGTCGAGATCGAACATCTCCACCTTGGCTACGCGGGCAATCTCCCGCGCGGCCTGAAGCGGAATAATGCCCATCTCTGCCTGGGTCGCCGCCAGCGCCCGTTCGACATCAAGCCACTTCTGCAACTGATTGGTATCAGAGAAGATCGCGGCAAATTCCGGGGACGAGTAAGCGCCCCCGTGGAGACGAGATTCTGTTATGTGACTCGGCATGTTGTTTCGCTCGCGTTGTCCCGGGGGCGGTTACTTGACGTTCTGCAGGTGTTGCCAGACGGCGTCGTAGTAGGCCCGCTCGACACGGAAGTGCTGCGCCAGCGAGGTCAGGAACGCGTTCTGGAACGCCACATCGGGGATGCGTCGCGAGATCAGCTGCCATTCCCGCTTGGCGCGAGGCGGAACGAGACTGATGTGAATCTTGTAATACTCGGCCGCGTCCTCACTGAGACCGGCCTGAAGCAGCGCGTGATAGAGCTTCTGGTGATTGCCCGGCACCACCAGTTCAGTGATGTAGAACACCGCCAGGCCCCAGCCTACGTCAGGGTTACGGAAGCTACGGGCGCGGTTGTTGAGGTAGGCGATCTCTTCGGGCATCGTCGAGATCGCCTCGAAGTCGGCCTCCAGATCAATGGCGTTGAGCAGCTTGGCCAGCAAGCGCGGATGCGAACTGCGCTCGTCCTCTTCGCCCAGTTCGCCGTACAGGTAGCGGCTGAGCGCTGCGGCCTCGTCGACATCGGTCAAGTTCACCAGCAGATCCGCCGCGTCCCGATACAGGCGGAAGGTTCGGAACCATTGGTGGCGCAGAAAGACCTGGAGCTGCGCGCGCGAGGCGGAACCGGCGAACACATACTGAGACATCGGGTGTTTTTCGCGGGATTGCGCAGCAATCTCTTGTTTCAGACGCTGCTCGAAGGCCTCTTCGGACAGCGCAGAGGACAGGTCGGCAGCAGGCATGAAACGCTCTTCCACGCGATAGATCGCATTGGCCAGCCAACGTCGGGTCAGCGCGGTTGCCACGTCATCGCTCAGCGACAGGATATAGAGCAGTTGCTGATACTCGGCGAAGGCCTTGGCGTCGCCTTTGTGCGCCGTTTCGGTCAACGCGGCCAGCCTGTTCGCTGCGGTTTCGATCTGGCTGGAGGTTGCATTGGCTGCCAGCGCGTCGGCGACACTGCGCGCTTCGCTGGAGTGAAGGTTCTGAAGTTGCTGCAGAGAAAAATTACGAGTACTCATCCTGTGTGCTCCTTATTTTGTTCTACGTGCACGGTGGTGGTTCAGGCGGTGTGGATGGACTGACCCTGCATCTGCTGCCACAACATGTCGAAGTACGCCTTGTTGATTTCGAAGTGCCGCGCCAGCGCCTGCATGAACGTGCGCTGGAAGGCTTCGCTCGGGGCGAACTTGGCGATCAGTGCCCACATCTCCTCGGTATCGATCTCATCCTGAGTACCGTGAAGGCGATGAAACTCGCTGGGTTGCTCCGGAACGCCGAGGCGTTGGAGCATTTCGTAGATCCGCCGGTGGTTGACGCAACTGACCGACTCAACCGCATAGAGCAAGGCCAGGCCCCAGGCGACATCGGTGTGACGCACGCAACGGATGCGATTGTTCAGGTAGGCCTTTTCCAGCGGCTGCAGCGCCGGGAAATCGATACGCAGGGGAATATCGAAGTAAGTCATGAGGTGGGACAGCAACGCCGGATGCGAACGCTCTGGAGTCTCCGCCCCGGCTTCGCCATACAGGTTGCGGTAAAACACCGAGGCATCCTCGATGGCTTCGAAGCGAAACGCCAGCTCGGCCAGGAGGCTGTAGAAGTTGTAGGAGCGCGTCCAGTGGTGTTCCAGGAAGAAACGCACGTCCTGAAGCGGCGGCGTGCCGTGAAACAGGTGGACCGACATCGGGTGCGTCACACGGCTGCGCGCCTCGATTTCAGCGTCGACTTGTTTGCGAAATTCGTCCACGGGCAGCAATTTGAAATCTGCCAGCTTGGGCGCGAATTTATCCTCGATCAGATAGACCTGGCTCGCCATCCAGCGGCGGGTCGGTTCGGTGCGCGGGTCACCGGGAATATGCAGTTCCAGGAGCGACGCCTGGTACTGCGCGTAGGCTGTGGCATCCCCTGCCAGGCCTTTCTCGGTGAGCGCAAGCAGGGCCTCCAGGGCAAACGTGAGCTGGGCGTAGCTGGCACCGGGCTTCAATGCCTCGGTTAATAGCGCAGGTACTGACGGAACAGCCGCGTGAGTCTGGCCGAAAAAAGTGTCTGGGTTAACTGCATCGCGGTAGGCGCTGATCTTTTCCATATCGATCTCCATTGCTTACAAAAACATTCCTTTTAACCATCGGCCTCACAAACAAGGTTACGGTTAGTCCTTGATCGTGAGCATGACGCACACTTCGCCTGCGCCGAGGCGTGCGAAGTTCTGAGTTTGATCAGGGGAATAGAACGTTGGCGTCCACACCGTGAGTGCGGAGAACTAAGTCAGAGGAGGTATTGCGCGGTTGTTGGAACACAAGAGAAACCATGTAACTACCCTTTCTTTGTTGTTGTGTGGGAAACGTAAAGCTTCCCATAGTGGAAAGGTCAAGCTTTGGATTTGATTTTTTTGCGCACATTTACATTCGGTAAAAGATACGCACTAGTGCTGCTCATGCGGCCCCCGAACCCGCGCGCAAGGGGTTGCGACGCCAGGACCAGGCCGCCCGACGAATGCCGATGTCTGTACTTGGTTACAAATTGAAAAACAACGGCATCCGCGGTTTACAGAAGCTTCAGCGCTTCAGCTTACTGCTTGCCAGGGTACCCGGCCTCGCTGAGCGCGGTCAGGAACACAGCCTCGTCCAGGGTGCTCTCGACCGTCACGTTGCGGGTGGGTGGATCGGTCTTGATACGCGCGTCCGGATCGATATTCAGCAGTGCATTGGTAACCGATCGGGCGCAGCCACCGCAGGTCATGTTGGGAATAGTGAAACTATACATGTCGAACTCCTGATCAATGATTAAGTCCAGAAAAGATAGCGCCTGCCCCTGTGGCAAGGTCAAATGCTTTAACACCAACTATTCGTATTGTTTAACGTCATCCGTAGCACTGATTGCTTCCTGGTTACGCTCTTTTACAGTGCTGCGTTCGATGGCGAACTGCGGATTTTTAACCAACTTGCCATTGCTCCACACATACAAAGGCGTAGTACTGACATTATTCAGGTCGTAGTTACCGTTGTTTTTCGGGTTACCACCTTTTGCCGAAACCGCAGTGGCGGCCAGTGCCAGAGTGATGACAACCAACGTAGAGGCTATTTTTCTCATGCCATGTCTCCTTGCATAGTTAGCCATTCACGCTTTTCAAGCGCGAACGAACGCCCACCGAAACACTGGTATTGAGTGACTCGCGACGGTTTGTGTGGGCGTAAAGAACCGGCGCCTGGCCAGGCGCCGGGTTCAACGATCATTCAGCAGAGGCGACGGCCCCTACGTTACTGCGCGGTGCCTCGGCGCGCGATTCAATCGCCATGGGCGCCTGCAAGCGCTTGAGCCGCAGCGCGTTGCCGAGCACGAATACGCTGGAGAGCGCCATGGCAGCGGCAGCGAAAATCGGCGACAGCAAACTGCCGTTCAGTGGATACAGCACCCCCGCCGCGACCGGAATCAACAGCGCGTTATAGGCGAAGGCCCAGAACAGGTTCTGCTTGATATTGCGAATGGTGGCCTGGCTCAGGGCAATGGCATTCGGCACGCCGCGCAGGTCGCCCGACATCAGCACCACATCGGCCGCTTCGATCGCCACATCGGTACCGGTACCAATGGCCAGACCGACATCCGCTTCGGCGAGCGCCGGCGCATCGTTGATACCGTCTCCGACGAAGGCAACCCGCGCGCCCTCGCTGCGGAACTTCTTCAGCGCCGCGACCTTGCCATCGGGCAGCACTTCGGCCGCCACTTCATCGATGCCCAGCTGTTTGGCAATCGCCGCCGCCGTCGCCGCATTGTCACCGGTGATCATCGCCACCTTGAGGCCGAGGGCGTGCAGCGCCTTGATTGCCTCAGGCGTCGACTCCTTGATCGGGTCGGCAACCGCGATCACTGCGGCCAGGCGCCCGTCAATCGCGGCATAGAGCGGGCTCTTGCCTTGCTCGCCAAGACGCTTGGCGGTCGACAGGAAGCTGGCCACATCAAGCCCCAGCTGCGTCATGAAGCGGTCCGCGCCGACAGAGACGGTGCGTCCGGCGACCTTGGCCGAGACGCCAAAGCCAGGGGTTGCGTCGAAGCCTTCGACGGCTGCGATCGTGAGGTTACGCTGCTGTGCGGCGGCGACGATCGCTTCGGCGATCGGGTGTTCAGAGCGCGTCTCGACGGCGGCAACCAGCGCCAGGACTTCATCGTAGGCAAAGTCATCAGCGGTAATCAGGTCGGTCAGCTCGGGGCGGCCTTTGGTCAGCGTACCGGTCTTGTCCAGCGCAACCACGCTCACGTCACGCAGCGCTTGCAGGGCTTCGCCCTTGCGAAACAGCACGCCGAGCTCAGCCGCCCTGCCCGTCCCGACCATGATCGAGGTCGGCGTGGCCAGCCCCATGGCACACGGGCAGGCGATAATCAGTACGGCAACGGCGTTGACCAGGGCGAAGGTCAGCGCCGGGTCCGGACCGAACACCAGCCAGATCAGGAAGGTCAGTGTGGCGGCGGCCATTACCGCCGGAACGAACCACATGGTGACTTTGTCGACCAGGGCCTGGATCGGCAATTTCGAGCCCTGCGCTTCTTCGACCAGGCGGATGATCTGCGCAAGTACGGTATTGGCGCCGATCTTGGTCACGCGGAAGCTGAAGGCACCGGTCTTGTTCAGCGTACCGCCGACGACTTCGGCGCCCACCCCTTTCGACACCGGCACCGGTTCGCCGCTGATCATGCTCTCGTCAACATACGAGGCGCCTTCCACGACCTCGCCATCGACCGGAATCTTCTCGCCCGGACGCACGAACACGATGTCACCGGTGGTGACCTGATCGAGCGGAATCTCGATGCTGGTGCCGTTGCGCTCGACGCGCGCGGTCTTGGCTTGAAGCCCGACCAGGCGTTTGATCGCCTGCGAGGTTTTGCCCTTGGCTCGCGCCTCTAAGGTACGGCCAAGCAAGATCAAGGTGACGATGACCACGGCCGCTTCGAAATAGACGTTCGCCGTGCCTTGCGGCAGCACCTGCGGTGCAAAGGTTGCGACCACCGAATAGCCGTAGGCTGCGGCGGTACCGACCGAGACCAGCGAGTTCATGTCAGGGGCACCGCGCAACAACGCCGGTACACCCTTCTGGAAGAAACGCAGCCCCGGACCGAACAGCACCAGGGTGGCAAGGGCGAACTGCAGGTACCAGTTGGTCTGTTGCCCAATATTTTCCATCACCCAGTGATGCATGCCGGGAATCAGGTGCGAGCCCATCTCGAGGATGAACACCGGCAAGGTCAGGATCGCGGCAATCAGCAATGCACGCCGCAACGAACGTGACTCGCTTTCGCGGCGCTCGCTGTCCTGATCACCAGCGTTGGCGTTTTCCGCAGACAGGCCACGGGCGCTGTAGCCCGCCTGTTTGATCGCTGCTTCAAGGTCGGCGCTGGAGACAACGCCGGCCAGGTGGCGCACCCGGGCGCGCTCGGTGGCCAGGTTGACGTTGGCTTCAATCACACCCGGGACCTTTGCCAGTGCCTTCTCGACCCGGCCAACGCACGACGCGCAGGTCATGCCCTCGATCGCGAGTTCGCTAGCCTCTTCGCGAACGTTATAGCCGGCCCCTTCGATAGCCCGTACGGCCGCCTGCGGGTCAGCCACGGCGCTGAAGGTAATGTCGGCACGTTCGGTGGCGAGGTTGACGGCGGCCGAATGCACGCCGGGTACCGCTTTCAGCGCGCGCTCGACCCGACCGACGCAGGACGCGCAGGTCATGCCTTCGACCGGCAGGCTCAAGCGACTGCTTGCGGACGAGGGCGGATTGGAGCCTGGTTGGACGGCAACGGAAGCCATTGAACTACCCCTTTCAGTGTCTGTTGAACAAAGCTTGAAGCCTCCCAAGAGGGGAAGGTCAAGACCTTGAGCTGATTTGTTTTGTCGCAGGCCGGTTTTCAAGGCCATCGGCGCCGCTGCAGTCCTGACCAGGCTGCGCACAAATCTCCCAACCGCCCCCCAGCGCCTTATAGATGCTGACAATGGCCAGCCGCTGGTTGGTCCGCGCGATGGTCAGCGCGCGCCGGCTGGTAAAGTCCGAGCGTTCAGCTTCGAGCACATCCAGGTAAAGGCCCTCGCCTTCGGCAAACCGTTCCCGCGCCAGACGCGCCGCCTCGCGATTCGCCGCCGACTCCAGCAGGCGCAATCCAAGGGTATTGCCCGCGGCGCCATAGCTGTGGAAGGCATCATCGGTTTCCTGCAAGGCACGCAACAGCGTCTGATCGTAGCGGATCAGCGCCTCCTGGCTGCGTGCCTCGCTGGCGGCAATCCGCGCGCGCACGCGGCCACGGTCAAGCAGCGACCAGCGAATCACCGGGGCGATGAAGTTGGACGGTGCCCCGGCATCATTCAAGGCATCCAGACTCCCGGCGACCAGCCCGAGCGAACCGCGTACCTGAACCTCGGGATACAGCCCGGCCGTTTCTACGCCAATTTGCGCCGTCGCGGCCGCCAGGTTGCGTTCAGCGGCGGCAATATCGGCGCGCCGTGACAGCAGCCCTGCCGGGTCGCCCACGGCGATGTTTCGCACTGCCAATGTTTCCCCGGCTGGCGTGGCAACCGGTGGCGTGAACGCCTGCGGCGACTCCCCCAACAGCACCGCCAAGGCGTTGCGGGAGGCTGCCCGGCGGCGCTCAAGCTCGGGTGCGACCGCTTCGACATTGCGTAGCAACGCCTCGGCACGCAGCCGATCGAACTCGTGAGCCGAGCCTGCGCTGATCAGACGCTCGACCATTTCCAGGCTGTCGCGCTGGCTTCGGCTGATGTCGTCAACGACCGCGAGCTCCGCCTCAAGACCGCGTAACTCGAACCAGGTCGCCGCCACCTCGGCCGCGACACCCGCTTGCACCCCGCGCAACAGCGCCTCGCGCGAGCCCGCTTGCGCCTGAGCGGCCTCTACCGAGCGCCGCACGCGGCCAAACAGATCAATTTCCCAGGAGGCGTCGACCGCACCGCGATAGGTTTCGATATGACGCGTCTGCCCGGGCGGCGTCTCGACCTCGCTACGTTGCGCGTGCTCGTAACCGAAGGCAGGCCCGCCGCGCGGCAGGAAGTCCTGGCGGTTCTCGCGCAGTATGGCCTTGGCCTCATCGAGCCGCGCGGCCGCGATGGCAATGTCATGGTTGGCGGCCAGCGCGCGCTGGATCAAGGTCGTCAGCGCCGGTTCGTCGAAGGCCCGCCACCACTCGATCTCCACGCCCCCTGCGCCGAAACCTGCGGAAGCCGCGCCGAAGCTGACCGGGATATGCGACGGCGCAGGCCGTGCATAGTCCGGCCCTACCGCCGAGCATCCGGCCAGCAAGAAAAGCGCACTCAACGGCAACAAAACTGCTTGAAATAGACCTTTCATGACCTGCTCTCCTCCATCCCCAGCTCCAGAGCCGGGCTGTGCCGCTCGAAGCGCGCCGCCAGACCGCGGACCAGCACGTAAAAGACCGGGGTCAGGAACAAACCGAACAAGGTCACTCCGAGCATCCCGGCGAACACGGCAACGCCCATGGCCTGGCGCATCTCCGCCCCGGCGCCGCTGGCCAGTACCAGTGGCACCACGCCGGCGATGAACGCAAGCGAGGTCATCAGAATCGGCCGCAAACGCAACCGGCACGCTTCGACCACCGCCTCCAGCGTGCTTTGCCCCTGGGCTTCAAGCGTTCGCGCGAACTCGACGATGAGAATGGCGTTCTTGGCCGCCAGACCGACCAGTACCACCAGGCCGATCTGGACGAAGACGTTGTTATCGCCATCCACCAGCCACACACCGATGATTGCGCTGAGCAGGCACATCGGCACGATCAACAGCACCGCCAACGGCAGCAGCCAGCTGTTGTATTGCGCAGCGAGGATCAGATAGGCGAGCAGCACACACAGCGGGAAGATGAACAGCGCCGAATCGCCAGCGAGTTTTTGCTGGTAGGTAAGGTCAGTCCATTCGACGCTCATGCCTTCAGGCAGCACCTCTTTGGCCAGACGCTCCATGACGGCAACCGCCTGCCCGGAACTGACGCCCGCCATCGCCCCGCCAGTGATATCGGCCGAAGGATAGCCGTTGTAGCGAATCACCCGGTCCGGCCCGGAACTTGGCGTAACGGTGACAAACGAGGACAACGGCAGCATCGCCCCGGCTTCGTTGCGTACCTGAAGGCGGCCGATGGCTTCGGCCTGCATGCGGTAATCGGCATCGGCTTGAGCCGTCACTTTGTACGTGCGGCCGAAGCGGTTGAAGTCATTGATGTAGAGCGAGCCCAGGTACACCTGCAGCGACTCGAAGACATCCGCCAGCTTCACCCCCTGGCTTTTCGCCTGGGTCCGATCGATGACCACATCGAGTTGCGGTGCATTGATGTCGAAGCTGGTCATCAGCCCGGCGACCTGCCCTGACTCGGTGGCTTTCATCATCAGGACCTGGGTGTGCTGCATCAGCGCTTCGAGCCCGGCGCCGTTGCGATCCTCGACCTGCAGCTTGAAGCCCCCCGTAGCACCCAAACCCGGCACCGGTGGCGGCGGGAACACGCCGAGGAAGCCATCGGGGATACTGGCGAACTGCGCTTGCAGGCGCCCGGCGATGGCGTTCGCGCCCAGATCAGGCGTCGTACGATCTTTGAATGGGTCGAGCATGACGAAAATAACTGCGGCGTTCGGTACGTTGACGAAACCGTTGATCGACAGCCCCGGGAAGGCAACCACACTTTCAACGCCGGGCTCGGCCAGCGCGAGCGTGGACATTTGCTTGACCACGGCTTCGGTGCGGTCCAACGAGGCCCCATTCGGCAACTGGGCAATACCGACCAGGTAATATTTGTCCTGCATCGGCACGAAGCCCGGCGGTACGGCCTGGAAGCCGAAGTACGTCAGCCCGAGCAGCCCGCCATAGACCACCAGCGCCACACCGCTGACCCGCACCACCTTGCGGACCGTGTTGCCATAGGCATTCGGGGCGCGCTGGAACGGCCGGCCAAGTGTCTCCAGCAATCGGCTGGCACGACCACGCAAGCTGCGCGGATCCGGTGCGCTGCCGGCCTTGCGCGGGCGCAACAGGAGTCCGGCGAGGGCCGGGCTGAGGGTCAGTGAGTTGACCGCCGAGAGGATGGTCGAGATGGCGATGGTCAATGCAAACTGGCGATAGAACTCACCCTGCAAACCACTGAGGAACGCGGTCGGGATAAACACTGCAGCGAGCACGGAGGTAATCGCGATGATCGGCCCGGTCACCTCGTCCATCGCCCGCCGTGCGGCCTGGGTAGGCGGCTCGCCGTTCTCGATGTGGCGCTCGACGTTCTCGACAACCACGATTGCATCATCGACGACGATGCCGATCGAAAGCACCAGGCCAAACAACGACAAGGTGTTGAGCGAAAAGCCCATCAAGTGCATGACTGCAAAGGTACCAATAAGCGACACCGGCACCGCCATCAGCGGAATCAGCGAAGCCCGCCAGCTGCGCAGGAACACCACGACCACGATGACCACCAGGAAAATCGCTTCCAGCAAGGTGATCGCCACGGTCTCCAGCGAGGCACGGACAAACACCGTAGGGTCGTAGGCGATTCGTGAGGTCAGGCCCGCCGGGAAGTTGCCTTCAAGCCGTTGTACGGTTTCGCGTACCGCCTGGGCAACGTCGAGGGCATTGGCACCCGGACTCTGAATGATCTGCAAGGCCACGGCCGGTTCACCGTCAAGCAAACTGCGCAAGGCGTAGGCGTCGCCGCCCATCTCGATGCGGGCGACGTCGCGCAAACGGGTCACCTGGCCGTTGTCACCGGTGCGAATGATGATGTCAGCGAACTGCTCCTCGTCGGTCAGCCGTCCGAGGGTATTCACCGTCACCTGAAAGGCGGCAGTGGAATCGGGTGCCTGGCCAACCGAGCCGGCCGCCACCTGCACGTTCTGTTCGCGCACGGCGGCAATCACGTCGCCAGCGGTCAGTCCGCGCGCGGCGATCAGGTGCGGGTCGAGCCAGAGGCGCATGCTGTATTCACCCGCCCCCCACACCAGCACGTCGCTGACGCCCTGGATCCGCGACAGCTCGTCACGCACCTGCAGATAGGCATAGTTGGAGATGTACAGGGGGTCGTAACGTTTGTCGGGCGACAGCAGATGGACCACCATCAGAATGTCCGGCGAGGTCTTCTGGGTGATGACGCCTTGGCGTTGCACCTCCTCAGGCAACCGCGACAGCACGCGCGAGACGCGGTTCTGCACCTGGACCTGGGCCATGTCGGCATTGGTCCCCTGGGCGAAGGTGACCGTCAGGATCATGCGGCCATCGGTGGCCGACTGCGAGGACATGTACAGCATGCCCTCCACACCGGTGATTGCCTGCTCAAGCGGTGCGGCGACGGTTTCCGCGATCACCTTGGGGTTGGCCCCCGGATAGGCCGCGGTCACTTGCACGGTGGGCGGCGTCACCGAAGGGTATTCACTGAGCGGTAACTGGAAGAAAGCAACGATGCCGGCGATCACCATCAGCACCGAAAGGACGATGGCGAAGATCGGACGGTCGATAAAGAAGCGTGGGAAGCTCATGGCGCGACTCCCAGGGCGTGGGACATGTCGAGCGGCGTTCCATCAATCGCCGCCAGCTTCGGTGTGATCTGCATGTCCGGGCGCACCAGGCCTTTGACGACGATGCGTTCACCGGCTTGCAGGCCTTGATTGATAACGCGCAAGCCATCGACCATCGGGCCAAGCTCGACGGGGCGG
>OEPS010000239.1_pt1 | contig 20401 bp, 17 predicted proteins | sample 1539411 | NCBI WGS metagenome assembly OEPS01 (sample SAMN02671747, study PRJEB22543) | soil metagenome | biome: bacteria | place: China:Hunan Province, Lengshuijiang City | collected 2012-10-15 | depth 0.08m m
GAGAAGCAACATGCAAGAAGGGCAAAACCGTAAAACATCGTCCCTGAGTATTCTCTCCATCGCTGGGGTGGAGCCGTACCAAGTGAAGCCGGGCGAAGAGTATATGAACGAAGCCCAGCTGGCGCACTTCAAGCGCATTCTTGAAGCATGGCGTAATCAACTTAGGGATGAAGTGGATCGCACCGTAACGCATATGCAGGATGAAGCAGCTAACTTCCCGGATCCGGTAGACCGTGCCGCTCAGGAAGAAGAGTTCAGCCTGGAACTGCGTAACCGCGACCGCGAACGTAAACTGATCAAAAAGATCGAGAAAACCCTGAAAAAAGTCGAAGACGAAGATTTCGGCTTCTGTGAATCCTGTGGCGTCGAGATTGGTATCCGTCGTCTGGAAGCGCGTCCGACCGCTGACCTGTGCATTGATTGCAAAACGCTGGCGGAAATTCGCGAAAAACAGATGGCAGGCTAATTCACTTCGCTGGCACATCTCTGGCGGGAGCTTTCTCCCGCCCTGATGCTTTATATCATGAAAGATTCACGCTACATCGGGCGCTTTGCCCCCTCTCCTTCCGGTGAACTCCACTTCGGCTCATTGATTGCCGCGCTTGGCAGCTATCTGCAGGCTCGGGCGCAGAAGGGTATCTGGCGCGTGCGCATTGAAGATATCGATCCGCCGCGCGAAGTTCCCGGCGCCGCTGAGACCATTCTTCGTCAGTTAGAACACTACGGCCTGCACTGGGACGGAGAGGTGCTGTGGCAGTCTCAGCGCCACGAAGCCTATCGCGAGCGCCTGGCCTGGCTGCACGAACAGGGTCTCTGCTACTACTGCACCTGCCCGCGCGCGCGTATTCACAGCATTGGCGGAATTTATGATGGCCACTGCCGGGATTTACATCTCGGTGCGGAAAACGCCGCTCTGCGCCTGCGGCAAACGCGTCCAGTCCTCGAATTTTACGACCAGCTGCGCGGCACCATCGTTGCCGACGAGCCGCTGGCGCGTGAAGACTTTATTATCCACCGCCGCGATGGGCTGTTCGCCTATAATCTGGCGGTAGTCGTGGACGATCACTTTCAGGGGGTCAGCGAAATCGTCCGCGGCGCCGATCTGATCGAACCGACGGTACGGCAGATTTCGCTGTATCAACATTTTGGCTGGCAGGCGCCTGACTATATCCATTTGCCGCTGGCCCTCAACGCGCAGGGCAATAAACTGTCGAAACAAAACCACGCTCCGGCCCTATCGGAAGGCGATCCGCGCCCGGAAATTGTGCGGGCGCTAACGTTTCTTAATCAGGATGTCATTCAGGAATGGCGGACGCTGAGCATTGAGGATTTACTCAAGTACGCGATAGCGAACTGGCGGCCGGAGCAAATCCAGCATTCTCAAATGCGTTCTGCTGAGCTATGATTAGCCGCTATTTTTCGCAGTATATTTTGATCTGAAGTCCGTCTGACACTAAGAGGTGTACCATTTTTACCCGAGTCGCTAATTTTTGCCGTAAGGTGCTAAGCCGTGAAGAGCGCGAGGCAGAAGCCGCCGTCGAACAACTACATATGACGGTTATCCCGCGCGAGCAGCATGCAATTTCCCGCAAAGATATCAGTGAAAATGCCCTCAAGGTCATGTACAGACTCAACAAAGCGGGCTACGAATCGTGGCTGGTCGGCGGTGGCGTGCGCGATCTGCTGCTGGGCAAAAAACCCAAAGATTTTGACGTCACCACCAATGCGACCCCGGAGCAGGTGCGTAAGCTGTTCCGTAACTGCCGCCTGGTCGGCCGTCGCTTCCGCCTGGCGCACGTGATGTTCGGGCCAGAAATTATTGAAGTCGCTACCTTCCGCGGCCATCACGAAGGCCATACCACCGATCGCATCACCTCCCAGCGCGGCCAGAACGGTATGCTGCTGCGCGATAACATCTTTGGTTCGATTGAAGAAGACGCCCAGCGTCGCGACTTCACCATCAACAGCCTTTATTACAGCGTGGCGGATTTCACCGTCCGCGATTATGTCGGCGGCATGAAAGATTTGCAGGACGGCGTCATCCGCCTGATCGGCGATCCGGAAACCCGCTATCGTGAAGATCCGGTGCGCATGCTGCGCGCGGTGCGTTTTGCGGCCAAGCTCAGCATGAGCATCAGCGAAGAGACCGCTGAGCCGATTCCGCGCCTGGCGGCGCTGCTGCACGATGTGCCTCCGGCGCGTCTGTTTGAAGAAGTATTAAAGCTGCTGCAGGCCGGTGACGGTTATCAAACCTATATACTGCTGCGCGAATATAACCTGTTCCAGCCGCTGTTCCCGACCATCACCCGCTACTTTACCGAGCGCGGCGATAGCCCGATGGAGCGCATCATCAGCCAGGTGCTGAAGAATACCGACAACCGCATTCGCAACGACATGCGCGTTAACCCGGCGTTCCTGTTCGCGGTAATGTTCTGGTACCCGCTGCTGGAGACCGCACAAAAAATCGCTCAGGAGAGCGGGCTGGCCTACTACGATGCCTTCGCGCTGGCGATGAACGACGTGCTGGATGAAGCCTGCCGTACGCTGGCAATACCGAAGCGTATTACCACCCTGGTACGCGATATCTGGCAGCTTCAGCTGCGGATGTCCCGCCGTCAGGGCAAACGCGCGTGGAAGCTGATGGAGCATCCCAAATTCCGCGCCGCCTACGATTTGCTGGAGCTGCGCGCCGGTGCCGAGAATAACGGCGAGCTGCAGCGTCTGACTAAATGGTGGGGAGAATTCCAGGTCGCCACCCCGCCAGATCAGAAAGATATGCTTGATGATTTGGGTGACGACCCGGCTCCGCGACGTCGCCATCGCCGTCCGCGCAAACGTGCGCCGCGCCGTGAAGGTAGCGCATGACCCTCGTCTACATTGCCATCGGCAGCAATCTGGCCTCTCCGCTCGAACAGGTCAACGCTGCCGTAAACGCGCTGGCGGAAATTCCTGACAGCCGGCTGATTCGCGTTTCTTCTTTTTACCGCACGCCGCCGCTGGGGCCGCAGGATCAGCCTGACTACCTCAACGCCGCCGTGGCGCTGGAAACCACCCTGACTGCGGAAAACCTGCTCGACCACACTCAGCGTATCGAACTGCAGCAGGGCCGCACGCGTAAAGCCGAGCGCTGGGGGCCGCGCACGCTGGATCTCGACATCATGCTGTTCGGCGATGAAGAGATAGCGACTCCGCGCCTGACCGTGCCGCACTACGATATGAAAAACCGCGGTTTTATGCTGTGGCCGCTGTTTGAGATTGCTCCGGAGCTGCATTTTCCTGACGGTCTGTCATTACGCGCCGCTCTGGCAAATATCGAAGCAGATAAACCCGCCTTCTGGTAATCCCCCTTCATTTTGCGCAATAACGGCGATCGCGGTAATCGGTTGCCTAAAACCATTGCCCCCCTGAATGCTGCTGTTAGAATGCCGGTTAAAATGACTTTCATCATCAGGAAACGTTATGAAACCGACCACGATCGCCCTGCTGCAGAAATGCAAACAGGAGAAGAAACGCTTTGCCACTATCACCGCCTATGACTACAGCTTTGCTAAGCTGTTTGCCGATGAAGGAATCAATGTGATGCTGGTTGGCGACTCGCTGGGCATGACGGTACAGGGACACGACTCTACCCTGCCGGTGACCGTAGAAGACATCGCCTATCACACTCGCGCCGTACGCCGTGGCGCACCCAACTGCCTGCTGCTCGCCGATTTACCGTTTATGGCTTACGCCACCCCGGAACAAACCTTCGAGAACGCCGCCATCGTCATGCGCGCGGGAGCCAATATGGTGAAAATCGAAGGCGGCGCCTGGCTGGCGGATACCGTGAAAATGCTTGCCGAGCGCGCGGTTCCGGTATGTGGACATCTGGGGCTGACCCCTCAGTCAGTGAACGTCTTCGGCGGGTACAAAATTCAGGGCCGCGGCGACGCCGGGCAGGTTTTGCTTGATGATGCGCTGGCGTTAGAAGCGGCTGGCGCACAGCTGCTGGTACTGGAGTGCGTGCCGGTTGAGCTGGCGAAACGCGTCACCGAAGCATTAACTATCCCGGTGATCGGCATCGGCGCGGGCAACGTCACCGATGGACAAATCCTTGTCATGCACGACGCCTTCGGGATTACCGGCGGCCATATTCCAAAATTTGCCAAAAATTTCCTTAGCGCAGCGGGCGACATGCGCGCCGCGGTACGGCAATATGTTGCCGAAGTGGAGTCCGGCGTTTATCCGGGCGAAGAACACAGTTTCCATTAAGGAGTGTTGTTGTGCTGATTATCGAAACCATGCCGCTGCTGCGCCAGCATATCCGCCGTTTACGCCAGGAAGGCAAGCGTATTGCGCTGGTTCCCACCATGGGCAACCTGCACGACGGTCATATGAAGCTGGTTGATGCCGCGAAAGCCAGCGCGGATGTTGTGGTAGCAAGTATCTTCGTCAATCCGATGCAGTTTGACCGCGCAGACGATCTGGCGCGCTATCCGCGCACCCTGCAGGACGATTGTGAAAAGCTGAACAAGCGAAAAGTCGATTTGGTCTTTGCTCCTGGCGCAGAGGAAATTTATCCGCAGGGCACCGAAAGCCAGACCTATGTTGATGTTCCGGGACTCTCGACGATGCTCGAAGGCGCCAGCCGCCCGGGCCACTTCCGCGGCGTCTCCACTATTGTCAGCAAGCTGTTTAATCTGGTCCAGCCGGACGTCGCCTGCTTCGGCGAGAAAGACTTCCAGCAGCTGGCGCTGATTCGCAAAATGGTAGCCGATATGGGCTACGACATTGAGATTATCGGCGTACCGATTATGCGCGCTAAAGACGGGCTGGCGCTGAGCTCGCGCAACGGCTATCTCACCGCAGACCAGCGCAAAATTGCGCCGGGACTGTATAAAGTGATGAATAGCGTGGCGGAGAAACTGGCGGCCGGCGAGCGTAACCTCGATGAGATCATCGCGCTTGCCGCCCAGGATCTGAACGAAAAAGGTTTCCGCGCCGATGATATACAGATCCGCGATGCCGACACGCTGCTCGATTTAACGCAAAACAGTCAGCGTGCGGTGATCCTGATGGCGGCGTGGCTCGGCCAGGCGCGTTTGATCGACAACCAGATAGTCGCGCTCGCTCAGTAGACACGGGTTAAAAATCAGGCAATACTGCCAGGAATTTCCTCAAGGCGGACGTCATGTCCGCTTTGTTATCGTTAAGCTTTAAAGGTAGACGTTATGATTCGTAATATGCTGCAGGGCAAACTCCACCGCGTAAAAGTCACGCAGGCCGACCTGCACTATGAAGGCTCCTGCGCTATTGATCAGGATTTCCTGGATGCGTCCGGCATCCTCGAAAACGAGGCTATTCATATCTGGAACGTGACCAACGGTAATCGTTTCTCCACCTACGCCATCGCCGCAGAACGCGGTTCGCGAATTATCTCCGTTAACGGCGCAGCGGCACACTGCGCGAACGTCGGCGATATTCTGATCATCGCCAGCTTCGTTACCATGCCTGACGAAGAAGCTCGTACCTGGCAGCCGAAAGTGGCCTATTTTGAAGGCGACAACGAAATGAAGCGCCAGGCAAAAGCAATTCCGGTTCAGGTTGCCTGATCTATCCCTGCGGCTGATTGCTTATCAGCCGCGACATCGTCTCCAGCGAATCAGTTCTCAGAATATACAGCCTTTTTAATAAGAACGGATTATCCCCCGGTTTGACCTTCCCTCGAACCGTCGTTACCGCCAGATGAAAACCAGCGTCATTCGCCGCCTTAACCGCCGTAGCGTTATAGCCGCCGAACGGATAAGAGAGATACAGTACGTGCGGGTTAAACTGCGCCAGCGCCCGCCGCGAATGCTCAAAATCAAACAGAATGTTGTGATAGCTGCGGCTGAGCAGAATCGGATGGCGGTTAGCGTCAACCCGATGCAGGAAGTGGGTATGCGACTGTAGGTCAAAAACGTCCTGAATCTGCTTTAACTCGGAAATACTCATAAACTGCAGCGATTGCGGCGCCCATTTCTGCGGATGGCGCTTAATGCGCGACGAGATGATAAAAGCCGTGGCGTGAAAGCCATACTGCTTGAGAATCGGGTAGGCATAGCGATTGACCGACTTCAGCCCGTCGTCAAAAGTGATCGCTACCGAACGTGCCGGAAGGTTAATTTTATTACGCAGATAACCTTCCAGCTGATACAGACTCAGGGTGGTATAGCCCTGGTCACGTAGCCAGGTCATCTGATTGTTGAAGGCGCGAACGGAAGTCGTCGTTGAAGTATGGTGAAAGCGGGTATTCTCTTCGTCACGCAGAATATGGTGATAAGTAAGTATGGGTATGCCGTTATCTTCCTGCGCATCAAGGCTACTTACCCACGCCAGCCGGTTACCGATGCGAATCTGAAACCAGGTTTGATTAAGCCGGTCTTTAAGTTTACTGATGATAGGGTAACGCAAATTATTCGCCAGCGTGCCAAACGGCGCGCTGCCGACAGAAGGGGCGTCATAGACTGGGGTATCTTTCCAGGTAATAAGATTCTGGTTGCTCAGAGGTTTATGCAGATCGCCCAGATTATCTTCTACCCGCTGCTTCCCCTGCACCGGCTCAAGGTGGCCTTTATCAATAAAACCGGTCGCAAACCCAAAATTGAACTCGTAGTAATCCGCCGCCGTCGGCACTACCGCCAGAATTTGCCCAGCCCGCACGTTACCGACGCTCACAACCTGATTGCCCACCTGCGCCCAGATATCCGCATCTTCCGTGGTTTGCATATAGCGCGCGGGAGTGCCCTGCTGGCTTAACAGACTGGCGGAAGCGCCGATCGATGTCAGAAGGAGGAGGAGTAAAACAAGAATTCGGGCAAACATGTGCATCGAACCGGTAGACAAAAACTGCGGTCATTGTAACAAAAGCATCATCAATACCAATGCTTAATTCCCGTACGGTTCATGCAGCAAGCGGAATGGCGGATTTTTTTGCTGCTGATGCCAGAGGCTGCTTACTGTCGGGCCTCCGGCGTTAACGATAGCGTGACGAAAGGCTTCACTACTCAGACTCTGGCGTAGCTGATACATACTTTCCAGTAATGGATAGCCGATCCCGGAAATCACTTCGCAGTGGGTATGTTTATGACTCATCAGCGCGGCCACGCGATAAGGCGCGGCGCCGCTTCTGTCGGTCAGAAAAATGACCCCTTCTCCGCTGTCCGTCTCATGCAGCGCATCGCACATCATGCGGCTCAGCATATTGCTGCTGAGATTACGCCAATAGTTTACCGCCCGGCACTGGGTCAACGGCCCAAACTTTTTCTCCAGACGATCCAGCATATCCTGCGCCAGTTCATCATGACAGGTAATCACCCAACCTAACATCGCCTACCTCCTTAGCAGGCAAACAATTTAGCAGGGGAAATGATGAATATCGGTGATGGCAATCAAACTTGTTGGCTGGCGCTTCGCTTAACTGAACAGCAAAGCGCCATAAGTGGTTAAATTAGCTACGAAGTCCGCGTCCGCGCTGGATCAGATACCAACACAGGATATAAAACGCGACGATAAACACGACCAGTACGCCGAAGGTCGTGACCAGCGGAACATCATTAATACCGAGGAAACCGTAACGAAAACCGCTGATCATGTAGACAATCGGATTCAGATGCGACAAACCTTGCCAGAATGGCGGCAGCAGGGTCAGAGAATAAAATACCCCGCCGAGGTAGGTCAGCGGTGTCAGCACGAAGGTCGGAATGAGGCTGATATCGTCAAAGGTTTTAGCAAATACCGCATTGAGCAGGCCCGCCAGCGAAAACAGCACTGCGGTCAACAGCAGAGTAAGAGCGACATAGACCCACGAGTGAACCTGGAACGGTACGAAAAACAGCGAAATAGCCGTCACCAGAATTCCAACGCACAGACCTCGGGCAACGCCACCGCCCACATAACCGGCGATCACCACATGTGTGGGAACCGGCGCGACCAGCAGCTCTTCGATATTGCGTTGAAATTTGGCGCTGAAGAAAGAGGAAGCCACGTTAGCATAGGCGTTTGTGATCACCGCCATCATAATCAGGCCCGGCACGATAAACTGCATATAGGTAAAACCGTGCATTTCCCCAATGCGCGAGCCAATCAGATTGCCGAAAATAACAAAATAGAGGGTCATCGTAATGACCGGCGGCACCAGCGTCTGGATCCAGATACGCATAAAGCGATGGATCTCTTTAGTCCAGATGCTTTTCAGCGCGACCCAATATAGCTGCATCATGCTGACTCTCCTTTCCTGTCGTGAACCAGCGTGACAAACAGCTCTTCAAGACGGTTGGCCTTGTTACGCATACTTAATACCTGTATTCCCTGCGCGCTCAACTGAGTAAATACGCTATTTATTCCCTGCTCACGCAGCACCTCTACCTCCAGGGTCGACGTATCGACCAAACGATACTGATAGCCCTCCAGTACCGGTAATGGGCTTTTAGGCGCCAGATCGAGAATAAAGGTTTCTGATTTCAGCTTGGAAAGCAGCTCTTTCATTGAGGTGTTTTCCACCAGCTCACCGCGCTGGATAATGCCGATATTACGACACAGCATTTCGGCCTCTTCCAGATAGTGGGTGGTGAGGATAATCGTCGTGCCCTTATCGTTTAAATCTTTCAGGAATCCCCACATCGAACGGCGAAGCTCAATATCCACGCCCGCCGTCGGTTCATCGAGGATCAGCAGCTTCGGCTCGTGCATCAGCGCGCGAGCAATCATCAGGCGGCGCTTCATGCCGCCGGAGAGCATCCGCGCGCGTTCGTTGCGTTTTTCCCACAGATCGAGCTGTTTCAGGTACTTTTCGCTGCGGACGATCGCTTCTTTGCGCTCAACGCCGTAGTAGCCCGCCTGGTTAACCACGATCTGCTGCACGGTTTCAAACGGGTTAAAGTTAAATTCCTGCGGCACCAGTCCGAGCTGGCGCTTAGCGTTTACCACGTCCTTTTGCAGATCGTAGCCAAACACGTTGACCTCGCCGGAGGTTTTATTCACCAGCGAACTGATGATGCCGATAGTCGTGGATTTTCCCGCGCCGTTTGGCCCCAGGAGCGCGTAAAAATCACCCGCCTCAACCTGCAGATCGATTCCGCGCAGCGCCTGAACCCCGCCGGGATAGGTTTTTTTGAGCTGTTTTAGTTCCAGAGCAATGGTCATTAAATGTCTCTTCTCGTGTCGTGACACGCGATGGGTTGTTTTAAAAAATGTGAGGTTAACCTATATTAGCGCAATGCACTTACTTGGTTACAGGCCCGTAAACATCCATGAACGATATAGATACACTCATCAGCAACAATGCACTATGGTCAAAAATGCTGGTGGAGGAAGACCCCGGTTTCTTTGAGAAACTGGCACAGGCGCAGAAGCCGCGCTTCCTGTGGATTGGATGTTCCGATAGTCGCGTCCCCGCTGAACGTTTAACCGGTCTGGAACCAGGCGAGCTGTTTGTTCACCGTAACGTCGCTAACCTGGTGATTCATACCGACCTCAACTGCCTTTCCGTCGTCCAGTATGCCGTCGACGTGCTAGAAGTCGAACACATCATCATCTGCGGCCACTACGGCTGCGGCGGCGTACAGTCGGCGATTGATAATACCGAGCTTGGCCTTATCGACAACTGGCTGCTGCATATCCGCGATATCTGGTTTAAGCACAGCTCGCTGCTGGGAGAGATGCCCGAGGCGCGTCGCCTTGATACGCTATGTGAATTGAATGTGATGGAGCAGGTATACAACCTTGGCCATTCAACGATTATGCAGTCAGCGTGGAAACGCGGACAGAAAGTGACAATCCACGGCTGGGCCTACGGCATTCATGACGGTATGTTACGCGATCTTGAGGTGACCGCCGTTAGCCGCGAAACGCTGGAACAGCGCTATCGCCAGGGAATTTCCAATCTTAAAAGCAAGCACGTCAATCACAAGTAATTCACGCGCTCCTCTTATATATCCCGGATAGCCGGGATATAAGCCGCATTACTCGTCCAGCAGAGTCACTTTGCCGATATACGGCAGGTGGCGGTAGCGCTGAGCATAGTCAATACCGTACCCCACTACGAACTCATCGGGGATAGCAAAACCCACAAACTCAACCGGCACGTTAACTTCCCGGCGGCTTGGCTTATCGAGCAGCGTACAAATCGCCAGGGATTTTGGTTCACGCAGGCTAAGAATTTCGCGCACTTTTGACAGCGTATTGCCGGAGTCAATGATGTCTTCCACGATCAGCACGTCTTTACCGCGGATATCTTCATCCAGGTCTTTGAGAATTTTGACGTCACGGGTGGTAGACATGCCGCTACCGTAGCTGGACGCAGTCATAAAATCGACTTCATGGGGAACCTGAACTTCACGGCACAGGTCGGCCATAAACATAAATGAGCCACGAAGCAGCCCCACCAGCACCATTTCGCTGCCGCTATCTTTGTAGTGCTCGTTGATTTGGCGACCGAGTTCAGCAATACGGGCTTTGATCTCGGTTTCCGGGATCATCACTTCTACAGTATGTTTCATAAAACTAACCATTTGATTCTTAATGTAAATCATCAAAGCCGCTGCGATTGCACCGACGTTGACCGGCAAGCCACGCAGTATACCAGCAAAAAGAAATCCGCGATGCAGTGATTAATAAAGCCCATTTTGTGATACCGATCACACTTGTTAAATCCTATAATTAATTGCATTTAAAAAATTAACAAACAAACGAGTGTCCTTCTATGGCAGAAACAAAATCTCAACAATCACGGCTACTCGTGACGCTGACGGCTCTTTTTGCAGCGTTCTGTGGCCTGTATCTTTTAGTGGGTGGGGCCTGGCTGGTCGCCATTGGCGGCTCGTGGTATTACCCTATCGCTGGCCTGGCGATGCTGGGCGTCACCATCATGCTGTTCCGCGGCAAACGCTCCGCGCTTTGGCTTTACGCCGCGCTGCTGCTCGCCACTATGATTTGGGGTGTATGGGAAGTTGGCTTCGATTTCTGGGCGCTGACCCCGCGCAGCGATATTCTCGTCTTCTTCGGTATCTGGCTTATCCTGCCGTTTGTCTGGCGTCGTCTGCCAAACCCATCGACAGGTGCCGTTGGCGGACTGGTTGTCGCCCTGCTTATTAGCGGCGGCATCCTCACCTGGGCCGGCTTCAACGATCCGCAGGAAATCAACGGCACGCTGAGCGCTGATGCTACGCCAGCGGCGCCAATTTCTGAAGTCGCCGATGGTGACTGGTCGGCGTATGGCCGTAATCAGGAAGGCCAGCGTTATTCGCCGCTTAAGCAGATCAACGCCGATAACGTGAAGAACCTGAAGGAAGCCTGGGTGTTCCGTACCGGGGATCTCAAGCAACCTAACGATCCGGGTGAAATCACCAATGAAGTGACGCCAATTAAAGTTGGCGATACGCTCTACCTGTGTACCGCCCACCAGCGTCTGTTCGCGCTTGACGCGGCCACCGGTAAAGAAAAATGGCATTTCGATCCTCAGCTCAACGCTGACCCTTCTTTCCAGCACGTGACCTGCCGCGGCGTTTCATATCATGAAGCCAAAGCAGATAACGCGCCGGCTGATGCGGTTGCGGACTGTCCGCGCCGGATCATTCTGCCGGTCAACGATGGTCGCCTGTTCGCCATCAACGCTGAAACCGGAAAGCTGTGCGAATCCTTTGCTAATAAAGGCATTCTCAACCTGCAAACCAATATGCCGGTCACCACGCCGGGCATGTATGAACCCACTTCACCGCCGATTATTACCGACAAGACGATTGTCATCGCCGGTGCCGTGACCGATAACTTCTCTACCCGCGAACCGTCAGGCGTTATTCGCGGCTTTGATGTGAATACCGGTAAACTGCTGTGGGCATTTGACCCAGGCGCGAAAGATCCGAATGCAATTCCGCAAGATGAACATCATTTCACACTGAATTCACCTAACTCCTGGGCGCCTGCGGCCTACGACGCGAAGCTGGATCTGGTCTACCTGCCTATGGGCGTGACCACCCCGGACATCTGGGGCGGCAACCGTACGCCTGAGCAGGAACGCTATGCCAGCTCAATCGTGGCGCTGAACGCCACTACCGGCAAGCTGGCGTGGAGCTACCAGACCGTTCACCACGATCTGTGGGATATGGATATGCCGTCGCAGCCGACGCTGGCGGATATCGATGTGAACGGCAAAACCGTTCCGGTGATTTACGCTCCGGCAAAAACCGGCAACATTTTTGTCCTCGATCGCCGCAACGGCGAACTGGTTGTTCCGGCGCCGGAAAAACCAGTTCCGCAGGGAGCGGCTAAGGGTGACTATGTGTCGAAAACTCAGCCGTTCTCTGACCTGAGTTTTCGCCCGAAAAAAGACCTGACCGGCGCAGATATGTGGGGCGCCACTATGTTTGACCAGCTGGTATGCCGGGTTATTTTCCATCAGCTGCGCTATGAAGGCATCTTTACCCCGCCGTCAGAGCAGGGAACGCTGGTATTCCCGGGTAACCTGGGGATGTTCGAATGGGGCGGCATCTCCGTCGATCCGAATCGCCAGGTAGCGATTGCTAACCCGATGGCCCTGCCGTTTGTATCAAAACTGATCCCTCGCGGCCCTGGCAACCCGATGGAACAACCGAAGGATGCTAAAGGCTCCGGTACTGAAGCCGGGATTCAGCCACAGTACGGCGTTCCATACGGCGTAACGCTGAACCCGTTCCTGTCACCGTTTGGTCTGCCTTGCAAACAGCCTGCCTGGGGTTACATCTCTGCGCTGGATCTGAAAACCAACGAAGTGGTATGGAAAAAACGTATCGGTACGCCGCAGGATAGCCTGCCGTTCCCGATGCCGATTAAACTCCCGTTCACTATGGGAATGCCGATGCTGGGCGGTCCTATTTCAACGGCCGGTAATGTGTTGTTTATCGGCGCAACCGCAGATAACTATCTGCGCGCGTATAATATGAGCAACGGTGAGAAATTATGGCAGGCGCGTCTACCGGCGGGTGGACAGGCAACGCCAATGACCTATGAAGTCAATGGCAAGCAGTACGTTGTCATCTCTGCCGGCGGTCACGGTTCGTTTGGCACCAGGATGGGCGACTATATCGTCGCGTATGCTTTGCCAGACGACGCGAAGTAAACCGCAAGTAAAAACAGAAGGCCCGGTTTCCGGGCCTTTCTTTATGCTCAATATCTTTTAAAGCATTTTCCTGTCAGGAAATGCCGCCCTCGACCGTAAACCCGAGCATCATTCCCGTATCCTCATGCTCCAGCAAATGGCAGTGCGCCATATAGGCAAATTCTTTCGGCGCATCGTGGTCAAATTTCACCAGCACCTCACTAACATCGCCATCTACCCGCACTGTGTCTTTCCAGCCGCTACGATGCGCGGCGGGCGCCTTGCCGTTTTCCGACAAAATACGGAACTGAGTACCGTGGATATGGAACGGATGTAGCATCATGTCGCCTTTACCGGAAATCACCCACCGCTCATACTGCCCTTTCGCCGCGCTAAACATGGGAACATTCATATCAAACGCTTTGCCGTTGATGCGGTTAGCGTTGTGGAAATCAAAACCTTTATTACTCTGCTTCATCTGCCCCATGTCGCCATGATTCATATGCGCCATGTCTCCGTGGTTCATATTGTTCATATTCCCCATGTCCGCATGGTTCATCATCGCGCCATGATCCATTCCGGACATCGCCTGGTCGCCGTATTTTTGCATTAGCGCCTGCATGCCCATCATATCAAGCATCGGATCCATAGAGAGCTGTAGCGTACGTTGAGTGAGACCTTGCAGAGAAGGCAGAGCCGGCATAGCGACAAGAACATCTGGCAGTTTACCGGAAGCCTGGATCGTCAGAGGCTGAATGCGCAATACCGGCTGCGGCTTATCGAATGGCGTGATAGCCATCCCCATCTGGCTTACCGGCAGCGTGATCAGGTCGAAAGGTTTACCGTCACTCGTATCCACCAGTACTTCAAACCTTTCTCCCATTAATACCGGCAGCTCGTTAACTTTCACTGGTTCAGCCAGAAAACCGCCATCGCTTGCCACGACGTACATTGGCCGCCGATCGCTGGTTGAGAAATTCAAAGAACGAGCATTACAGCCGTTCAGCAAACGCAAACGCAGCCAACCCCGGGGCGCAGCATGCTCCGGGTAAAGCGTCCCGTTAGTCAGCAGCGTATCGCCAAACCAGCCAACGGCTGCGCTCATGATATCGAGCTGATAATCAATCTCTCCTTGAGCGGTGAATTTCTTATCCTGCACGATTACCGGGATATCATCGATTCCCCACTGCTTTGGCAAGAGCAGCTTCTCACTTTCCGCATCGGCAATCAGCACCAGCCCGGCCAGGCCCATCGCCACCTGTCTGCCTGTTTTTCCATGTTGATGGGGATGGAACCAGCAGGTCGCCGCTCGCTGCGTTGGGGTAAACGTCACCGTACGGGAACCGCCGGCGGCAATTACGCCTTGCGGACCGCCATCCACCTCACCGGCCACCTCCAGACCGTGCCAGTGTACGGTGGTCTCCTCCGCGAGGCGGTTATGAATATCAATGGTTGCTGCCTCACCTTGCTTAAGCTGCAGGGCTGGGCCAAGAAGGCTACCGTTATATCCCCATGTAGTTGCCAGATGAGAGCCAAACTGGGTTTTCCCAGCCTGGATAGTCAGCGAGATGCGATTGCGCGCGTCAGCGGTCAGTAGCTCCGGAACCGGCAAAGAGGGGCGACTGGCGGCAAAAACCGTGCGGCTCCATAGCGGTAATGCGCTGGTCACGCCTAGCGCAGCGGTTAATTTGAGAAATTCACGACGTTGCATTTTCCACATCCTTTTATTCCGCAGGTGAATAAATGAGCTTAAACCCTCCAGCAACGGGAAGGTCAAGCAGAAGAGTAAGAATAAAGCTCAGCGTGGTGTAAAGAAGTATGCTAACTTTGTTTGTCCGTGATTCAATGGTAGAAAAAATGAAGACGCTTTTCAGAACAATAGTACTTGGCAGCCTGCTCACTCTCTCCGCCAATAGCTATGCATTAAGCGAGTCCGAAGCGGAAGATATGGCTGATTTGACGGCTGTATTTGTCTTTCTGAAGAACGATTGCGGTTATCAAAACCTGCCTAACACGCAGATTCGCCGCGCCCTGGTCTTCTTTGCTCAGCAGAATCAGTGGGATTTAAGCAATTACGATAGCTTCAATATGAAAGCCCTGGGTGAAGATAGCTATCGGGATCTGAGCGGCATCAAGATCTCCACCACCAAAAAATGCAAGGCGCTGGCTCGCGACTCACTTAGCCTGCTCGCTTACGTGAAATAAGCACCATGGTATTTATACAACATTAATAGCCGTTCAAATACGGCTATTACGTTTATCAATATTAGAATTTCATTTAACAGCTTTCTCTAATTCACATCTCAATTCAAAATAAATTCATTAAGTGTTTAGCTAATTAATAGAACCAGCCCTCTCAATACGTTTAAAAAAACAAAAACTCTATTATTGCATTCTCATTTTCTGCACATTATTATCGCTCGATAACGACTCTTTTTATCAATGGAATGAAACCTTGAACATATCATTATTTGCACGTATAGCGCCTCTGGCCGTCATTTTATTGGTTGGCTGTAACTCAACGCAATCCAGACAATCCGCCAGATTAATAAAACCATTACCTGACGCAACATTAAGCCAACAAACCGAACAGCAAAGAATTGCTGAAGAGCAAGCGCGAATAGACGCTTGCCGTAAAGCTCTGGAGTCGCTGAAAGAAGTGAATCCTAAGCAGGCTGCTAAACTCGGTAATGATTTCACCTCGCTCCTCAGCGCCGCATCCCAGTATAACTCAGTGCGCAGTAAAGTTGCTGAACCAACTAAACAAGGCATAGATTCAATGTATCAGTTCAAGTCAATTAAGCTATGTGCTGACATTGAAAAAGAGCTGATAGATAGCCTTGTTAAACGCGGTGAAAATGTTCAGCCATGAACAGAAAAATAGTCTTAAACATCAATCTGATATCGCTGGCGGCGCTGTTTTCGCTAGCGTTATCGCTATCACCTCATGTCCGTGCAGAAAAAGACGCGCTGGTAAATATCACGTCTGGCTCGAGCAATGACTCCGCAGGTCCTGCATTTTTGAATTATGCTAAAGAACAACAGACTCAAAAAAGTAATGAGTCAGCGAAACCCATTGAGGATAAGGATAAAAATAATAATACAAAAACAACGAATAAAAAAAGCGTACAAAAAACTAATGAAGCTTCACGTCAGGCTGCAATAATTTCTCAAAAAGATAAAACCATCCGCCAGCTTCGGCAGCAGCTTGAAGCGAAAGAAAGTAAGGCTAATACCGCTCCGGATAATCAAAAACAGTTGACTGATAAAATTCAGCAGCTTGAGAAACAGTTAGCGGAGGTAGTAGCCGAAAAACAAAAATTAATAAATAAAGAGCTATCTTCCACAGCAGAAATAAAGAAGAGCATAAAGCAGCTTAACAGCACGGAAAATAACGTGCTTCAGCAAGAGAAAAAACGGGTTGCGGCAGAATCGGCAAAACAAAAGCTGGAGCTTCAGTTAGCGGAAATTACGACTGAAAAACAAACTCTGATAAAAAAACTCGCCGCTGCGGAAACAGCAAAGCAAGATACGGCTTCTAAGCTCACAATCGCTGTGTCAGAGAAACAAACGCTTATGACGAAGCTCCAGGCTGAGGAGAAACAAAGACAAGCGCTCACCGAAAAATTAGCAACTTCTGCCCCGGATAAAAACAAACTCGCCGCAGCGGAAAAATCGCAGCAGGAACTGACATCAAAGCTCGCCGCTGCTGACGCCGCACAGCGGGCGCTGAAAACGAAGCTGGATGCATCCGAAACAGCCCAAAAAGCGCTGGTAGCGAAACTCACCGCCTATGAAACTGAAAAACAAGATTTGACCGTTAAACTGACGGCAGCGGCGGAAGAAAAAAAGGCGCTCACGGCAAAACTTGATTCATTTACCGCCAGCAAACAGCAGTCGGCGCTTCAGGAGAGCACTGTTCGCTTACAGGCAGAGAAAGACAAAGCCCTGCTGCAAGCCAACGCGAATGAGATTAACCAGCTAAAAACCAGGCTTGCTGATGCCGAGTCTAAATCAGGTAAAAAAGCGACGGATCTCGATCTTGCAAAAGAGCCTCAGCAGCAGGCTTATTCTATCGGCGTATCAATGGGTGAAGAGGCGCTAAAAGTCCTGTCCACCCGCAGCTCGCAGGGCGTGACAATCAGTAAAGATACCGTTCTGCAGGGGATCCTCGATGCTTTTGCAGGAAAAATCGCCCTCGATGAGAAAGTGCGCAATAAAGCCTTATTCGATGTCTCTAAAAAAGTCTTTAAGAATCTGAATAAGATAGAACAGCAAACGATTAGCGAAGGGAAGAAGTATCAACAAAATTTCGCGAAACAGAAAGGCGTGGTGTTTAAAGATGGTGTTTACAGTCGTATAGATTATGCCGGTGAAGGCAGGATCCTCGACACCGATACCGTAACCGTCACCATCAAGGAAACGCTTATCGACGGAACCGTCATTAACGACATGGAAGCCGAAGGCAAAGTCTGGACTCAGACCCTAAAATCCTATCCTCCCCTGTTTCTCGGGCCAATAAAACGCCTGGGGAATCATGGTTCTATTACCATAGTGATCCCGCCGGAGCTCGCCTATGGTAGCGAAGGGCAGCCTCCTAAAATCCCCCCCGGAGCGACCATGGTTTATTCAGTCAGAATCGTGGACGCCACTGCGGCAAAACCTCAGGATAAAAAACCCTGATCCTCACGCCTCCTGTAAAGGGGGCGTTTCGTCAGTTTTCTTAATGGATTATGCTCCACGCTTCATTTGCTGAAATATCCACCGTGCATCATCTTCTATAGTTGGCTATGATGTTGCGCTCATTTTTAGTGGGTGTAACAGATGTTAACAAAGGAGGATCTGCCCGTGGCTGATAGCAATCTGTGGCATGAAACGCTGCACGACCATTTTGGTCAGTATTTCAGCGTTGATAACGTTCTGTATCACGAGAAAACCGATCATCAGGACCTGATCATTTTCGAAAACGCCGCCTTCGGTCGCGTGATGGCGCTGGACGGCGTGGTGCAAACCACCGAACGCGATGAGTTTATCTACCATGAAATGATGACCCATGTTCCTTTGATGGCCCATGGCCAGGCGAAACATGTGTTAATTATCGGCGGCGGCGACGGCGCCATGCTGCGCGAAGTCTCTCGTCACCGCAACGTCGAAACCATTACCATGGTTGAAATTGACGCCGGCGTGGTTTCATTCTGTCGCCAGTATCTCCCTAATCATAACGCGGGAGCCTACGACGATCCGCGCTTTACGCTGGTTATTGATGACGGTGTTAATTTCGTTAACCAGACAACGCAAACGTTTGATGTCATTATCTCCGATTGCACCGATCCTATCGGGCCTGGCGAGAGCCTGTTCACATCCGCCTTTTATGAAGGCTGCAAACGTTGCCTTAACCCCGGCGGAATCTTCGTCGCTCAGAACGGCGTCTGCTTCCTGCAGCAGGATGAAGCTATTGATAGCCATCGTAAGCTCAGCCATTACTTTCGCGATGTGAGCTTTTATCAGGCCGCGATTCCAACCTATTACGGCGGCATAATGACCTTTGCCTGGGCCACCGATAACGAAGCCCTGCGCCACCTTTCCAGTGAAATTATTCAGGCCCGTTTTCATAAGGCAAACCTGACGTGCCGTTATTACAATCCGGCAATCCACGCGGCGGCATTTGCTTTACCACAATATTTACTGGATGCGCTATCCACCGTTAAGTAAGGGGGTGATCTAAATTGAAAAAATTGAAGCTGCACGGCTTTAACAATCTGACTAAAAGCCTGAGTTTTTGCATTTATGATATTTGCTATGCAAAAACGGCAGAGGAACGCGATGGCTACATCGCCTATATTGACGAACTCTACAATGCCAACCGCCTGACCGAAATTCTGTCAGAAACCTGTTCTATTATTGGCGCCAATATTCTCAACATCGCGCGCCAGGATTATGAACCGCAGGGTGCCAGCGTGACGATACTGGTCAGCGAAGAGCCTATCGACCCGCAGCTTATCGACCAGACAGAACATCCGGGCCCGCTGCCAGAAACCGTTGTGGCGCATCTCGATAAAAGCCATATATGCGTTCACACCTATCCAGAAAGCCATCCTGAAGGTGGGCTGTGCACCTTCCGCGCCGATATTGAAGTCTCAACTTGTGGCGTAATCTCCCCTCTGAAGGCGCTTAATTACCTGATTCACCAGCTGGAATCCGATATCGTCACTATTGATTATCGCGTGCGCGGTTTTACCCGCGACGTGAACGGTATGAAGCACTTCATCGATCATGAAATCAACTCCATTCAGAATTTCATGTCAGAGGATATGAAATCGCTGTATGACATGGTGGACGTTAATGTCTATCAGGAGAATATTTTCCATACCAAAATGCTGCTGAAGGAATTCGACCTTAAGCACTATATGTTTCACACCAGGCCGGAAGATTTAACGGAAGAAGAGCGCAGGGTGATCACCGACCTGCTCTGGAAAGAGATGCGCGAAATCTACTACGGACGTAATATCCCGAGCGTATAACAACGTCGCGGATGGCGGTATCCTTAAAGTTCGGGCTGTACCAGCGTAAGGGCAATGGATTGCGCTTTCAGTTCAGCCTGAACGGGAAGGGGCAAACTCACATCGGTAATAATGTCGGTGAAACGGCTTAACGGAGCGACGTTGAACAGCGAGTGGGCACCATATTTGCTGCTGTCCGCCAGTAAGATCTTGCGCTGGGCATTGGCAATAATCTCCTGTTTCAGTCCCGCCTTTTCTTCCGTCGGCGTCGTCACGCCCTTTTCCACGCTCCAGCTGTTACAGCTCATGAAAGCGATATCGGGATAGACGCTACGTAACATCTTACGGCCAAACTCGCCGATACATGACTGACTGCTGTCATCAATGCGGCCACCAACTATGGTCACTTCTATCTGGCGGAACTCGGATAAAAACAGAGCGATATGCAGATCGACTGTGATCACCCTGAGCGGAAGATGGGTCAGGCATTTTGCCAACTCCAGCATAGTGGTACCGGCATCCAGTACCACCGCGTCGCCCGCCTGCACCATCGAGGCGGCAAAACGTGCAATCGCCCGCTTTTCCGCAGGCGATCGTAACTGCTTTTCATTGGTTGTAGGCTGAGAAGGCTCAAAGCGCCGCAGAGCAACACCGCCGTGGCTGCGGCTGATCACGCCCTGCTCATCCAGCTTGATCAGATCGCGTCGTATCGTCGCCGGTGATGCTTCTACCGCATCCACCAGCTGTTCCACGGTCACCAGCGTATGATTTTTCAAATACGCCACAATCTTATCCAGACGGTGTTGTCCTT
>OEPS010000240.1_pt1 | contig 20321 bp, 21 predicted proteins | sample 1539411 | NCBI WGS metagenome assembly OEPS01 (sample SAMN02671747, study PRJEB22543) | soil metagenome | biome: bacteria | place: China:Hunan Province, Lengshuijiang City | collected 2012-10-15 | depth 0.08m m
GCATGGTGTTCCAGAAGCCCAACCCGTTCCCCAAGACCATCTACGAAAACGTGGTTTACGGTCTGCGTATCCAGGGCATCAATAAAAAGCGCGTACTCGATGAGGCCGTGGAATGGGCACTCAAGGGTGCGGCGCTGTGGGATGAGGTCAAAGACCGTCTGCATGAGTCGGCACTGGGTCTGTCCGGTGGCCAGCAGCAGCGTCTGGTGATTGCCCGGACCATCGCCGTGGAACCTGAAGTTCTGCTGCTCGACGAACCGTGCTCGGCACTCGACCCGATCTCGACGCTGAAAGTCGAAGAGCTGATCTACGAGCTGAAGTCCAAGTACACCATCGTCATCGTTACCCACAACATGCAACAGGCGGCACGGGTTTCCGACTACACCGCCTTCATGTACATGGGCAAACTGATCGAGTTCGGTGATACCGACACGCTGTTCACCAACCCGGCGAAGAAGCAGACCGAAGATTACATTACCGGTCGGTATGGCTAGGATTCAACGACTGAACGCCGCCTGACAGCACTTACCGGACGCTCCAAGGATTTCTCATGATCGATAAAGACAGCCTTACCCACCACATCTCCCAGCAGTTCAACGCCGAACTCGAGGAGGTCCGCAGTCACCTCCTGGCGATGGGCGGCCTGGTCGAGAAGCAGGTCAACGACGCGGTTACCGCGCTGATCGAGGCCGATTCTGGCCTGGCCCAGCAGGTGCGTGAAGTCGACGAGCAGATCAACCAGATGGAGCGCAACATCGACGAAGAATGCGTGCGCATTCTCGCCCGCCGCCAACCGGCCGCTTCCGACCTGCGCCTGATCATCAGCATTTCCAAGTCGGTGATCGACCTGGAGCGTATTGGTGACGAGTCGACCAAGATTGCCCGCCGGGCCATCCAGCTGTGCGAAGAAGGCGAGTCGCCGCGTGGCTATGTCGAAGTGCGTCATATCGGTGACCAGGTGCGCAACATGGTCCGTGATGCGCTGGATGCCTTTGCACGCTTCGACGCCGACCTGGCGCTGTCGGTGGCTCAGTACGACAAAACCATCGACCGCGAGTACAAGACTGCACTGCGCGAGCTGGTCACCTACATGATGGAAGATCCGCGTTCGATTTCGCGGGTTCTCAGTGTGATCTGGGCCCTGCGCTCGCTGGAGCGGATTGGCGACCATGCCCGTAACATCTCCGAGCTGGTGATCTACCTGGTGCGCGGTACCGACGTGCGTCACCTGGGCCTGAAGCGAATGAAAGAAGAGGTCGAGGGTGTCAGCGAAAAGGCTAATGTTCCGGCTGAAACTGACGATAAGTAAGACTGCCCCGAGAATGAACGCCCGGCCCTGGCCGGGCGTTTTCGTTTGCGGTCGAGCACCTCAAGGCAGCCGCGAACGAAACCACGAGTCCCGGCGTGAGCCGATATTTGGCAAATGGCCATCAGTCAGCGTTATGCTAGTCGGGATGTAATAGGAGTGGCGATGAGTAAAGTCAGTGTGTTGGTTGTGGATGATGCGCCGTTCATTCGTGACCTGGTGAAGAAGTGTCTGCGCAACTATTTCCCGGGTATTGTCATCGAAGACGCCGTCAACGGCCGCAAGGCCCAGACGTTGCTGTCGCGTGAAGCCTTCGACCTGGTCCTGTGCGACTGGGAAATGCCGGAAATGTCCGGGCTGGAACTGCTGACCTGGTGCCGTCAGCAGGAGTCGATGAAGACCCTGCCGTTCATCATGGTGACCAGCCGCGGCGACAAGGAAAACGTGGTCCAGGCGATTCAGGCGGGAGTCTCCGATTTCGTCGGCAAGCCGTTCACCAACGAGCAATTGCTGAGCAAAGTGAAGAAGGCCCTGACCAAGGTTGGCAAGCTCGATACCTTGCTGGCCAGCGCCCCGACACGCGCCTCTTCGGCCTTTGCCAACGACTCGCTGAGCGCCTTGACCGGTGGGCGTGCCGAAGCGGTAAAACCTGCGGCGCCAGCGGCTCCGGCTGCGGCAGCCAAACCATTGATCAGTGCGCCCAAGCCGGCCGCTGCCGCGCCTGCGGGGCGTGGCCAGGGACAGCTGCGTCTGCCAAGCGGCGTTCAGCCCTGCGTGATCAAGGCCCTGAGCCTCAAGGAGGCGTTGCTGGTGGTGCGCCGTGGCGAGACCCTGCCACAGGTGCTGGAAGGCGCTGTGCTCGATCTGGAGCAGGGCGAGAACGCCGAAATCGCCCGGCTCAATGGTTACTTGCATGCGGTGGCAGCGCTGGAACCCAAACCGGACAGCGATTGGCTGCAGCTGACCTTCAAGTTTGTCGATCAGGATGCGCAGAAGCTGGATTACCTGTCGCGGCTGATTGCCCGTGGTACCGCACAGAAACATTTCGTGCCTGGGGCCTGAACAAATCTATCGCGGGGCAAGCCCGCTCCCACAGGATAATTCCGTCCCTGTAGGAGCGGGCTTGCCCCGCGATGGCGACACCGCTCGTCTCCTGGCACACCGCTGAAACACTCTCGGCATTCCCCCGGGAAAATCCCCTGCTAGTCTTCGACAGAACTCATCTGTCAAAAAGCCACTACTCATGCCAGCACGTTCGCTGCTGTTCTGTGCCTTGCTCGTGGCTTGTGGCCCGATCCTGGCCTCGACCCTCTACAAAAGCACCGATGCCTACGGTGTGGTCTCGTATTCCGATCGTCCGTTGCCTGGCGGGCAGGTCCTGGTCTTTCGCGACCGGATGGTTGAACAGTTGGGCGACCAGGTGCGATTGCATGCGATCAAGTTTGCCACCGGCGTGAGCTTCAGCGCCCGCAACGATACCTATGCGCCGGTGGAAGTAGAGTTGCGCCTGGAGCGCCTGAGCAATGCCAAGGGCGAAGGCACGCGGCTTGTCCGGCGGGTGGTGCCTGCGCGTTCAACGGTGCTGCTGACGATGGTCAACGCACGGCAGGCCGACCGCCCGGTGAGTTATCAGGAGAAGTTCAGCTACGCCCTGGGCAACCCGGCACAGCGCCAGCAGGCTTTCAAATACCCGCTGCCATGGCGCGGTGGGCCTTTTCGCGTCACCCAGGGGGCCAATGGCAGCTACAGCCACTTCGGCCCCAAAGGCCGCTACGCCATGGACATCGCCATGCCTGAAGGCACGCCGATCATCGCTTCACGGGCGGGGGTGGTGATCAAGACCGAGAACAATCAGAGCGGGCGCGGGACGCACCCGGCCGGTAATTTCGTGCGGATTCTGCATGACGACGGCACCATGGGTGTCTACCTGCACTTGATGCGCGGTTCCGTGGTGGTTCGCGAGGGCCAGCGGGTGGTGTACGGGACGGCGCTGGCGAAGTCCGGCAATACCGGCAACAGTACCGGCCCGCATCTGCATTTTGTCGTGCAGCGTAACGTCGGGCTGGCGCTGGAGTCGATTCCGTACCAGTTCAACCAGCCCGTCGGTGGGTTGCCGAACTTTACCGCCGGCAACCCCTGAGGCGGCTCAATCGAGCTTGAGCACCTTGGCCAGGACAATTTTCGGGCCTTTCATCTTCTTGATGATGATGCGCAGACCCTCGACTTCCAGCAGTTCTTCTTCTTCCGGTACCCGCTTAAGGGTCTCGTAGACCAGGCCAGCGAGGGTTTCGGCCTCGATATGGTCCAGGTCCACACCGAGCAGGCGCTCGACCTTGAACAGCGGCGTGTCGCCCCGTACCAGCAGCTTGCCAGGCTGGTAGGCAAGGATGCCGCGTTCGGCCTTGCGGTGTTCGTCCTGGATATCGCCTACCAGCACTTCCAGCACGTCTTCCATGGTCAGGTAGCCAATGACCTTGCCGTCGGCTTCTTCCACCAGGGCGAAGTGTGCGCCACCTTTGCGGAACTGCTCCAGCAGGTGGGACAGCGGCATGTGACGGGACACGCGCTCCAGCGGTCGGGTCAGTTCGGCGAGGTTGAAGGATTCCGGAATATGCTCAAGATCCGCCAGTTCCAGCAGCAGATCCTTGATGTGCAGCAGGCCGATGAATTCACCGCGTGTGGCATCGAGCACCGGGTAACGGCTGAACTTGTGCCGACGGAACATCGCCAGGATTTCCTTGAGCGGCGCATGGGCGTCGAGGCAGACCATGTCTTCACGGGAGTTGGCCCAGTCGACCACTTCCAGTTCGCCCATCTCCACTGCCGACGCCAGCACGCGCATGCCTTGATCGCTAGGATTCTGGCCACGGCTGGAGTGCAGGATCAGTTTCAGTTCGTCGCGGCTGTAATGGTGCTCATGGTGCGGTCCGGGTTCACCCTGGCCGGCGATACGCAAAATGGCGTTGGCGCTGGCGTTGAGCAGGTAGATGGCCGGGTACATCAACCAGTAGAACAGGTACAGCGGCACAGCGGTCCACAGCGACAGCAGTTCGGGTTTGCGGATTGCCCAGGACTTGGGCGCCAGCTCACCGACCACGATGTGCAAATAGGAAATCACAAAGAAGGCGCTGAAGAACGACACGGCCTTGATCACTTCCGGCGACTCTACGCCGACTGCGCCCAACAACGGTTCAAGCAGGTGTGCGAAAGCCGGTTCACCGACCCAGCCCAGGCCCAGCGAGGCGAGGGTGATACCCAGTTGGCAAGCCGAAAGATAGGCGTCCAGCTGGTTGTGTACGGTGCGCAGGATTTGCCCGCGCCAGCCATGCTGCTTGGCAATCGACTCGACCTTGGTCGAGCGCAATTTGACCATGGCGAACTCGGCGGCAACGAAAAAACCGTTGAGCAGCACCAGCAGCAGAGCAAAAAGAATCATGCCGAAGTCGGCGAAAAGTGAGGCGAAGCTAATACCAGGGGAAGGGTCCATGATGGGGTTTTACGGGGTCCGTCATCTGAAAAAAGAGAGAAGTGCGGTGCCAGCATTTGCTGGCACAAGTCCGCCAATGTAGCGGCTGGGGGCGCGATTGCCTAGAGGTTAACCCTCAGGAGGCAATGCGCTGGGCAATCTGGACGGGGGCGAAATGGCAGGTAAAGGTGCTGCCATGGCCGGGTACGCTGCTGATCTCCAGGCGTGCACGGTGACGCAACAGGACGTGCTTGACGATCGCCAGGCCAAGCCCGGTACCGCCGGTATTCGACGCACGGCTGGAGTCGACCCGGTAGAAGCGTTCAGTCAGGCGTGGCAGGTGCTTGGCGTCGATACCAATCCCCGAGTCCTGGACGCTCAGGTGCGCACCTTGTTCATCGGCCCACCAACGGATGCGGATCTGCCCTTCGTCCGGGGTGTACTTGACCGCATTGAACACCAGGTTGGAGAAGGCACTGCGCAGTTCCGCCTCACTGCCCTTGAGGCGAATGCCGGGGGCGGCTTCGAGGGTAATACGCTGGTTGCGCTGGCCAGACAGGGCCTGGGCATCACTTTTGATCGACTGCAGCAGTGCTTCGACTGTCACCGGCTGATTGTCCGAGGGGTAGTCGGTGGCTTCCAGCTTGGCCAGCAATAGCAGGTCATTGAGCAGGGTCTGCATGCGCAGGCCCTGTTGCTGCATCTGCTGCAAGGCACGGACCCAGCGCGGATTAACCTCTTCGACGTTGTCGAGCAGGGTTTCCAGATAGCCGGCGATTACCGTCAACGGCGTGCGCAACTCATGGGATACGTTGGCCACGAAATCCTTGCGCATCTGTTCGAGCTGATGGATGCGGGTCACGTCGCGAACCAGCATCAGGTGCTCGTTGTTGCCATAGCGGGTGATATGCAGCTGGACGCGCAAACGGTCGTTGATCGGCGACGGAATTTCCAGCGGTTCAAGGTAGTTCTCCTGTTCGAAGTACTCCTTGAAGCGCGGGTGGCGCACCAGGTTGGTCACTGGCTGGCCGCTGTCCTGTGGGGTTTTCAGGCCCAACAAGGTTTCCGCTGCGCGGTTCCACCATTCCAGGTTGCCGTCGCTGTCGAGCATGATCACCGCGTCCTTGAGGGCAGCGGTGGACTCCTGCACGCGGTCGATTACCGCCTGCAGGCGGCCACGCACGCGCTGATCGCGGCGTTGCAGGTGATAAATGCTGTCGAATACCTCGCCCCACAGGCCATAGCCATCGGGAGGCGCTTCATCAGGCTTGTGCAGGCGTAGCCACTCATGCAGGCGCAGCAATTGCTTGAGGGTCCAGCCCAGGTAAAGCGCCAGGCCCAGGGCCAGGCTCCAGCCGTAATAGCCGCTGATCAGGCCGACCAGCAGGCAGGCGGTGATCAGGAGCAGCATGTGGCGAATCAGGGTGCCATGCCAGTTCTGGTTCAATTAACGACGCGTCCTTTCCAATACCTTGGCCTGATTACCGGTTCAGCTCTTGGTCGAGAAGCGATAACCGGTGCCGCGCACGGTTTGTACCAGATTTTCGTAGGCATCACCCAGCGCCTTGCGCAGGCGACGGATATGCACATCGACGGTGCGTTCTTCGACATAGACGTTGCCGCCCCAGACCTGATCGAGCAACTGGCCACGGGTGTAGGCGCGTTCCTGGTGGGTCATGAAGAACTGCAGCAGGCGGTATTCGGTAGGACCCATTTCGGCCGGCTTGCCATCGATGGTCACCCGATGGCTGATGGGGTCGAGCATCAGACCGCCCACTTCAATGGGGGCTTCGCCATCGCTGGGACCTGCACGGCGCAGCACGGCTTTCAGGCGGGCAACCAGCTCGCGAGGCGAGAAGGGCTTGGTGATGTAGTCATCGGCACCGACTTCAAGACCCTGGATCTTGTTGTCTTCTTCACCCTTGGCGGTGAGCATGATGATCGGGATGTCGCCGGTCAGTTCGTCGCGCTTGAGGCGGCGGGCCAGCTCGATACCCGAAGTGCCCGGGAGCATCCAGTCGAGGAGGATCAGGTCGGGCTTGCGGTCGACGATGATGGCGTGGGCCTGCTGCGAGTTCTCTGCCTCCAGGCAGTCATAGCCGGCCATTTCCAACGCAACGGCGATCATCTCGCGGATTGGCGCTTCGTCGTCAACGATCAGAATGTTTCTGCCAACCATGTTCAAACCTCTTCCCATTCAGGTGTCTTGGCCCGCATTAGATAACGGAATTATTGCAGTCGTGTGACAAGTCGTGGGGGTTCAGCAACATTCGGTTACTGGGCTAGGCTTAAATTCCCTCTCCCGAGAAACATGGTGGATCCAATGACACGACATACGCTGAACTGGATGGCGCTTTTCGCTGCGGTGGCACTGGCGTTGCCAGGGATAGCGTCGGCCCATCATGCCATGATGAAAGACGGTGTGATGGTCGACCATGCAGGCATGACGCTCTATACCTTCGACAAGGATGCGGGCGGCAAGTCCATGTGCAACGATGAGTGCGCCAAGAACTGGCCGCCGCTGATGGTCAAAGACGGCGACATGGCCGAAGAGGGCTGGACACAGATCAAGCGCGACGATGGTTCAATGCAATGGGCCTACAAAGGCAAGCCGGTGTACACCTTCGTCAAGGACAAGAAAGCCGGCGACATGACCGGTGACGGCATGAAGGATGTCTGGCACGTGATCAAGTAGTCGTGTCGCATCGCGGGGCAAGCCCGCTCCCACAGCTCTGGTAACCCTGTGGGAGCGGGCTTGCCCCGCGATAATTCAGAAGCTGTAATCCAGCACTACTCCCACAAACACCAGAAAACCGGCCCAGTGATTGTGCAGGAAGGCCTTGAAACACGATTCGCGATCCAGGTGGCGCGTCGACCAGAACTCCCAGACAAAACACACCAGGGCCGCCAGCAGCCCGAGGTGGAACCAGCCCCCCAGCTCAAAGCGGTTGCCGGCCAGCAGCAAGCAGCCCAGCGACAGCACCTGCAGCGACAGGATAATCACCCGATCGGCTTCACCGAACAGGATCGCCGTGGACTTGACTCCAATCTTCAGATCATCGTCGCGGTCAACCATGGCGTAGTAGGTGTCATAGCCCACCGTCCACAGCACGTTGGCGATGTACAGCAGCCAGGCGATGGCCGGCAGCTCGCCGTTGGCTGCGGTGAAGGCCATGGGAATGCCCCAGGAATAGGCCGCCCCGAGCACCACCTGCGGGTAATAGGTGTAGCGTTTCATGAACGGATAACAGGCGGCCAGGGCCACTGCGCCGAACGACAGCCACACCGTTGTGGCGTTGGTGCACAGCACCAGCAGGAAACTGGCGCCGACCAGCACGGCAAACAGCACCAGTGCTTCGCGGGCCTTGATTCTGCCAGCTGCCAACGGGCGGTCGGCGGTACGTTTGACGTGGCCATCGACCTTGCGGTCGGCGAAGTCGTTGATGGCGCAACCGGCGGCGCGCATCAGCACCACACCGAGGGTGAAAATCAGCACATTGGCCAGGGTTGGCGTACCTTTGGCGGCAATCCACACCGCGCAGAGCGTTGGCCATAACAGCAGGTAGATGCCGATCGGCCGGTCCATGCGGCTCAGTTGGATGAAGTCCCAGGCCCGCGGATGCAGGCGATTGAGCGACTTGAGCAACTGCAGGTACATCAGCGGATCTCCCCGGCAATCTCAGCGGCCTGCCACAGCGATGGCAGAAAGACTTCGGCAACCAATACGCTCAGCGCGGCGCGGTCAAAGCGCGAGCGACGCCCCCAGAGCGCGTCGCTGGCATCTGCGAGCGGCAACCAGGCACTGGGGTAATGACAGACTTCAATGGCACGGCGAGTGAAGGCCTGGTCGCAGAACAACAGCTCACCCAGGGAGCGACTGCCCAGCGCCTCCATGTCCAGCCCACCGCTTTCCAGGGCGCTGCGTGCCGCCACACTGCGGGCGAAGACCCAGGCCTGGCCATGGCCGCGCAAATACACTTCGCGTACCCAGCCTTCGCTGCCGGGCGGCAGATCCAGCGCCTGGCATTCGTCGTCACGCAGCGGCTGCCAGCCCTCGTAAAGGGGTGTAACAGAAAAGTGATCGGCGGATAATTGGGTCAGGCGACGGGTCAATGATCCTTGATCGAACAACCAGTCAAGGAGCGCAGGCGTTGTGCTGTCTGCCACCTGAGAGTACTGCAACCATTCTGCAGCGGGCGCTTGCAATGTTTCGTACGGCACGATGGTATGGATTAACAGGCCAAAGAGACCGCGAGCTTAGCATGATTGCCCGATCCGGCTTGCATGCTGGCACCTGGCTCCAGTACAAAGCCCGTCCGTAGATGGTTGCCAGTGTAATTATCCCGAGAGCGACCACTCCAATGCCTGGGTTTGTTGAGGAAGTAAGTGATGAAGAAGTGGCAGTGTATTGTTTGCGGCCTGATCTACGATGAGGCCGAAGGTTGGCCGGACGACGGCATCGCTCCGGGTACCCGTTGGGAAGATGTCCCGGCAGACTGGCTGTGCCCGGACTGCGGCGTGGGCAAGATGGACTTCGAAATGATCGCCATCGGCTGATCATCTTTTAACCACTATCTAAGGAAAGCACGGCATGACGGCTCCAGTGGTAATTGTCGGTACAGGGTTGGCGGGTTACAACCTGGCCCGCGAATTTCGCAAGCTCGACGGTGACACACCGCTGCTGCTGATTACCGCCGACGATGGCCGTTCCTACTCCAAACCGATGCTTTCCACCGGTTTTGCCAAGAACAAGGATGCCGACGGCCTGAGCATGGCCGAACCCGGCGTCATGGCCGAGCAACTCAAGGCCGAAGTGCGTACCCATACCCGCATCAGCGGTATCGACCCGGGCCACAAGCGCCTGTGGATCGGTGAGGAGCAGGTGGCCTATCGCGACCTGATCCTGGCCTGGGGTGCGCAAACCGTGCAGGTGCCGGTGGAAGGCGATGCCGGTGAGGCGGTGTTCCCGATCAATGATCTGGAGGATTACGCCCGTTTCCGTGCTGCGGCTGTAGGCAAACAGCGCGTGCTGATCCTGGGCGCCGGGTTGATCGGCTGCGAATTTGCCAATGACATGAGCCTGGGGGGGTACCAGGTCGAGCTGGTGGCGCCGTGCGAACAGGTCATGCCGACCTTGCTGCACCCGGCTGCCGCAGCCGCCGTACAGGCAGGTCTGGAAGGGCTTGGCGTGCGCTTTCATCTGGGGCCGGTGTTGACCCGTCTGCAGCGGGTTGGCGACGGGCTGGAGGCGCACCTGTCCGACGGCACGCTGATTCCTTGTGATCTGGTGGTATCGGCAGTGGGGTTGCGCCCGCGCATTGACCTGGCCGCCGCTGCCGGCCTGCAGGTGAACCGCGGTGTTGTGGTCGACCGGCAGCTGCGTACGTCGCACGCCAATATCTACGCCCTGGGTGACTGCGCCGAGGTCGACGGCCTCAATCTGCTTTACGTCATGCCGTTGATGAGCTGCGCACGTGCGCTGGCGCAAACACTGGCGGGCAACCCGACAGCAGTTGCCTACGGCCCCATGCCGGTGACGGTGAAAACCCCTGCCTGCCCCTTGGTGGTCTCGCCGCCACCTCATGGCCGCGAAGGTACCTGGCAGGTCGAAGGCCAGGGCATTGACCTCAAAGTGCTCTGTCATGACGCCGACGGCAACCTGCTGGGATACGCCCTGACAGGCACGGCGGTGATGGAGAAACTGGCTCTAAATCGGCAACTCCCAGCGCTTATGGCGTAAATAACCGGCGTTCTGTCGGATTTCCCCTGCCTTTGCCTTAACAATGGCCGCCCAGAGACTGGCGCGGCCCCTGACGGCATGCCATCCTCACTCCCGTCTGCCGCAGTTTAGAGCCTGCGGTGCCTTGGGCGCTGTTCTTGAAGAGCAGCACGGCATAACAACAAAAAACCGTCTAAGAGGCTTCACTATGCGCAAACCAGAACTCGCCGCAGCCATCGCTGAAAAGGCCGACCTCACCAAAGAGCAAGCCAATCGCGTGCTCAACGCCGTGCTCGAAGAAATCACCGGCGCCCTGCATCGCAAGGACAGTGTGACGCTGGTCGGATTCGGTACCTTCCTGCAACGTCATCGCGGCGCCCGCACCGGCAAAAACCCGCAAACCGGTGAGCCAGTCAAAATCAAAGCCAGCAACACCGTTGCGTTCAAGCCAGGCAAATCCTTGAAGGACAGCGTCAATCCGTGATGCCTCGCACCGATTGATCGCATCGAAAAACGGGCACCCGACACGGTGCCCGTTTTTTATTGCCCGCTGGAATGGGCTCCGCATCAAGAATTACCCGGTTACAGAGCAAACGGCCCTGATCTTCGCGAAATGTGCGGCAAAGTATGGCGTTTTTATAGCGAGACTATAAACTGCTTCGCCAGTCACTTTTTAGCCGAGGCGTGCACATGAAGTTTCGCTTTATCCTTTGGGCCATGGGGTTGTTGATGGCCAAGGCCAGTCGCAAGAACCCGGCGTTCCAGCAACAACTGGCCGACAAAGATCTGGTGTTCCAGTTGCAGACCCTCGACGGCAAGGTTGCGCGCCATTTCATCGTCAAGGACATGCGTATCAGCAGTCAGTCAGGTACCCATCCGCAGCCGGCGTTTGCCATTGCCTTCAAGGACGCAGCCTTCGGCTTTGCCACCTTGCAAGCAAAGAACAAGCAATTGGCATTCATGCAGGGGATTCAGGACAAGAGCATCCAGATCAAGGGCAACCCGGCGCTGGTGATCTGGTTCCAGGGCCTGATGAAGTACCTGAAACCGAAGAAAAAGGCCTGACCCCGCAAGGGCAGGCCATCTACTTAGTGCTGCTGATTGAACTGCGAGGCCAGCTCGCGCAGCAGCACTTCAGCCTCCAGCACCTTGTTCACCACATCGGCTGCTTTTTCGCGGCTGATGTTCAAGCGCTGCAGCAATTCGTCCGGGATTGATTCGTCCGGCCCCGAACCGATGCCGCGGGCACGCAGCAGGCGTATAGCCAGGCACACCAGGTTCGGGAAGGCGGCATGGTCACCGTCGTACTGCGGGTCGTGCTGGAAACGCAGGGCAGTGGACAGTTCTTCCGGCATATCCCAGTAGCGCATCAACCAGGCACCGATCTGCTCGCGGCTGATGCCCAGCAGATGCTGCTCGACATAGCTGTGGCACAGGTGCGGGTTGACCTCCAGATGACGGCAGATCAGCGAAAAGTGCGGCGGGAAGACGTGCGCCAGCAGCAGGTAGCCGAAGTTGTGCAGCAGCCCGGCCAGGTAGGTCAAGCCAGCCTCCGGGCGTTCTGCACGCGGCATGGCGCGGGTCAGGCCTTCGATCACGGCGGCGGTGTAGATCGACTGCTGCCAGTACGGTGTGGTGTGCTGTGGGTGGTCTTTGGGCAGGCTCAGGGTTTTGCCCAGTGCCAGACCAAGGGCCAGGTTGATCACCAGATCAAAGCCCAGCACGCGAACGATGGCATCTTCTACCGAACGAATTTTGCCGGGTGAGGCGTAATAGGGCGAGGCGGCCCAGCTGACTACCTGAGCAGCCAACGCCGGATCGGTCTCGACGACGCCGGTGATATCGTCGATGGTCGCGTTAGGGTCGACGCGCAGTTTGATGATTTTTTGTGCAGTTTCGGCCAGCGGCGGAATTTCGATGGTGCTTTCCAGGCGCTGCTGGATACGCCGGGCTGTGAAGGCCTGAACTGCCTGGGTAATTTCTTCGCGGTCGTCGGTCGGGCGATCAAGGTTCGGGCGGATGCGGCTCAGGGGTTCGCCGAAATTGCCGGCGCTGGCCTTGCTCAGCATCTTCTTGAAATCGTCACGCTCGATTTCCAGCAGCAGGCCTGCTTCGCCGGAGTGGATCAGCAGTTTTTCTGGCTGCAGAAGGCGCTCTTCATACAGGCAAGGTGAGCTGGTCAGTGCCGGAATACCAGGGAGGATTCTCAAGCCATGTTTGTCGAGCATGGCCTTGAGGCGATCCAGGGGGACGGCAGCCAGCTTGCGCCCGGTGAGTTCGGTCAGACGGTTCAGATCCAGCAGCTGGTTCTGCGGGAACAGCACCATCAGCGCGCCGACCGCGTCGTCGAGTAACACCGCCTGGACCTTGCGTTCGCTCAACAGGTTCGGGTGATCGAGCACTTCACGGTAGGCAATGCCGAGCTTTTCCAGCAGCAGCCGGATAACAGACGGAGCGTGGGGGGTTGCGGTATCCAGAGCAACTTCAGTCATGGTCTGTATCCAGAAATTTTACGTTCGCAAGAGTATAACCAGCTTGGACCTGCAGATGGATCCATTCTGGGACGGGCGTCACACCTGGCCATATTGCTGGCCATGACGCAGCCAGCGCTCCAGCAGCGGACTGACATGCTGCGGCCAGCGCGCCAGCAGCGCCTGCGCGGCATCGCGTACGGCGGGCAGCAGGTCGGCATCGCGCATCAGGTCGGCCACCTTGAACTGCAGCAGGCCCGTCTGGCGGGTGCCCAGCATTTCGCCGGGGCCGCGCAGTTCCAGGTCTTTCTCGGCAATGATGAAGCCGTCGTTGGTTTCACGCATGATCCCCAGACGTTCCCGACCGATCTGCGACAGCGGCGGATGGTAGAGCAATACACAATGGCTCGCCGCGCTACCGCGACCGACTCGGCCACGCAACTGGTGCAGTTGGGCAAGGCCCAGGCGCTCGGGGTTCTCGATAATCATCAGGCTGGCGTTGGGTACATCGACCCCGACTTCGATCACCGTGGTGGCTACCAGCAATTGCAGGTGGCCCTGCTTGAATTCGGCCATGACCGCAGCTTTCTCGGCGGGCTTCATGCGTCCGTGAATCAAGCCGACACGCAGCTCGCCCAAGGCGCTACCGAGCTCCTCAAAAGTGGTTTCGGCAGCCTGGCAGGTCAGCTCTTCGGACTCTTCGATCAGGGTACAGACCCAATAGGCCTGTCGTCCTTCGGCGCACGCGGCGCGCACCCGTTCGACCACTTCGAAGCGCCGGCTGTCAGCGACCAGCACAGTGTTGACCGGCGTACGCCCAGGTGGCAGTTCATCGAGGACAGAGGTGTCCAGGTCGGCGTAGGCACTCATCGCCAAGGTCCGTGGGATCGGCGTTGCGGTCATGATCAACTGGTGCGGGCAAAGCTGGCCGCCTACGCCTTTCTGGCGCAGCGCCAGGCGCTGCTGGACGCCGAAACGGTGCTGTTCGTCGATGATCGCCAGGGCCAGGTTCTTGAACTTCACCTCGTCCTGGAACAGTGCATGGGTGCCGACCACCATGGGGGCACCACCTGCGATCTGCTCCAGGGCGCTGGCGCGGGCTTTGCCCTTGAGCTTGCCGGCCAGCCAGGCGACCTCGATGCCCAGCGGCTCCAGCCAGCGCTTGAAGGTCACGAAGTGTTGTTCGGCGAGAATCTCTGTGGGGGCCATCAGCGCCACCTGATAGCCTGCCTCGAGCGCCTGCAGGGCCGCCAGGGCCGCGACCACGGTCTTGCCGGCGCCAACGTCACCCTGGACCAGGCGCAGCATCGGCTCCGGCTGGCTGAGGTCGTAGGCAATCTCGTTGCCGACCCGTTGCTGCGCGCCTGTCGGCGCAAAACCGAGGTTGGCCAGGTACTGCTGGGGCAAGCGCGTAGCCTTGGGCAGCGCGGGTGCACGCTGAGCACGCAGGCTTTCGCGCAGCCGCTGCTGGGACAACTGGTGAGTCAGCAGCTCTTCAAACGCCAGGCGGTGCTGGGCCCAGTGCTGACCTTCCGCAAGTTCGTCCACGTCGGCATCGGCGGGCGGGTGATGCAGGTAGCGAATGGCATCGTCGAGCGGCGCGAGCTGGTAGTCCCGGGCCAGTTCCAGCGGCAGCCAGTCAGGCAAGCTGCGCGGACCGAGCATGGACAGGCTCTGCTGGCACAGCTGGCGCAGACGTTGTTGGGTCAGGCCTTCGGTGGTTGGGTAAATCGGTGTCAGGGTCTGCTCCACCGGGGCCGGTTCGTCGCCGGTCAGGGCGCGATACTCCGGGTGGTAGATCTCCAGGCCCGAGGCGCCGGGGCGGGCTTCGCCGTAGCAGCGCAGGTGGGTGCCGCGTTTGAGGCCTTCCTTTTGCGCGTTACTGAAGTGATAGAAGCGCAGGCTCAGCACGCCGGTGCCGTCACCCAGGCGCACCAGCAGGCTGCGGCGCTTGCCCATGACCACATCGGTGCCACTGACCACGCCTTCGATCACCGCATCCTGGCCCGGGCGCAGGGCGCCGATCGGGACCACTCGCGTGCGGTCCTGATAGCGCAGGGGCAGGTGGAAGAGCACGTCCTGAAGGTTCTCCAGGCCGACCTTGGCGAGCTTCTCGGCCATGGCTTCGCCCACGCCCTTGAGGGCAGTCACCGATACCTGGGACAACTCCGGCATGGCGCTTTCCTACTGGCTCGCGGCGGGTTTGGCAACCGAGCACAGGCGGACCGAATCGGCGAGGATCTCGATTGCCTTGGGGCGCGGGAAGCTGGCGCGCCAGGCGATCGCCACGGTGCGAAACGGTGCCGGCGGGCTCAATGGCCGCACTTCAATGACGCCAGGCGCGTAGTGATGGCTGTGCACCGCCGACAACGGCAGGATCGACACGCCCAGGCCGGACGCCACCATGTGGCGGATGGTCTCCAGCGAGCTGGACTCAACTGTGGTGTGCTTGGCGCCATCGCTGCCTTTGGTCAGGGTCGGGCAGGCTTCGAGTACCTGGTCACGGAAGCAGTGGCCTTCACCGAGCAGCAGCAGGCTCTTGTCGTTGAGCAGGCTGGCATCGATGGTTTCCTTCTTGGTCCACGGGTGTTCGCTGGGCATCAACACATAGAAGGGCTCATCGTACAGCGGCAGGGTCAGGACATCGGCCTCGTTGAACGGCAGGGCGATGATCACGGCGTCCAGTTCACCGTTGCGCAGCTTGTCGCGCAGGATGTGGGTGAAGTTTTCTTCGATGTACAACGGCATCTGCGGGGCGACCCGGTGCAGTTGCGGAATCAGGTGCGGGAACAGGTAGGGGCCAACCGTGTAGATCGCCCCGACTTTCAGCGGTGCGGTCAGCTGGTTTTTGCCGGCCTGGGCCAGTTCGCGGATACCTTGGGCCTGTTCGAGGACCTTCTGGGCCTGGGCGACGATGCCTTCGCCAACCGGGGTCAGGCGAACGGCACTCTTGCTGCGTTCGAAGATCAGTACACCGAGCTCGTCCTCAAGCTTTTTCACGCCGACCGACAGGGTCGGCTGGCTGACATGGCAGCGCTCAGCGGCATGGCCGAAGTGCTGCTCTTGAGCGAGGGTGACGATGTAGCGCAATTCTGTGAGGGTCATAACGTGCGTCCATGAAGTTGCGGCCCCAGCATAGCGGCTGCAATCGATAGACGCACGTTATCAGAGTTGCTTGTTTGTGACAGAAACAATGCGTTAGCGCTTGTCCAGCGAGTAGACGAATGGCGCGATCACTTCAATGCTGCCGTTGGTAAGCAATTCCTTGGGCGGCGCCGGAACCGGCTGGGCACGACGAATCATCTCCAGGGTAGCGCGGTCCAGTGCGGCACTGCCCGATCCACCTGCCAGGGTGTAAGAAAGAATCTTGCCCTCGCCATCGACTACGAAACGCAGGCGGTTGATGCCTTCCATGCGCATGCGCCGGGCGTTCTCCGGATAGCGCTTGTACTTGGCCAGGTGGCGCAGCAAATCGCTCTGCCAGGTCGGCAGGGCATTGCTGTTGGTGGCGATGCTCGGTGCTGGCGCTGCGGATTTCTGCGCGGGCGCGTTGCTCGGCGGCGTGTCGACCACTTGCTCGTCGGTAGGCTTGTCTTGCGGCGGCTCAGGCTTTTTCTCTGGCTTGGGCGGCTGCGGTTTAGCCTTCGGCTTGACCTGCTTGGCGACAGCGATCTTGGGCTTCGGTGCCTCGGCCAGTTTCGGCAGCGGCAATTCTTCCACCGGCGCTGGCGGCTGTGGCGGGGTCACTACCTTGGGCGGCGGTGGAGGCGCCGGTACCGGCATCGGTGCCATCTCGATCATCATCGCCGCAGGCGGCAACTCGATCGCTTGCGGTACCGACCAATTGAGCGTCAGCAGCACGGCGACAGCATGGATACCCAACACAATCGCCAGACTAGTGCCGTAACGCGCGAACTTATGCCGCGTCTTGATCATTTCTTGGCTGCCGTCTCAAGCCCGACCAGACCGACTTTCAGGTAACCGGCCGCGCGCAGCGAATTCATGACTTCCATCAGATCGCCGTAATCCACGCCTTTGTCGGCCTGGAAGAAGATCGTGGTGTCCTTGTCGCCCTTGGTCTTGGCGTCGAGTACCGCACCGAGCTGGTCGCGCTGGACCTGCTCTTCGCCGACATAGACGTTCTGGTCAGCCTTGACGCTGAGGAAGATCGGCTTCTCCGGCCTCGGTGCCGGTTTGGCAGTCGAGGCGGGCAGGTCAACCTTGATATCGACGGTTGCCAGAGGCGCTGCCACCATGAAGATGATCAGCAGGACCAACATCACGTCGATAAACGGCGTGACGTTGATTTCGTGGTTCTCGGCGAGGTCGTCGCCACCTTCGTTAAGATGCAGGCCCATGGATTACCCCACTTTCACCATGTGAGGTGCAGTGGCGCGATCACCTGGCTGGTGGTCCAGGTCGCGGCTGACCAGCAGCAGGACTTCTGCCGAAGCGTCCGATACCTGCGCCTTGTAACCGGCGATGGAGCGGGCGAAGACGTTGTAGATGACTACCGCCGGGATTGCCGCAACCAGGCCCAGCGCAGTGGCCAGCAGGGCCTCGGCAATACCTGGGGCAACGACAGCCAGGTTGGTGGTCTGGGTTTTGGCAATGCCGATGAAGCTGTTCATGATGCCCCACACGGTGCCGAACAAGCCGACGAACGGTGCGGTGGAACCGATGGTGGCCAGTACGCCGGTGCCGCTGCTCATGTTACGGCCGCTGGCAGCTACCAGGCGCTCAAGACGGAAGCTGACGCGTTCCTTGATGCCCTCTTTCTCGCGGGCATTGGCCGACAGGCGCATTTCATCCAGCGCATCATGGACCAGCAGGTGGGCCAGGGTGCCTTCCTTGTTGGCGCCATCGCTGGCTTCCTTGAGGGTGGTGGACTTCTTCAGCAGGGCGATTTCACCGCGCAGACGACGCTTGGCACCCATCAGCTCGAAGCCTTTGGCGATCCAGATGGTCCAGGTGATGATCGAGGCAATGGCCAGACCGATCATGACGATCTTGACCACGATGTCGGCGTTTTTGTACATGCCCCATGGGGACAGGTCGTGGGCCATGCCCAGGCTGGTGTCTTCAACCAGTGCTTCGACTTCTTCGGCCTCGGTAACCGCCTGGCCATCAACCGGCGCTGCAGCAGCACCCGCGGCGGCAGGCGCAACTGGCGTGGCGGCTGGCTCGGTACCTGGCGCGGCCGGGGTTGCGGCTGGGGCTACGGCAGCAGCGGGGGCGGCGGCAGTGGTCGGCTCATCGGCCAGGGCAGCCGGGGCCACCACCAGGCTGAACATCAGCGCGGCAATGGCGCGCCATACGCGCGGCGTGGTTGGCGAAGCGGAAGGTTGGATACGTGTCATGCTGGCCGGACCTGATGAAGAAGAAAGAGGTGGTTGTCCTTCTAGGCCTCGATACAGGCCGAGAACAAAAATGCGGCGGCCATTATTGCAAGTAATTCTTGTTAGCAGAAGTAATAAAGTTACTTTTTTTCCACCATAGCTAGCCGCCTATCGATTTATTTGGATAGGCTGGGCCTTTGATTTACGGAGTTTCAGGATGTCTGCGCCATCAGTTCTGATCGTTGGTTGTGGTGATGTCGGTAGCCGTCTGGCCAAGCAAATGCTGGCTTGCAACTGGCAAGTGAGCGGCTTGCGCCGCAGCGTGGAGCAGTTGCCGGCAGGCGTGACGGGAATCGCTGCCGACCTGTTCGACGCGCAGTGTCCGGCTAGCTGGCCGCTTGCGGCGCCCGACTATCTGGTCTATTGCGCGGCGGCCAGTCAGCATGATGAGGCGGGCTATCGAGCCGCCTACGTCGAGGGTCTACGGCATGTGCTCGGTTGGTTGGCAGAGCGTGGCCAAAAACCGCGGCGATTGCTGTTTGTCTCCAGCAGCGGCGTGTACGGCCAGCAGGACGGTGAGTGGATCGACGAATCCTCGGCCGCCGAGTCGAAAAATTACACCGGCTCGATAATGCTTGAGGCCGAGCGGTTGGCCCTGGCCAGCGGCATACCCGCGTCAATCGTACGTCTGACAGGCATTTATGGTCCGGGGCGTGAGTGGTTGCTCAGCCAGGTGCGTCAGGGTTACCGGGTTACCGAAGAGCCACCGCTTTATGCCAACCGTATTCATGCCGAAGATGCCGCCGGCTTGCTGGCCTTTTTGATCAAGGCCGACGCCCAGGGGCAGGCGCTCGAGGATTGCTACATTGGCGTGGATAACGCGCCGGCACCCTTGGCTGAAGTCGTGGGCTGGCTGCGGGATTACATGGGCGTTACCGAGTGGTCGGATCAGGATCGGGTGCGCCGTACCGGCAGCAAGCGCTGCAGTAACGCCCGTGCCCGGGCACTGGGCTGGGAGCCACAGTACCCGAGCTACAAGGAAGGCTATGCGGCGATCCTGGGCGACAAGGCCTGATGCACTAGCCGTCAGTCGCGCTCGAGCAGCCACTGGCGTGGGCCAGGACTCAACTGCGGCTTCTCATCAGGCTGGGCGCTGTTGAGGGCACGCAGAATTTCCAGCTGGTCGCCGTCGCGTTTGAAGATGAATGGCGCGCCTTGCTGATTGCGCTCCAGCCAGAGGCTGTCGTTTGCGCCGCTCATGTCGGCGCAGTCACCCGCCAGGCACAGCGCGTAGCGGTCCAGGTTGGGCAAGCCTTCGACACTGCCATTGTCGCGAAAAAGCACCTGGCCGCCCTGGCCTGGGCCTTCGATGATCTTCCATTCGCCACCGAGATAGGCGCTGTACAGTGCCTGCTCAAAGGTGGTGCCGGTGCGTGCCCCCATCGGTGCAGGCGTGCGGGCTTTCTCGAAACTTTGCTGCGGTGCCGACTCGCTGGTGTTCTGCACCAACTCGTCACCGTCCAGGACCAGGGTTTCGATGTGGTTGCCAGGGAATTCCACCTGGTACTGCTTCTCGCCGGCCTTGAGTTGGCCTTCGCCAATTTCAAAACCATTGGCGAAGCTCGCCTGGGCAGCGGCGACATTGACCTTCCATTCGAAGTTGGGGCCGTTGTCTTGCAATGCCTGTCGCAGGCTGACGCCTTTGGCGGCGGTGTCGATGGCTTTCTGGTTGATCCAGATGCCGTTGTAGTCTTCAGGTTTGTGGCTAGCGCATCCGCTCAGCAGTGCGGCAGCCAGGGTCAGGGCGAGCGCGTGGCGCATGGCGGGGTCCTTTCCGGGGCAGAGCGAGGGCGAGCCGGGCGGCTCGCCGCGCGGGTATTACTCGAGGACCAGGATCGCGTCCATTTCAACTTGCGAGCCACGTGGCAGAGCGGCAACACCGATGGCGGCGCGCGCCGGGTACGGCTGTTCGAAGTACTTGCCCATGATCTCGTTGACCTTGGCGAAGTGGCTCAGGTCG
>OEPS010000241.1_pt1 | contig 20292 bp, 20 predicted proteins | sample 1539411 | NCBI WGS metagenome assembly OEPS01 (sample SAMN02671747, study PRJEB22543) | soil metagenome | biome: bacteria | place: China:Hunan Province, Lengshuijiang City | collected 2012-10-15 | depth 0.08m m
GCACCCGAGGCTTCGATGGCCAGGCGGGTTTCTTCAAGGTCACGGTATTTGCCGGTGCCGACCAGCAGGCGCGACTGGAAGGTACGGCCGGCCAGGGTAAAGGGCTTGTCGCTGCGAAGGTTGCTCATCGGAAATCCTCTGAAAGGTTGAGGGACTTGCAAGGTGTTCCTGGGGCTCTAGCCGCCGCCGATGGCATGCACGACTTCGACCTGATCGCCTTCACGCAGCGCGGTCGCTGCGTGCTGGCTACGTGGCACGATATCCAGGTTGAGCTCTACCGCGACACGGCGCCCGACAAGGTCCAGGCGGGTCAGCAGGGCCTCGACGCTTTCGCCATCGGGCAACTCGAAGGGTTCACCGTTCAATTTGATGCGCATGCGCACGGCCACCATTATTTTTAGGGGCCAGCATTCTAGCCCTGATCAGGTGCTGCGACCAAGGCCAAGCATCGCCATTCGTCTCGATTCGGACCGCCGAGTCAACCCAGGCGCCAGGCCGCAAGCCCCAGGCACAGCCAGCCACCGAGGAAAGCCAGACCGCCGATCGGGGTGATCATGCCCAGTTTGCCGATACCGCTGAGCGTCAACAGGTACAGACTGCCAGAGAACAGCACGATGCCCAGGGCGAACAGACCACCGGCCCACCCAACCAGGCGGCCGGGCAACTGCGTGGCCAACACAGCAACGCCAAGCAAGGCCAGGGCGTGAACCAGCTGATAGGTGACCCCGGTATGGAAAATCGCCAGGTATTCAGGTGTCAGTTTGCCCTTCAGGCCATGCGCGGCAAAGGCGCCCAGGGCGACCCCGGTGAATCCGAAAAAGGCAGCGAGCAAGAGAAAACTACGCAACATGAGGCGACTCCTAGTCATCACAGGGTCTGTATAATGGCCCGCTCATTCGGTTCGGCCAAGCCATCTCTATGTTGTCGTCCATTATCCGCCGTCTTGTCCGCGCCCTGCTCTGGTTCGCCGCTGGCAGCGCTTTGCTGGTGCTGGTGTTGCGCTGGGTACCGCCACCGGGCACGGCGCTGATGGTCGAACGCAAGGTCGAATCCTGGTTCAACGGCCAGCCGATTGACCTGCAGCGCGACTGGGAGCCCTGGGAGCGGATCTCCGATGACCTCAAGGTGGCGGTCATCGCTGGTGAAGACCAGAAGTTCGCCAATCACTGGGGCTTCGACTTCATGGCCATCCAGGCTGCCCTGGCCCATAACGAACGCGGTGGCAGCATTCGCGGTGCCAGCACCCTGAGTCAGCAAGTGGCCAAGAATCAGTTTCTCTGGTCGGGCCGCAGCTGGCTGCGCAAGGGCCTGGAGGCCTGGTTTACCGCCTTGATCGAACTGCTCTGGTCCAAGGAGCGGATACTTGAGGTCTACCTCAACAGCGCGGAATGGGGCGAAGGCGTGTTCGGCGCCCAAGCCGCTGCGCAGCATCATTTCGGTGTCGATGCCAGTCGCCTGAGTCGTCAGCAGGCCAGTCTGTTGGCCGCTGTCCTGCCCAGCCCGCTGAACTGGAGTGCCAGCCGCCCCAGCAGCTACGTGGCGCGGCGTGCCGGCTGGATCCGGACGCAAATGCGCCAGTTGGGTGGCAGTGGCTACCTGGCGCAGCTGGACAGCCCGCGCAAGGCGCCCTGGAACCAATAAAAAACCCGGCAAAGCGCAAACCTTGCCGGGTTTTTATTGTTTGCTGCTTACTGGGTAATCGCCTTAGAACGCGCCCATGTAATCACGCTTGCCCACTTCCACACCATTGTGACGCAGGATTGCGTAGGTGGTGGTGACGTGGAAGAAGAACTGCGGCAGACCGTAGGTCAGCAGATAGGCCTGGCCACTGAAGCGCTTCTCTTTCGGCGTGCCCGGACGGGTCACGATCTCGATGCCTTCCTTGCCATCGATCTGCGCCGGCGCAAAGCCGTCGAGGAAAGCCAGCACCTTAGTGATCAGCGCTTGCAGTTCAGCAAAGGTGGTTTCGCTGTCATCGTATTTCGGCAACTCGACCTCAGCCAGGCGAGCCGATACACCTTTGGCGAAATCAACAGCGATCTGCACCTGGCGAACCAATGGGAACATATCCGGATACAGGCGAGCCTGCAGGAACACGCTCGGATCAATGTTTTTCGCCGTGGCGTGCGCTTCGGCCTTGTTCAGAACCTCACTCAAGGCGTTGAGCATTTGCTTGAAAACAGGAACAGAAGCGGCATACAAGGAAATGGTCATAACAGTCTCGACAGGGGTGACGGAAAAAGTGGCGAGGCCAACGTGGCGCGGTTATAGACCTGCGCTGCCGGCTGAAAGACTTGGCGCCATAACAAATCGCGGGGCAAGCCCGCCCCCACCGAGACCTCCGGTGGGAGCGGACTTGCCCCGCGATAGTTTCAACATCAGATCGCGATAAGGGCTTTCACCTTGTTCATCGCGTTCTTTTCCAGCTGACGGATCCGCTCGGCAGACACGCTGTATTTCTCAGCGAGGTCATGCAGCGTGGCCTTTTCCTCGGCCAGCCAGCGCTGGTAAAGGATGTCACGGCTACGGTCGTCCAGGCCCTGCAAGGCTTCGTGCAGGTTGCTGGTGGAATTGTCGCTCCAGTCGGCATCTTCCAACTGACGCGCCGGGTCGTAACGATGGTCTTCCAGGTAATTGGCCGGCGACTGGAAAGCACTGTCGTCATCCGCTTCGGACGCGGGATCGAAGGCCATGTCCTGACCGGTCAGGCGGCTTTCCATCTCGCGTACTTCGCGAGGCTCTACACCCAGGCTTTCGGCTACACGATGCACTTCATCGTTGTTCAGCCAGGCCAGACGTTTCTTCTGGCTGCGCAGGTTGAAGAACAGCTTGCGCTGGGCCTTGGTGGTAGCGACTTTGACAATGCGCCAGTTACGCAGGATGAACTCGTGAATTTCGGCCTTGATCCAGTGCACGGCAAAGGACACCAGGCGCACACCCATTTCCGGGTTGAACCGTTTGACCGCTTTCATCAGGCCAACATTGCCTTCCTGAATCAGGTCGGCCTGGGCCAGCCCGTAGCCGGAATAGCTGCGAGCGATATGTACGACAAACCGCAGGTGGGCGAGCACCATCTGCCGAGCCGCCTCAAGATTCTGCTCATAGTAGAGACTCTCGGCCAGTTCACGCTCCTGCTCCGGCGTCAGCAAAGGGATGCTGTTGACCGTGTGCACATAGGCTTCCAGATTTGCGCCGGGAACCAGGGCATAGGCAGGTTGCAACGAAGTGGTCATACGAAAAAACCTCCGACTCACTAAACTCGTGCCCGTAGGCACTGCCAACATTGACCGGGAACCGCGAAACAAGTTCCCTAAAAATAAAAAGAGTCAATAGCAGCAAAAAGACACTATCGCGGTGCGAGCTCGCTCAAGTGGCGGGCGACCGCAATCCAAGCACCGATATACCCTAACAGTACCGCACCAAGCAAGAGCGACAGACCATCGGCAGGCGGAACCCCGGCCAGAGCGAAATCACTACCGTACAGCCCGGAGAGCCCGATTACCGCGTCGTTCAGCCAATTCAGGCCAAACGCCAGTACCCCCCAGGCCAAAACCCCCGCACCCAGGCCGTACAAGGCGCCCATGTACAGGAAAGGCCGGCGTACATAGCTGTCGGTGCCGCCTACCAGCTTGATCACTTCGATCTCGGTGCGGCGGTTCTCGATGTGCAGGCGAATTGTGTTACCAATTACCAAAAGCAGCGCCGAGACCAGCAACACGGTCAGACCGAAGACAAATCGGTCACCCAGTTTGAGAATCGCCGCCAATCGCTCGACCCACACCAGGTCCAGCTGTGCCGCTTCCACCTTGGGCAGCTCCGCAAGGCGCTGGCGCAAGGCTTCGAGGGCCGGTTTGTCGACTTCTGCCGGGGTTACCACGACCACGCCGGGCAGCGGGTTTTCCGGCAACTCGCGCAGCGCGTCGCCCAGACCGGACTGCTGCTGGAATTCTTCCAGGGCCTTCTCGCGACTGACGTACTCGGCCTCGGCCACACCCGGCAAACCCTTGATCTGCTCACGCAGGGCTTCACCGTCTCGGCTGCTGGCGTCGAGCTTGAGGTACAGGGAAATCTGCGCCGCACGCTGCCACGAACCACCCAGACGCTCGACGTTGCTCAGCAACAGCGACAGGCCCATGGGCAGGCTCAGGGCCACTGCCATCACCAGACAGGTGAAAAAGCTGCCGATCGGCTGCTTGGCCAGGCGGCGCAAGCTGTCGAGCAGGCTGGAGCGATGGCTTTCCAGCCAGGCATGCAACAGGGTGCGGAAATCCGGACCATCGTCGTCATGACTGCTGCGTTTGTTCTTTTCCGGTGCCGGATCAGCGGCCTTCGGCGCAACGCGCTCGGAAACCTTGGGACTGCGTGTTGCGCTCATTGCCCGGCCTCCCCGTCGCCGATCAAGCGGCCGCGCTGCAGAGTCAGCATGCGATGGCGCATACGCGCAATCAGTGCCAGGTCGTGACTGGCGATCAGCACGCTGGTACCCAGGCGGTTGATATCTTCAAAAACACCCATGATCTCCGCAGCCAGGCGCGGGTCGAGGTTACCGGTGGGCTCGTCCGCCAGCAGCAAGGCTGGACGGTGAACGATGGCCCGGGCAATACCGACGCGCTGTTGCTGGCCGGTGGAGAGATCGCCAGGAAACAGGTCAGCCTTGTCCGACAGGGCTACGCGCTCCAGCGCCGAGTCGACGCGCTTGGCCACCTCGACCTTGGACAGGCCGAGAATCTGCAGCGGCAAGGCAACGTTGTTGAACACGGTCCGGTCGAAGAGCAGTTGGTGATTCTGGAACACCACGCCGATCTGCCGACGCAGGAAGGGAATCTGCGCGTTGCTGATCTGTCCCAGGTCCTGCCCGGCCAGCAGCAGCTTGCCGCTGGTGGGACGTTCCATCGCCAGCAGCAGACGCAGCAAGGTACTTTTGCCCGCGCCGGAATGACCGGTGACGAACAGGAATTCGCCCCGACGCACCCGAAAACTCAACTCATGCAGGCCTACGTGGCCATTGGGGTAGCGCTTGGCGACCTGTTCGAATCGAATCATGGATGCTCCCGCTCGGCAAACAGTGCTTTCACGAAGGGTTCGGCTTCGAAGTTGCGCAGGTCGTCGATACCTTCGCCCACGCCAATATAGCGGATCGGCAGGCCGAACTGCTTGGCCAGGGCGAAGATCACCCCGCCTTTGGCGGTGCCATCGAGCTTGGTCAGGGCCAGGCCGGTGAGCTCAACGCTCTGGTTGAAGTGCTTGGCCTGGTTGATCGCGTTCTGCCCGGTGCCCGCATCCAGCACCAGCAATACCTCATGCGGTGCGTCGGCATCGAGCTTGCCGATGACCCGACGGACCTTCTTCAACTCTTCCATCAGGTTGTCTTTGGTGTGCAGGCGACCCGCGGTATCAGCGATCAGCACGTCAATGCCACGCGCTTTGGCGGCCTGGACAGCGTCGAAGATCACCGAAGCGGAGTCGGCACCGGTGTGCTGGGCGATCACTGGAATCTGGTTGCGCTCGCCCCACACCTGCAACTGCTCGACTGCCGCGGCACGGAAGGTGTCACCGGCGGCGAGCATGACTTTCTTGCCTTCAAGCTGGAGCTTTTTCGCCAGTTTGCCGATGGTGGTGGTCTTGCCGGCGCCATTGACGCCCACGACCAGGATCACGAACGGCTTGTTCTGGGCGTGAATGCGCAGTGGCTGTTCGACCGGTTTGAGCAGGTCTGCCAGTTCACCTTGCAGGGACTTGTACAGCGCATCGGCGTCGGCCAACTGCTTGCGTGCGACTTTCTGGGTCAGGCTCTGGACGATCACCGAGGTCGCCTCGACGCCAACGTCGGCGGTCAGCAGGCGGGTCTCGATCTCGTCGAGCAGATCATCATCGATGGCTTTCTTGCCCAGGAACAGGCTGGCCATGCCTTCGCCGATACTGGCGCTGGTCTTCGACAGGCCCTGCTTGAGGCGGGCAAAGAAGCCCGCTTTGTTCTCTTCGCTACGAACCGGGGCAACTTCTTCGACAGGCGCAGGTGCAGGCTCGGCAACCGGCGCAGCCGCAGCTACAGGCGCTACAGGCGCTACAGGCGCAGGCGCGGGGGTTATGACCGCAGCTGCAACTGGCTCGGGCTCGGGCTCGGGCTCGGGCTCGGGCTCAGGCTCCACAACAACGGGGGCAGGCGCGACAACCACTGGTTGAGGTTCAGCCTGGACCGTAACCACAGGTGCCGGGCGCTCCGGAATCGGTGGCGGCGCGTGCGGTTCCAGATCAGCAACCAGCGCGACCGGCTCTTCAGGTACCGGCAGCACCAACCCGACGGACGGTGCCGGTGGCGCTTCGACTGGCGCAACATAAGCAGGCTCAGGTGCTGCAACCGGGGCCGGGGCAACATCGACCGGCGCAATGGCCGCCGGCGTCTCGGCATTATTCAGGGTCGCAGGCTGCTCCGACTCGATCGGTGCAGGGGTTTGTGGCTGTTCGGCAACGGGTTGCTGCGGTTTTTTGCGCAACCAGCCGAACAGGCCTTTCTTTTCACCAGCCGCGGCCGGCGTCTTTTTGTCGTCGTTGGAACCAAACATGGAAGACGGCTATCTCAGGGTAGCGATGCGCCACTGTGGCGCCTCGAAAATTCTTTTAACGCAGAACAGACTACTTTTATTCCGGCTCGTTCATGCGCAGCATTTTGTCTTGTGGCCTGCAGGTCAGATCCACGACAGGCATGGTCGACAGGCAACCGGATCAGTATCCTAGCACCTCCTAGCCCGCTGACGCTAAGACCACGCGGGCAGTCCTACAGGTTAAACAACGTATGAATGCTCTAGCCCGCCGCGCCGCTGGCCTGTTGCTCAGCACAGTTTGTCTGCCGTTCGCGGCCTTTGCCGCCGATCCGCAACCCACCCATGAGTTCATTCTCGACAACGGCCTGAAAGTGGTCGTGCGCGAAGACCACCGTGCGCCGGTGGTGGTCTCGCAGATCTGGTACAAGGTGGGTTCGACCTATGAATCCCCAGGCCAGACGGGCCTGTCCCACGCTCTGGAACACATGATGTTCAAGGGCAGCGAGAAACTCGGGCCCGGTGAAGCCTCGCGCATCCTGCGTGACCTGGGCGCCGAAGAGAATGCCTTCACCAGCGACGACTACACCGCCTACTACCAGGTGCTGGCCCGCGACCGCCTGCCAGTGGCCCTGGAGCTGGAGGCCGATCGCATGAGCAGCCTGCGCCTGCCAGCCGACGAGTTCAGCCGCGAGATCGAGGTGATCAAGGAGGAGCGCCGCCTGCGCACCGACGATCAACCCAACGCCAAGGCGTTCGAGCTGTTCAGCGCCATGGCCTTCCCGGCCAGCAGCTACCGCACCCCGACCATCGGCTGGATGGCAGACCTGGACCGCATGAAGGTCGAAGAGCTACGCCACTGGTACGAATCCTGGTACACGCCGAACAACGCCACCCTGGTGGTGGTCGGTGACGTTACCGTCGAGGAGGTAAAAGGCCTGGCCCAGCGTTTCTTCGGTGCCATTCCAAAGCGCGCGGTGCCACCGGCCAAGCTGCCGCTGGAACTGGCCGAACCTGGCTTGCGCGAAACCACCCTGCACGTGCGCACCCAGTTGCCAAACCTGATCTACGGTTTCAACGTCCCGGGCCTGGCCACTGCCAAGGACCCGCGTACCGTACACGCCTTGCGCCTGATCTCGGCACTCCTTGACGGCGGCTACAGCGCACGCCTGCCGAGCCGTCTCGAGCGTGGCCAGGAGCTGGTCTCCGGGGCCTCGTCCAACTACAACCCGTTCACCCGCGGTGACAGCCTGTTCCTGATCTCGGCAACGCCGAACCAGCAGAAGAACAAGACCCTGGCCGAAGTTGAAAGCGGCATCTGGAAGCTGCTCGACGAACTCAAGACCACCCCGCCTTCGCCTGAAGAACTGGAGCGCGTGCGCGCCCAGGTGATCGCCGGACTGGTCTACGATCGCGACTCCATCAGCAGCCAGGCCACCGCCATCGGCATGCTGGAGACCGTTGGTCTGTCGTGGAAGCTGATCGACAGCGAACTCGATGAACTGAAAAGCGTGACCCCGGCCGACATTCAGAACGCTGCGCGTACTTATTTCACCCGCGAACGCCTGAGCGTTGCCCATGTATTGCCCGAGGAGAACGCTCATGAGTGAACGTAGCGCACCCCGTTACACCCTGATCGGCCTCGGCATCCTGGCGCTGGTCGGCGTGCTGGCGTTCGTCCTGGCCAAGCCGGCCCAGTCGGACAATTCCGCACAACCTGCCAACAGCACCGCAGCCAAGCCAGCCAACACCTTGCAGACCCTGGCGGAGCTCGACGGCAAAGCGCCGAGCCGCCGGCAACTGAACATCCAGACCTGGAACACCGCTGAAGGCGCCAAGGTCCTGTTTGTTGAAGCGCGCGAGCTGCCAATGTTCGACCTGCGCCTGACCTTCGCCGCGGGCAGCAGCCAGGATGGCGACGCGCCAGGCCTGGCGACCCTGACCAACGCCATGCTCAACGAGGGCGTGGCCGGCAAGGACGTCACTGCCATTGCCGAAGGTTTCGAAGGCCTTGGCGCTGACTTTGGCAACGGTGCCTACCGCGACATGGCCGTGGCCACCCTGCGCAGCCTGAGCGCGGCAGACAAGCGTGAGCCGGCGCTGAAGCTGTTTGCCGAGGTAGTCGGCAAGCCAACCTTCCCGCAGGATGCCCTCGAGCGCATCAAGAACCAGCTGCAGGCCGGCTTCGAGTACCAGAAGCAGAACCCGGGCAAGCTGGCCGGCATCGCGCTGTTCGAGCACCTGTATGGCAGTCACCCGTATGCCCATCCTAGCGATGGCACGGCCAAGAGCATTCCGCCGATTACCCTGGAGCAACTGCGGGCCTTCCACGCCAAGGCCTATGCTGCCGGCAACACCGTCATCGCCCTGGTCGGTGACCTGAGCCGCAGCGAAGCCGAAGCCATTGCCGCCCAGGTCTCGGCAGCCCTGCCCAAAGGTCCGGCCCTGGCCAAGCTGCCGCAGCCGGTCGAACCCAAGCCTGGCACCACGCACATCGACTTTCCGTCCAACCAGACTCACCTGATGCTCGCCCAGCTGGGTATCGACCGAGATGACCCGGACTATGCGGCACTGTCGCTGGGCAACCAGATCCTCGGCGGCGGTGCTTTCGGCACCCGCCTGATGAGCGAAGTGCGTGAAAAGCGTGGCCTGACCTACGGCGTATACTCGGTGTTCAGCCCGATGCAGGTGCGTGGCCCGTTCATGATCAACCTGCAGACCCGTGCCGAGCTCAGCGAAGGCACCCTCAAGCTGGTCCAGGACATCCTTGCCGACTACCTCAAGACCGGCCCGAGCCAGCAGGAGCTGGATGACGCCAAGCGTGAGCTGGCCGGCAGCTTCCCGCTGTCCAACGCCAGTAACGCCAGCATTGTTGGCCAGTTGGGCGCCATCGGCTTCTACGACCTGCCACTGACCTGGCTGGAAGACTACATGCAACAATCCCAGGCGCTGACCACCGAACAGGTCAAGGCCGCCCTGAACAAGCACCTCGCCGCAGACAAGATGGTCATCGTCACGGCAGGCCCGAGCGTGGCCCAGAAACCCCTGCCGCCACCCACTGACAAACCCGCCGAGCAGCCGCTTGGTGTACCGGAGCATTAATGGCCAGTCCATCCGCAAAATCGGCCAAGCCACACAACGGCCAGGGCCAGCTGCGCATCATTGCCGGCGAATGGCGCAGCCGCCGCCTGAGCTTCCCTGACGCCCCCGGCCTGCGCCCGACGCCGGACCGGGTGCGCGAAACCCTGTTCAACTGGCTGGCGCCTCATATCGAAGGGGCCAAGGTGCTCGATGCCTTTGCCGGTAGCGGTGCCTTGTACCTGGAGGCGCTGTCGCGTGGCGCGTCTGAAGCGGTGGCGCTGGACAGCAACCCGGCAGCCATTGCCAGCCTGCGGCAGAACCTGGAAACCCTGCGCTGCCCTCGTGGCCAGGTGATCCAGAGCGATGCCCAGCGTTACCTGCAGGGCGAGCCGAAGCTGGCCTTCGACCTGGTGTTCCTCGACCCGCCGTTTCACCAGGACCTTCTGCCGAGCACCTGCGCCTTGCTTGAAGAACGCCAGTGGCTGGCCGCCAACGCCTGGATCTACACCGAGAGCGAAACGCCGCCCTCAGCCCTGCAACTGCCTGGCAACTGGCGCCTGCACCGGGAGAAGAAGGCCGGCCAGGTGTACTACGCCCTCTGGCAACGTGGCTGACACAATCGACGACCCTGCCGCAGCAGGGTCGTCAATCGGTGTGGTAGATATCTAGCCCCCCTGCCCGCTGCACCTGCCTGATCGTGCTCCTGATCTTCAATCAGAAGGAGCACCATCATGCACCGAAGTCATCCGCCGGGCTGCGCCCTGCTCGGCCTGTTACTACTAACACCTCAAGCCCTGGCCAACGCGCCTGAACGTCATGAGTTCACGCTGGACAATGGCCTGCGCGTGGTTGTCGCCGAAGACCGCCGGGCGCCGGTCGTATCCACTCACCTGCTGGTCAACGTGGGAGCAAGTCACGAATATCCCGGACAGTCCGGGCTATCCCACGCGCTGGAACACCTGCTCTTTCGTGGCACGTCGAAAACCGCACCCGGCGAGCTCTCGAAAATCATCGAGCGCCTCGGTGGCCGGGACAATGCCCAGACCGATCGTGATTTCACGGTCTATCAACAGACCCTGCCCAGTGATCGGCTGGCCGTGGCGCTGGAGCTGAACGCTGATCTGCTCAAAAACGCTCGCCTGCCCAACGCCGAGTTTGATCGCGGGATAGAAGCGGTGAAGGCCGAACGCCGCGAAAGTGTGGATAACTATCCGCGTAACCGGCTCTTTGAGCAGCTGCAGACCATTGGTTACCCGAGCAGCAGTTATCACACCCCGGTGATCGGCTGGATGAGCGATCTGGAGCGCATGAGCAACGATGAGCTGAAAGCCTGGTACCGCACCTGGTATGCGCCAAACAATGCCATCCTGATCGTCGTCGGCGATGTGCAGCGCGATGAAGTCCAACAGCAGGTTGAACGCTACTTCGCGGGCTTCGCGCGGCAAAATCTGCCGGTTACCAAGCCACCGTTGCAGTCTGCAACCGCCGGACCGCGTCAGGTGACGGTATACGACGAGTACAGCACGCCCATGCTGTTCATGTCCTTCAATGTGCCGACCTATGCTACCGCCCTGGCAACGGCAGACGTCGATGCCTTGCGGCTGATCCAGGCCCTGCTGGGCAAAGGCCTGAGCGCACGCCTCAGCACGCACCTGACGCATCAGCAAGCATTGCTTTCCAACCCCGTGGTCAGCTACGACCCGTTAGCCAGGGGCGACACGCTGTTCGACATTTCGGCGTCGGTCAATCCGGCTCACGCCAAGCCACTGCCTGAGCTGCAGCAGGCAATCTGGGCTCAATTGCGCACGCTCCAGCAGACGCCTCCCGACCCGGCAGAACTTGCCAGGGCCCGCGCCCTGCTGCTGGCTGACAGGGTCTTTGCCCAGGACAGCCTGGAAGGACAAGCCGATGAAATCGTCGCCGTGCTGGGCAGCGGGCTACCGCTATCGCAACTGGACAATGACGCAGCCAATCTGGCGCGCGTGACGCCGGAGCAAATCAAGGAGGCCGCCCGCACCTACTTCACCCGTGAACGTCTGGCAGTCGCCTATCTGCAGGCCAAGGAGGCCGATGATGAATAAATTGAACCGCAACCTGCTGCCTGCACTGCTACTGCTGATGCTTGTTCCTGCCCAGGCACAGGAACAACAGCCCCTGGAGCTTGAGTCCCTCAAATCCCCACCTGCTGCACTCTCTGCATTGCAACTACCCATCGAGTCGTGGCAAACACCCCAAGGCAGCCAGGTACTCTTCGTACGCAACAGCCAACTGCCAATGTTCGACCTGCAGCTCGTTTTTGACGCCAGCGCTGCCCGCGATGATGGTGCCTCCGGGCTGGCGCAACTTACCCTGGGCATGCTGGACGAAGGAACAACCACGCGTAATGCCCTGCAGATAGCCGAAGGATTCGATGACATCGGCGCGAAACTCAGAAAAACGCTGAAACTTGAGAATGCGGTTGTCAGCCTGCGCAGCCTGAGTTCGGAACAGCACCGAGACAATGCTGTTGCGTTACTGTCGGAAATACTCGGCGAACCCTCGTTTCCCGCCGACAACCTACTGAAAACCAAGAACCAACTGAGTAGTTTGTCGACCCGGCGACAAGACTATGCCTACTACAAAGCCTTCGATCTGCTCTTTGAGCATACGTTTGCCAATCACCCCTACGCTGGCAACGGCATGGGTACGACGCAAACCCTGGGTGCACTGACTGCGGCTGATCTTCGTGACTTCCATCAGCGTGCCTTCAATGCTGGAAATGCCTTGATCACCCTTGTAGGCGACTTGACCTCAGAACAAGCCCGGGCAATAGCCACTCAACTTACCGCGGCGCTTCCGGCAGGTTCCGCTCTGGCGCCGTTTCCGCAGCCGGCGGAGTTCGAGCCCGAGATCTATCACCTTGAGCACCCCGGCACTCAGTCGCTGCTGCTGTTCGCCATACCGGGGGTAACTGTCGAGCATCCAGACGCACCCGCACTGGCCTTGGCCAACCTGATACTCGGTGGTCCGGGGGCAACCTCGCGACTCTTCGAAGCATTACGTACACAGCGCGGCCTGACCTACGGCGCTGACTCCAAGCTGATCCAGCGACCCGGCAGCGGACTCTGGGTATTTAAAACCGAAGTCCAGGCAAAGTACCGCGATGGTGCCATGCAATTGCTGGAAACCCTGCTTCAGGACTACGCCGAAACAGGGCCGACCGAACAGCAGTTCGTCGACGCGAAAGAGCAATTGCGCGGCAGTTATCTTCTCGATTCGGTGAGTAATCTGCAGATCAGCGGAATTCTTGCGCACATCGGCGTCAATCAACTCCCGCTCGATAGTCGGCAGGTGTTTCTCGAGCAGGTGCAGGCGCTTACCCTGGATCAGCTGAAAGTCGCCTTGAAAAACCACCTGAAGCTCGACAAGCTGGTGCAGATCAGTGTCGGCCCATCGGTCGAACAGCATGACTTGCCTGAAATCGGATCTGCCAGCGGCTGATCCCGCCGGGCAGGTGTCGGTAACCGGACATACACTTGTCTGAAAGAAATCTGCGAGCACACCACAATGTATCCCTCCACCCCCAGCCCCTTCAAACCCGCCCTGGGGCTGGGCAATCCGCATCTGCAGACGCTATGGGGGCCACTGTGGCGCAAATCTGCAGCCCTGAGCCGCCAACGTGAACGCCTGTGGCTGGCCGACGGCGATTTTCTCGACCTTGACTGGCACGGTCCCCATGAAGCGACAGCACCCTTGGTATTGGTGCTGCATGGGCTGACTGGCTCCTCCGATTCTCCCTATGTCGTCGGCTTGCAACAGGCCCTGGCCGGTCGCGGCTGGGCCAGCGTGGCGCTGAACTGGCGAGGTTGCTCAGGTGAGCCCAACCTGCTCCCGCGCAGCTACCATTCCGGCGCCAGTGAAGACCTCGCCGAGACCGTCGCACACCTTCGGGCGCAACGTCCGCAGGCGCCCCTGTTCGCCGTCGGTTACTCGCTGGGCGGCAATGTGCTGCTCAAGCACCTCGGTGAAGTCGGCTCGGCAAGCCAACTGCAGGGTGCCGTGGCGGTGTCGGTGCCGTTTCGCCTGGACCAGTGCGCCGACCGCATCGGCCTCGGATTTTCCCGGGTTTACCAAGCGCATTTCATGCGCGCCATGCTTGCCTATGTGAAGGACAAACAACGCCACTTCCAGCATCACGGCCACCATGAAGGCCTGGCCGCCCTGGAGCGCCTGGGCCCGCTGGAAAATTTGCGTACGTTCTGGGATTTCGATGGCCGGGTCACGGCACCACTCAATGGCTTTGCCGATGCCAAAGACTATTACCGCCGGGCATCAAGCCGCTACTTTCTCGGCGAGAATAAAACACCGACGCTGATCATCCACTCCAGCGATGACCCCTTCGTGTTCAGCCATAGCCTGCCTGCGGCCAACGAACTGGCGCCGCTGACCACCTTCGAACTGCATTCACGCGGTGGCCATGTCGGCTTTGTCGACGGCAGCATGCGTGAACCGGGGTACTACCTGGAGCGGCGGATTCCGCAGTGGCTCGGCGAAGTTTGAGGCCTGATCGCGGGGCAAGCCCTGTGGGAGCGGGCTTGCCCCGCGATGCTTTCAATCCCCCTTGGCAACCTGGCGCTGCGGGTCGGTAATCCACTCGCTCCACGAACCTGCATACAGTTTGCCCAGCGGATAACCAGCCAGCGCCAAAGCAAACAGGTTATGGCACGCCGTCACCCCGGACCCGCAGTAAGCCACCAACTGCTCTGGCGAACGCTTGCCGAGTTTCCCGGCAAAGCGCTGCTTGAGCTGATCAGCGGGTAGAAACCGCCCGTCAGCGCCCAGGTTGTCGGTAAAGGCCGCACATTGCGCCCCCGGAATATGTCCGGCGACCGGGTCGATCGGCTCCACCTCACCGCGAAAGCGTGGCAGGCCGCGGGCGTCGATCAGCGTCAGGTCAGGCTGACCCAGGCGCTCACCCAGCTGTTTGGCGTCAAGTACCAGCGCTTTGTCAGGCTCGCCCTTGAAGGTACCCACACGTTTTTCCGGGGCGTCGAGACTCAACGGCAGCTTTGCCGCGTGCCAGGCCTTCAGACCGCCATCGAGGATCGACACACCGCTGCGTTTGCCAAGCCAGACCAGCAGCCACCAGGCGCGTGCGGCGAAGGCACCGGGACCGTCGTCATAAAGAACGATCTCGCTGTCGTTGTTGATACCCCAGGCTCGCAGCCGCTCGATCAGGTGCTGCGGATCCGGTAAAGGATGACGCCCGGTCACGCCCTTGATGATCGGGCCGCTCAGGTCCCGCTCAAGGTCGGCAAAATGCGCCCCGGCAATATGCCCCTCGGCATAACTGCGCTGGCCATAGTCGATGTCTTCCAGGGCAAAGCGGCAATCGAGAATCACCAGCGCCGGCGCCTCCAGGCGGTCGGCCAATTGCTGGGCGGTGATCAGTTGCGCGAGAGGCATGACAGTCTCCTGAACGATTGAACGGATAGGGCCTGGGCTTTATTGCTCCAGTGCCTGGTTGAGCGAAACGTAGAATTCCTGGCACAGGGCATCCACTGCCGGGCGCGCCTGTGCGGTGACAAAACCGAGCTCCAGCACCAGTACCTGATAGACACCGCGCTTGAAGGCATCTTCGCTCAAGTGCGCCGAGTTTTCCCGAGTGGTACAGAGAAAGCGTACCCAGGAAGTCAGCACGATCCAGGCGTTGAGGGTCAGCGACTCGATCTGCACCGCATCCATTTTCACCAGCCCGGCTTCGACGAAACCACGGTAGATCGCCTGGCCCTGGATCAGGCAGCGCTGGGAAAAGCGCCGGTAGCGGGCGGCCAGTTCCTTGTCGCTGTCGAGCAGGTGCTCAAGGTCGCGGTGCAGGAAACGATAATTCCACATCGCCGCCAACAGCTCCTTAAGGTAGAAGCGCTTGTCGTCGACCGTTGCCACCCGGTCTTGTGGTGGACGCAAAAAGCTCTCGACCTGTTCTTCGTACTGGCTGAAGAGTACGGCGATGATTTCCTGCTTGTTGGAGAAGTGGTAGTAGAGGTTACCCGGGGAAATCTCCATATGGGCTGCAATGTGGTTGGTACTGACACTGCGCTCACCCTGCTGATTGAACAGCTCCAGGCTGTTCTGCACGATGCGGTCGCGGGTCTTGATGCGCGGGGCCATGGCCAGCTCCAGATGCCGAGCTTTAATTGAATAGGTCCATCTTACGGTTTATCCGAATCGGGATGTACCTGCGTGAGGTCAAAATCTAGTCGCAAAGACACATCGTTAGAGTATAAGCTCTAGAAAAACACACCGCCGTGGAGTTTCGCATGACCGCCGATGCTGCTCTTCTTTCACGTCCCAGCGCCCTTGATGACCTCGCCGTTCAGTTCAACGTCCAGCGTCAGGCCTTTGCTGGCAACCCCATGCCACCCGCAGCCCAGCGCCTGCAATGGCTGAAGAGCCTGCGGCAGATGTTGCTCAGCCATCAGGACGCACTGATCGCTGCCATCAACGACGATTTCAGCGGTCGTAGCGCCGATGAAACCCGGCTGGCCGAATTGATGCCCAGCGTCCAGGGCGTGCGCCATGCCGAGCGCCATCTCAAGCAGTGGATGAAAGCCTCGCGGCGTAAAGTCGGCCTGGCGTTTCAGCCGGCCAGCGCCAAGGTGGTGTATCAGCCGTTGGGTGTCGTCGGTGTCATCGTGCCGTGGAACTACCCGCTGTTCCTGGCCATGGGCCCGTTGACCTGCGCCCTGGCCGCCGGTAACCGGGTCATGCTCAAGCTCAGCGAAGCCACACCGGCGACCGGCTTGCTGCTCAAACGCTTGCTGGAATCGGCGTTCCCCGAAGACCTGATCAGCGTCGTGCTGGGCGAGGCGGATGTCGGCGAAGCCTTCTCGCGCCTGCCCTTCGACCATTTGTTGTTTACCGGCGCAACCAGTGTCGGGCGCCACGTGATGCTGGCGGCGGCACAGAACCTGACACCGGTGACCCTGGAGCTGGGTGGTAAATCGCCGGCCATCGTTTCTGCCAGCGTACCTTTGGCTGACGCTGCCGAACGGATCGCCTTCGGCAAAACCCTGAATGCGGGACAGACCTGTGTGGCACCGGACTACGTGCTGGTGCCTCGCGAGCGCCTGGACGACTTCGCCACGGCCTATCGCAGCGTCGTTCATCGCTTCTACCCGACCGTAGCAGACAACCCGGACTACAGCGCGATCATCAACCCGCGCCACCTGGCGCGCCTGGAAAGCTACCTCAGCGACGCCCGCGACAAGGGCGCGACGATCGTTGACCTGTACCCGCAGGAGCCGCGTCAGGGCCGTCGCCTGCCGCCTCACCTGCTGCTGCAGGTCAGCGACGAAATGCGCGTGATGCAGGACGAAATCTTCGGCCCGCTGTTGCCGTTGGTGCCTTATGACAACCTTGATCAGGCGCTTGCGTACATCAACCAGCGCCCTCGCCCCCTGGCGCTTTACTACTTCGGCTACGACCGCGGCGAACAACAGAAGGTACTCGAACAGACCCATTCCGGCGGCGCCTGCCTCAACGACACCTTGTTGCATGTCGCTCAGGATGACCTGCCTTTCGGCGGTGTCGGCCCTTCAGGCATGGGTCATTACCACGGCCACGAGGGTTTCCTGACGTTCAGCCAGGCCAAGGCAGTGTTTGCCAAGCAGCGCTTCAACGCCGCCCGGCTGATCTACCCGCCCTATGGCAAGGCGTTGAGCAAGCTGGTGTACAAACTCTTCATTCGCTGACACTGCAACCAGGCCCAATAACAATGACCACAAGCCTGCCTGTTACACCCACCTTGAGCCGCCGTGGGCTGCTCAAATTCAGCCTTGGCGCCAGTGCCTTCCTGGCTACCGCCGGGTTGGGCGCAAGCCTCAGCGGCTGCTCGGCGCAAACGCCAGCCAGCGGTTTCATCACCCTGCGCCAGGGGGATTTGCCGATTCTGCGGGCGCTGATTCCGGTCGTCCTTGCCGGTACCTCCGCCGCCGAGAACCTTGAAGCCATGCTGCATCGGCTGGATAACAAACTCGCCAGCCTGTCGCCGGCGATGCTCAAGCTGACCCTGCAACTGTTTGATGTGCTTGCTCTACCCGTAACCCGTGGACCGTTGACCGGCATCTGGGGCGGTTGGGATAACGCCAGCGCTGAACACATCCAGGCGTTTCTGCAGCGCTGGGAAAACAGTTCGCTGAATCTGCTGCAAATGGGCCACGCCTCGCTGCTGCAGTTGCTGCAGATGGCCTGGTACGAAATGCCTGAGTCCTGGGCGCACTGTGGCTATCCCGGCCCACCCAAGATCTGAATCAACCTATAACGACAAGAGGCTGAAGATGCCCGTACCCGACCTATTCCGCGACGGCATTGCCCGCGGCTGGAAAACCCGTGACGCCTCACGCCTGGACCAGGACCTGACCCTGGAAGCGGATATCGCCATCATCGGCAGCGGCGCCGGTGGCGCCACCAGCGCCGAACTGCTCAGCGCCGCGGGTTTCAAGGTGCTGTTGATCGAAGAAGGTCCACTCAAGACCAGCAGCGACTTCCACATGCTCGAAGACCAGGCCTACGCCAGCCTCTACCAGGAGGGCATCGGACGCATGAGCAAGGATGGCGCCATTACCATCCTTCAGGGTCGCGCAGTGGGCGGCACCACCTTGATCAACTGGACCTCCAGCTTTCGCACGCCCGAGCCGACCCTGCAGCACTGGGCCAGCGAGCACGGCGTCAAAGGCCTGAGCAGCACCGAGCTGGCGCCCTGGTTCGAACGCATGGAACAGCGCCTGGGCATCGCCCCCTGGGTCATGCCGCCGAATGCCAACAACGAGGTGCTCAAGCGCGGCTGCGAGGCCCTCGATTACAGCTGGAAGGTGATCCCACGCAACGTGCGTGGCTGCTGGAACCTGGGCTATTGCGGCATGGGCTGCCCGGTCAATGCCAAGCAATCGATGCTGGTGACTTCCATTCCCGCGACCCTGGACAAGGGTGGCGAACTCCTCTACCTGGCCCGTGCCGAGCGCTTGATTCACGATGGCGAGCGCATCAGTGGCCTGCAATGCCTGGCCATGGATGAGCGCTGCGTGAACCCCACCGGGCGGCGGATTCAGGTCAAGGCGCGGCACTACATCCTTGCCGGCGGCGGTATCAACAGCCCGGCGCTGCTGCTGCGCTCGGATGCACCCGACCCGCACGAGCGTCTGGGCAAGCGGACCTTCTTGCACCTGGTCAACTTCAGCGCCGGGCAGTTCAAAGACCAGGTCAACCCGTTCTACGGCGCGCCGCAATCGATTTACTCCGATCACTTCCAGTGGCGCAACGGCGTCACCGGCCCCATCGGCTACAAACTTGAGGTACCGCCGCTGCACCCGGCCCTGGCCAGCACCCTGCTCGGCAGTTTCGGCCGTGACAATGCAATGCGCATGGAGCAACTGCCCAATACCCACGTGATGCTCGCACTGCTGCGTGACGGTTTCCACCCGGAGAGTACCGGCGGCGAAGTGCAGCTGCGCAGTGACGGCTCGCCGGTGCTCGATTACCCGGTATCGCCATACGCTTGGGAAGGGGTGCGCCGTGCCTTTCACAGCATGGCCGAGATCCAGTTTGCTGCCGGTGCCGAAGCGGTACTGCCCCTGCACAGCGCCGGCCGCTACGTGAAGACCCTCGGCGAAGCCCGGCAGCTGATCGACGACCTGAGCCTTGAGCTGTTCCGCACGCGCCTGGGCAGCGCCCATGTCATGGGCGGTTGCGCCATGGGTGAAGACCCGCGCCGGGCCGTCTGCGACAGTCTGGGACGCCATCATCAGCTGGCCAACCTGTCGGTTCACGACGGTTCGCTGTTCCCCACCAGCATCGGCGCCAACCCGCAATTGTCGGTGTACGGACTCACCGCACGGCTCACCGATGGCCTGATCGAACGCCTGGTTGCCAGTAGATGACAACAAATGGGCACACTGTCTATAGTGCCTTCAGCGTGCGCAGGCGACTTGGCCGACTGCCACTGCTGCGATACCATCCGACTCCCCAACGCACTCCTGCCAGGACGACGCGATGAACCGAGTGTTGTACCCAGGTACTTTCGACCCTATTACCAAGGGCCATGGCGATCTGGTCGAGCGTGCCTCGCGGCTGTTCGACCAGGTGATCATTGCGGTCGCTGCCAGCCCGAAGAAAAACCCGCTGTTCCCGCTGGAACAACGGGTGGAACTGGCTCGTGAGGTCACCAAGCACCTGCCCAATGTCGAAGTCATCGGCTTCTCCTCCTTGTTGGCGCACTTTGCCAAGGAACAGCAGGCCAATGTGTTCCTGCGCGGCCTGCGGGCCGTCTCGGACTTCGAGTACGAGTTCCAGCTGGCGAACATGAACCGCCAGTTGGCTCCGGACGTCGAAAGCCTGTTCCTCACCCCTTCGGAGCGCTATTCGTTCATTTCCTCGACCCTGGTCCGGGAAATCGCGGCGCTGGGTGGCGACATCACTAAATTCGTCCATCCGATAGTGGCCGACGCCCTGACCGAACGCTTCAAGAAGTGACATCGGTGATTTGACCACGGCGCCCGCGTGCACTGCGGGCGCTAATGCGGCACAATTGTGCCCATTGGTTTACAAATTGCCCGGGTTCTGAGCCCTGGCCGGAGTCCCCATGTCCCTGATCATCACCGACGATTGCATCAACTGCGACGTCTGCGAACCCGAG
>OEPS010000242.1_pt1 | contig 20231 bp, 13 predicted proteins | sample 1539411 | NCBI WGS metagenome assembly OEPS01 (sample SAMN02671747, study PRJEB22543) | soil metagenome | biome: bacteria | place: China:Hunan Province, Lengshuijiang City | collected 2012-10-15 | depth 0.08m m
TCATTAATCTCAGGACCGATTCAATGGCTCACTGATCCCTTTTGGGCAAAAATTGCCATTATCGTGGCGATTACTTGGCGATGGACAGGCTACAATATGATCTTCTATTTATCCGCTCTTCAAAACGTCGATGAATCAATCTATGAAGCAGCTAGAATAGATGGGGCTTCGCCAGTTCAACAATTTTTCAAAATTACCATCCCAATGTTGAAACCGATTATCCTGTTTACATCAATCACTTCAACGATTGGTACACTGCAATTATTTGATGAGGTTATGAATATTACCAAGGGTGGACCCGGTAATGCGACCATGACCATTTCTCAGTATATCTATAATTTATCGTTTAAATATACTCCGGACTTTGGGTATGCAGCCACTGTCTCATACGCGATCGTAATTATGATTGTCATCTTCTCGATCATTCAGTTTAAAGCGGCAGGTGATAATAATGAATAAGCTAAAAAACACATTCAGTTATACCGTCCTAATTATCGCAGCAATTGTCTCTGTGTTTCCATTTCTATGGATGATTGTGAGCTCGACAAATAAATCTGTCGATGTAACACAAGGAAAGATGCTGCCTGGCAGTCATTTTATGCAAAACCTTCACAATCTACTTGACACGGTGGATCTTGTACCTGCGTTAATTAATTCAACAAAAATCTCGGTCATAACTACTATCCTAGCTATGCTGATTGCTTCCTTAGCAGGATATGGATTTGAAATTTATAAAAGTAAATCCAAGGATTTTGTGTTTAACATTTTGTTAGTTTCCATGATGATTCCTTTTGCTGCATTGATGGTACCGCTCTTTAGAATGTTTGCGACCATTTCACAATCCTTACCGTTCATTGGGATTGATACAATTGCAGCCGTCATATTACCGACTGTGACAACCGCCTACCTAATCTTTTTCTTTAGACAAAGTACCAAAATGTTTCCGAAGGAAATCCTTGAGGCAGGAAGAATCGATGGACTATCCGAATTGGGATGTTTCTTTCGGATTTATCTTCCAACAATGAAGACAACGTACGCTGCAGCAGCCATCATTACCTTCATGGCTAGCTGGAACAGTTATTTATGGCCGTTGGTTGTGTTACAGTCACCAGAGAATCAGACCATTCCACTGTTAATTTCGAATCTCGGTTCAAGTTACTCTCCTGACTTTGGAATGATCATGACAGCAATTGTCATTGCGACTTTACCGGCAGCACTCATCTTCTTCATTATGCAAAAGCATTTTGTCGCTGGTATGATGGGATCTGTTAAATAATTGGTTTTTGGAAAAATGTAAATAGAAAGAGTGATCATAAATGACAACCATTCCAAAAATAGATTGGCTTACCGATGTGAATGTGTTTGCCGTTAATCGACTGCCAGCGCATTCAGACCACATGTACTACGAAACACGTGAGCAGGCAAAAAGCTCAGGTCCAATGGCGATGCGCCATGACTTAAACGGAAACTGGAAATTTAGCTATAGTGTCAATCCTGACAATCGTCCGGAGCGTTTTTACGAGCAGGATTTTAATTGTTCCGGCTGGGGAAACATCACTGTACCAGGGCATATCCAATTGCAAGGCTACGGAAAACTACAATATGTGAATACGATGTACCCATGGGATGGCCTAAACGAGATTCGTCCGCCTGAGATTCCACAAGACCATAATCCAGTGGGAAGCTATGTGAAGATGTTTACGGTACCTGAAAACATGATAAATAAGCCTGTCTACATTTCCTTTCAGGGTGTAGAGTCAGTGTTTTATGTGTGGCTAAACGGAGAGTTTGTCGGCTATAGTGAGGACTCCTTCACGCCAGCTGAGTTTAACCTTACTCCATTCCTTACTGAAGGTGAAAACAAGCTAGCGGTCGAAGTTTATCAGCGCAGCACAGGTGGTTGGCTGGAAGATCAAGATTTCTGGCGTTTTTCTGGTATTTTCCGGGATGTTTATCTCTATACCGTCCCAGAGATTCATGTCTATGATACGTGCGTTCGTGCGGAATTGAATGATGCCTTTACGCAAGGCACGCTTAAAGTAGACCTCAAGCTATTGTCTGGTAACGCTTCTCCTTCAAAAATTGTAACAGAATTGTACGATACAGAAGGCAACTTGGTAGCATCCCGTACGATTAGTAATAATGACGGAGAATGGTCAGCAGTGATGGATGTTGAATGTCCTAAATTATGGAGCGCAGAAAGTCCATATTTATACAAGCTTTATATTCAAGTGTATAACGAAAAAGGCAGTTTAGTAGAAGTTGTTCCGCAAAATGTGGGCTTCAGAAGGTTTGAACTCATTCATAAAATCATGCATCTTAATGGGGAACGGATCGTCTTCAAGGGTGTGAATCGTCATGAATTCAATTGCAGGACGGGCCGTACGATTACAAAGGAAGACATGCTTTGGGATATTAAAACGCTGAAACAAAATAACATCAACTCTGTTCGGACGTCTCATTATCCGAATCAAAGTTATTGGTATGAGCTGTGCGATCAATATGGTGTCTACGTAATCGATGAAATGAACCTGGAAACGCACGGATCATGGCAAAAGATGGGGGCTGTCGAGCCGTCCTGGAACATTCCCGGGAATAAGCCGGAGTGGGAGAATATTGTTATGGATAGGGCTGTTTCCATGGTTGAACGGGACAAAAATCACCCATCCATCCTGATTTGGTCATGCGGGAATGAATCCTATGCAGGTGAGGTCATTCTTAACGTGTCTAAATATTTTAAGAGAGTGGACCCAAGCCGCTTAGTCCATTACGAAGGTGTATTTCATGCTCGTGAATATAATGAAACGAGCGATATGGAAAGCCGTATGTATGCAAAGCCCGCCGATATTGAGGACTATTTGAATGCAAATCCGGAAAAGCCCTACATTAGCTGCGAATATATGCATGCAATGGGAAATTCACTTGGCGGGATGTACAAATATACAGATTTAGAGAAGAAGTATCCCATGTATCAAGGTGGTTTCATTTGGGATTATATAGACCAGTCGCTTATCAAAAAAGATCGCTACGGGAAGGAATTTTTCGCAACCGGCGGTGACTTTGATGACCGGCCAACTGATTATGGCTTCAGTACAAATGGGATCGTTTATTCTAATCGAGAACTTTCACCTAAGATGCAGGAAGTCAAATATTTATATCAAAACTTTAAGTTAAACCCTGATCAGACGGGTGTATCCATTATCAATGACAGCCTATTCTCTGATCTAACGGACTATGATTTGGAATACGTCCTTTACCTTGAGGGCAAGGAATTGTATCGAAACAAGCTTGAGGTAAATGTTGGACCTTTAAGCGAGGGAAGAGCAGAATTTAAGCTGCCTGCAGGTGTCACGAGTGCTTCTGGGGAGTACTGTATTCAAACGTCCTTGGTCTTAAAGGAGAATACACTATGGGCTGATGCTGGTTATGAAATAGCGTTTGGACAATTTGTGTTTCAGGTAAAAGTGGAAGAAAAGTCTGCCGCTGTTCAGGGAGAGTTAAGAGTCGTCGAAGGTGATGTCAATATTGGTGTCCATGGGCAGGACTTTACGATCCTGTTCTCGAAACAGGCTGGCAGCCTCGTTTCACTTAATTACGCGGGGAAAGAGATGATTTCTCTTCCGCCAGCACCATTATTCTGGCGGGCGACAACAGATAATGATCGCGGCTACTCACAAGGCTTCCATTCAGGGCTTTGGTACGCAGCCAGTCTCACCAGAAGATGTGTAGCAATTGACCTCGAAAATGATAAAGGTCAGGTGACGGTTGCCTTTACTTATAAGTTATCTATAAGTGAAGAAGTTGTGGTGAAAATAAGTTATACGGTTTTTGCTGATGGCAGTGTGCGTGTGAAATCGATTTATCAAGGCGCAGATCATCTTCCACAGATGCCGATTTTTGCCGTATCCTTTAAGGTGCCGTCGGATTATGATCAATTAGAATGGTACGCCATGGGTCCTGAAGAAAACTACTCGGACCGTGCGCAGGGAGCCAAACTTGGTATCTTTAGCAACAGCGTATCAGAGAATTTGAGCGGATATGTGATGCCGCAAGAGTCAGGCAACCGCACGGGAGTACGCCGGGTAAGTGTGACAAACCAGGATGGACAAGGGCTAAGAATTTCTGCTGTGACCGAACCATTGGAGTGCAATTTTTCACCGTATACAGCGTTTGAACTAGAGAATGCGAATCATCAATTTGAGCTTCCGAATGTTCATTACACAGTTGTGACGGTAGCAGGTAAGCAAATGGGCGTTGGCGGAGACGACAGCTGGGGCGCACCGGTCCATGATGAACACCTCATTCATGCTGACAAAGACATGGAATTCGAGTTTGTGATTAATAGAATCTAATCAATATATTTAGCACTTACAAGGGAAAGAGCCTGGGATTACAGGCTCTTTCCCTTAATATTAGAAAAGAAGTCAAAATGGTGAAGGGGAAAGCGATGCTTATTCATGTGAATCAAGAGGACAGGCAGTTTCATTTAACAAATGGCCAAGTAAGTTATATTTTTCACGTTATGAAAAATGGGCAACTCGGCCATCTTTATTACGGAAAGGCATTACGCCACAGAGACGATTTTTCCCATTTGCAAACGTATGATGTCCCAACAGGAGCAACTACGCATGTATATGCGGACGACCCAGCATTTGGATTAGAGACGTTGCGTCAGGAATTCCCTGCCTACGGAAATTCAGATTTTCGCGAACCAGCAATCAGTGTTAGTAAGGCCACAGCAAATCATATTCCAAGCTTTACATATGAATCCTATCAGATTCTAGAAGGGAAACCCCGTCTTGAAGGTCTCCCAGCAACTTATACAGAAGACAATCATGATGCAAGTACACTTCAAATCCTCTTAAAAGACGAGTTCCTGCAAGCTGAATTGCAGTTAAATTATACAATTTTCCGGGATAAACCCGTCATAACAAGAAGTGCTGCTCTTATCAATAAGGGTACAGAGGGATTAATAATAGATCGATTAATGGGAGCATCGCTCGACCTTCCGGATAAGGATTTTGTATTTACTCATTTAGCAGGTACATGGTCACGGGAGCGCCATGTCAAGGAGAGAAATCTTGAAACAGGCATACAGTCTATTTCCAGTCTGCGCGGAGCCAGCTCTCATCACCATAATCCGTTCTTGGCCCTAAAACGGCCCGACACGACGGAGCATACAGGCGAAGTATATGGTTTTAATTTTATCTATAGCAGTAATTTCCTCATGCAGATAGAAGTGGATCACTATGACATGGCTCGGCTTACTGTTGGGATTCATCCGTTCGGCTTTAAGTGGAATTTACAACCGCAAGCAACCTTTCAAACCCCGGAAGTAGTAATGGTGTATTCCAATCAAGGGTTAAACGGGATGAGTCAGGTTTTTCATTCTCTTTACCGCGAGCATCTCATTCAAGCTCAATGGAAGAAGGCTGTGCGCCCGATTTTGATTAATAACTGGGAAGCAACCTACTTTGATTTCGATGAAGAAAAACTTGTGAAGATTGCAAAATCTGCAAGTGAATTAGGCATCGAACTGCTTGTCCTAGATGATGGCTGGTTTGGAAAGCGGAACGATGATACGTCCTCACTTGGGGATTGGCATGTCGACTTAAATAAGCTTCCTAATGGGTTAGAAAGTTTATCTGGAAAAATAGCAAAAACGGGTATGAAATTCGGGCTTTGGTTTGAGCCGGAGATGATCAGCCCGAATAGTGAATTATTCACCGAGCATCCAGATTGGGCAGTAGGTCTGCCTGGCCAGCACTATACTTTGGGCCGCAATCAATTAGTCTTAGATTTTTCACGACAGGAAATAGTAGATTATCTGTATGAGAAGATGTCCGCCATCATTAAACAAGCAAACCTTTCCTATATTAAATGGGATATGAATCGAAATATTACCGAAGCGTTTTCGCAAAAACTTCCGGTTGATCAGCAGGGGGAGTTTTTCCACCGCTATATTTTAGGGGTTTATCGTCTCTATGACCGGTTAACCACTGAATTCCCACATGTGTTGTTTGAATCCTGTGCAGGCGGAGGCGGACGGTTTGATCCTGGTATGTTGTATTACGCACCACAGGCGTGGACGAGCGATGATACGGATGCGATTGAAAGACTTAAAATTCAATATGGTACATCCTTCGCCTATCCGCTTTATAGTATGGGTTCGCATGTCTCGGCTGTTCCAAACCACCAAACATTACGGCAGGCACCCTTACAAACGAGGGCAAACACTGCATACTTTGGAACATTTGGCTATGAACTGGATCCACTGACCTTAACTGCAGAAGAGCGTGCAGAAATTAAAGAGCAGGTGGCTTTTTATAAACAGCATCGTGGATTAATGCGTGATGGTCAATTTTATCGCTGCTTAAGTCCGTTTTCGAATAATGAAACGGCATGGATGATGGTTAGCCAAGATCAATCGGAAGCATTGGTTGGCTGGTATAAGGTACTCGCAACGCCGAATCCAAGAAAACATCAGACGCTTCGTCTAAGTGGATTAGATGAAGCGAAAATGTATAAAGTCTTTGGGAGCGAGCGAACGTTTTATGGTGATGAACTGATGACCGTGGGCCTGCCGCTTCCGACAGAATTTAATGGTTGTAATGGCGGAAGTGCCGAGCGTGGCGGCGACTTCCAGTCATATGTCTTTTATTTAAAAAGTATAGAGGCTAATTGATTTGAATAAAGCAGGACGGGGGAAATGTATCCGTCCTTTTTTAGTTAAATTTTTAGTAAAATAATTGAAAAATTTTACTAAAGAGAGTAAAATAAAGTTAAAATTACTTACCAAGACACATCACGCTGGAGGAACTCAAAATGGACGTTATTACACTTCATAAAGTATTTTTAGATATGTTTCAAGTGTTACCAAGACAGGCTTTCTTTGCCCCTGGAAGGATTAATTTAATTGGCGAACATACCGATTATAATGGCGGTCATGTGTTTCCATGTGCTATTACATATGGTACCTATGCTGTAGCAAGAAAGCGGGATGATAAGCTGATTCGCCTGTACTCAACTAACTTTCCTGAAAAAGGAATCATCGAATTTAACTTAAACGAATTAGATTATCATTTGGAACATAATTGGGCTAATTATCCAAAAGGGATGGTCCGTTATATTATTGAAGCGGGATATGGAATTCCATCTGGATTTGATTGTGTAATTCATGGCAATATCCCTAACGGTGCTGGTCTATCTTCGTCAGCGTCCATTGAGCTTTTGACTGGAGTGCTAGTGAACGGCTTATTTGGATTAGAAATTCCTCGCCTCGATCTTATCAAGCTTGGCAAAAAGGTAGAGAATGAATTTATTGGCGTGAACAGCGGCATTATGGATCAGTTTGCGATTGGTATGGGAATGAAGGATGCGGGAATTTTACTGGATTGCCAAACATTGAAATATGAGTACGCACCGATTCATCTTGAAGATTACAAGATCTTAATCATGAATACAAACAAGCGCAGAGAATTAGCTGATTCGAAATACAATGAGCGAAGAGGAGAATGTGAAGAGGCACTAACGCAGCTTCAACAAAAGCTGCCAATTGAGGCGCTTGGTCAGTTATCAGAAGCGGAGTTTGATGAAAATCAAAACCTAATTACCAATGAAACAGTTCGTAAACGTGCCAAGCACGCAGTCTATGAAAATGTGCGAACCATTAAGGCTCTAGAAGAGCTTAAAGCCGGAAATTTAGAGGCATTTGGACAATTAATTAATCAATCACATATTTCCTTACGTGATGATTATGAAGTGACCGGAGTTGAACTGGATAGTTTAGTGGAAGCAGCATGGAAACAGCCGGGAGTTCTAGGTTCACGAATGACGGGTGCAGGTTTCGGCGGCTGTGCGATTGCGATTGTCAGAAATGAAGAGGTTGAGAACTTTATTGCGAATGTTGGAGCGGCTTATCTAGAGAAAATAGGCTACGAGGCAGAATTTTATGTAGCGAGTATTGGTGACGGAGCAAAGGAAATTCAAATGGAGGAAGCAATTTAAAGATATTCATTGCTTCTTCATAAAGGGGACCAATATGATCTATCAACTACTACAACAATTAATGAATCAAGCGATTGCCACTCAACTAATTGAGCGGGAAGATGAAATCTATGCCCGCAACCAAATTCTGTCGTTCCTGCAACTATCGGAATTTAAGGAAACTGACCGGGTATTGGATAGTAGCCTTGATATCCCTGACTTAATCGATTTGATCGTGGACTATGCCTGCCGGCAAGGGATTATTGAAGAATTGTTTGATGAAAAAGAAATTTTTTCAAGTAAAATTATGAACTGTTTGATTGCCCGGCCATCAACTATAAATCAACTATTTTATGAAAAATATAAACAAGAACCAAAAGCAGCAACCGAGTATTTTTATGAGTTAAGTAAAAATAGCAACTACATTCAGATGAAGCGAATTCGTAATAATATTGAGTATAAAACTGCCACCGAGTATGGTGAACTGGACATTACGATTAATTTATCGAAACCTGAAAAAGATCCTAGAAGTATCGCCCTCGAGCGGTCGGTGCAGAAGACGGACTATCCGAAATGCTTGCTATGTGTAGAAAATGAAGGCTATGCCGGGAGAATTGGGCACCCGGCCCGCTCGAATCACCGGATGATTCGGGTCAATTTACTAGATCAACCATGGTACCTCCAGTATTCACCGTATGTCTATTACAATGAGCATTGTATTGTATTGTCAGAAAAACATACGGATATGGTGGTTAGTTCAACGTCTTTCTTACGGCTGTTAAGCTTTGTGGAACAATTTCCACATTATTTTGTCGGCTCGAATGCGGATCTGCCAATTGTAGGTGGTTCGATTTTAACTCACGATCATTATCAAGGCGGAAATTATCAATTTGCGATGGCAAAGGCAGCAGATGATTGGAAATTTAGTATGGCTGATTATCCAAATGTCGCTTGTTCAGTGGTTAAATGGCCAATGTCTGTCATTCGCCTCCGTTCTGCTGAAATTAGCCCGTTAGTTGAAGCAGGTTCACATATTTTTGACCTTTGGAAAAACTATTCGGATGAAACGGTTGGAATTTGGGCTCGAACCGGAGAGATACCGCATAATACGGTCACACCGATTGCACGGAAAAATGGTGATGTATTTGAACTAGACTTGGTTCTTCGTAACAACCGCACGAGTGATGAGCATCCGCTTGGGATTTTCCATCCTCACGCCGATGTACATCATATTAAAAAAGAAAATATTGGCCTTATTGAAGTGATGGGGCTGGCTGTTTTACCAGCACGATTAAAGGAAGAACTTGTAGCTGTGGAAAAGTACATCCTCGGGAAATTAGCGGAAGTGGCAGACTATCATTTAGACTGGGCGAAAACGTTAAAAACTCGCTATCAAACGGTTGCCACTGAAGCGAATGTGGAAGGCTTGGTAAGAGAAGAAGTAGGGAAGAAATTTTCAAGAGTCTTAGAAGATGCAGGAGTTTATAAGCGAGATGAAGCAGGGGCAGCTGGGTTCAGACGGTTTATCAATAGTTTATAAAAGAATGAATTGGACTTGGGTATTTTAGTGTGTGGGGGAAAACTGGAGTTTGCTACTTTTAAAAAATATGGAGTGATATATCGATGGAAATAGTAGATAGAATATTTGGCAGTTACGAGGGTGAGACCGTTACAGAATACACCTTAGTCAATGATTATGGCATGGAGGTCTCTTGTCTGAATTTTGGTTGTGTCATTACGAAAATCATCGTCCCTGACCGTCAGGGGAACTTTGAGAATGTTGTCCTAGGATTTGATAACTTCGAAGATTACACAGAATGGTCTCCGTATTTCGGAGCAGTTTGCGGGCGTGTAGCCGGAAGAATTGGCGGTGCGAATTTTGAGCTGGACGGTAAAAGATATCATCTAGCAGACAATAATTATCCCAATCATCTGCACGGTGGCAAGAAGGGTTTTCATTCCGTGATTTGGAAAACCGAAATTATCGAGCAAGATCATACGGTTGGATTGAAGTTTTTTTACCATAGTCCAGACGGAGAAGAAGGCTATCCGGGTAATCTAGACACCACTGTTACGTATATTCTTAATAATAAAAATGAACTCGATATCACTTTTGAAGCTAAAACGGATCAAAAAACGTTAGTCAACTTAACGAATCACTCGTATTTTAACCTAAGTGGTAATATAAAAAGGGATATTTCTGAACACATTCTTAAATTAGATAGTAAAGGTTTTTTAGAGTTGAGAGACGATCTAATCCCTACTGGAAAGGTGATGGAATCTAGAAATACTCCGTTTGATTTTAATCACGGTAGAAGGCTGTCTTCCGGGCTGAATTCATCACATCCACAAAATGTGCTTGTGGGTAATGGTTACGACCACCCGATTGTTCTTTCACAAGAGGGAGAAAATAAGTTGATCCTAAGCGACGAAGAAAGCGGACGCTCGCTTCTTGTAACAACTGATCAGCCGTGTGTGGTCCTTTATACAGGCAATTCTCTAGAGGGTCCTTATTCCATTGCGGGTGTCCGATCAAGAAAACATTTGGGGGTTTGTCTGGAAACGCAAGGGTTTCCAGATGCAATCCATCATCCGAAGCTTCCATCTGTCGTTTTAAATCCAGAAGAAGTATACCATTCCAAAACTGTGTTTCGCTTTTTCGCGAATACTTTAGGGGATTGATTTATGGCTACCATCAAAGATATTGCACAAATCGCCGGAGTATCGATTGCGACGGTATCCCGTGTTTTGAATTATGATACTACTCTTTCCGTCGGGGATGAAACCAAGAAAAGAATTTTCGAAGTGGCCGAGGAATTATCGTATAAAAAGAAACCAACTCGCAAGCCAGAGTCTGGGAAAATTGCCCTCCTGCAATGGTATACCGAAAAAGAAGAACTGGGAGATTTGTATTACATGTCCATCCGGCTTGGCGTTGAAAATCAATGCCGCCAGCAAGGGATTCAAGTGACCAAATATTTTCAGGACAATTATGAGGATTTAAAGGAAGATGATATTCAAGGGCTGATTGCGATTGGAAAATTTAGCGAAAAGCAGGTGAGTGAGCTCCTTAAGATTACCAAAAATATTGTCTTTGTCGATACCTCACCAGATGAAGAGCGATTTGATTCAATCGTGGTTGACTTTGAACGGGCCACTCAAAAGGTACTAGATCACTTTTTAAAAAAGGGCCATGAGAAAATCGGGTATATTGGCGGAAGAGAAGCGTTCAAAGATCAAACCTCTATCATTGAAGACCCAAGGGAATGGACGTTCAAGCGCTATTTAACAGACAAAGGGCTAGCGGATGAAGCGTTTATGTATGTAGGTGCCTTCTCAGCAGAGGATGGTCATGCTCTAATGAAAAAGGCAATTCACGAACATGGCGACCGATTGCCAACCGCCTTTTTTGCGGGTAATGACTCGATAGCTGTTGGAGCCTTAAGGGCCCTGCTGGAGGAAGGAATTCCGGTTCCCGAACGTGTGAACATCATCGGCGTGAATGACATTAGTATCTCCAAATATGTCTTTCCGGCCTTAAGCACGGTTAAAGTGTACACCGAAACCATGGGTGAAACAGCCGTTGACACCCTGTTGGAGCGAATAGCAGGCAGAAAAACAGCCAAGAAGATATTCATTGCGACAGAGCTTATTATTCGTAATAGCAGCTTTTAAATCAAACTCACCATCCATTGGTGAGTTTCTTTTTTTGAGTGTCCTCCTGACACGGACGAAATGGTAGGATTGTCTTTTTGCGGTGCCTGACACCATATACCATTGTCGAATTTTGGTATGTTCCGTATAATGTTTTTATCTAGATAGATGTAGGATGTGAACGCTATTATGAGCAAGTTATCAGTGCTGGCGTATTTTTTTGGGGCGGTATTTTTTCTTGTAAGTTGCTCATTTGCGATATTTTATGGGTATAAGGTTCTTTCTCATGATTTGCCTACAGAGAAAAGCCAGGTTGAGAAGTATAACTATCATATCGTTCTAGTTCCAGAGGAGCTCGATAATGATTATTGGAGACTTGTCGAGCAAGGAGCACAAGCTGCTGCAAAAGATTATGGTGTCATGCTGGAATATGTTGGACCTAAGCAAGCGAATATCGATAATCATTTAAAAACGATTGAAATGTCAGCGGCCTCCAAAGTCGATGGAATCCTAACACAGGGACTGAGTGACGAACAATTTACACCCTTAATTAACAAGGTGGTAGAAGGTGGGATTCCAGTCATTACTGTCGATACCGATGCGGCGAATAGTAAACGATTGGCATATATTGGCACGGATAACTATTATTCCGGATTCCTGGCGGGAAAGGCTTTGATTCAAGATACAAGGGGACAAGCCAATGTGGCGATTGTTACAGGGAGCTTTTATGCAAACCATCAACAGCAACGTGTCAAGGGATTTCAGGATGCGGTGAAAGGTGAAAAAGGTATCCATATTATCGATGTCGTCGAATCTGAAATTAGCAGGGTACGTGCGGCAGAAAAGGCCTATCAAATAATCAAGGACCATCCAGAGGTCAATGCCTTTTTCGGGACAAGTGCGTTAGACGGAATTGGGATTGCCCAAGTGGTGGATAAGTATGTTAAACCGGGTAAGATTTATATCGTTGGATTCGATGCCCTACCAGAAACACTGGCATACATTCGGAACGGGACTATCAACGCAACCGTGGTTCAAGAACCCTATGAAATGGGATATCGGGCCGTGAAAATGATGATTAACCTCATTCAAGGGAAAACGGTCGAGCCTATCGTCCATACGAACACGCGAATTATGAGAATCGTAGATCTACCCGTTAGCAACCGGTACAGAATGGAGGAGAGTAATTGATACTATTTAGGATTAAATCAAAATTACTCCTTTATTTCATCGTCCTGGTTGTTTTGTTAACCTCTGTTGGGTTCTTTTTTTATAACAGCAGTGAAAAGCTTGTGATTGAATATGATCGAAGCTTTGAACGGTTTCTCCTGCTGAATGATATTTCCAAGAGGACTAATTTAATAACAGAAAATCTCCGTGGCTATCTCCTAGATAAGGAAACTTCTTATCTAAAAGATTATAAAAAAGAAAAGATCAAGTTAATTAAAGACCAAAAGCGCCTGAGTGAGGAAATGAACAGCCATGACATCACCCTGACAAATTATAAAAATATGATTGATAGTTTTCTGGATGAATGTGATGCAACCGTAGGCTCTTTCCAGAAGGATGATATTAACAGCTATTCTAATCATTTCAATGGAGTCTTGAAAATTGCTGCCTTCCTTCAAGAAAGTACCCTTGCGCTGTTAAATAATAAACTGACGGATTATCAAAATTTTTATGCTCAAATGGAAAAGCAAAACCATTACTACAAGCTCTTGTCCATTTCTCTTTTTACGGCGGCTTTTTTCCTCAGCACATTGCTAGCTTTATGGATTTCAGGAGGGATTACGAAACCGATTAGTCTGTTGTCAGAGGCTGCAAAGGAAATTTCAAAAGGGAATTTGGCAGGAGAGGATATTAAAGTAACAACAAAAGACGAATTAAAGCCGTTAACGGAAACCTTCAATCAAATGCGAACCAATTTACGACAGCTGGTCACGGAAATTAAGCAAAAGTCAGAATTAGATAAGCTTCTAAAGGAATTAGAGTTAAGAAGCCTGCAAAACCAAATTAATCCTCATTTTTTATTCAATACTTTGAATACGGTTTCAAAAATGGCGTATTTGGAAGAGGCGGAACAAACTTCACGATTAATAGAAGCAGTGGCTGCCATCCTGCGTTACAACTTGAGTGATTTTGATAAAGCTTCCACGCTTAGAGATGAAGTAAGAATTGTTCAAGAGTATTTTTATATCCAACAAACTCGGTTTGGAGAACGGATTACGTTTGACACAGACATCGAGGATGAATGTTTAGATATTGAGATTCCTAGTTTAATTCTGCAGCCATTAATCGAAAACGCCTTCATGCACGGGGTGGAATCCTACGAAGAAAATGGAGTTATCAGTCTTCATATCTATCGGCAAAATGATCGGATTTATGTAGAAGTTATTGATAACGGCGCTGGAATGGATGAACCTGTTAAAAGGAGATTGCTCAAATATGTTGAATGTCCAGACCAGGAGGATGGATACGAAGCTGAAAAATTAAAAAGTCACTCCAATGGTATTGGTGTAAAAAATGTAATCAGAAGGCTGCAGCTATTCTATCAGAGAAATGACATCGTTGAGATTTATTCTAAACCTATGCATGGGACAAATTTTAGACTAACCATTCCTGAGGTTGCTAAAGGGGGACGTGAGCTTGTTAAAAATTCTTATAGTAGATGATGAAATCCTCGAGCGAACTGCATTAACGAAAATCATAAACAGTTCTTCAAAGGATGTAATGGTCATTGGAGAAGCCCCCAATGGAAGGATAGCGATCGAAATGGCCAGGGAACAGCGGCCAGATATTATTTTCATGGACATAAAAATGCCCGGAATTGATGGTGTGCAAGCTGTCAAAGCGATTAAAAAAATTAATCCTGTCATTCGCTTTATCATGGTTTCCGCCTTTAATACGTTTGAATACGCAAAAGAAGTGATGCAGCAGGGTGTGAAGGAATACATCTTAAAACCAAGCAGAAAACAAGATATTCTTGCAGCATTAGAGCGCGTTTCTAGTGAGATCTTTGAGGAGAGTAAGCAGCGAGAAGAGCAGCATAACTTGCGCCAAAACCTGGACCGTGCGGTATCAATCGCGCAAAAGGAATGGGTATCGACTGTTTTAGTGAATCAAGTTCAGGATATCACTTTTGATGAATGGGGTCAGCTGCTTGGAGTTGAAATTACTTCAGGGTATATTATGCTGTTTTTGCTCCGTCCTAAAGGAGGGACCGAAATATCTATAGATCAAAAGCAGAATTGGTATCTGTGGCTGAAAGATACCCTTCATTCTGTCGGGATGAATCAGGAAATGATGGTTGGGCCGTTAACCGATTTGCAGGTTCCAGTGTTATTCCTTACTAAAAAAACTATAGAAAAGGTTCATCTTAAAACAAATGCCCAGATGATTATCGATCAATTGAACCGTATTTTTGAAAAGAAAGGATTTAATGCCGAGTTGAGGATTGGGGTTGGGCTGCCATATAACCATGCCCATGAGCTAAATAAATCCTATCTTGAAGCGCATATGGCCTTGCAGCAACTCTCAAAAACTTCGAATCGTAAGTATTTATTTGCGGTTAAACAAGGTTCGGCTGAACTGCCGTCCTCATCTGAAGTGTTAGAGACTGAGAAGAAGCTATTAGAAGCCGTTCGGCAGGGAGATGTCAATCAAGTCTTGTTTATTTTTGAATCGTTTGCCACGATGCTGGTTGAGGAAAAGAGTACAAATGGTTCCCTCGTGAAAAAGTCCTTTGATGAATTGTTTATTCTCGTCTCCCGGATGCTCCATGAACTGGGCATAAGCTATGAACGGATACCTGCGGTAGAAGAGTCTGAGGAGATCATGACAATTTTTGAAAAAGGAAAGGCCCATTTATTGGCAGTTGTTCATCATGTCCAGGTGTGGCGCAACAATCATGCAAAGGGTATGCTCCATAAAGCGAAGGAGTATATCGAAAGGCATTATGCAGAGTCGATTACGTTGGAATCAGCGGCAGAATACGTGGAGCTTAGTCCCTATTATTTTAGTAAATTATTCAAAGATCGCTTCGGGATGACCTTTATTGATTATTTGACGGAAATAAGAATTAATCGTGCTAAGGCTGAGATGGTGGATCCGGGAAAAAGCTTGAAGGAAATATGCTACTCGATTGGTTACAAGGATCCAAACTATTTTAGCCGAGTCTTTAAAAAGCACACAGGTTTATCGCCTACTGAATTTCGTAAAGTAACCGTAAGTTAATAGATTTCACCGATGAGACCAATCCCAGCTGTGGATCGGTCTCATTTTTAATTCGAGGTCAATTGTAGCACTGAAAAATAAAGCGTTTGCAAAAAAGTCTAGATAATCACAAATTTATGCTAGACTTTTGACCTATTGCGGGGATTCCCCCCATGCTAACATATGTGTAAGGGCTTACACCAAGGTTAAGTGGAGCGGTCATGCTGCCTTACCAGAGTCTTTACTAAATAGTAAAAGGAGAATGACAACATGTTTAAAAAGAAAAAAGGTTTAATTCTATCTTTAACGGTTGCATCTAGCATTCTATTAGCAACAGGCTGCAGTAGTAATTCAACCAGCGGTACAGATTCTGGAAAAGACAAGGGCGACGCGCTACCGGCAGTCGGTGCAACGATTTACAAATTTGATGATAACTTTATGTCCTATGTACGCCGTGCGATGGATACTGCAGCAAAAGATAAAGTAAAGTTAATGTTGAATGACTCACAAAACGACCAAGCCAAACAAATTGAGCAAGTTGACACACTTATTGCCAAAGGAGCAAAATCACTAGCTATTAACCTAGTGGATCCAAAAGCAGCGCAAACGATTGTAGACAAAGCGAAAGCTAAAGATATTCCAGTTATCTTCTTTAACAAAGAGCCGGATGCAACTGTATTAACTGGCTATGATAAAGCTTATTATGTTGGAACCACATCTTCAGAATCAGGTGTCCTTCAAGGTGAACTGATCGCAAAAGCATGGGAAGCTAACAAAGATAAATATGACAAAAATAAAGATGGCAAGCTTCAATACGTTTTACTTAAAGGTGAGCCAGGACATCCAGATGCAGAAGCACGTACAAAGTTTGCTATTGATACTGTAAAAGAAAAAGGCATCCAAGTAGAAGAATTAGCAATGGATACAGCAATGTGGGATGCAATGAAAGCTACTGAGAAAATGGATGCTTGGATTGCAAAATACAATGAAAAAATTGAATTCGTTATCGCTAACAACGATGGTATGGCATTAGGTGCCATTGCTTCTCTTGAAAAAGCAGGTTACTTCTCTGGTGACAAGTTCATGCCAGTTGTAGGTGTTGACGCGATTCCAGAAGCACTTGAAATGATCGAAAGCGGCAAAATGGTTGGTTCAATCTTAAATGACGCGAAAAACCAAGGGAAAGCAACGATTGATTTAGCAGCAAATGCAGCTAACGGTAAGGATGTTTTAGACGGAACTGAGTGGAAACTTGATGATAAAAAAGCCGTTCGTGTTCCTTACATCGAAGTAACAAAAGAAAATATCCAAGTGGGTAGAGACGCATATAAATAAGAAAGCGGAAGCGCCTTGTCCAGGGGCGACAGGCATAAGACGAGCCGGCGAGAAGGTTGCTCTTTAACCTTCTTGACGGATTGGCTTATGACCCCGAGCCCCTAGGCGCTGCAGCTAGACTGTAATGTTTAGAGCTAGCGCCTGTCCGGGGGCACTCTGCCCCTTGGCGCTCCTCGAACAAAGGAAAAGCGGACGCTTTTCCTTCGTTCGGGGTAAGACTCCAAGAAAATGGAGCCGGATACCGCAAAAAATTATTACTCTCTTTAAAAGTTTGAGAGGCATCCAGTGGAGTATCTCATATTTTTCTAAATGGTTTCAGAGGAGGTTCGCTCATGTCAGAATCAAGTACAACTAATTTACTAGAAATGCTTAATATAACCAAAAGGTTCCCGGGGGTACTCGCTTTAGACAATGTTTCACTAAAAGTAAAACCCGGATCGGTGCATGCCTTAATGGGCGAGAACGGTGCAGGGAAATCAACGTTAATGAAATGCTTATTTGGGATTTACTCGATGGACGAGGGCAAAATCCTCTTTGACGGGAAAGAAATTTCTTTTGCCAATTCGAAGCAAGCACTTGAAAACGGTGTTTCCATGGTCCACCAAGAACTAAATCAGGTGCGTCAACAAAATGTTATGGATAATATTTGGCTGGGTCGTTATCCGAAGAAGGGCATTTTTATCGATGAAAAGAAAATGTACCAGGATACAGCAGCTATTTTTAAAAGTCTGGATATCAGTATTGATCCACGCAGTAAGGTAAGTACGCTTTCTGTTTCCGAAATGCAGATGGTCGAAATTGCAAAAGCTGTTTCCTACCATTCCAAAATTATCGTCATGGATGAGCCAACATCATCTTTAACTGAGACGGAAGTAAATCACCTGTTCAGAATCATCAAAAGGCTTCAAAGTGAGAATGTAGCAATTATCTATATTTCACACAAAATGGAGGAAATCTTAAAGATTTCCGACGAAGTAACAATCATGCGTGATGGTCAGTATATCGCAACAAAAAGTTCGAAAAGCCTAACAACCGATGAAATTATTAAATTGATGGTAGGACGTGACCTTTCACAACGCTTCCCTGAAAAAATAAACAAGCCGGGCGAATTAATATTGAAGGTTACTGACCTGACAGCAGAAACACAGCCTTCTTTTTCTAATGTGAGCTTTGACTTAAAAAAGGGTGAAATCTTAGGTATTGCCGGATTGGTTGGTTCGAAACGGACCGAGGTCGTAGAAGCCTTATTTGGGATGAGGGCGCTAACAGCTGGAAAGATTGAATTAAATGGCAAGGCTGTTAAAAATCATTCCCCGCAGCAAGCGATCAAAAATGGCTTTGCCCTAGTGACGGAAGAAAGAAGATCAACGGGTATTTTCCCTGAACTTAGCATTAGCTTTAACTCAATCATTTCAAACATGAAACAATATAAAACAAAAAGCGGTTTTCTATCTGATCGGAAAGTGGCCGATGATACCCAGTGGGTAATTGATTCCATGAAAGTAAAGACACCTACCCAAAAGACATCCATTGGAAGTCTATCAGGCGGTAACCAACAGAAGGTAATTATTGGTCGCTGGCTCCTAACGAAACCGGATATTTTATTGTTGGATGAACCCACAAGGGGTATTGATGTAGGAGCAAAGTTTGAAATTTATCAGCTCATTAACCAATTAGCCGCAGAAGGAAAAGGGATTATCATGATTTCTTCCGAAATGCCTGAGCTTTTGGGTGTAACAGACCGAATTTTAGTAATGAGTAATGGAAAAGCAGCTGGAATTGTTGAGACTGCCACAACATCTCAGGAAAAAATCATGCAATTAGCAGCTTTGTATTAGGAGGAATGGATATGAATACTCAGGCTTCGAAAAAATCAAACATGTCTAAATGGCTTGTTGATAACGTAATTTATGTAGTTTTAATTCTTCTTGTTGTCGGGATCGTCGCTGCTTCTCCAGACTTTTTATCGATGACAAACTTAATTAATATCTTAAGTCAATCCTCTTCGCGTATTATTATCGCACTTGGGGTTGCTGGTATCTTAATTACAGCAGGAACAGACCTTTCAGCAGGCCGGATGGTTGGACTTGCAGCGGTAATCTCAGCTTCTATGTTACAGGCTGGCGATTATGCATATCGTATGTATCCGAACCTGCCTGAATTACCACTAATTGTTCCGATTTTGGTTGCAATGGCAGCAACGGGTCTTATTGCTGCATTAAACGGTGTCATTGTTGCAAAATTCCACGTACCTCCATTCATTGCAACTTTAGGTATGATGATTGGTGTTTATGGTCTAACTTCGATTTATTTTGACCGCCCGCCATATGGGGCACAGCCTATTGGTGGTTTAAGCAAAGCCTTTACAACTTTTGCACAGCGCGGAATAAAAATTGGCCAATATGAATTTCCATATCTCATTATCTATGCAATCGTCGTATCCCTGATCATTTGGGTGATTTGGAATAAAACGCAACTCGGTAAAAATATGTACGCAATCGGTGGAAACCCGGAAGCAGCAAAGGTTTCTGGTGTAAACGTAGCAAGAAATCTTATCATCATTTACACAATCGCCGGTCTTCTTTACGGCTTAACAGGTACACTGGAAGCAGGACGAGTAGGAAGTGCAACAAACAACACAGGTAATATGTATGAATTAGATGCTATCGCAGCCTGCGTCGTCGGTGGGGTATCACTATCAGGTGGTATCGGAACCGTCCCTGGTGTTATCACAGGGGTACTGATTTTCCAAGTAATCAACTACGGTCTAGCCTTCCTAGGCGTAAGCCCATACATCCAATTCATCGTAAAAGGCGCAATCATCATCGTCGCAGTAGCCTTTGACATGCGCAAACATGCAAAGAAAAAATAAATAGCTTAATAGTTTGCTGTTAAATTGGTGTCAGGCACCGTTCGTGGACATTTGTCCACGAGGTGCCTGACACCAATTTTTATTTGTATAGGAAATTTTAATAATTTAATTGTGGATAAATTGATTTAGTCTCTTTGAATCCAGCTCCAGCGCCCAACGGCTAGTGTCCTTC
>OEPS010000243.1_pt1 | contig 20170 bp, 19 predicted proteins | sample 1539411 | NCBI WGS metagenome assembly OEPS01 (sample SAMN02671747, study PRJEB22543) | soil metagenome | biome: bacteria | place: China:Hunan Province, Lengshuijiang City | collected 2012-10-15 | depth 0.08m m
ACCTGCTCGTTCATGTGTCGAGGTTGCCCGCTTGCCAAAAGATGTTTTAGTTGAAATTGAAGTGGTTGCACTCGTTAAATAATTAAATAAATTTTAATTCACTTCCAGATTTATTACTGTTCACTATTTTGCCCTAATTTTTCTAAAATATTTTGAATATAAAGAAGGATTTCAGAAAAAGTTGTTGAATTTAATTACTTAGCTTTTTAACAATCAAAAAAGGGTGTGAGCACATGGAAGTAACAGACGTAAGATTACGCCGAGTTAATACGGATGGACGGATGAGAGCAATCGCATCTATCACATTGGACAATGAATTTGTTGTTCATGACATTCGTGTGATCGACGGAAACAACGGTTTATTTGTAGCTATGCCAAGCAAGCGTACTCCGGATGGAGAGTTTCGTGACATTGCGCATCCAATCAATTCTGGAACACGCGGTAAAATTCAGGAGGCTGTTCTGGCTGAGTACCACCGTTTAGGTGAATTGGAAGTAGAATTTGAAGAAGCCGGAGCTTCCTAAGGATTTTTACAACTAGGGCCTTTCTTCTAGAAGGCTCTTTTTTATTGTTTGAAAACGTTACCATTCCTCGAACCCCTTTTGAGCCCCAATCCCCTGAAAATTAACTCATTATTACAAAATTAGACACTTCCCTAACATGCCTTGAAAAGAGCGCCCATTTACGTTAATATTTTTAGTGGATAAAAAGGTTAATTGGAGGACTTAAACATGCATAATCGTTATGCTGTGATATTAGCCGCTGGGCAAGGAACGCGGATGAAATCTAAGCTATATAAAGTATTACACCCAGTATGCGGAAAACCGATGGTTCAACATGTGGTCAACCAAGTAATGAAGCTAAATATACAGGAAATTGTCACAATTATTGGACATGGTGCAGAAATGGTGCAAGCACAATTAGGTGACAGCAGTAAATATGCTCTTCAGGATCAGCAGTTAGGTACTGCACATGCTGTTAACCAGGCACAAAGCATGCTAGATGGGAAAGCAGGAGTGACGATTGTCGTTTGTGGGGATACTCCTTTAATTAAAGCTGAAACAATGGAAGCTCTTTTTAAACATCATGAAGAGTTGAATGCAAAGGCTACCATTCTTACAGCCAGAATTTCAGACCCAACGGGATACGGCCGAATCGTTCGTAACTCAGCCGGCTTAGTAGAAAAGATTGTCGAGCATAAGGATGCGTCTGAAGGCGAAAGAAAGATTAGTGAAATCAATACGGGTACTTATTGCTTCGATAATCTTGCATTATTTGAAGCTTTAAAGAATGTTTCTAATGACAATGTTCAAGGGGAATATTATTTACCGGATGTGATCGAAATACTCAAGACACAAGGGGAAGTGGTCACTGCCTTTCAAACCGCTGAATTTGAAGAAACTTTAGGTGTGAATGACCGTGTGGCGTTAGCAGAAGCCGAACGAATTATGCGTGTCCGTACAAATACAGCGCATATGCGGAATGGGGTAACCATCATTGACCCGGCAAATACCTATATAGAAACCGATGTAGAAATAGGGCAAGAAACGGTTATCTATCCGGGCACGATGATTAAAGGAAGAACAGTTATTGGTTCAGAATGCCAGATTGGTCCAAATTCTGAAATTGATTCATGTCATATCGGTGACCAAACAGTAATCCGTCAATCCGTTGCTCATAACAGCTCGATTGGTGCTCAGGTCAACATTGGGCCCTTTGCCCATATTCGTCCGGAATCAATGATCCATAACGAAGTGAAAATTGGTAATTTCGTTGAAATAAAAAAAGCTGTCTTTGGAAAAGGAAGCAAAGCCTCACATCTTAGTTATATTGGTGATGCAGAGGTGGGCTCCGATGTAAATATTGGCTGTGGTTCGATTACAGTGAATTATGACGGTAAAAATAAATATTTAACGAAAATTGAAGATGGAGTCTTTATTGGCTGCAATTCCAATCTAGTTGCCCCTGTCACGATTGGGAAAGGTGCTTATGTGGCCGCCGGTTCGACCATCACTAAAAACGTACCGGGTGAAGCCTTATCGATTGCCCGGGCAAAGCAAGTGAATAAGGAAAATTATGTCCAAAAGCTGAATCTAAAGAAATAAGCGAATCAATTTAGGAGGCTATCATGTCGAATCAATATTTAGACCCAAATCTGAAGGTATTTAGTTTAAATTCAAATCTTCCTCTTGCAAGAGAAATCGCGAAATTCATCGGTGTGGAATTAGGTAAATGTTCAGTCACAAGATTTAGTGACGGTGAAATACAAATTAATATCGAAGAAAGTATCCGTGGTGGTGATGTTTATGTCATCCAGTCGACTAGCCAACCAGTAAATGAAAATATCATGGAATTATTAATCATGATTGATGCCTTAAAAAGAGCCTCTGCTAAAACAATTAACATTGTGATGCCATATTACGGTTATGCACGTCAGGATCGCAAGGCACGTGCCCGTGAGCCGATTACAGCGAAGTTAGTGGCAACCTTGCTTGAAACAGCCGGCGCAACCCGTGTCATCTGTCTCGACCTGCACGCTCCACAAATTCAAGGTTTCTTTGATATTCCGACGGATCACTTAATGGGTGTACCTATCTTATCGGATTATTTTAAATCCAGAGAATTTCAAGGCGATATTGTCATTGTTTCTCCAGACCACGGTGGAGTGACAAGAGCTCGAAAGATGGCTGAACGATTAAAGGCTCCAATTGCGATTATTGATAAACGCCGTCCAAGACCAAATGTAGCAGAAGTTATGAATATCGTCGGTAACATTGAAGGGAAAATTGCCATTTTAATTGATGATATCATCGATACAGCTGGTACAATTACACTGGCTGCTAATGCATTAATTGAAAACGGCGCATCTGAAGTGTACGCTTGCTGTACCCATCCAGTCCTATCGGGTCCTGCCATCGAACGAATTCAAAATTCAAAAATCAAAGAATTAGTGATTACCAATTCGATTGCCCTTCCGGAAGAGAAAAAGATTGATAAAATTATTAACTTATCCGTTGCACCACTTTTAGGTGAAGCTATTATTCGTGTTCACGAAGAGCAATCCGTAAGTACTTTATTTGATTGATTATAAGAATGAAGGATCTGGCCTTACCGGTCAGATCCTCCTTTTGCTTGTTTACAGTTGCCTTTTTTGAAACAAACTGTTTAAAAAAATGTTTAGACCTCCTTCTTTTGGGGCATTTTTATATAGACAGTTTTTGATAAAATAGGAGGGTAACTAAACATGAGTTCAGTATTACAGGCAAAAGAACGGAAGGAATTCCGCCATTCCGCACTAAAGGCAATCCGAGATACCGGGAACATCCCTGCGGTTATTTATGGTGCGAAGGTCGATAATAAGCCCGTGTCGATTAGTTCAGCAGACTTAACAAAGACGATTCGTCAAGTGGGCAGGAATGGCGTCATTTCACTTGATGTCGATGGCAGCAAACAGGACGTTGTCTTAACCGATTACCAAGAGGACTCTATTAAAAAAGAGATTATTCACGTTGATTTCTTAGCTATAGATAAATCTTCAAAGATTAATGTAGATGTTAGACTCGTTCTCGTTGGTGAGGCAGCAGGTGTAAAAGACGGCGGCGTCATGCAGCAGCCTCTTCATCAATTAGCGGTTACTTCCACACCAGATCAAATTCCGCAGCAAATTGAAGTCGATGTAACAAATCTGCAGGTAGGCGAAACGCTGACAATTGCAGATATTCTTTATCAAGGAACTTTTACAATCAACCATGAAAATGATGAGGTTGTCGCTTCGATTCTTCCACCAAAGCAGGAAGAGGAAATTAATGCGGGTGAGCAACAAGCAGGGGGTCATCCGGATAACGAAGAAGGAAGAGAGACCACACCTGAATAAAAAAGTAACAGAGTTCGGGCTAGACAACATTCAAAGTTCACTGTAAATTAAGAGTGTAAGGCGTAATCTTCTTCAGATTACGTCTTTTATCGCATTAATTAGTCATGGGAGAAAAAATGATGTTTCGTAAACTATTTAAAAGGTTGGCTAAACCGAAAGAGGTGGGACCCAAAATGAAGTTAATCGTTGGTTTAGGTAACCCAGGGAAACAATATGAACATACAAGACACAATATTGGTTTTGAATTAATTGATGCGCTGTCCAGTAATTTTACAATCCCGCTTAACCAGTCTAAATTTAAAGGACTGTATGGGATTGGTTTTCATAGCGGAGAGAAAGTAATATTATTAAAACCGCTTACCTATATGAATTTATCCGGAGAATCGATACGAGCTGTCATGGATTATTATGATATTGACATCGAAGATTTGCTCGTCATTTATGATGATCTTGATTTGCCTGTTGGAAAAATCAGACTTCGTCAAAAAGGGAGCCCGGGCGGCCATAATGGGATAAAGTCCACAGTGGCCCATCTCGGCACGCAGCAGTTTAACAGAATAAGGATTGGGATTGACCGCCCGCAAGCAGGGCTGAGTGTCCCTGATTATGTTCTGGGGCGTTTTCACCCCGATGAAAAGACTCCAACAGAGGATGCCGTGAAGAAAAGTGCAGAAGCCTGCTCGGCATGGCTGGAGAAGCCCTTCCTTCAGGTAATGAATGAATATAATCAGTAAATTGCACATGACACAAGCCGTTCTTTCATACAATAGAGCAATAAAACGTTAGGGAAGGATCATAAATAACAAAGGTAAATCTAATTGAATAAGTTCCTCCTAGTGGGTTAATACTAATATGGAATCCTAGATTAGGGAGGGACAGGCGTGGCCATCCATTACCATTGTCATCATTGTGGTACCAAACTTGGTTCAATTGATAAAGCATCGATACACAGCGAAAGCCTCGGTCTTCATAAACTAACCGATCAAGAAAGACTGGAAATGGTTGCGTATGACTCGTCCGGCGACATTCACATCACGGCCATTTGTGAAGACTGTCAGGAAGCTTTAGAGCGGAATCCAGAGTACCATCAATACGATTTCCTTATTCACTAACCAGCTTTGGACTGAACTCCAAAGCATTTTTCTATTTATAATTTACTAATATAAAAACATTATTAATATGAACTATGATGAGGAGGGGGGAGAAACCTTGAGAGCGCTAAAATCGTTGTTTTTAAAGCAGGAAGATGTCCATTCCGTGATCGCGGGAGTGGAAGAGGGATTAAGGGAGCAGCTGATTGCTGGGTTATCGGGTTCGTCTAGAACCGTTTTAACGGCTTCAATCTACGAACAAATGCAAAGGCCGATCATGCTCGTCACCCATAATCTATTACAAGCACAAAAACTCTATGATGATATTGTCAATCTATTAAGTGAGAAGGAAGTTTTCCTTTTTCCCGCTAATGAGTTAATTGCTGCCGAGATGAGCATTGCCAGTCCGGAATTAAAAGCACAAAGAATTGAAGCCTTAAACTACTGGAGTAAGCATAATAAGGGGATTTTAATTGTCCCAATTGCAGGGTTAAAGAAAATTGTTCCTCCAAAGAATGTATGGAAGGAATACCAGCTCTCGTTAAAATTAGGGGAAGATATCAATATCGAAAAAACCTTAAATACCTTTGTCAAAATGGGTTATATTCGAGCAGAAATGGTGACAACTCCAGGGGAATTTAGCGTAAGAGGCGGGATTATTGATATTTATCCGCTCACGGAAGCAAATCCGCTTCGAATAGAATTATTCGACACGGACATTGATTCCATTCGATATTTCTCTCTTGATGATCAACGCTCGAAAGAGAAGGTTTCTGAAATTCTGATTGGACCTGCAACTGAGGTATTGTTAGAAGCAGAGAATTATAGCCGCATAATTGATCGACTTGAAGCCGGATTGGGCAAAAGCCTTCGGAAACTAAAAGATGATAAAGCAAAAATGCAGTTATCACAAAATATCAGTTTCGAACTGGAGCAATTAAAAAACGGTCAAAAACCTGATCAAGTCTTTAAATACCTATCACTAGCCTACGATGGGGCTACTAGTTTACTAGACTATCTGCCAAGCAACGGCCTTGTATTTATTGATGAAGTCAGCCGAGTTCAAGAAATGAATGATTCCTTAATAAAAGAAGAAGCAGAATGGTATACAAGTTTACTCGGCACAGGCCAAATTATCCATGATTTACATATATCACATGACTTAGCTGTTCTTTTGCAAAAGAAGGAAAGGCCGATTGTGTATATGTCCTTATTTTTACGGCATGTAGCGAATACAAGTCCACAAAACATCATTAATATCTCCTGTAAGCAAATGCAAAACTTTCATGGGCAAATGCATTTATTAAAAGCGGAGATCGACAGGTGGAAGAAAAGCAATTATTCCATTTTATTCTTAGGACCGGATGAAGAGCGGGTAAAAAAGTTAGAGCGTGTGCTTGAGGACTATGAGGTTCATGCCAGCATCACGACAGGAGATCAGCAGCTGTTACCTGGCCGGGTTCAAATCATGCAGGGAAACCTGCAAGCAGGCTTTGAGCTGTCAATTCAGAAAATCGCCGTAATCACTGAAGAAGAACTATTTAATAAACGGGTCAAAAAATCTACTAATCGTCAAAAACTATCAAACGCTGAAAGAATTAAGAGCTACTCCGAGCTGAAGATAGGTGATTATGTTGTCCATGTTAATCATGGGATTGGTAAATATTTAGGCATTGAAACGCTTGTCATTAACGGAATTCATAAGGATTATCTCCATATCCGCTATCAGGGCACAGATAAGCTTTATGTTCCGGTTGAACAAATTGATCTTGTAATGAAGTATGTCGGTTCAGAAGGAAAAGAGCCGAAGATTTATAAACTAGGCGGAACAGATTGGAAAAAGGTAAAGAAAAAGGTTCAGTCCTCTGTTGAAGATATTGCCGACGATTTAATCAAATTATATGCAGAGCGGGAAGCAGCCGTCGGTTATGCCTATTCGCCTGATGGCGATATGCAAAGGGAATTTGAAACATCCTTCGCTTACCAAGAAACAGACGACCAGCTCCGCTCGATTCATGAGATTAAGAAGGACATGGAAAGACCGCGTCCGATGGACCGTCTCCTCTGCGGCGATGTGGGATATGGAAAAACAGAAGTTGCAATTCGGGCGGCCTTTAAGGCAATCGCAGACGGAAAGCAAGTGGCCTTTCTTGTGCCAACAACGATTTTGGCGCAGCAGCATCATGAAACAATGCGGGAAAGATTTCAGGATTATCCGATTAATATCGGTCTGTTAAACCGCTTCCGCTCGAAAAAACAACAAACGGAGACGCTTAAAGGGTTAAAGGCTGGGACAATTGATATTGTCGTAGGGACGCATCGCCTGCTCTCCAAGGATATTGTTTATCGTGATTTAGGGTTGTTGATTATTGATGAAGAGCAACGGTTTGGGGTTACCCATAAGGAAAAAATTAAGAAGCTAAAAACAAATGTCGATGTGTTAACATTAACGGCAACGCCGATTCCTAGAACCCTGCATATGTCGATGCTCGGAGTCCGTGATTTATCTGTAATCGAAACTCCGCCGGAAAATCGTTTTCCTGTCCAAACTTATGTGATGGAATATAATGGTTCTTTAGTAAGAGAATCGATTGAGAGGGAACTAGCCCGCGACGGACAAGTCTACTTTTTATATAACAGAGTAGAAGATATTGAACGGAAAGCAGAGGAAATCTCGATGCTTGTCCCTGATGCACGTGTGGTTTGTGCCCATGGTCAAATGACAGAAAATGAATTAGAAACGGTGATGATCGGCTTTTTAGCAGGTGAATTTGATGTCCTTGTGAGTACGACGATTATTGAAACAGGTGTGGATATACCAAATGTGAATACCCTCATTGTCTTTGATGCGGATCGCATGGGTCTTTCACAGCTTTATCAGCTCCGCGGACGGGTCGGTCGTTCTAATCGTGTTGCCTACGCCTACTTCACTTATCGAAAAGATAAAGTATTAACGGAGGTAGCAGAAAAACGTCTCCAAGCGATCAAGGAATTTACTGAGTTAGGTTCTGGTTTTAAAATTGCCATGCGGGATTTATCGATTCGTGGTGCGGGTAATTTATTGGGTGCCCAACAGCACGGTTTTATTGACTCAGTTGGTTTTGATCTTTATTCGCAAATGCTGAAAGAAGCGATTGAAGAGCGAAAAGTGACCATTGGGGTGACGGGAGCTGCTGAAAAAAAGTCGGTTGAAATTGACCTTGAAATTGATGCCTATATTCCGGATACATATATTAAGGATGGGCATCAAAAAATAGAGATGTATAAACGATTTAGAGGCGCGGAGACGCTTGCGGATATTGAAGAGCTTGAAGAGGAAATGCAGGACCGGTTTGGTGAATATCCGGAGGAAGTTGCCTGCCTTTTCCAAATCGCAGAAATGAAGGTTTATGCCCTTTTAAATGGGGTAGAACAAATTAAGCAAGCCAAACAGGAGGTAACCATCCTTGTGTCTGAACCGGTTACCAATACAATTGATGGAAGTAAGATTTTCCATATTGGCAGTCAGTTTGGCCGAAATATTTCTCCTGGGATGGATGGACCAAGGCTGAAAATTGTGATCAAGGTCAAGGACTATAAAACCTCAGAATGGCTGAATATTGCCTTTGAAATGGTTAAGGGACTGTCCCAGGCAAAAAAGGGTCATGAAAACCCTGTGAATTAATCCAATTTGGAATAATTGTAATATATTTGAAAAATTATTACGATTATGTATAGAACTTTCCAGATGAAAGATACTAAGTTCAAAGTTGGTGATGATTACATATAAAAGGTAATATTGTCACTCACCAAGTTGAATAATCATCAGATGAAAGTGAGGCAACATTGGATGAAAGCAACTGGAATAGTTCGTCGAATCGATGATTTGGGTCGTGTTGTCATTCCCAAAGAAATACGCAGAACTTTGCGTATCCGCGAAGGGGATCCGTTAGAGATTTTTGTTGATCGAGACGGAGAAGTCATCTTGAAAAAATATTCACCTATTAGTGAATTAGGTGATTTTGCCAAAGAATATGCTGAAGCACTTTTCGATAGCCTCGGAAACCCTGTGTTAATTTGTGATAGAGATACCGTTATTGCAATGGCAGGGGGTTCTAAGAAAGAATACTTAAATAAAAACATTAGTGATATCGTTGAAAAAACAATGGAAGAACGGAATTCGGTGCTTTCCACTCAAAAGGGTGATATTGCCTTAGTGGATGGAAATGAAGAGGCAGTAACTTCATATACTATTGGCCCTATTATTGCAAATGGTGATCCAATCGGGGCAGTGATCATTTTCTCCAAAGAAGGAACTCTTGGCGAAGTGGAACATAAGGCAGTTGAAACAGCAGCTAGTTTCTTAGCTCGCCAGATGGAGTCTTAACAGAACTACAGAACTAATTCTATTTTGCAAAGTATAAAAAGACAGCCATTGCTGTCTTTTTTATTTAGTTTAAAAGCGGTTTCCCTATGCTATAATTACCTTCGAGTTTGTATTTTTTGATAGGGTGAGTGAATGAAGAAGTCTGTGAATCCATCTAAGGCTCTGTTTAGAGGAGCCTTTATCTTAATGCTTGCGGCTCTTATGACGAAAATATTAAGTGCCTTTTACCGTATTCCTTTTCAAAACATTGTCGGCGATGTTGGCTTTTACATATACCAACAAATCTACCCGTTTTATGGGATTGCCATTGTTCTTTCGACGACTGGCTTTCCTGTTGTCATTTCTAAGCTCTATGCGGAGCAAAAACAAATAGGGGATGATGATAGATCTCGCTTGCTTCTATTTGTATCCTTTCTTTATTTGCAGTTCTTTGGGTTTATTTGTTTCAGTATCCTTTACTTTGGTGCAAACCGTATTGCCTTGTGGATGAATGACCCCCACCTCTCCATCCTGCTAAGGGTTGTCTCGATTGTGTTTTTGCTATTTCCGATTATGTCTGTCCTTAGAGGGTATTACCAGGGGATAGGGCATATGGTCCCAACAGCATTATCGCAGGTGGGGGAACAAACAACACGAGTAATGACGATCCTCTTTTTGGCCTATCTTTTTATGGAAAAAGGATATTCTCTTTATCTTGTCGGCGGAGGGGCTATGTTTGGCTCAATTACCGGCAGTATGATTTCAGGTATTATTCTGTTTATGTTTATATGGATTCGTAAAGAATGGAAGGTAATAGCGCCAAGGAGCGGGATGTTTCAACGATATGCCGGTGATACCAAAAAGATTCTAAAGGCACTTGTCTATCAGGGTCTGACGATTTGTATAAGCGGGATGTTTATGATTTTTATTCAATTAGCTGATGCATTGAATCTCTACTCCCTGCTCGTTGAAAGTGGGATTGAAAAGGACCTGGCCAAAAGCCTCAAGGGGATATTTGACCGTGGTCAGCCGTTAATCCAGTTAGGAACCATCGCTGCCACATCCATGTCGTTAACCCTTGTTCCCTTAATCACAAGAGAGCGGCTGTCTGCAAAACCTGAATTTTTACACCACAAAATTCAAGTTGCGCTTAAAGTGAGTATGATCTTCGGTCTAGGCGCATCATCTGGTCTATGGGCAATCATTAGACAAACAAATACGATGCTTTTTGAAAATGAAGCTGGTTCGGCAGTGTTAGGGGTACTAAGTTTTGTGATTCTGTTTACATCACTTGCGTCAACAATTATTGCCATTATGCAAGGCCTGGGTGTACTGTTATTTCCCGCAATTGCCGCTTTAATCATATTTCCGTTAAAATATATCCTAAATGGTCTATTCGTTCCTTTATATGGAACAATGGGGGCTGCCATTGCATCGCTTATTTCGCTGGGATTGGTCACAGCACTTCTCTGGATTCAATTTAAAAAGACAGTAGGCATCTCGCTATTTTCGGTTCATTTTTGGAAAACTGTTATCAGCGCCACTGCAGCAATGGTCCTTTTTTTAAAGGTTTATTTATTTATGTTCGGCACGGATGGTTATGGTCGGACCGAAGCTGCCTTCCAATCGTTAAGCGGAGTTATTATAGGTGGTTTCGTCTTTTTATTAATTATTATTAGAGGTAAAGTTTTTCGTGAGGAAGAATTGGCACTTTTTCCATTTGGCAGTAAATTAATTAAATTAATCGCCCGAAAGGATAGGAAATAAAGATGGTAAGAAGAATTGAAATTCTAGGCTTAGGTGCAGGAGATTTGGAACAGCTGCCTGTTGGTGTTTATAGAAAATTACTTAATGCAAGTTCGGTATTTCTACGGACGAAAGAGCATCCCGTTATCGCTGACTTGGAGAAAGAGGGATTGAGTTATACTTCATTTGATTCCGTCTATGAAAAGCATGATCAATTTGAGGAAGTATATGAAGAAATTGTCCAGACGTTATTGCAAAAGGCAGAAAGTGACTCAATTGTCTATGCGGTCCCAGGACATCCACTCGTTGCAGAACGGGCCGTGCAGCTTCTGTTAGCTTATGGTCCAGCAAGGAATATAGAAATAATCATTGGCGGTGGACAAAGTTTTATTGATGCTCTATTTACGGCCTTAAAAATAGACCCGATCGAAGGGTTTCAGTTACTTGATGGGACATCCCTCAACAAAGCACAACTGCAAATTGACCAGCATATGATTGTCAGCCAAGTTTATGATCAATTTATTGCTTCTAACGTTAAACTAACGTTAATGGAAAAGTTACCGGATGATTATCCAGTGTATATCGTCACGGCTGCAGGAAGTAGTCAGGAAATCATTGAAGAAGTACCTTTATATGAACTGGATCGAAATGTATCGATTAACAATCTGACCTCCGTATATATTCCTCCCGTTAAAGAGGAACAAATTCTCCTGAAGAATTTTTCAAAACTAAGAGAGATTATTGCCGAACTCAGGAGTCCGACTGGTTGCCCTTGGGATAGGGAGCAAACGCATGAAACCTTAAAAAAATATTTAATAGAAGAAACGTACGAAGTGATTGATGCGATTAACAGGGAAGATATTGATCATTTAGTCGAAGAACTGGGGGATGTCCTGCTCCAGGTCATGCTGCACGCCCAGATTGGTGAGGATGATGGCTATTTTTCGATTGATGACATCATTGAGGGATTATCAGCGAAAATGATTCGCCGTCATCCACATGTATTTGGAAATGCCGAGGCTGATAATGCTGAGGAAGCATTAATAAACTGGCAGGAAATTAAAAAGCAGGAGAAAGGTGAGGTGAATGTGCCTGCTTCTTTACTTGAAGGTGTATCAATGGCTTTACCGAATTTGTTAAGAGCATTCGAACTCCAAAAGAAAGCAGCAAAGGTTGGCTTTGATTGGCAGGAAATCACCCCGGCTTTAGAGAAAGTGAAAGAAGAGCTTGAAGAATTTATGAATGAATTAGATGGAACAGTCGAGGGCATGGCCCGGGCAAAGGGTGAATTTGGCGATTTACTCTTTGCTTTTGTAAATGTAGCGAGATTCTTAAAGATTCACCCGGAAGAAGCCTTGTTTGAAACAAACGAAAAGTTTACCCGCCGGTTTCAGTTTGTTGAGGAAAAGGTAATGGGCAGCGGCAGGACGTTTGAGGAGCATACACTGGAGCAACTAGACCAGTATTGGGACGAAGCAAAACTTAAGGGACTATAAGAATAAGGGGAGATCAGGTATGCGTCTAGATAAATTTTTAAAAGTATCGCGCTTAATCAAAAGAAGGACGTTGGCAAAAGAAGTATCCGACCAAGGAAGAATCGAAATTAATGGGAAAGAGGCAAAGGCGAGCTCAACGGTGAAAGTTGGCGATGAATTAACGATTCGCCTTGGGCAAAGAAAAGTTACAGCTCGGATAGACCGAATCCAGGATACCACCCGTAAAGAGGAAGCGGCAGAGATGTATACGATTATTAATGAAGAAAGAATTGGCTCATCAGAATTCCCATTCTAGTAACCGGGTTCTAATTTTCAAATCCCTCACATAAATATGTATCAAAAAGGTTGTACAAATGATTGTGGGGGATGTTAATGAACCAGTATTATGATAATAATCCAACAAAAAGCAGCGTTCCAGACCATGATGTCATCATGAGAGGCAGAAAGCTTCTTGAGATTACCGGTGTCAAACAAGTGGAAAGTTTTGATAATGAAGAATTTTTATTAGAAACATCGATGGGATTTTTAGCAATCAAAGGACAAAATCTGCAAATGAAAAACCTCGATGTGGAAAAGGGGATTGTTTCAATTAAGGGGAAAATTTTTGATTTAGTCTACCTTGATGAACAGCATGGGGAGAAAGCTAAAGGGTTCTTTAGTAAGTTATTCCGATGACCCTCTCGACTCAATTTATAACATTGCTTTCGATGATTGGGATGGGGTCGTTATTCGGTGCGATGTTCGACACCTATCAGCGATTTTTAAATCGGCCGAAAAGAAAGCAATGGATTGTCTTCTTCAATGATTTATTATTTTGGATCATCCAAGCAGTGGTTATTTTTTACACGTTATTTTTAGTGAATAATGGGGAACTAAGATTTTATATCTTTCTCGCACTTCTTTGTGGATTTGCCGCCTATCAGAGTTTATTTAAAGGGACTTACCTTCGCTTGCTTGAGCTGACAATAAAAACAATCCTTGCTGTCAGCCGTTTTATTAAAAAAGTATTTCAACTCTTGATTTATAAACCAATCGTGGGTCTTATTCAACTGGTTATTGTCATTATCATTGCGATTGGCAGGGGCCTTTTATCCCTTGTCAAATTTATTGGCAAGGTTTTACTATTAATTCTAAAAATAATATTTGTACCGTTACAAAAGATTGTGTTGATTTTTTGGAAACTTTTGCCGAAAGGTCTTAAAAATTCCGTCGAGAAGTTATATAATAAAACGGCAGGAAATTTTCACAAAATCAGGAATTATATAAGTAAGTTGTTTAATAGATGGAAAAAACCAAAAGAGTAAGGCGGTGAGGGGAATGGGAGCAGAACCAAAGAAAAGTGTTTCTAAGATACAGACGACGTATGTTAAACAGCAGGAGTATGCAGAAATTGCCTCAGCTAGGAAAAAGAAGCTATTAGTAAGGCGATTGGCGATGTTTTTGGCACTGGCCAGTATTATCTCCTATTTAATGATCTCCAGTACCATTTCCCAATCTGCTAAGCTCAGTGCTAAAATGACCCAAAAGAAGGAACTTACTCACCAGCTAACGGAGTTAAAGAATGAGCAAGGAATTCTGAATGAAAATATTATTAAATTAAATGACGATGATTATATTGCGAAGTTAGCTAGGAAAGAATATTTCTTCTCAGAAAAAAATGAAATTATTTTTAATATTCCTGATGAAAAAACGGGGAAATGAACCAATTTGTAGCCATATTGACACTGTTTTTTTTCTTTTTGTATAATATAGAGTAAGATTGATTTTCTATACTTTTAAGGAGGAACATTCTTTTTATGTCAATTGAAGTAGGCAGCAAGTTACAGGGGAAAGTAACAGGAATTACTAAGTTTGGTGCGTTTGTGGAGCTGCCGGAAGGCTCAACAGGACTCGTACACATCAGTGAGGTTGCTGACAATTACGTCAAAGATATTAATGACCATTTAAAGGTTGGCGATCAAGTAGAGGTAAAAGTCCTCAATGTTGAGAAAGATGGGAAAATCGGGCTGTCGATTAAAAAGGCGAAGGATCGACCGGAGTCGCAGCAACGATCTTATTCAAACTCAAACTCACAACGTCCACGCCAGGGTAGAAACAACGATCGCAATAATTTTAAGCCAGAAAATTTTGAAACCAAAATGGCAAAATTTTTAAAAGATAGCGAGGATCGTTTATCTTCCTTAAAACGGAGCACAGAGTCCAAGCGCGGAGGAAGAGGAGCTAAACGGGGGTAACTTGCTACTAACTTATAAGGATGCTTCACTCAATCTCATAAATAGAAGACAGGCCTAAATGGCCTGTCTTTTTTGCTGTTCAACTTAAAAGGGTGTCAGGCACCATGTAAAAAAATTCACATGGTGCCTGACACCCTACGACACTAATTAATATTAATTGAATGATTATAGTGAAAACGGTCGAACGATTTTTTTAGCCTGTTCACTAATTTGACAAACTTTTCTGACTATTAATTTTATAATAGTCTGAACGATGAAAGAATAGGGAGTGTGATTTATGGAAAAGACAAATGCTAGTTTCATAGAACCAGTCAGAGAAGTTAATCTGCATTCATCCAAATGGGCTTTGCAGAATGGATTGAAAAAAATCCAACTAATGCTAGAGTCCTTTTTCATAAAAAAGGGATATCTGCTATTATTGGTTGGCTTTTTACTTGGTCGGGCCTTGATTTTGGCAAAACTAACTCCTTTTTGCCTTCCCTTTTTTGCCTCCGTTTATTTAATTAAGCGAGATCGGGCACCGCTTGCCCTGATCGGACTAATTATTGGAGCAGTAACTATTTCACTCACAAACGCGGCCTTTACCTTTATAATTACCATTTTATTTATGCTAGTCTTCAGAATATGTAAGAAATGGGTCACCAATGATATGAAATGGACACCTTTAATTGTCGCTATTGTCCTTGGGCTCGGGAAATTGGCGGAAGCCTTTATTCTTTCAAGACAATTGACACTCTATGATTTAATGATGGTCGGGGTCCAAACCAGTCTTGCGTTTATTTTGACGCTTATCTTTCTCCAAAGTATTCCATTGTTAACCTTTAACAAACGGAGACAATTGTTAAAAACAGAAGAAATTGTTTGCCTAATTATCATGCTTGCTTCAATTATGACAGGGACAATTGGCTGGAAGGTTTATGACCTGTCGATTGAGCATATCATGTCGAGATACTTAGTATTGGTATTTTCGTTTATCGCCGGAGCAACAGTTGGCTCCACTGTGGGGGTTGTCACGGGGTTGATTTTTAGTCTGGCGAGTGTCTCTAGTTTTTATCATATGAGTCTACTTGCTTTTTCTGGTGTCCTGGGAGGATTGATGAAGGAAGGGAAAAAAATAGGTGTTTCCATCGGTTTATTTATCGCCACACTCCTAATTGGTATGTATGGGGAAGGCGGTGGATCCATCCAGCTTACGGTATTGGAGACAGCGGCAGCCATCTTTCTATTCCTCTTAACACCTCAGGTATTAACTTCTCGATTAGCAAAGTATATCCCTGGTACACCGGAATACACAGCTGAGCAGCAAAAATATATGCGTAAAATGCGTGATGTTACGGCACAGCGGGTGTCACAGTTCTCTAGCGTCTTCCATGCTCTGTCCAAAAGCTTTTCACAAATGGAAATTCAACCGAAGGAAGATGAAAGTGACCGGGAAATGGATTACTTTATGAGTAACGTTACCGAAAAAACCTGCCAAACCTGCTTTAAGAAGGATCAATGCTGGGCAAACAATTTTAATACAACCTATTCCTATATGGAAGAAATTATTCATGAAATGGATCAAAACGATGGAAATGTTTCTTCTAAGCTATCCCGAGAATGGGAAAAGATATGCACCCGTTCAAAACGAGTGTACGAATCGATTGGACAAGAATTAACGTTTTTTCAAGCCAATCAAAAGTTAAAAAAGCAGGTTCAGGAAAGCCGCAGGCTGGTTGCTGAACAATTGTTAGGTGTGTCCGAAGTAATGGATAATTTCGCAAAGGAAATTCAACGGGAACGAGAAAACCACCACAAGCAGGAAGAACAAATTATGGAGGCAATGCAATCGTTCGGAATCCATATTGAACAAGTAGAAATCTATAGCCTTGAGCAAGGAAATGTCGATATTGAGATGTCTTTACCGTTTTGCGATGGCCATGGTGAATGTGACAAATTAATTGCTCCGATGCTATCTGATATTCTGGGGGAAACGATTGTTGTAAATAAGGAAGAATGTGCAACCTATTCGAATGACTTTTGTCATGTGACATTCCGGTCCTCCAAGAAGTATACGGTAGAGACAGGCATTGCCCATGCTGCAAAGGATGGCGGGCTGGTGTCAGGAGACAGTTATTCGACGATTGAACTCGGATTAGGGAAGTATGCAATTGCCATTAGTGATGGAATGGGAAATGGTGAAAGAGCTCATTACGAGAGTAAAGAAACACTGCTTCTTTTACAAAAAATTCTCCAATCAGGAATTGAAGAAAAAGTGGCGATTAAATCAGTTAACTCCATTCTCTCACTCCGGACGACGGATGAAATTTTTTCTACACTAGATTTAGCGATGATTGACCTGCAAAATGCTTCAACCAAATTTCTTAAAATTGGTTCAACACCGAGCTTTATTAAAAGAGGGAATAAGATTATTAAAATCCAGGCAAGTAATCTGCCAATAGGTATGATCCAGGAATTTGAAGTGGATGTGGTCAGTGAACAGCTAAAAGCTGGGGATCTCTTGATTATGATGAGCGATGGGGTATTTGAGGGTCCGTTGCATGTTGAGAATTATGATTTATGGATGAAGAGAAAATTACAAGGACTAGAAACAGATAATCCGCAGGAGGTAGCTGATTTAATTTTAGAAGAAGTGATCCGGTCGAGATCGGAAATCATTCATGATGACATGACCGTGACCGTAGCGAAAATTAAACATAATACCCCAAAGTGGGCATCCATTCCTGTTCAAAAATTAAAGCGTCAGGCCTAAACAAGTTATTTTATGCCATCCCCCTTTAAAATATGTATAAATCATTTACATCCCGTCGAAAATGGTACCAATACATGTTGTGGAGGGAGAAGGTTATGTATACAGGGAAAATACGTCAAATTTTACTGATTACGGATGGATGTTCCAATCAAGGGGACGATCCAATTGCTATGGCTGCACTTGCAAAAGAACAAGGAATCACCGTTAATGTAATCGGTGTGATGGAACAGGATACGATTGACGAAAAAGGAATGGCTGAAATTGACGGGATTGCGATGTCAGGTGGTGGCGTCAGTCAGATTGTCTATGCGCAGCAACTCTCGCAAACTGTGCAAATGGTCACTCGTAAAGCGATGAACCAAACCATTCAGGGAGTGGTCAACCGTGAATTGCAGCAAATATTAGGACGATCACAAACCATGGAAGACCTCCCGCCCGAGAAACGCGGGGAAGTGATGGAGGTTGTCGATGAATTAGGAGAAACTGTCGAATTAGAGGTGTTGATTCTTGTCGATACAAGTGCAAGTATGAAACACAAACTTCCGACCGTGAAGGAAGCACTGCTTGACCTCTCTCTAAGCTTGAACGCTCGAACAGGTGATAATCAATTTTCGGTCTATGTATTTCCCGGGAAAAAGAAAGATGTCGAAAAATTGCTGGATTGGACACCTAAATTGCAAACATTGACCAGTGTATTCTCTCAGCTGTCAACTGGAGGAATTACGCCGACAGGACCAGCGTTGCGGACAGCGTTATCCTCATTTGAAGAAAAACAATCCTTAAGGAGCTTGCTTTCACGTGATGATGAATCATACTTTGAAGAGTCAATGTAAGGTAAGCCCGGGGACAGTCATTACAGGAAAGTGGCATTCAAAGGAGTATACAATTATAAAGGAACTTGGATTTGGAGCAAACGGAGTGGTTTACCTTGCCAAGCATAAGAACAGACAAGTCGCTTTAAAAATGAGTGACAATGGTATGTCGATCACTTCCGAGGTAAATGTTTTAAAATCCTTAGCAAAGGTCCAGGGACCCCCAACCCTCGGGCCTTCTTTGCTTGACGTCGACGATTGGCAGAGTAATCGCGGACGCATTTCTTTTTATGTGATGGAATATATTCAGGGTCCTGACTTTCTCTCCTTTTTACAACAAAAGGGAAAATCATGGACTAGTGTTTTATTCTTGCAGCTTTTAAATGATTTAGACAAGCTTCATGAAAATGGGTGGGTATTTGGTGACTTAAAGCCAGAAAACCTAATAGTCACAGGACCCCCGCCAAAAATAAGATGTATTGACGTCGGCGGCACGACAATTCAAGGAAGAGCGATTAAGGAATTCACTGAGTTCTATGACCGTGGGTATTGGGGATTAGGCTCTAGGAAGGCTGAGCGGACCTATGACCTGTTTGCGGTGGCGATGATTATGATTAATACCGCCTATCCTAAAAGGCTGACGAAAACGAGTGGAGGAATCTCTCAATTAAGAGAGGCTATCCGGCAAAAACCAGAGCTAATCGTGTGGGAAAAGGTCATCCTAAAAGCTCTTCAAGGCCAATATGGAAGCGCGAAACAAATGAGAGCTGAATTATTAGATCTAATGGTCGATAAAAAAACAGCAGACCCGCTCATAAAGCCTAATAGAGCAAGCCAGTCTGCTCAGAAACAGCCGCCCCGTAAGGGCTCAAACGCAAGCCAGCCTGTAACGCGGCAGCACTATCGGAAAAAGAAGAAAAAGAGCGGCTGGATGGAATTTTGGTTAATAGCCCTCGTGTTAGGCCTTTTATATGCCTGGTACACCTTTAATAAAATTTTATAAGAAAAGCGTAAACGCCCTGTTTAGCGGCGTATGGCCTGGAGCGCTCCAACTGAGATAAAGGAAACACGAAGAGCCGAAGGTGATTCGATGTTGACTTATCGTAGGGCGGAGTGCGAAGGACACTAGCCGCTAGGGCGCTGGAGCTGGACAATTTTCAAAGTTGAAATATACTTATTCTTTTCTTTAAAGGTGAAACTATTTCTTAGGTCATCCGTATAAGAAGAAAGGTAATTTTATAAGTAGTTATTTAAGCGGAGAATTAGGAAAATTTTCTAAGCAATTTGTAATGCCTATACTTTGATAGTTTATTCTTAATAGTGGTAGACTAATGTTATTCTTAACGATGTAAAGTTCTACACTTTGTTTTAAGGAAGATGCAATCATATGTTGGAAACTAAGGTCAAGGCCTTTCTTACTCACCAGGCATTCAGTTTAGCATCTAAAAGGATGGTCATTGGTGTTTCGGGAGGACCGGATTCGCTGGCACTGCTTCATTTTTTGCTTGCGGAAAGAGAGAAACAAAATTTGCACTTCGTTGTTGCCCATGTAGACCATATGTTTCGTGGTCAAGAGTCCTATGAGGATGCAATGTTCGTTAAAGATTTTTGTGAACAGAATAGCATTCCGTTCGAAATGACTCGGGTGAATGTGCCGGAAATTATCAGAAGTACGGGGAAAAGTTCACAAATCGCCGCAAGAGATATAAGGTATGAGTTTTTTTCAAAGATTATGGAAAAGTATCAATATCCATGGTTAGCACTTGCACATCATGGTGATGATCAAATGGAAACGATGCTAATGAGATAAACGAGGGGCA
>OEPS010000244.1_pt1 | contig 20162 bp, 14 predicted proteins | sample 1539411 | NCBI WGS metagenome assembly OEPS01 (sample SAMN02671747, study PRJEB22543) | soil metagenome | biome: bacteria | place: China:Hunan Province, Lengshuijiang City | collected 2012-10-15 | depth 0.08m m
TCGCGCCAGGCGGCCGGCGGCAGCGCCGAGGACGCGCTCGGGAGCAACAACTGGGCGGTCGCGCCGCGGCGCACGGCTGCCGGCGCCGCGCTGCTCGCCGGCGATCCACACCTCGAGCTGACGCTGCCATCGATCTGGTACGAGGCGCAGGTCACCGTTCCCGGGCTGCTCGACGTGTATGGCGTGACGATCCCCGGCGCCCCGGGGATCGTGATCGGCTTCAACCGCGACATCGCCTGGACGTTCACGAACACCCAGGCGGACGTGATGGACTGGTTCGCCGAGACGGTGGACGACGGCACGCACCCGACGCGCTACCTGCTCGATGGCGAGTGGAAGCCCGTCGAGCGGCGGATCGAGCGGTACCGCGGGCCGCGCGGAGCGGCCGTCGCGGTGGACACCATCCTCTACACCCATCGCGGCCCGCTCCGCCGCAGCGGCGCGCGCTGGCTCTCCGTGCGCTGGACGGTGCTCGAGAGCTCTGCAGCGTTAGGCAGCTTCGGGGCCGCGGCGAAGGCGAAGAGCGTCGAGGAGTTTCGTCGCGCGACAGACCCCTACGACGCGCCGGCGCAGAACATGCTCGTCGCCGACCGCGGCGGGCACATCGCGATCCGCTCGACCGGGCGCTTCCCGATTCGCGCCGGCGACGGGCGCGGCGACGTCGTCCGCGACGGCGCGCGCTCGACGAACGACTGGCAGGGCTACTGGCCACTCGCCCGATATCCGGGGGCGGAGGATCCGGCGCAGGGTTACCTCGCCAGCGCGAACCAGCAGCCGGTGGACCCCAACGTCGAGCCGGCGTATCTGGGCACCGCCTGGTTCTCGCCGTGGCGGGCCTTGCGCATCAACGCGCTCCTTCGCGCAGCACCGCCGATGACGCCGGACCTCATGATGCGCATGCAGACCGACCCGGGGAGCGCGCGGGCGGACTTCTTCGTGCCCGTCTTCCTCGGCGCGGCGCGCGCCCGTCCCGGTCGCGCCGAGTGCGGCGAGGGCGCAAAGCTGCTCGGCGAATGGCCGCGAAGCTACACGCGCGAGAACACGCGCGCCGTGCTGTTCGAGGCAGCGATGCGCGAGCTCGGGCTCCAGACGTGGGACGAGCTTGGCGACCGCCCCCCCGAGCGCCCGGCGGAGCAGGTGCTCGCCGAGCTCACGACCGACAGCGCGAGCGTCTGGTGGGATGACCGGCGGACGACGATCGTCGAGCACCGCGACGATCTCGCCTGCAACGCGATGGAGAGCGCGCTCGCCGCGGTCAGGCAGCGCTACGGCCAGCCCGGCGACGTGCGCTGGCGGTGGGATCGGGTCGGGACCGCGAACATCAACCATCTCCTTCGCCTCCCCGCTCTGTCGGCGCGCGGGATCGCGATCCAGGGCGGACCCTCGACGTTGAATCCGTCGACGGGGTCCGCGTTCGGCGCGAGCTGGCGAATGGTCGTCGAGCTCGGGTCGGAGGTGCGCGCGTGGGGAACGTACCCCGGGGGGCAGTCGGGGAATCCCCTGAGCAGCCGCTATGAAGACCGCCTCGGCAGCTGGGCGGCGGGGACTCTCGACACGCTGCGATTTCCGCGACGCCCGCAGGAGCTTCCGGGAACGAGGGTGACCGCGTCGCTGACGGTGGTTCCGCCGCGATGAGGGCGCGCGACCTCGTGCTGCTCATCGTGCGGACCACCGGCTTCGCACTGGTGACGGCGACCGGCGGATGGCTCGCCGTCCCGGTGACGGCAGCCGTATGGTCGACGCTGGCGAGCGCTGAACGGCACCGCGAGCTTCGCCTCGCGCTCGCCGCCGCGGCGTCGTGGGGGCTGCTCATCGCGTGGAGCTCGGCGGGCGGGGGGAGTGCGAAGCTGCTCGCGCTGCTCGGCGCGATCTTCCACGTCCCCGGCTGGGCGTTCGTGCTCCTCACCCTCGCGGTGCCGGCGCTGCTCGCCTGGAGCGCGGCGGTGGTGACGAGCGCGATCAGCAGCGAGATCGCGGCGCGTCGCGCGCGGGCGCGACTGACCGGTCGCGCCTGACGATCAGCGCCGTCCGCGAATCTTCGCGAGCCACCAGCGCAGCTCGTCCCCCAACCCGCCCCGGCCGGCGGGCCGGCAGCGGGCGGGGTTCGGCACCGCGTGCAACAAAACCTTGATCCGCCCCGGTCCCGAAGGTCTTTTTCAGCGGTCCCTGACTCGCACGCCATCATGAATCGTTTCGTCCGCGTTCTCATAGCCGCACTCGCGACGCTGGTCGCGGGCGCGTGCGGGAAGAAGCCCGCCGGCAGCACGACGACCGCGCCAGCGACCCCGCCGATCACCACCGGGCAGGGGGTCGTCAGGGCGATGCATGACCGGTACGCGGGCTCGTGGTATCACACGGCGACGTTCGTGCAGCGGAACACGCGCTACCTGCCATCGGGCGCGGCGGACACGTCGACCTGGCTCGAGGCGCTCCGGGTGCCGGGTGCGCTCCGCATCGACGTCGAGCCGCTTTCCCAGCGCAACGGGATCCTGTTCGTGCGCGATTCGCAGTTCATCATCGGCGGCGGACAGCTCACTCGTGCGATCCCGAGCGTGCATCCGCTGATGGTGCTCGGCTTCGACGTGTACGCAGACCCGCCGGAGCGAACGCTCGCGCGGATCAAGGCGCTCGGCTTCGACCTGGCCAGGATGCACGAGGACGTGTGGCAGGGACGGCCGGTCTACGTCGTCGGCGCCGCGGCCGGCGACACGCGCTCACGCCAGTTCTGGGTCGATCGGCAGCGGCTGCTCTTCGTCCGCCTCCTCCAGCCCGACCGCGACACGACGAAGACGAGCGAGATCCGCTTCAACAATTACAAGCCGCTCGGCGGGGGCTGGATCGCGCCGGAAGTTGTCTTCCTCCTCGACGGGAAGCCGAACTTCATCGAGCGCTACGAGGACATCCGGGTCGATCCGCCGCTCGTCGATGCGGTGTTCGACCCGCGTGCCTGGAACGCGGTACCGAACTGGCGACCCCGGCCCTGAAGGGGGCGCGGAGATCCGCGGGGTGACACCGGCGTGCGCCGGTGCGTCTGATAAGCGGCGCACCGCTTCGTCCCGGGGTGGAGGGCGTCGCTGGTCACTCCCTCGATGTCCCGATGCCGAACGCGGTCCGCTGTCTCCGGAGCTTCGCCGCTGCACCGTTACGCGCTGCCCTGCTCGGCGTTGCCGTCAGCGCACGGCTGGCGGGAGCGCAGCTCGCTGATTCGACCCTCCTTGCGCGCGGTGATTCGGCGTGGGCTGCTGGAAATGCGTCGGTCGCGGAGGAGGCGTATCGCGCGGTAGTCGCCGCCGACTCGGCTGCCGCCCCGCGCGCGGTATTCCGCCTGGCGACGCTTCTCGCGCGCGCGCGGAGTTTTCCGGAGGCGACGCGGCTTTTTCGGCTCTACCGCGCGCTGTCCCCGGGCGACGTGGAGGGGCCGATCGGGCTCGCGCGCACCTTCGCGTGGTCAGGCCGGCTCGACGAATCGGTAGCCCTGTTCGACACGGTCGTCGCGGCCGATTCCTCCGCGCGCGACGCCGTTCTCGGGGGAGCGCAGGCGCTGGCCTGGGGGGCGCGGCGCAGCGAGGCGATCCGACGATACGAGCGCTGGCTCGCCACCCACCCGTCGGACCGGGAGGCGCAGATGGGGCTGGCGCGCGTGACGGCCTGGGACGGCGATCTTCGGCGCAGTGAACGTCTCTGGCGCGACCTGACCACGCGGTTCCCGGACGACGCGGACGCCTGGACCGGGCTCGCGCAGGTGGTCCGATGGCGGGGGGATCCCGCGGCGGCGCGACGCGTGCTGGAGGCCGCACTGGCCGCGGACGCGAATCACGAGGAAGCGCGCGCTCAGCTCGCGGCGATCGACGCCGAGCTGGCGAGCGCGATCGAGCCGACGGTGATCACGAGTGCGGACCGCGACCGGAACGCGTCGGTAATCGCGACGGTGACGGCGAGCCTGGCGCCGGAATTCGGCGGCCGGGTGGCGATCGGGTTGAGCCGGCGCGAGGCGTCACTCGGGGGGGCCGGCGGGACGACGCTCGTGCGCGGCAGCTCGACCGCCGTTCGCGCGGCCGCCAGCCATGACTTCGGCGCGCGCTGGACCGTCCACGCCGCGGCGGGAGCGACGCACCTCGCTCCACGCGCGGGCGACGCGCAGTCGCCGTCACCGGCCCGGCGCCCGCTGACGATCGGAACCTGGAATGCGGGGCTGCGCGGCGACATCACCCGCATGTCGAGCGTCGGGGTGGATGTGTCCCGCTCCGCGTTCGACGAGACGGCGGCGCTGATCGCGCACGGGCTCGCGGTGCAGTCCCTCGAGGGCTCTGGGCGGCTCGCGCTCCCCGCCCGGGTGACCGTCAGCGTCAACGCGGCGCGGGCCAGCGTCGAAGGGGGATCCGTGCCTAACGACCGGCGATCGGGAGGCGCGGCCGCGACCTGGCGCGCCGCCTCCCGGCTCGCCCTCGGGATCAGCGCGCGGGGCGAAGGGTATCGCCGCGATGGGCGGCGGGACGGCTACTTCTCGCCGGCGCGACTGGTGCTGGTCGAGCTCACGACCGCGTGGACGGCCGGCGCGCCCCGCGGGTGGTGGTGGACGGTCGAAGGGGGGGCCGGGCAGCAGACGATCCGCTTCCAGTCGCTGGCGCCGGGCGCTCGCGGCGCCCTCTCCCGGAAGCCCGCCGAGCGGCTCACGTTAGGCGCGGGGTACCGGTTCGGGCGCGGAGTCGAGCTCGGCGCCAGCGCCGGCGCGGCGAACAGCGCGTCGGCGGCGGCAATCGGCGTCGCCGGTTATCGCGCGTACACCGTGGCGGTGCGCGGGCGCCTGACGCTGTAGGACCGGCGGCGCAGCTCAGCGACCGAGGGCCGCGCGCAGCTCGCTCGCCAGCGTCATCGGGTCGAAGGGCTTCGTCAGGCACGCGACCGCGCCGAGGGCGATCGCGCGGGCGATTTCGTCGCGCTGCGTCTTCGCGGTGAGGAAGACGACCGGCAGGTGCGCCGTGCGCGGGTCGGCCTTCATCCGCCGGCAGGTTTCGTAGCCGTCGAGCCCCGGCATCATCCCGTCGAGCATGACCACGTCGTACGCCCCGCTCCCGACGCGGTCGAGCGCCTCCTGCCCTGACGCCACGACCTCGACGACGAACGCGGGCTCGAGACCGAGCGCGAACTCGAGGATCGTCCGGATGTCTTCTTCGTCGTCGGCGCAGAGAATGCGCATCAGGGTGCGGTTGCCCGCGGCAAAGGTGACGTGCCACACGAGCTGGACGTCAAGACACGCAGGCTCGGAGCGGCACCGTCATGCCGGGACCAGCGTGCGCTGCTCTGCTTCGACGAACCGAGACTCGCTCCCGCAACGGCTGTCCATGGCTGGCGCAACATCACCGACGCAACAGGCGGACGCCCTTCGTGCGCTTCGCGCGCGCTTTCGCGCGACGAGCTCGAATACGGTCGACGCGTTCCGCCGCCTCGCCCGCCACCTCACCGCGGCGCCGGACGCCCCCGAGGTCATCGAGGCGCTGCGGCGTGAGCTGCACCGCGTGCATGGGACTGCCGGGAGCTACGGCTTCATCGAGGCGAGCCGCCTTGCCGCGAAGGTCGAGCAGCGGGTACTCGGCTGGGCGGCGGCGCCGGCGCGGGAACGCGACCAGCGCGCGATGATCATCGAGCACTTCGCGAGCGCGCTCGCCCTCGCCTTCGAGCAGGGAACCGACACGGCGCCGGAGACCGGCGCGCGACGCGCGATCGCGTTCGTCGGGATCGCCCCGGCCAGCGAGCAGACGCTCCGTGCCGAGGCCGCGCTCCGCGGCTGGCGCCCTGCGGTGATCGACCGCGGCGCCGTGCTCGACGCGGCGCTGGCATCGCTCCAGCCCAGCGTGGTCGTCACCGGCGTGACGGGAGCGGCGGAGGTCGCCCGTGCGGCGGCTGACGCCCGCGCCGGGTGCATCGTGGTCGTCGACAGTGGAGCGGGCGAGCGCTCGGAGGTGGACGCCGCGGCATCCGCGGGGGGCGTGCTCGAGATCGACGACTCGGCCGGCGCCGGCGCCGTGATCGACGCGGCGGAGAGACTCGCGCTGCGCACGACCTTCAGCGGCGCGACGGTGCTGGTCGTCGACGACGACGACTCGATCCTGGCGATGGTGCGCTACATTCTCGAGAGCGATGCGGTGCGTATCGTCACCCTCGATGATCCAGCGCGCGTCGTCAAGCTCGCGACGGAGTCCCCGCCTTCGCTCGTGCTCATGGATATCCGCATGGGGGACTTCGACGGGATAGAGCTCGTTCGAACGCTGCGGGGTGTGGACGCGACGCGCGACGTGCCGATGATCCTGTTCTCCTCGCAGCACGATGCGGCGACGCGCGACGCCGCCTACGCGGCCGGGGCCGACGATTTTCTCGCGAAGCCGCTCGTGCCGAGCGAGCTCCGGTCGCGCATCGGCGAGCGGCTGGAGCGCCACCGCCTGCTCCGGCTCTCGGCCGGGCTGCACGCGGCGACCGGGTTGCCGCTTCCGGCGCGAACTGCCCGTGAAGCGCCGGCAACGCTCGCCACGCTGGTCGGCGGCAGCGCCGAGGTCTCGCTCGCCGTCCTCCGTCCGGACACCGCGGATCGGTTTGCCGATGGGGTGGAGTGGCTCCGTGAAACGCGGCGTGTCGCCGACGAGATTGGCGGGGCGTTCGCGGGATACGCCGATGGGCTCGGGCTTCTGCTCGTCACGGTCGGCGGTGCCGGGGAGCTGGCCGCGCGGCTCGCCGCGATCGCCCCGCCTGCGCATAGCACGGCCGCGTGGCGCGCCGGGATCGCGACCCCCGACACGGTCGGCGATTCCGACTTCGACGTGCTGCGCCGCGCGGCGGAAGACGCGCTCGACGGCGTGCCGCGCGGGGCTGATGCCCGCACGGCGATCTGGTCGCGCGCGACCGCGAACCTCGCGCCCGATGTGATCATCGTCGACGATGACCATGCGCTCACCGAGATGCTGCAGTTCGCGATGCGGTCGAGCGGGCTGACCAATCGCGCGTTCGACAACGGCCGGGCGGCGCTCGAGGCGATCCTTGCCATGCACACCCTCGGCCGCCGGCCGCTGGTGCTGCTCGACGTCGATCTTCCCGGGATCGACGGTTACACGCTGCACGAGCGGCTCCGCGTCGAACGGCCCGGCGCGTTCCAGGTGGTGTTCCTCACCGTCCACAGCGCCGAGGCGGAACAGATTCGCGCCCTCCGCGCGGGCGCGCTCGACTACATCGTAAAGCCGCTCAACCTTCGCATCCTGATGGCGAAGGTCCCGCTCTGGGTCGGGCGGATGCCGCCGTGAGCGCGATCGCCGTCCTGACGGTGATCTCGCTCGCGCAGGGGATCTTCCTGTGCTTCATCGTCGCGCTGCTGCTGATCAACCGGTCGCGGCTGTCATGGGGGCGCCGCGGGCGGACGAGCGCGGCATTGACGCTGTCGGAACCGGTCAAGCAGTGGCTGGTGGGGGAAGGCGATGCATCGGCGGTGGCTGCGGCGTTGCGGCGCGTCCCCGCCGACTTCGCGCTCGAACAGCTCGTTGGCGGCCTCGCGTCGCGCGTCGCCAGCGCCACGCGCGACGAGCTCGCGGTCGCGCTCCGGGACGAGCGCTGGGTGCAGCGGTCATTGCGCCGCTCCCGATCCCCAGTCTGGTGGCGGCGGCTGTCGGCGGCGCGGCTCCTCGCTGTGGTCGGGGGGGAGCGGGACCGGGCGATGCTCCGCGAGCTGCTCGCCGACCGCCACCCCGCGGTGCAGACCGCGGCGACGGCGTCGCTGCGCCGGCTCGCCGACGCGCAACTCGTCGAGTTCGTGCTCGACCAGCTTCCGGCACGCCCGATCGCGGTCCGCCGCTACCAGTTCGCCGAGCTGAAGGAGAGCTGGCGGCTGACGACGCCGCTGTTGCTCCGGCGCATCACCGCCAGCGCCGGGGCGGAGCACCTCGCGGTCTGGATCAGCCTCGCCGAGGAGATCGGTTCGGCCGAGCTGCTCGCGCGCGTCGTCACGCTGCACCAGCACCCGGCCCCGTCGGTGCGGATCGCCGCGGCCCGCGCGCTGAAGCGCTACTACCATCCTGACAGCGTCGCCGCGCTCGGCCGGCTCCTCGCGGACGACGACTGGCGCGTCCGCGGCCAGGCAGCCCGCGCGTTAGGCGCGCTCGGGGCGAGCGACGCAGTCGGCGCGCTCGGCAGGGCGGTCTTCGACGAGTCGTGGTGGGTCCGCTTCCGCGCCGGCCTCGCGCTCGCCCAGATCGGCGAGCCGGGGCGGCGGGTGCTGCGCGAGGTTCGTGACGCCGGCGACCCGTTCGCCGCCGACATGGCGAGGATGGTGAGCGGGCTCTCCGAAGGCGGGATCGTGGAACTCGCCGAAGGATGACGATGCTCCCATTCGCCGCGCTGGCGACCGCGCTCGAGTCGCTGCGCGGCGGGCTCGCGTCGGTGCTGGCGGCGACCGACGCGGCGATCCTCGTCTATTTCCTCGCGCTCAATTCCTTCTACGCACTCCTCCTCATCTGCGCGATACCCGAGCTCTGGGGACACTGGCAGGTCGCGGAGGACGAGCACCTGTCGCGCATCCTCGGCAGCGACGCACTTCCCCCGCTCACGATCCTGGTGCCGGCGTACAACGAGGAGCTGACGATCGTCGCCAGCCTGACGTCGTTCCTCACCCTCGAGTATCCGCGCCACGAGGTCGTGCTCGTGAACGACGGGTCGAAGGACAACATGCTCGACGTCCTCATCCGCGAGTTCGACCTCTACGAAATGCCGCCTGCATTCGTCGTCACGGTGCCGACGAAGCCGATTCGCGGCTACTACCGGTCGCGCCGCTACTCGAAGCTCCTCGTGCTCGACAAGGAGAACGGCGGAAAAGCAGACTCCCTCAACGCGGCGATGAACGCCGCCCGCTACCCGTACGTCCTGGCGTGCGACGCCGACACGCTCATCGAGCCCGACGCGCTGCTCCGCCTCGCTCGTCCCTTCCTGCTCGGGACCGCGGTTGCCGCGGTCGGGGGAACCATTCGCGTCGCCAACTCGTGCGTCATCGAGGACGGCCGGGTCGTCGACGTTCGCGTCGACCGACGCTGGCTTCCCGGGGTGCAGATCGTCGAATACCTGCGTGCCTTCCTCTTCGGGCGCCTCGGATGGAACCGCCTTGGAGGAAACCTCATCATCTCCGGGGCGTTCGGCCTTTTCCGCCGCCAGTACCTGCTCGCGATCGGCGGCTACCGCACCGGCAGCGTCGCCGAGGACATGGACCTCGTGATGCGGCTGCACCGGTACCTTCGCGAGCAGAAGCTTCCCGACCGGATGCCGTTCATCCCCGATCCGGTGGCGTGGACCGAAGTCCCATCGTCCGCGAAGATCCTCGGCCGCCAGCGGGAGCGCTGGCATCGCGGGCTGATCGAGACGCTGTTCGCGCATCGCGACCTCCTGTTCAACCCACGCTACGGCTCGGTCGGAATGGTCGCGATGCCGTTCTTCGTCTTCGGCGAGTTGCTGGCGCCGGTGATCGAGCTGGTGGGACTGATCGCCGCGGTGCTCGGGTCCGCGCTCGGTCTCGTGGACGCGCAGTTCGCGTGGCTCTTCCTCGTCGTCGCGCTGGGCTACGGCCTTCTGCTCTCCGTCTGGGCGCTGGTGCTCGAGGAGCTGACGTTCCGGCGGTACCCGCGGGTGTCCGACTTCCTCCGGCTCCTCTGCTATTCGGTCATGGAGTCGTTCGGCTACCGCCAGATGACCGTGTACTATCGCCTCAAGGCGTTCTGGAGCGTGCTGCGCCGCGAGCAGGGGTGGGGGGCGATGAAGCGCGAAGGGTTCGCGACCGCGGGTACGCCGCCGACGAAGACCGGCGCCTGAGCCCGCGGCGGCCGGCGTCGCGAAGCGCGCCCGCTCAGCCGGCGCGCCGCGCGGCGAGGACCGCGCCGAGGCGCATCACCAGCTCACGCTCGGAATCGCGCGACTTGACGAAGGCGTGGGTTCGCGAGAGCACGAGCCCGTCGAGTTCGGCGTCGCCGTATTCGCGCCCCGAGAACACGAGGACCGGGACAGTCGTGCCGTCGTGACGGCGCGTCAGCCGCTGGAGCAGGGCGGTGCCCCGCGGGTCGATCTCCGGGTCGACGATGGCCGCGTCGAGCAGGGTTCCCTCGCTGATGGCGAGCGCCTCGTCGATCGTCGCCGCGCAGATGATGTCGCCCAACGGCGCACAGAGCGCGACGAGGAGCTCGCGAACGCCGGCGTCGCACTCGGCGACCAGAATGGTGGGGCGGGACCTCCGCACCGGCGGATCCGCGGCGGCGGCGCCGCCGCCGGGGGCCCTCCGCGCGGCAGCCGGCGGCGCCGACCATGGGAGCGTCACGATGAACGTGGTCCCGCCCCCCGGCGTGGGCTCGAACCCGATGTCGCCGTGATGCATGAGGACGATCGACCGCGCGATCGCGAGCCCGAGACCGGTGCCGTTCTTGGCCTTGGCATCGGAGAGGTCGGCCTGCTGGAACTTGCCGAAAATCTTGTCGCGGAAGGCGGGCGGAATACCGGGTCCCTGGTCGCGAACCGTGATACGCACCGCATCCTCTCCCGTCTCGATGGCGAGCCTGACCGCGCTTCCCGCTGGAGAGAACTTGATCGCGTTGGACACGAGGTTGGTGAAGACCTGGACGAGGCGGTCGGAGTCGACCATCGCGACTACGGGGATCCCCGGCGCGAGCAGCAGCGAGACACCGGCTTCGGTCGCGTACCCCTCCAGCCCGGTGAGCGTCGTCCGGATGACCGAGCGCAGCTCGGTGGGGCCGACCTTCAGGGCGACATGGCCAGCCTCGATCTTCTCGACATCGAGGATGTCGTTGATGAGGCGGATCAGGCGGTCGGTGTTCTGGGAGGCGATGTTGAGCAGCCGCGTCGCCTTCGCGCCCAGTTCACCGTTGGCGGTCGCAAGCACGAGGCCGAGCGACCCGCGAATGGATGTCAGGGGAGTTCGAAGCTCGTGGGAGACCGTGGAGACGAAGTCCGTCTTCATCTGCTCGACCTGGCGCAGCTGCAGGATCTCACTGCGGGCGACCTGCTCCCGTTCGGAAACGGCGATGCTGAGCCGGTCGAGGGCGTTCGCGAGCTCGGCGCCTTCACGGAAGCCGTCGAGCGCTGCCGCCATCTCCGCCCTCTCGTAGCTCCCGTTGGCCAGCCCGGCCGCACCGCGAACCAGCGCGCGCAGGCATCGTGTCATCGACGCGTGCGCGGCGACGATGAGCAGCACGATCAGGAGGAGCAGGGCGATGCGGAGGCGACGCTCGGCGGCGCCGGCGGCGGTGAAGGCCGCGAACTCGCTGTCCAGCGCCTCGTCGACGGCAGCGTGAACGGCGGTGGTCAGCCGGCGATGCGCGGAGTCGAGGGCAGCCATCGCCCGGGGCGTCGGGCGGGTCGTCCAGTTCGCGAGCGCACGGGCGAAACGGTCGTGCGCCGCCGCGGGCCCGGGGTATGCGCGGAGAACCGGACCGATGGCGTCGCTCTCGAGCTCGAGATGACGGACCGCGCGTGCGCGCGCATCGGCCGTCGCCGGGCGCTGCACCCGGACGAGGTCGTCGCCCAGCTCCGCGGTCGCCAGCTCGGCGCCCCGCAGCGCCAGCGTGGATGCCGCAGCCTCGGCCACCGCGTCCGCGAGGACGTGTGCGCTCCACTCGATGGCCGACCACCAGACGATCACCACGGTCAGGGCGACCGTGGCGATCTGGAGGGCCAGCGAACGGGTCTTCCACCAGCTGGTGAACGGGACGATCAGTCTCATCGCGTCTCGCGCGGTACGGCGGTACCGCCGCCGTCGTCGGCGACGCTATCTTCCGGGGGGGCGTGCCCAGACCGAAGACGCCTCACCCCTTCGACACGTCACGGATGCCTAACTCTCGCCTGCAGCTCCTCCACGACGCCGGGCAATCGCTCTGGCTCGACTACATCGATCGCACGATGCTCGGCAACGGCGACCTTGCGCGGCGCATCCGCGAGGACGCGCTGACCGGGATGACCTCGAACCCGACGATCTTCGAGAAGGCGCTCGCCGAGGGCTCGGCGTACGACGAGCAGCTCGCGGCCGCGCCGCCGGGGCTCTCGCCATGGGAGCGCTTCGAGCTCGTCGAGACGACCGACGTCCGCACCGCCTGCGACATCTTCCGCTCCGTGTACGACGCGACCGGCGGCGGCGACGGCTACGTCTCGATCGAGGTCTCACCGGGCGCGGCGAACGACGCGGCGGCGACGGTCGACGAGGCGCACCGGCTCTGGCAGACCGTCGACCGGCCTAACGTCATGATCAAGGTTCCCGGCACCGCCGAGGGTGCGGAGGCCTGCCGCCGGCTGATCGCCGACGGGATCAACGTCAACGTCACGCTGCTGTTCGCGGTCGAGGCGCACGAGCGGATCATCGACGCCTACATCGCCGGGCTCGAGGAGCGGGCGAAGGCGGGGAAGCCGGTCGGCCGGGTCTCGTCGGTCGCCAGCTTCTTCGTCAGCCGGGTCGACAGCGAGATCGACAAGCGGATCGACGCGCTCGTCGCCGCCGATCCGGCGAAGGGCGCAACGTTAGGCGCGCTGAAGGGAAAGGCGGCGATCGCGAACGCCAAGCTCGCCTACGCGCTGTTCCAGAAGAAGTTCACCGGCGGCCGCTGGGACGCCCTCGCCGCCAAGGGCGCCCGCGTCCAGCGCCCGCTCTGGGCGAGCACGAGCACGAAGAACCCGGCGTACCGCGACGTCATGTACGTCGAGCAGCTGATCGGACCGCACACGGTGAACACGCTGCCCCCGGCGACGCTCGACGCCTTCCGCGACCACGGCGAGGTGAAGCGCACCGTCGACCGGGACGTCGACGCCGCGCGCAGGGTGATCGCCGACCTCGAGGCGGCGGGAATCTCCCTCGCCGAGGTGACGGCGAAGCTGCTCGAGGAGGGGATCGCCAGCTTCCAGAAGAGCTTCGACGGGCTGCTGGCCAATCTCGAGAAGCGGGCGTCCGTCGCGGCGCGTTAGGCAGTCGCGCAGTTCGGCCGTCAGCCATCAGCGTCGAGCGACGGCGTGAACCGCGGTCGCTGACAGCTATCGGCTGATGGCTAACGGCTAATGGCTGCCGTTCACGGGCAGGTGAGCTTCCGTGTCACGAGGTCCAGCGAGCACGCCGTCGAGCCGATGGTGAGCGACGCGGTTCGGGTGCCGTTGAAGACGATGACCACGTGGCGCGTGCCGCTGCGGTTGGTCGCCCCGGTGCCGTTGGGAGTCGTGGCGCTCACGGTCACGTCGTGAGTGATCGTCCCCGACTGCGGGAAGGGGAAGTCGGCGCGAGGCAGCTTGTAGACGACCTTGTCGATCACGTCCCGCGACTGGATTCGCGTCGTCCGTGCCACCTGATCGGTGTTCACGTGCGCGCTGTCCTCGCGCACCCCCTCGCCGCTCCAGCTGCGCTCCGTCTCGGACCCGGTCAACCCGGTCACCATCAGGTGCCGCGCGTGCTTGAGCCAGACGGTCCGATCGCTTCCAGTCACGGTTCCCGAGAGCCACGCCGCGAAGAAGAGCGAGTCGGTGGTGAGTGGGTCGTACGCCTGCTGGCTGATGCCGCCGCTGTAGATCGCCAGCCACCGCCCAAGCGTCAACCCATCCGGGGTCGTGATGCTGGGGCAAATGAAGGTCTGCGCGCCCGCGTTCCAGACACAGTTGGCGAACGCGGAGGCCGGGCTCATCGGGCTGGAGGTCAGCGGCAGCCCGACCAGTGCCTCCATTCCCGCCATCTCCGCCAGGTCGTGCCCCGTCGCATCGGCGGCGTCGGCGGCGACGTCGCGCGTGAGCATCGACTCCGTCACTCCGGCAACCGGGGCAGTCGAGTCCGCGCACGCGGCGGCGACGGCCACCAGCGCGGGGAGGAAGAGCCGCATCGAGATCCGGGGCATCATCGGTCGAGGTCTCCTGAATGACATGGGATTGCCAGCCTGTCGCCCGTGGGACGCCGGGGTGCCGCCAGCGTTAATATCCTTCGGGAGCGGTGTCCTGCAACGTGACCGCGCGCACGTCTTGCCCTGAAAAATCACTCCCGATACATATTCGCTTCCCGGCTGACCGCCACGCCGTTCCCAAAGCAACCGAATCCGTGCCGAACCGCCATACCCGCCGCACCAAGATCGTCTGCACCCTCGGCCCGGCGTCGAGCAGTCGCGAGCAGCTCCGTGGATTGATGGAGGCAGGGTTGAACGTGGCCCGCCTGAACTTCTCACATGGCACGCACGACCAGCACCTGACGCTGATCGAGACGGTGCGCGAGGTCGCGCGGGAAGCGAACTGCCCGGTCGCGATCCTCGGCGACCTGCAGGGGCCCCGCATCCGCGTCGGCGACCTCGAGACCCCGGTCACGCTGCGCGAGGGGAGCGACGTCGTCCTGGTCTACGAGGACGAGGCGAAGCCGGGCGACATACCGACCACCTACGCCGGGCTGGCTGGCGACGTCCACGTCGGCGACCGCATCCTCCTCGATGACGGGCTGCTCGAGCTGATGGTGCTCGACGTGACGAAGGGACGGGTCAGCTGCCGCGTCGTGCACGGGGGGGTGCTCAAGAGCCACAAGGGGATGAACCTTCCGGGGATCGACGTCAGCGCGCCGTCGATCACCGAGAAGGACGAGGCGGACATCAGGTTCGCGGTCCAGCATGGGCTCGAGTACCTCGCGCTCAGCTTCGTCCGCCGTGCCGAGGACATCGTCGCGCTGCGGAAGCTGGTCCCGCGCGACATGCTCATCGTGGCGAAGATCGAGCTCGATGTCGCGCTGCGGAACATCGACACGATCATGGACGCGACCGACGGGGTGATGGTCGCGCGCGGCGATCTCGGCGTCGAGCTCCCCTTCGAGGAAGTCCCGCTCGCGCAGAAGAAGATCATCCAGGTGGCGAACCGGCTCGGCAAGCCGGTGATCACCGCGACGCAGATGCTCGAGTCGATGGTGACGCACCCGCGCCCCACGCGCGCGGAGGCGAGCGACGTCGCGAACGCGATCCTCGACGGCACCGATGCGGTGATGCTCTCGGCGGAGACCGCGGCCGGCGCCTTCCCGCGCCTCGCGGTCGAGGCGATGAACCGGATCATCCGCGAAGTCGAGACGCACACGCGGCCGAGCGCGTCGCTGAGCCCCGAACACGCGATCGCCGACGAGATGAAGAAAGTGGGCGCGACGAAGACGGAGGACGCGATCGCCGCCGCGACCGCGGCCGCGGCGCGGATGATCGGCGCGCCGTGCGTCGTCGTCTTCACGAAGAGCGGCTTCACCGCGCGCATCGTCAGCTCCTTCCGCCCGAGCGTGCCGATCCTCACCCTCACCGACGTCGAGCGCACCTATCGCCAGCTGGCGCTGGTGTGGGGGGTCGTTCCCGAGCTGGTTCCGCACTGCGACACCTACGACGAGATGGTCCATCACGCGCTCGCCGGCGTGCGGCGCCGCGGTCTCGGCGCGAAGGGAGACCGGGTGATCGTGACCGCGGGCGTTCCCTTCGACACCCCCGGCGCGACGAACCTGATGAAGGTCGAGAAGGTCTGATGTGCGGCTGACCTTCCTCGGCACCGGCACCAGCTTCGGGGTGCCGCAGATCGGCTGCCACTGCGAGGTCTGCCGCTCACCCGATCCGCGCGACAAGCGAACGCGGGTGGGCGCCTGTGTCGAGACGCGCGGGGGGACGCGCATCCTCATCGACACCCCGCCCGAGCTGCGGCTGCAGCTCGTGGCGAACGGCATCGACCGCGTCGACGCGGTGCTCTACACGCACGACCACGCCGACCACCTCCACGGGATCGACGACCTCCGCGCGATCAGCGTCAGGCGCGAGGGCGCGCTCCCGATGTACGGCGCGCCCGACGCGCTCGAGCGGATCACGCGGAAGTTTCCCTACATCTTCGACGACAACATGCGCCCGGTGCAGGGCACGTCGAAGCCCGAGGGCAGGCTGTATCCGATCGAGGCGGGCGCCGCGACCACGATCGGCGACGTCGACGTCGTCCCCGCCGCGCTCCCGCACGGCCTGATCACCGTCTACGGCTATCGCATCGGCGCGCTCGCCTACATCACCGACGCGAAGGCCGTCCCGCCCGACGTCATCGCCCTGATGCGCGGCGCGAAGGTGCTCGTCGTCAACGCGCTCTTCCGCACCGAGCACCCGACGCACCTGAGCGTCCCCGAAGCCGTTCGCGTCGCGAAGGAGATCGGCGCCGAGCGCACGTTCCTGACACACCTCACGCACGACAACTTCCACGCCGACCTCGAAGCCGAGCTCCCGAGAGGGGTCGCGCCGGCGTTCGACGGGTTGACGGTGAGGGTCGAGTGAGTGGGGAGGGCACCGTGGCCGGGACGGCGGAACGGCGACTGCGTGCGAAACCGCGGAACGGCGCCACCGTGGCACCGAGGCAGCGAGGACTGCAGAACGGCGCCCCAGAGAGCCGGCGTCCCGAGCCTCGCCTTCGCGGCTGTTCCCTGTGGTTCGATTACCGTTGCAGTTGGTGAACTGCAATTGAACCACAGAAAATCGCCGCGCCATTCCGGGGCTCGCGATCGCATGCGAGCCACGAGTCACTGCAGGTACTGGCGGTGTGATCTCGCCCCGCTTGCCCAAAGCCGGTTCGGCCGCCGCGCGAACGGCTCAGCGCTGTGGGCTGTTCTCTGCGCACCCCCTGCGTCTCTGTGGCGCCGTTCCGCGGTCCTCCCCGCCGTTCTTCCGCAGTCCTCTACCTCCCGCCTAACGTTCCGATGCTGACGCTCGACTTCTCGAACATGATCGCCCGCCCGGGCGCGAAGGATGCGCCGGAAGGGGCCGCGATCTCCGAATCCGCCTGGAAGGACGCCGCGAAGCGCTTCGCCGACGCCGACGCGGCGCTCCGGCGCCAGTACGCGGAGGGGGTGCTCGGCTTTCTCGACCTCCCCGGCGACGCCGCGCTCGCCGCCCAGAGCACGCGGTTCGCCGCCGACGTCCGCAGCCGCTTCACCGACGTCGTCGTCCTCGGCATCGGCGGGTCGGCGCTCGGGCCGATCGCGCTGCGGACGGCGCTCCGGCCGTCGGGGTGGAACATGCTCGACGCCAACGCGCGCGGGGGAAACCCGCGGCTGCACGTGCTCGACAACGTCGATCCGGTCACGATCACCGCGCTGCTCGACCGGCTCGACCTCGCCCGGTCGCTGTTCGTCGTCACCTCGAAGTCGGGGGGGACGGCCGAGACGATGGCCCAGTACCTCGTCGTCCGGGGCCGGCTCGAGCAGGCGTTAGGCAGCGAGAAGGCGAAGGAGGCGATCGTCCTCGTCACCGACCCGGAGAAGGGGGCGCTCCGGGCGATCGCCCGCAGCGAGAAGATCCGGGTCCTCGACATCCCGCCCAAAGTCGGCGGGCGGTTCAGCGTCCTCACCCCGGTCGGGCTGCTCCCGGCGGCGCTGATCGGGATCGACGTCGGGGAGCTCCTCGCCGGTGCCGGGGACATGCGCCGGCGCTGCGACACGACCGAGCTCGCGAAGAACCCGGCCGGCGTCTTCGCGATGGCGCAGTTCCTCGCCGACACGACGTTAGGCAGGCACGTCGACGTCCTGATGCCGTACAGCGACGCCCTCCGCGACTTCGCCGCCTGGTTCGTCCAGCTCTGGGCCGAGTCGCTGGGGAAGGCGCGGCGCACGGATGGCGCGCACGTCGGCCCGACCCCGGTCGCCGCGCTCGGCGCGACCGACCAGCACGCGCAGGTCCAGCTGTTCATGGAGGGGCCGGCCGACAAGACCGTCACCTTCATCGCGGTGAAGGACGAGGGGATCGACGTCGCCATCCCGACCCGGCACCGGGACATTCCCGAGCTCGCGTACCTCGGCGGGCACCGGCTCGGCGAGCTGCTCGACATCGAGCGCCGCGCCACCGCCGGCGCCCTCGCCGCGCGCGGGCGGCCGAACATGACCATCACGCTCGACCGCGTCGACGCGTGGCACGTCGGGGGGTTGATCATGATGCTGGAGATCGCGACGATCTACGCCGGCGCCCTGTACGACGTGAACCCGCTCGACCAGCCGGGGGTGGAGCTCGGCAAGCAGTTCACCTATGCGATGCTCGGCCGGGCGGACGCGGAGCGGGCTCGGCAGGAATGGAATATGCTACCGCAGGCCGACCCGAGGTGGTCGGTGTAAGGGCCGCTGCGCTTGCCCGGCCGCCCCCGTCCGGCCACTTTGCAATAGCTCATTATCAACCGTCCGCGGTCCGGTGCGCGTGTCCCTCGCCACCGGGCGGGATTTCCGTTTGGAGAACGAATGCAGGCAAATCTCGACACGGTGGCGAGCGTCTTCGATGGCGACGTGCTCGTCGACGGCGGCCGCGTGACCGTCAAGCGTGAGGCGGCGCTCGCGTCGCCGAAGATGGACGAGCTGGTGCGGACCGCGGTGTTCGGCGATGCGGTCGCGAAGGACGACGCACGGTGGCTGATCTGGGAGCTCGGCCAGGCCGTCGGGGTGCGCCCGTCGTCGATCCACGCGCTCTACCTCGCCCGGGGGAAGGGGAAGTGCCACGGCTTCACCGTGCCGGCGATCAACGTCCGGGCGATGACGTACGACACCGCCCGCGCGATCTTCCGCACGGCGATGAGGATGGACGCCGGCGCCTTCATCTTCGAGATCGCGCGCTCGGAGATCGCCTACACCGACCAGCGTCCCGCCGAGTACGTCGCGGTCGTGCTCGCCGCCGCGCTGCGCGAGGGGTTCCGCGGGCCGGTGTTCATCCAGGGCGACCACTTCCAGGTCAACCACAAGAAGTTCGCGGTCGATCCGGTCACCGAGGTCAATGCGGTGAAGGCGCTGGTGACCGAGGCGGTCGCCGCCGGCTTCTACAACATCGACATCGACACCTCGACGCTCGTCGACCTCTCGAAGCAGAGTCTCGACGAGCAGCAGCGCCTCAACTACGAGGTCGCGATCGACATCCTCAAGCACGTCCGTGCCGCACAGCCGAACGGCGTCGACATCTCGTTAGGCGGCGAGATCGGCGAGGTCGGCACCGAGAACTCGACGGTCGAGGAGCTGCGCGCCTTCATGGACGGCTTCGAGCGGACGCGGAAGCGGCAGGCGCCCGGCGCCGAGGGGCTGAGCAAGATCAGCGTCCAGTCGGGGACGTCGCACGGCGGCACCGTCCTTCCCGACGGCACGATCGCCGACGTCAAGGTCGACTTCAACACGCTGGGCACGCTGTCGAAGGTCGCCCGCGAGGAGTACGGGCTGGCCGGCGCGGTGCAGCACGGGGCATCCACGCTCCCCGACAGCGCGTTCCACAAATTCCCCGCGATCGAGACCGCCGAGATCCACCTCGCGACGAACTTCCAGACGATGATGTTCGACAACATCCCGGGGGCGCTGCGCGACGAGATGTACGAGTGGCTCCGCGAGAACGCGAAGGACGAGCGGAAGCCGACCGACACCGACCAGCAGTTCTTCTACAAGTCGCGGAAGAAGGCGATCGGGCCGTTCAAGAAGCAGCTGTGGGCGCTGCCGGCGGAGGCGAAGCAGAAGCTGGCGAAGATGTACGACGAGAAGTTCAGCTTCCTCTTCGCCCAGCTCGCGGTCGGCGGCACCGCGAAGTACGTGAAGGAGTTCGTCCCGGAGCAGAAGATTCACCGCAAGCCGCCGCACGAGGCGGGACCGGGAGCGATTGCCGCGCCCGACGACGCGGACCTGAGCGACTGAGTGGAGGGGGGAAGGACCGTCGCGGCAGCGCGTGACGCGGCGAGGAGCCGCGACGGCGAGGTCGAGCGACACTGGCTGGCGACGCTGCAGCGGCTCACCAGCGGCGTCGCCCACGAGCTCCGCAACGCGCTCAATGGCGTCGCGGTCAACATCGAGGTGGTGCGCTCGCGCGCCGGGCGGGAGGGTCTCGCCGCCAGCGCGTTAGGCAGCTACGCCGGGTCGGCCTCGGACCAGCTCGAGCAGGTCATCGCGATGACCGACGCACTGATGGCGCTCGCCCGTGCCGGCCAGGAGCCGGCGGCGATCGGGCGGACCACCGACCAGGTCGCGGCGCTGCTGAGGCCCGGGCTCGCCGCGAACGGGGGCGCGCTGGACCTCGAGGTGGAGGGCGAGGGTACGACGCGCGTCCCGGCGGCGGCGGCGCGGCTGTTCATCGCCGCCACGCTGCAGGCGGCGGTAAGGGCGGCGCGCGCCGACGGCGACGCGACGA
>OEPS010000246.1_pt1 | contig 20072 bp, 18 predicted proteins | sample 1539411 | NCBI WGS metagenome assembly OEPS01 (sample SAMN02671747, study PRJEB22543) | soil metagenome | biome: bacteria | place: China:Hunan Province, Lengshuijiang City | collected 2012-10-15 | depth 0.08m m
CCGCCGCTGCCACCTATGCCCTGCCGGCCGAGTGGCGCCAGCGGTGGGGGCTGCGCCGGTTCGGCTTCCACGGGCTCTCCCATGCCTACGCCAGCCGGCGCACCGCCGAGCTGCTCGGGGCCTCCGCAGCGACGCCCCGGGTCGTCACCTGCCACCTGGGGGCGGGGGCCTCGCTGGCCGCCGTCAGCGGCGGGCGATGTGTCGACACGACGATGGGCTTCACCCCGCTGGACGGCCTGGTGATGGCGACCCGCTCCGGCACCGTCGATCCCGGACTGGTGCTGTGGCTGCAGACCGAAGCCGGGCTGGGTGCCGAGCAGGTGGCCGACGCCTTGGAGCACCGCTCCGGCCTGCTGGGGCTGGCCGGCAGCGCCGATATGGCGGAGGTAATCGGCAGGGCGTCAGCCGGGGAGGCGATCGCCGGCTTGGCGCTTGACGTCTACCTGCACCGCCTGATCGGCGGCGTGGCCGCCATGGCGGCCACGCTGGGGGGCATCGACGCGCTCACCTTCACCGGCGGGGTCGGCGAGCACGCCCCGCTCATCCGGGAGCGGGCGGGGGCCGGCCTGGCCCTCCTCGGTGTCGCCATCGATCCCGGCCGCAACGCAGGGGGCCCGGTCGACCGGGAGATCAGCCCTGGCGGCGCAGCGGTGCGCTGCTTCGTCGTCGAGGCCCGGGAGGACCTGGAGATCGCCCGCCAGGTGCGCGAGGTCCTCGACCGCGGGACCCCGGCAGCGAGCGAGCAGATACGGGCGTGATCACGCCCCTCGTTGCTCACTCAGCGGGCTCGGCTGGCCGCTACCCCTCCGGGTGCGCCTTGGAGCGGGCCCGGGTCATGTAGGACGCCGCCTCGGACCGGCGCTGCACCTCCAGCTTGCCGAGGATGCTCGACACGTAGTTCTTCACGGTCTTGTCCGACAGGTGGATCGCCTCGGCGATCTGCCGGTTGGTCCGCCCGTGGGCGACCATGTCGAGGATCCGCTCCTCCTGGGCCGACAGCCGGGACAGCTTCGGGTCCCGCTCGTCGACCTTCGACTGGCGCAGCCGTTCCAACACCCGCTTGGTGACCCCGGGGTCGAGCAGCGACTGCCCGGCGGCGACCGTGCGGAGGGCCTGGATCAGGTCGGCGCCCCGGATCTGCTTCAGGACGAAGCCGGCTGCGCCGGCCATGATCGAGTTGAACAGCGCCTCGTCGTCCGGGTACGAGGTCAGCATGATCACCTGCAACTCGGGGTCCCGGTCACGCAACTCCCGGCACGCCTCGACCCCCCCGCCGCCCGGCATGCGGATGTCCATGACGACGACGGTCGGCTGGCAGATCCGGGCCAGCCGGACCGCCTCCTGCCCGTCGGCCGCCTCGCCGACCACCACCAGGTCCGCCTCGGCCTCGATCAGCGCTGCCAGGCCCTTGCGGACTACCTCGTGGTCATCGACCAGGAGCACGCGGATGGGGCCGGACTGCGCGGGCGACCAGCTGGTTTCCTCTGGCACAGTCAGCCTCCGGCACCTTGGCGGGCCTGTCGGGTTGAGGGTAACTATACGCGCAGCGGTACCGATAGGGGAGCCCGGAGGCCTTGATGGGGGAGCCGGAACAGCTGGTTGCGGGGGGCCGAACGGCCCTAGCCCCTTGGGGCTGCCGGGAGGACGATCACAGCCTCAGCAGGGCGCGGGCGAGCGAGGCGAAGGAGGCGGGCATGCCAGAAGCCATGGTCGTCGAGTCGAGCAGTTCCGGTGGGGCAGTGGTCGGGAGGCCGGGCACGGGGTCGGACCGCTTGCGCGTGGTCGAAATCATCGTCCCGTGGCAGATCTCGGACGCCGCCGCCGACCGGGAGGCACCGAGCGCCGAGCCGCCTGACCCGCCGTGCGGGATGGTGGTCGACTGGCAGATGAGCGGGCCGGTCTTCACGCCGACGATGGCCTAAGCCAGGCTACGCTGCTCGCCTCGCTGGGGAGCGGGGTCACTTGGGCAACGGGGTCACTTGGGGCGGCGGAGTCGCCCAGCGGGATCCGGACGGCGTGGTGGGTGCCCCGCGGCGTACCCGAGTTGATGGACACCGTCCCACCCAGTTCCTCCGTCCGCTCGCCCAGGTTGGTCAACCCCTGGCCCCGAGCGACCGTCGTCGGGTCGAAGCCGACGCCGTCGTCGTCGATGTCCAGCTCGAAGTAGCCATCGTGGGAGGTGGCACCGATGCGCACCTGACCGGCCCGGGCGTGGCGGGCGACGTTCGACAGGATTTCTCGGACGATCTGTACGACGTGGACCTCTTGGCGGCGGTCGAGGACGTCGCAGGCGCCCGGCCCGAGGTCCACGACGACGTTGGCCAGCGTGTTGATCTCCAGCTCGCGGGCGAGCTCCCGGAGCGCCACCTCCAGGCCACCTTCTTCGATCAGCCGGGGGCGGAGCTCGAAAATGTAGTTGCGCACGTCGCGCACGACGGTGTCGAGCTGGGCGATGGCTTCGTCGATGCGCTGCGCCGCCCGGGCACCGTCGCGGGCGATCAGGCCGAGCGACCCCTGCAGCGAGAGCCCAACCGAGTAGATCGACTGGATGACGCCGTCATGCAGCTCCTTGGCGATGCGCTCCCGCTCCTCCAGCACTGCCAGCTCGCGCAGCATCCCGGTGAGCCGCTCGTTCTCGACGGCGACCGCCGCCTGGTTGGCGAGCATCTCCAGGATCAGCAGGTCGTCCTGGCTGAACGGGCGGCCGTCGACCTGCCCGTAGACCGCCAGCGCCCCGATGCTGCGGTCGCGCACGCGGAGCGGGGCGAAGGCGCCGTTGAGCGGGTTTCCCAGGGACTGGACGACCTGCTTGTTGATGTCCGGGTCGGTCCGCAGCTCGTCGACGAGAGCGGGTCGGCCGGAGCGTAGCACCGCCTGCGACTTGGATGTGCCTGGGGGAAGCCTGAGCCCGGTCAGGTCCGGCCTGACCGTGCCGACCGCCTGGCGGACGACCATCTCGTCGGTCTCCTCGTCCAGCAGCATCAGCGTCGCCCGGGTGCCCCGGGTGAGCACCCGGGCCTCCTCGGCGGCGTAGCGCAGGATCTCGTCGGTGCCGGCCTCGCTGATCAGCAGGCGCCCGACCCGGTCGACCGACGCCAGTTGCGCCAGCCGCTGGGCCAGTTCCTCGCCCCGGGCGCGAACCTTCTGGTACAGGGCGGTGTTCTCGATCGCCACTCCGGCCTGGGCCGCAAGCATGAGCGCCAAGCCTTCGTCCTCGGGGGTGAACTCGGGGGCACCCTGCTTGTCGGTCAGGTAGAGCCGGCCGTAGACCCGGCCGCGGACGGTGATCGGCACACCGAGGAACGAGTGCATGACCGGATGCCCGTCCGGGAAGCCGGCCGACCGGGGATGGCGGGAAATCTCGTTGATCCGCAACGGGGTCGGCTCCTCCAGCAGCGCACCCAGCACCCCGACGCCGGCGGGGAGGTGCCCGATCGTCGCCACCGTCCTCTCGCCGATGCCGGAGTGGATGAACTTGACCAGGTCGCCCGCCGGACCGACCACCCCGACGGCGCTGTATTTGGCGGCGACCACCCGGCGGGCAGCCCAGGCGATCCTCGACAGCAGGGCGTCGAGGTCGTGCTCGGCGGCGATGGCGAGCCCGGATTCGACCAGCTCCGCAAGCGGCCGCGATGGAAGCCTCGCTGCCGGCTCGGACCTCGCCATCGCTGTCGACCCCTCAGGCCAGTCGCTTCTCCGTCTTGCCCCCCGTGCAGCCCGCATTGCTGAGCATACCGTGCCCCTCCAGTGCCGCCCTCACGACGCGGTCCGGCCGGATGGCCCGCACACGCTCAGCTGGGCTATCCGACCATCCCCCAAAGGGAGAACAGGGGGCGAGCCGATCGGCCCTGGGGAAAGCATCCAGTCCCGAGGCACAATGGAATCGAGGAGGTGGTGGTGATGCGCGCACTCATCATCGTGGAGTCGGTGTTCGGCAACACCTGGGCGATCGGGGAAGCGATTGCTGCGGGCATGGCTCCGGCACTGGTGGGCGACGTCGTGGCGGTAGACCAGCCGATCGAGCTGGCAGGTGTGGATCTGATTGTCGTGGGCGGCCCGACCTACGACCACGGGCTCAGCCGGCCGTTTACCCGCAAGGCGGCGAAGGGGCAGGCCGGCATCCACCCGGTCAACCTGGCGGTCGGCATCCGGGAGTTCCTGGCATCGGCAGGCGACGGGGCCGGAAAGGCGGCGGCAGCCTACGACACCCGCTTCCCCAGGCCGAAATGGCTGACCGGGTCGGCGGCGTCCCAGGCCGCACGGCGGCTGCGCCGGCTTGGTTTCCGGCTGGTCTCGGAGCCGCACAGCTTCTTCGTCGAGGCGATGCGCGGCCCGCTGGCAAACGGCGAGCTCGACCGGGCCCGGGCCTGGGGCCAGCGCTTGGCCGCCCAGGTCGCCGGGGCGCCCGAGGAGCACCACCGGGCAGCCTGAATCCACCACTAACGGGGCTTCGTCCCAGCCCGATGAAGCGGTGTTCCGGCGCGGCTTAGCGGTTGTTTGGCTGGACCGAGGGCCGGGGCGAAGCCCCCGTTGAGTAAGACAACCCGGACGGGTGCACGCTCCGGCCGAGCGGGATCGGGCATGATTGCTGGCCCGCATCCCGTTCATGGGGCGCCCGAGGCGGTTTGGACGCTCGCAACGGCACTGCCAACCGGAGCCTGCCCATGAGCCCACCCGCCACCGTTCCCGACGTCGTGGCCGATCTCGTCAGTGGCGTTCGGCCGCGCGGCGGCTGTCCTGTTTTCCGGCGGAAACCGCCTGGAATCAGGACAGTTGCCCCCGCGGCGGCCACAGGCAGCGGCGTGAACGCCCAGGACGGGCCGATCCGCATCGCTGAGGAGCGGGGAGCTGCATCTGACCCCCCTGGCCGCCGAGGTCGTCGCCCCGGAGATCGAGGCGCGCAAGGATGCCGTTCTCGCCCGCCTGCCCATGCGCTTGGCAGCATGAAGACCCCTCCGCCCTCCAAATCCGGCTGCCCAGAACTTGACTCACCGGCAACAACTTTCATGAGTCAAGCCTTCTAGCTCGGCCGGACCACTCCCTCCGGCACGAGCGGCATCGACCTCAGGCGCGTGCCTGTGGCCTGGTAGATCGCGTTGGCCAGCGCCGGTGCGATGGTGATGATGGGCGCCTCGCCACCGCCGGTCGGCGGGAGGTCCGGGCGGTCGATCAGGGCGACTTCGATTGGCGGGATATCGGAGAAGCGGGGGACCCGGTACCGGGTGAGCGACCCGTTGGCGATCCGGCCGCCGTCGAGCTCGATCGCCTCCCACAGCGCCCCACCGAGGCCCATGACCGTGGCGCCCTCGACCTGGTTCCTGAGGTTGTCCGGGTGCACCGCCACCCCGGTCTCGAAGGCGGTGACGATGCGCAGGATCCGGAGCCGGCCGCCGATGCCCACCTCGGCCGCAGCCCCAGTTGCCACCCGGCCCTCCTTCTCCAGCCCGCAGGCCAGCCCCATGCCGGTGCCGGTCCCCACCGCCGCCCCCGGCTGCCAGCCCAGTTTTCGTGCGGCTTCTTCGAGCACCGCTGCGAGCCGCTCATCGGCGATGTGCCGGAGGCGAAACTCCAGCGGGTCGGCGCCAAGCCGGTGGGCGAGCTCGTCGATGTGGGACTCCTTGGCGAAGTGGTTGACCGTCGCCGCCAGCGCCCGGTAGGAGCCCTGCCACAGCGGGGACTCGGCGGGGCGGTAGGCGATCGACCAGTTGGGGACGTCGTAGGGCAGGGCCATCCCGAACGCCCCGGCGTTGATGTCGGTGAAGTCCCAGGCGACGATGCGCCCAGCGCAGTCGGCGCCGGCGCGGACATCGATCACCGCCGCCGGGCGGACGTAAGCGGAGGTGAACTCCTCCGTGCTCTTCCAGCGGACCTTGACCGGCCGGCCCGCCGCCCGGGCCAGGAGGGCCGCCTCGAGCGCCACCTCGGGCGAGTGCTTGCCCCCGAACCCGGTCCCGGTGTCGGGCACCACGACCCGCACCTGGTCCTCGTCGATGCCTATCGCCTCGGCGAGCGCCCGGCGGATCGGGAACGGCCGCTGGGTGCCGACCCATACGGTCAGCCGGTCGCCGGACCACTCGGCCAGCGCCGCCCGGGTTTCGATCGGGACGTGGGCGATGTAGGGGGCGGTGTAGGTCGCCTCCACCCGGACCGGCGCCCCGGCCAGGGCGGCGTCCACGTCGCCGGCGGAGTCGGCGTAGCCACCGATCCCGCCTTCCCCGACTGAGCGGTGGCGACGGAGCCAGTCGGCGAGGCCTTGGTGCGACGGGCCGGGTGGCGCCTCCCACTCGGCCCGGATGGCGGCCAGGGCGCGCTCGGCGGTCGCCGCGTCAGGGGCAGCCAGACCGATGAAGTCACCGTCGCGGAGGGTGGTCACGCCCGGCACGGCCTCGGCGGCGGTGAGGTCGGCGGAGGTCAGCCTGGCCCCGAAGGCAGGGGCGCGCAGCACCTTCCCGACCAGGGCACCGGGTCGGGTCAGGTCGGTGACGTAGCGCTTGGTTCCGGTGACGATCCCCCGCGCCCGGGCGTTGGGCGACGGGTGGTCGGCAGCCCGCCATCCTCGGGCCGGGATGAGCGGAGCGTCCCAGGAGCCGGTGGCCAGGCGGCGCCGGCCGGCGACGACCTGGGCATACGTGATTTCCCGGCCCCCCCTCGAGGGGAGGGGCTCGATGATCTTCCCGTCGCGGGTGATCACCGGTGCGCCGGACAGCCCCCACAGCTCGGCCGCCATCTCCTTCAGCTGCTCCCGGGCGGAAGCGGCGGCGATCCGCAGCGCCGGGGCGGCGTCGGGCATCGACCGGCTGCCGAAGGTCCCGGCATCGTACGGGCACAGGTCGGTGTCGCCCATCACGAGGCGCACCGACCCGGCCGGGACCGACAGCTCATCGGCCACCAGCAGCCCGAGCGCGGTGCGGGTGTCCTGGCCCACCTCGACCTTGCCGGTGAACGCCGTCACCGCGCCGTCACCGCCGATGTGGATCCAGGCGCCGCCGACGGTCGACCACCCGCCGGACCCGGTCGGCGGCGGGCCGAGGACGACCACCAGCCCCCCGCCGAGCACGTCGAAGTAGTCCCGGTCCTCGGCGGCCAGCCGGTCCCACGGGCGGCCTGGCGGGTGCCCCTCCAGGGCGCGGTCAGGCGGGGTGTCGCCTGCGGGCGCCTCGGTGCCGCCGCGCTCCGCAGCGGCACCCGCCCGGCCCACCGCCTCGACGATACGTTGGTAGGTCCCGCACCGGCAGAGGTGGCCGTCGAGCGCCTCGATGATTGCCGCCGGCCCCGGGTGCGGCTCCCGCCGGAGCAGCGCCAAGGACGCGGTGACCATGCCCGGCGTGCAGTAGCCGCACTGGAAGGCCCGGGACCTGATGAACGCCGACGCCAGCGGCTCGAAGTCGGGGGCGGAGCTCAGGCCTTCGATCGTCTCGATGGTGCTGCCTGCCACGTCGCCCACCGGCAGGATGCAGGCCCGGCGGGGCTCTCCGTTGACCAGCACGGTGCACACGCCGCAGACGCCCTCGCCGCAGCCATACTTCGCCCCGGTCAGGCCGAGTTCCTCACGCAGGACTTCGATCAGGCTCCGGCCGGGGTCGGTGTTGACCGCCCGCTCGGCCCCGTTGACGACGACGGTGAGTATGGCTCGGCCTTAAGCTCCGCGCAGCACCCACTGGTGGGACTGGCACCTCCGGCGGGCGGCCCGGCAGATCGCCGCGGTGTCGCCGGCCATGTTGTTCGTCGCCGGGACCGGCTGCATCCCGAGCCGCAGCAGGAGCCGGCCGAGCGTGTTCGGGTTCACGCTCTGGACCTCGACCGCCGGGGCCGAGGTGTGGTGGGTGAGGTACCACAGCGCCAGGTAGGCGGCTCCCCGGACCTTGCTCAGGTTGCTGATGGCGAACAGCGAGCAGGTGCGCGGGGTGTCGGCGATCCCGGCGATCTCGATGGGGCCGAGCGGGGTCCCGTCGCGGTCGAAGAACTCCGGGTTGGCCGGCCCGTCGAGGGCATCCAGGTCGCCCACGTGACCGGGAACCACGAGGTGCACGCCGTCGTCACGCACGGCGACGGTGCCCGGCGGCGCGTTGGCGAAGGGGTCCTGGGCGGTGTCCAGCTGGGCGTCGGTCGGGGGCACGGTGAACTCCTTGTCACTTGTCTGGTACCCAGACCGGTCAGGAGGAAACGGCCTGGGGCGCCCAGCTGTGACCGCCGTCGGTGGTCGTCCACACGGTCTGGTCGCCGTCGGCCCAGCGGCCGGCCGAGGCGCTTTCGAACCCCAGGAGCGGGGTGAGCTGGCCTGCCTGGGATGCCGGACCGAGCGAACCGGCGGCGGGGTCGGTCGCCACCGTGCTCCAGTGCGCCCCGCCGTCGAAGGAGGCCTCAAGGTCCTTGCCCACCGACAGGAACAGGCTCGCTGGGCCGGCGACCGTGAACGCGGCGCCAGCGGGTGCTGGCTCAGCGGGGCCAAAGGTCTGCCCGGCATCGGCCGAGACGACGACAAAGTCGGCCGACCCGCCCCGGGGAGCGCACAGCACGGCCAGCGTCCCATCGGGCGCCGACGCGATGGAGACCGCGTCGTTTTCGGTTGTCCCCGGGCCGGCCGCGGTCCCCGGGCCGGCCGCGGTCCCCCCACACGGGTCAGGGTCGTCCTGCCAGCTGGCCCCCCCGTCGTGCGACACGTACAGCGCGGCGTGCTGGTTGGGGGCGCCGGACGCAGGGTTGGCGTAGACCGCCAGGTACACGTCGCCCCCGCTCTGCCGCGCCAGCTGGACCCGGGTGACGTCTGTGCTCGGCGTTTGGGCCGCACCCAGGACGACCTTCCAGTCCGACGACCCGATCGGTGCTTGCTCGACCTGGACGTGGCACGGCCCCGGGCAGCCGGTCCCCAGTTGGGTCACCCTGATGGCGGTGCCGTCCATGGCTTCCAGGCCGAGCACATCCGGACTCCCCTCGAGGACCCAGGTGAGGCCGCCGTCGGTGGTCATGAAGAACTGGTTGCCGGAGCCACGGCCAAAAAGGTAGCCGACGTGGGTGGAGGCGAATCGGATTCCGCTCACGTCGGGGCAGGCGGCGCCGGCGGTCTGGTCGCAGCTGAGCGCCGGGGCGGGCGCCTCGTGCCAGGTCTGGCCGCCGTCGTTGGTTGTCAGGATCAGCGCCGGGCAGTCTGGCTGGGTGCAGCCCTGCGGGGTCCCGAGCAGCCAGCCGTCGATCGGGCTGATCCAGGTCAGGTCGAGCACGTCCACCGCGGTGGTGCCCGGCGCTGGCGGCACGATTGGGCTGGCCACCTGGCCGACGCCGCCGGCCGGGGAGACGACGACGTGCACGGGCGGGGTCGATCCGCCTACCAGCGCGACGAAGCCGATGACCAGCAGGGCCGCCACCGCCACCGTAACGATGCCCCAGCCGGCCCGGCGCTGCCGCTGCCTGTGCCGGATGCGGGCCTCGATGCGGTCGGTCAGCTCGACCGGGGCCGGCGGGTCGCCGGCGTACTCGTGCAGCGCCCGCCGGAGGCGGTCCTCGGAGTCAGCCACCGTCGCCCTCCTGCTCCTCGGCCAGTGCGGCCTGCCGCAGCAGTTTCATGGCCCGGGAGAGCCGTGACTTCACGGTGCCGACCGGGATGCCGAGGATGGCGGCGACCTCCGCCTCCGGGCGGTCCTGCAGGTAGCGCAGGGCCACGATCTCCCGGTGGTCCGGCGGCAGGTCGCGCATGACCCGGCGCACCCAGTCGACATCGGCGCTGGCCTCCGCCGGCCCCGCCTGCTCGTCGTCGGGTGGCACGAGCCGGGCGAGCCGCAGCCGCTCCCGGGCCCGGCGCCGGTGGTAGGAGGCAACCCGGTTGACCACCGCCCGGTGGAGGTAGCGGTCCGGGTCGGTCACCTTGCCCCGCTGGAAGTGCGGCCAGGTGGCGGCGAAGGCATCGGCCACGCAGTCTTCGGCGCTCGCCCAGTTGCCGCACAGGGCGTAGGCGAGACGCACCAACGGGAGCTGGTAGGTGGTGATCAGGTCGGCGAAGGCCAGCGGAGCCGCCGCTGCCGCAGGCGCCTCGGGGGTCTTCTCTCCGGCGAGCAACTCTTCCTGGACGGCGACCACGTCGCCAAGACGCCGGCCGAACCTGCGGCGTTCCATCGCTCGCCATTGTGATCCTTGGCGACCCGGGCTGGGCCGGGCCTTGACGTGGCGATTATATAAGGTACTCTATATAGAGGAGACTATGCTTATGGCCGAGCCGAAGTCGCCACGGGTGGCGAGGCGGGACCGGGAGGTCGCCGAGGCGCTGCAGCGGCTGGTGGTTGCCGCGGTCCGTTACGTGCCCCGGGAGATCAGCCTGTCGGCGGCGTCGACGCTTGGGCGGGTCGAGCGGCTCGGGCCCCGGAGGATCACCGACCTGGCCGCCTCCGAGGGCGTTTCCCAGCCGTCGATGACGGCCATGGTGACCGGTCTGGAACGGGCCGGGTTCGTCGCCCGGCGGCCGGACCCGGGCGACCAGCGGGCGGTACTCGTCTGCCTGACCGACAGCGGTGCCGACTACCTGCAATCGCTGCGCCAGGACTGGACCGAGATTTTTGTCCGCCTGCTCCGGCAGCTTTCGGCCGGCGACGCGGAGGTGTTGGTGGCGGCGGTGCCGGCCCTGCAGCGCCTGGAAGACTTTGTGACCACCGACGGGGGGGCCGGGCTCGCCGTGGCCATCGGGAGGCGTGCTGCCGAGGTGGCTTCATGAGCACCGACCCGCTCACCGTCGGCCAGGGCCAGAAGACCCGGGAGAAGCACCGGGCGACGGTCGTCGTGGGGCTCGACGGATCGGACACCTCCTGGGACGCCTGTTCCTGGGCCTGCGGGGAGGCCCGGCGGCTCGGCGCCCGGATCGTGGCGGTCTACGTCACCCCGATCGCCGAGGTTGGCCTGGCCGCAACGGCGGCCGGGGCCGCGGCGGTGACCGAGGCCCTCGACGAGTCGGCGGCCCGGCAGGCCGAACAGCTGCGTGAGCAGCTGTTCCGCACGGCTCTCGATGGCGGGTGCGAGATGGAGTTCGTCCATGCCCGCGGGGAGCCCGCTTCGGAACTGGTCCGGGTGGCCGAGGCGGTGCAGGCGGACCAGATCGTGGTGGGGCGCTCGACCAAGGCGCTGCACCACGTGGCCGGCTCGATCGGCCGGCGCCTCATCGCGAAGCGGGGCGCCCCGGTCGTCGTCGTCGTGCCCTAGCGGTTCGCGGGACCAGCCGCTTCCGCTTCCGCGCCGGCCGCGGCGAGGGACCTGCGCAGCAACTCGCCTCAGCCAGCAGCGACCGCGGCCGCCCCCCGGGCGCACCAGGCGGCGAAGCCCCCCACCAGGTCCGTCACGTCCGGGACGTCTGACCGGCGCATCAGGCTGGCGGCGGTGGCCGACCGCAAGCCGCTGGCGCAGTAGACGATCACCGGCCGGCCCTCGGGAAGCTCGCCCAGCCGCTGGGCCAGTTGCGCCAGGGGCAGGTTCATCGCCCCCTCGATGTGGGCGTCGCCGTACTCCCGGGCGGTCCGGACGTCGATCAGCACCGGCTGCTCGGGTGCCGCCAGCTGTCCGGCGAGGTTCGCCGCGGTGATCCGCTCGGTGCGTTCGACGAGATCCGGTGCGGCATCAAGTTGCTGCATACCGCCGGCGAGATAGCCGGCAATGGTGTCGAAGCCGATCCGGCCCAGCCGGGTCGCGGCTTCCATCTCGCGCCCGGGGTTGGCGACCAGCACCACCGGGCGGTTTGGATCGAGCAAGGTGCCGGACCAGGTGGCGAACGAGCCGCCGAGGCCGATGTTGATCGCCCCGCGGATATGCCCTCCCTCGAACTCCGCCGGGTCCCGGGTGTCCAGCAGTTGCGCCCCGCCGGCCATGGCCTCCTGGAGCTGGGTCAGTGACAGCGGCCACAGCTCCCGCTGCAGGGTGTCCCCCAGCGTCGGGCGCTCCCGGGCGTTCAGCACCGCGTCGTAGGTGAAATAGGCCGGGGTGTCCGGCTGATCGGCGGTCACGGTCTCGATGAACTGCTCCCGGGTCATCGGCTGCACCGCGTAGTTGTACTTGCGCTGCACCCCGATGGTGGAAACGGTGTCGGTGGACAGGTTCTTGCCGCACAGCGAGCCGGCACCATGCGCCGGGTAGACCAGGGTGTCATCGGGAAGCGGCATGAGCTTGTCGTGGAGCGAGTCGTACAGCAGGGTGGCCAGCTGCTCGGCACTCCAGCCCAGCGACGCCCGCAGGTCGGGCCGGCCGACGTCGCCGATGAACAACGTGTCGCCGGTAAGGACGGCATACGGCTGCTCCGAGCTGTGCTCCGGATCGAACACCAGGATCGAGATCGACTCCGGCGAGTGGCCCGGTGTCTGCAGCACCGACAGCCGCACCGCTCCCAGCTGCACCACGTCGCCGTCGCTCATTGGCGTGAACGCGTACTCGGCGCTGGCCTGGGCACCCAGGTGGATCTGCGCCCCAAGCCGGTCGCGCAGCTCCAGGTGCCCGGCGATGAAGTCGGCATGCATGTGCGTCAGGAACACGTGGCTTATCCGGCACTCCAGCTCGGCGGCGTCCATGAGGTATTGCTCGACGTCCCGCTGGGGGTCGATCACCACAGCCTCGCCCCCCACCCGATCGGCGATCAGGTAGGAGGCGTGGGCCAGGCAGCCGAGGTAGTACTGCTTGAGGATCATTGCCGCGCCTCCTTCAGGTCCAGGGCGATGCTATTCACGCCGGAATCGGGTGCTTCGCAGTTGGTCTGCGGTGGCATTCTTTCCTCCCTTTCATCCCGGACCAGCCGTTTGTGGCCTGCGCTGAACAACCCACCCCGGGCGAAACGCCGAGTTGAACTCCAACTCCATTGTCGCCCTCTGCCGGAAAGCCTGCCGCCTCCCTGCGAGCAGCCCACCGCCAACCGCCCCGACCCGCTCGAAACCCATGCTGGCCAGCGGCTGGCGGCGCCCAGGCCGGCGACTTCCTTCGCAGCGCAGGCGACTTGGGGGAGGCTACGTGGGCGCCATTCCCTGGCCATTCCCTGGCCATTCCCTGGCCGTTGGCCCCGGTCAGCCGGTCACCCATAGCCGCCACGCCTGCCCCTTGGCACGGCAGCAAGATCGTTCTTTGTATCCTGGCGGCTCTATTTGACCCTTCACGTTACAAAGAAGCGTTGCAGGGCGCATGTCACGCGGCTCAGGTTCTGCCGGTATCTTTTGAGGGGGCCGAAGATCGCTCAAGGAGCGTCCTGAGAGGAGTTCAGCTGCGCGCACCCCGGGTCATGGCCGTCCTTGCCAGCGGCCTTGCTCTCAGCCTGATGGCAGCTGGGTGTGGGCGCAACAACCTTCGCGCCGGAGGCCCCTCCAACGCGGCAGCCTCCTCGCCGGCTCGACCATCGCCCGCGGCCAGCCCTGCCCCGTCGCCACCGGTCGCAGCTACCCCTGGCTCCCCGACCACGGCGCCCACCCAGCTGGCCTGCGTCACCGCGACAGCTACCCAAGACAACGGCAGCGTCGCCGCCAGCCTGGGCGACGTTTCTGCCCGGCTGTCCTGGGTCCACCAGGGCGGTCCCGGCACCGGCTATATGTCGGGGGCGAAGATGACGCTGACCCGGGCCGGTGCGACGCTGCTCGATGTCCCGGTCGTGCCGCCGGCCCCGGTCAACAACGGGGGCTCCGAGTGGGCTGCAGGATGGGAAGACCTGGGGGGAGTCTGCGTTGAGCTGCCCGCCACCGGTCTGCCCAGTGTCGACTTGGTCGGCTACGCCGGGGCGATGACCTGCTGCGGCATGGTCCGCACCTACTATCCCGGCCCAGACGGCAGCTACCGGACGCTCGACCGCAGCCTCGGCCGCGGTCCTGGCAGCTGGATCCAGGTCAGCGGTCAAGTTGTCCTCATGGCGAGCAACCCGGACTTCAATGTGAAATTCGACTGCGGCGCCTGCTCCCCAGGGCCACTCCAGGCATGGACGGTCCAAGACGGGCGCTACATCGACGTCACGGCCCAGTTCCCGGACCGGATCGCCGCCGAGGCGGCGGGTTGGTGGAAGAGCATCGACGGCGCAAACCCCGCCCCGCTGGGGCTGGTCGCTCCCTGGGTGGCCGACGAATGCGAGCTCGGCCGGCAGGACTCCGCCTATGCCACCCTCGACCAGCTCGATGCCGCTGGGAAGCTGGTCATTCCAAACGATGGAGTGCCTCCGACGTGGCCGGAGGGGCCGGCGTTCGTGTCGGCGCTCACGTCGTTCCTCGTGACCGAGGGCTACTGCCACTGAGCCTGCGGGAATCTCCCGGGTGTTTCGGCAGGGGGTGCCTCGCGGGTAGAACTCTGGGGATGGTCGTGCCGCATGTCCCTGCGGCCACCCCGCGTCCGGCGCCCCCCCTCCTGCACAGCGGGTGGCTGCGGGCGCTGGCGACGGTGGCCGGCTCCCTGGTGATCGTCGAGATCGCCTTCCGGCTGCTCGCGCTTGCCGGGCGGCACTCGAGGCACGGAGCCGAGTTGCTCGCCCGGTCGAAGCGGACGGTGCAGTGCCTGGCACTGGCGATCGCCGCCATGGAAAGCGTCCACCTCGCCCCGGCTTGGGCGCGGGCGCCGCTGCAGGAGCTGGCCCGGCTGGGGGTCATCGCTGCCGTCGCCTGGATCCTCATCCGGGGCGTGGGGATCCTGATCGACCTGGCGGAGCGCCGGTTCGACATTGACGTCAGCGACAACCGGCGGGCGCGCCGGGCCGTCACGCAGCTCGGCCTGGTCCGGCGGGTGCTGGTCGTGGCGATCGGCGTCCTGACGCTGATGGCGATGCTCACCTCACTGCCCCAGGCGCGGGGGATTGGCACCGGGTTGCTGGCCTCTGCCGGCTTCCTCGGCATCATCGCCGGGATCGCCGGGCAGTCCACGCTGGGAAACTTGATCGCCGGTCTCCAGCTTGCCTTCTCCGACTCGCTGCGCATCGACGACGTCGTCGTGGTCGAAAACGAGTGGGGGACCATCGAGGAGATCACCCTCACCTACGTCGTCGTCAAGATCTGGGACGAGCGGCGGCTGGTGCTCCCGGTCTCCTACTTCATCAGCAAGCCGTTCGAGAACTGGACCCGGACCGGCGCCCAGATCCTTGGCAGCGTCATGGTGTACAGCGACTACACGGTGCCTGTGGACGACATCCGCCAGCACTTCCGGAACTTCGTCCAGGCTCACCCGCTCTGGGACGGGCGGGTCGCCGTGCTCCAGGTTTCCGACAGCTCCGAGCATGCCATGCAGCTCCGGGCGCTGGTCTCGGCGGCGAACTCCGGCCAGGCCTGGGATCTGCGCTGCGCGGTACGGGAGGACCTGATCGGCTACCTGATGGACCGCTTCCCGGAGGCGCTACCCCGCTCCCGGGTCGACCTGGGACCGGGCCCGGGAAAGGTGGCAGCATTCGGGGGCGGCAGTCGCTAACCACCCCCGGCAGCTGGGGCATCGGTTTGGACGTCAGGGGCCAGCGGTTGCCGTTGGGCCCAGCACTTTGTCGCACTGTGTGAACGGATACGCCAGTGCGTTCAGCGGCGCATCCGGCGAGACCTCACTGCACACGTCCTTCGCTCGCTCGTTGTCGAGGAGCACCTTACAGTTGTCGACATTCACCGGCGCAATACTTCCTGCCGGAGTGGGGAGAAGCAAGATCCCGCAGTAGGTGTCCCGGTAGCTCATCCAATCGGCCTCAGATTGATCGAGGACGGACTGCTGGGCCGGCTGGTAGAAGCCGCGCACCTCGTCCAGGACCGCCTTGAGCCGGGCATCAGCTTGCGCCAGATCGGCTGAGGCACATGCGTCCAGCCCAGTCTGCGTGAGCGCCGTGCAGGTCGGCGTTGGCTGCGAGCCCGGGGGCGTCACGGACGGTATCGGCTCCGCTGAGGCCGGTGGGGTCACCGATGGGGTCGATCGAGGAGCAGCACGCTGGGAACCACAGGAGGCGGCCAGAAATATGGTGGCCATGAGGCAGGCGGGAAAACTCCTCATCACCCTCATTGGGGGCAGGATACAGGCGGAGCGCCTCCTCCCCATCGTTGGGGCTGTTTGGCGCCTGCCGGGCAGCCGGGGTCTTTGCCCCAGGCAGATGCTTCACAGGGAAGTGCCCTGACCTACGGGAACGCTGTGGTGCTCCGTTCGAGTTCCCTCTCTGATTGAACGATCTGGCGACGCGTCTTCAAGGGGCGAAGCCGTGTGCTGGAGCGATCCCCTGCAGGTGGCAGTGGAAGCGATGGCGACTATGGATGTGCCGTGCCAGGCTTTGTGACGAGCCCCCTGCTTCTCCGTCGGCCGGGGGCCATAAGGCCGCCGTAGGCCGGGTGGCTTGAGGTAGTGGAGAATGCCCTCACAGGGTCACTTCGGCGTCCAGCCGTCGTCAGTCCAGCGCTCAGTGGCCCTGATCTGATAACTGAGGACGTGCTTGTCCCCGGCCAGCACATAGTCGGTGACTTCCACGGGACGAGCCTCATCCTCGTGACCTGGAGGGCTTGCGTAGGTCGTCCTGAGAAGGCGGACGACCGGCGTCCCGGGGGAAAGCCGTAGCGCCTGGATCTCCTGGGGCGAGGGCATACGAGTGGTGAGGTCCTCGGTGAACTGCTGCACTTCGAGGCTGAGCGCCCGTTGCAGCTCTGCGTGCACGCCACCGGGCACGATGTCAATGAACTCGGCAATGCGTGTGTCACGGACGAGATCGGCCGGGAAGTAGCTGTCGGCGAGCTGGGCTGGTTCGTCGTCCAGGAGCAGGAGGTAGCGCCGGACGATGACGTGTTCTCCATCCTCCAGATCGAGCCGGGCGGCAACGTCGGGCGGCGGATCGTGGGGACCCGTGACTTCCAGTAGACGCTGATCGCCCGTGTGCCCTTGGGCTTTGGCCTCCTGCACGAAGTGGCCGGTGGACGAGCGGCGGTGGATGACCGGCGACGGCTGGCGGACGAAGTAGCCAAGTCCATGCACGGAGTCGATAAGGCCTTCGGTCTTCAGGACGGCCAGGGCCTGGCGAACCGTTGCCTGCGCCGTTCCGAACTGCTCCACAAGCTCCCGCTCCGAGGGCAGCCGATCCCCCGGAGCCAGCTTGTGTGAATAGATCAAATCACGAAGGTGCTCGGCGATCCTCCGGTACGGAGGCCGTGGGTCGGTCGGGTTGAAGGGCATACGCCTAGCCTCCCCCTCCAGAAAACTTCTCTAACTGACATAGGTCAGCTACTTGACAGCGGGTAGGTCACCCTGCAATGGTAACTGAGCTAGGTGAGTCAGGGAAGGGGGTGGAAATCGAACGGAGAAGATTCCCACAAAGAGAAAGGCCCGCCGGTCCAAGACGAGCCTTTCGAGAGCAAGGCCGAGGACGTATCCAGCCAGCCCGATCTGGGCATCCCGACTACCGCTCCTGGCGGGAAGCAACGACACAGGCAGGCGGGCTCCTCGACCAGCGAGGAGGGCATTGCCCATGACCAGGGCAGACGAGAAGTGCCGGCACGGCCTGAACCCCCGCCGGGCAGCTCTTGCCAGCTCCGCTCCGAAGGGGGGTGCGGCGTGATGCTTATCGACGCCGAGGAGCTGGCGTCCCTGCGGCAGGCCATCGCCGAGGGCCAGGCGGCCATGCCGGTCCTGGAGGCCCTGTGGACCCGGCTCCTCGAGGATCCGGAGCTGCGCCGCTGCCTGGACGCGATCGCGGGCGGCAGGCTCCTCGATGCCCTGAGCATCGCCAAGCGGGCGCTCATGGGCACCCTCGCCCGCCGACGCTGCGAGCTGGAGAGCCTCCGGGGCGGTGGTGGCCGTCGCTGAGTTCTTCGAGCACGTCCGCCCCGGCTCTCCGAGGCCACCCCGCCGAATGTCCGGCCCGCCACCCACGGGATCGCCATCTCCACGAGCTTCCCCCGCTGATGGTGGTCCTACCGCCTTGAGACGGCGGTGCTCGCCGGGATCTACATCGGCTGCGGGCTCCTGGGCGCCGCCCTCGGCCCGATGAGGGCGCGCTATGTCAGCGAGGCCGCCATCGTCGGCATCCTCGTCTGCCGGCCTATCCGCAGAGGATCCGGGCGTTTTCGCCCGTGCCCGCAGCCGTCGGCGCTTCGCTCTCGCCTACCGGCACGCTGGCGTTGCCCAACCACAACGACCGGGTGCCGACCCCCGTCCGCATCCCGACCGTCCCCGCCGACCACGTCGTACGGGTCCGGGTCGCTGCCGGTTCCCACGCCGGCCCGCTCACCGACGTCGCCCCTGCCCGTGGCCGCCTTCTTGGAGGACCGGGAGGTCCGGCCGGGTGGCCCAGGAGCGCACCAACGCCGCTACGTCGCGTGACCGTCGTTCGCCGGGATCCCCTCTCCGGAGGGAAGCCGCTTGCGTGGCCGCATCTGCCCCGAGCGCCCAAGGAGGACCACACAGGTTTTCCGTCGGCCGAAGGCCGTAGGCCCGGCGGCTTGAGATAGTTGAGAAAGGCTGCACAGGCCGGGAGAGTTGGTACATGGCAGAGAGGGTGCGGACGGAACGAAGAATGCCGCGGTTGGACCGATGGGAGCCTGGGCGGTCAGCCCTGTAGGGTGCGCCTCAGGTGGTCGTGGACGGGCTCGAAGATTGTCCCGCCCATGAGGTTGTCTGCTTCCTCAAGCGTGACCCAGCGCACCTCGGCCAGTTCGTCGGCATCGTCTACGAAGGCGTCCGTGCCCGCAGTTGGGGTGGCTGCGATATAGGTTATCCACCGTTGCGTGCGGGGGTGCTTGCGCTCGCCGATGACGCCGGTCGTGACGACCTGCAGGCCGGTCTCCTCCATAACCTCACGGAGGGCCGTTTCCTCCAGACTCTCGCCGTCGATGTGCTCTCCGGCAATAAACGTCCACAAAGGCTTGGTGTCAATGCGACGTCCGACCAGGACGCCCTTTGGGCTGGTGACGATCGCTGCGACGATGGTTTCAGGTCTGCTCTTGATCGGCTGGTTTATAGTTCGGCGATTTTCTTTTCGAGCGACTCAACCTTGCTCGTCATCCCATCGTCAACGCCGCGCCGGAGATCCGCCTTCAGTACGACGCTCACCCGAGGGGCGACCTCGGCCACGGCGCCAACGGCTCGCTTCACGACGTCCATGACCTCATCCCATTCACCCTCGATTGTGGTGAACATTGCGTCTGTGTGATTGGGGAGCCCGCTGGAGCGGACTACCTGAACGGCTCGGGCGACAAGGCCGGAGACTCCTTCGCCGACACCCAGCGGCGTGACGGCGAACGCTACGATCACGACCAACTCCTCTTGTCTTCTTGTGGACCTGATCCTGCGACGCGGAAGGATTCTACTGGTACCGCTGACTTGTCGGCCCTTTGTACCCGCCAGGGCCGATCGTCCTGAAGAACGACGAAAGAACCTTCCAAGCCCCCTATCGAACGCCGGCGTGGCGGGACGTAGCCCGCGCGGAGGTACGGGTCAGACAAAGGGCAGGTGGCATTGATGGGTGCGATGTGGTCGGTGTCTGCGCTCACGATGTATTGGTCAGGCCCCATGGCGCCCATTTGGTTAGGGAGGCAGGACCCATGCCCAAGTTCTCGGAGGCGGCATTCCTGCCAGGGCCACGTCCTACGGCACCCCCGGCAGCAGGGCGGATGGGGCAGCCCTGAGGGTTGCCATGAGGTTTCATGGGTCGAGGACGGGGACCCCTGCACCTGTTCCAGGGCGACGATTTTGGCCGTGGGTTCGGTGGACGCTCCGGCCTGTAGCCAGGGTCAGCAGAAGCGCTGAGGCCATCGCACAAAGCCTGGGACGTGGACGACCGGGTGCCACAGCCCCCCTCCCCAGGACGGATGATGATCTCGACGACGCCAACCCGTTCGGGGAGCTCTGCCTGGTAGCGGGATGACCTCCCGGCGCCCTCATTGCTGCGTGCCTTAGGGGAAAGGCGCCGAGGGCGGTCGGTCGCCGCATGCCGGGCATGCCGGGTCTCGGGGGACGGGGATGAAGTCCCACCGCCCGGACATGACGCTGAAAGTGAGGTAGCCGTCTGAGACCAGTTTCCCTTTCCCGGTGATCAGTTTGATGACCTCGCCTGCGCCGAGGCTTCCCGCGATGCCCGTCGAAACGCCGAACACAGGAACGCTGCCGCCGTGTCCAGCGGGCAGGTCGGGGAAGGCGCAGAGGAA
>OEPS010000249.1_pt1 | contig 19969 bp, 12 predicted proteins | sample 1539411 | NCBI WGS metagenome assembly OEPS01 (sample SAMN02671747, study PRJEB22543) | soil metagenome | biome: bacteria | place: China:Hunan Province, Lengshuijiang City | collected 2012-10-15 | depth 0.08m m
CCCGCCACAGGGCACCGCCAGCCTGACCGTCAACGTCGGTGGCAAGGACTACACCGTCAATGTCGATGCCAAGGGCTACGGAAAGCTCGATGTCCCGAACACCAACGTCGAAGACGTCTACCTCGATGGCAGTAAAGTCACCGCGACCGTCACTGCGGTCAATGGCGGTAATTTCGAAGGTACCGACCTCAAAGGCGCGACCGCGACCGCGGATGTCAAGGACACCATCCAGGACACCACCGTCAGTATTGCTGGCACCACCTCGGTTGCCGAAGGTGAGTCCGCCAACTACACCCTGACACTGTCCAACAAGGCCGACGCCGACGTCACCATTACGCTCAAATACACCGGTACGGCCAAAGATGGTTCGGACTTCACCGGTGTAACCACTGTGACAATTCCGAAAGGCAGCAGCACCGGCACCTTCAGTGTGCCGATCCTGCGTGACGGTGTCGCCGAAGGCGCAGAGTCCTTCACAGTGCAGATCGGGACGGCAACAGGTGGCAACTTCGAGAACCTGGTAATCGGCAACAACGGCAGCGTCACGACTACCATCCAGAGCAACGAAGCTCCGATCGCCGCTGGCGGCACCGCGACGGGTGTCGAAGATAACGATCTGGTGCTGACCTGGGCCAATTTCGGTATCACCGATGCCGACACCCCTGCTGCCAACCTGGGCCTGACCATCACCAAACTGCCTGCCGATGGCGTGCTGCAGTACAAGGATGGCAACGTCTGGAAAACCCTGACATCGGCTGATGCCGGCAAGGTCTTCAGCAAGGCCGACATCGATAGCGGCAAGCTGAAGTTCGTACCGGATCGCAACGAATCGGGCATCGACGCTAACGGTGGTAACGGTGTCGGCGACCAAAAAGCCGACTACGCACAGATCCAGTTCAAGCCAACCGACGGTCAGGGCCTGGGCAATGAGTCGACCCTCAAAGTCGATATCACCCCGGTCGCCGATGCGCCAAACCTGACCATTGGCAGCAACAACGTGAACTCGATCGGTCTGGTCAAGGAAACCTGGAACAGCCTGACCGGCCTGGGTAACAACGGAAACGGCATCACCGGTGACGCATTGAAGGCCGTCTTCGATAACTCCGGTAACCCGAACAGCAGCTCAATGGTGACCAACGCCCAGTCCGACGGCAGTGTGGTCGGCGGTTCGGGCTCGAAAACCTCCGGCCTGATCTACCTGGAAGCCGGCAAGACCTACAGCTTCAGCGGTATCGGTGACGACAGCCTGCTGATCACTATCGGCGGCAAGAACGTGGCTTCGGCCACCTGGGGTGCCGGTGGCGGTATCAGCGGTTCGTTCAAGCCAACGATCAGCGGTTACTACACCCTGGACATCTACCATGCCAACCAGAGCGGCCCGGGCAGCTTTGACGTCAACCTGTCGGTCGATGGCAGCACCCCGGTTGACCTGAGCAACACCAACATCCCGATGTATCCGGGCGTCAACGAGCTGACCAACGCTGGCGTTACCGTCGGTGAGCTGCACGGCGATAACGGCGAAGGCTACTACCAGGGCTACAAGCTCAATGAAGGCGCCGAGAACGGCACCGTCAAGCTGGTGGGTATCGCCACCAGCCTGAACGACACCGATGGCTCGGAAAAACTCAGCATCAAGCTGGGCGGTATTCCGGAAGGCTCGATCCTCAGTGATGGCGCGGGTCACACGGTCACTGTCGGCAAGTCGGACGTGGATGTCACCGGCTGGAACCTGAACGGCCTGAGCCTCAAGCCACCGGCCTACTACAACGGCAAGTTCGACATCAGCGTCACTGCGACCGCGACCGAGAAAGCCAACAACGACAGCGCCTCCACCCCGGGCAAGATCACGGTCACCGTACACCCGGACAGTTACCTCCCCGGCAACCTGACGGAGTTGAACGACACCAAGAACCTGGGCACCGAGAACGACATCGTCGTTGCCGACGTCAATGGTCTGCATGTCACGCCGGGTCAGGACTACAACCTGGCGTTCATTGTCGATACCTCGGGCAGTATGGGCGACTACGGCGTGGCGGCTGCGAAGAAGTCCCTGGAGTCGGTATTCAACACACTGGCCAACAGTGTCAAAGGCGCGCAGTCCGGCACGGTGAATATCCTGCTGGTGGACTTCTCCAGCCAGGTGAACACCACCGTCTCAGTCAACCTGGCCGACAAGAACGGGCTGGAATCGCTGCAAGCGGCACTGCAAAAGCTCTATGCCGGCGGTAACACCAACTACGAGGATGCGTTCAAAACCACTGCCAACTGGTTCCAGAACCTCAAGACCGCCGGCAGCACCGGCAGCAATCAGACGTTCTTCATTACTGATGGCCAGCCTAACCGCTACCAGACCGGTGAGAAGGACCCGACATTCAGGGGTTCCGACTTCACCCTGGACCAGGTGCTCAGCTCGATCAAATACAAAATGGGCGACGTTGTCGTCGATAAAATGGTGGGTGACTACAACCGGATCAGTATCGACAAGAACGGCAACCTTACAGCCGAGTACTACTCTGGCAATCGCTGGCGCGACGACAACAACGCCTCGGGCGAACTGCATGCTCAAGGCGATGGTACCTATGAGTTGTCGTATTCGAGCGGCTCCTGGTACGTCGACAGCAACTCCAGAGAGTCTTTCCTGTTGCTGTCCAAGCATACGAGTGTGGAGGCGATCGGGCTCAATGGCGCAATCAACGCCAACGACCTGAGGCCCTACGACACCGACGGCAAGCCGCAGACCAACATCGACCCGAGCAAGCTGGCCGAAGCCATTCTCGGTCATACCGAAGCAACCAAACCGGGCAACGATGCGGTCAGTGGTGGCGACGGTCACGACATCCTGTTCGGCGACCTGGTCAGCTTCGACGGTATTGCCGGCAACGGTGTCGAAGCGATGAAGGCCTATGTCGCGGGCAAGCTGAGCATGCAGCTGGGTGACGTCGACGGTCGCGTTTTGCACCAGTACATCACCGAACACGTCAGCGAGTTCGATGTGTCACGCGCCAACGACGGTGCCGATACCCTGCTCGGCGGCGACGGCAATGACATCCTCTTCGGCCAGGGTGGCGACGACTACCTCGATGGCGGCAAGGGCAATGACATCCTGCTCGGTGGTGCCGGCAAGGACACCCTGATCGGTGGTGCGGGCAACGACACTCTGCTTGGCGGGGAAGGCATCGACACCCTGCTCGGCGGTGAGGGCAATGACATCCTCATCGGTGGCAAAGGTGACGATATCCTCAACGGTGGCGGCGGTGCCGACACCTTCGTGTGGAAGGCCGGCGACACTGGCAAGGACGTGATCAAGGACTTCAAACCTGCCGAAGGCGACCGTCTGGACCTGAGCGATCTGCTGCAGGGCGAGAAAGGCAGCACCATCGACAACTTCCTGAAGATCACCACCGTCAATGGCGAGTCGACCCTGCAGGTCAGCACTGAAGGCAAGCTCAACAGCACCGGTGGCCTGGCCAACGCCGATGTGACGATCAAGCTCGAAGGTGTGAACTGGGCCAATACCACGATCAACTCGTTGGTATCCGGTGCCGACCCGACCATCAAGATCGACCACTCCAACAGCTGATCCATCGCCTGCGCCAGCCGCTGTCCGGCTGGCGCAACGCTTCGGACTTTCCCTGTACCGTGTCACAGCGCATACTCGCTGGCCGGGCTACACGCCCGGCCAGCTTGACCTATGCTGCTGACTGCGGATACGGACTGACACTTCAGAGGGATACCCCATGTTCTACGTGCAACGCGATGCACAGGGCCAGTTGGTCCGGGTAGAGGCAGCACCCTACGCCGAATACACGGAGATGCTCCCGGCCGACCATGCCGAGATTCAGGACTGGTTCGCCGACGACGTGGTCGAAAACAGCCTCAAGCAGCTCAAACAAAGCGACCTGGACATGATCCGGGTGCTCGAAGACTTGATCGAAGTGCTGACCACCAAGGGCGTGATCAGCATCACTGATCTGCCGGCCGGTGCTCAGGCCAAGCTGCTCAGCCGCTCGAATGCCCGCCAGGTGCTGGGCGGACTGACCAACCTGATCGATGACAGCGAAGAGAACGGTGGTCTGATCTGAGTGCTGCAGGCCCGTTGCGGGCCTGCAGCTGCTTGCCTCAACGCCAGGGTGCGGGTTCGCCCACCAGACGCCCCTGAACCCCCTGAATCCCCATCTCGCGCAAAACCTTGAGCTCACCTTCGGTTTCGACCCGCTCGGCAATCAGCGGCAGGTCAATGCTATGGGCTGCGCGCTGGATCGCTTCGATGAACAACCGCTTGTGCTGCTCCTGGTCGATCGCGCGAATGTAGCTGCCATCGATCTTCAGGTACGCCAGCCCCAGGTGCGCCAGGTTACCGATCATGCTGAAGCGCCCGCCAAAGCGCTGCAGGCTCAGGCTGAAGCCAAGGGCGTGCAGACGCCGGGTCAATTGCTCGAGCGCGGCCTGGTCAGGCAACTGTTCTTCACCAATTTCCAGGGTCAACCGAGGCCCCAGCACCGGATTCTGACCGAGTAATTCATAAACCCGTTGCAAGGCGCTGGCATCAGCCAGAGTCGCCGCCGACAGGTTCAGCGCCAAGGCTTCCGTGTGGGTTTGCATGTGCTTGAGCACCTGCTCAAGCATCAGCACATCAAGCCGCGCCGACCAGCCAAAACGCTCCAGCCAAGGCAGGAAGCGGCCAGCGGCAATCGCCTGGCCCTGGGCATCCAGTACCCGCGAGATCACCTTGTAGTGCAGGATCTGCTCCGGCGCATCACTGGCCACCACCGGCTGGAAAAACAGCTGGAAGCGCCCTTGTTGCAGTGCCTCATCAAGCAACTGGTGCCAGGCATGGTGAGTATCGCCTGACTGCGGCGCGGTGCCTTGCTCAAGGCAGACCCAGCCCGGCTCCACCTGGCTCTCGGCCCGGGCCAGGGCTTCGTCGGCCAGTTTCAGCAGGGCCTGAGGGGCATCGCCCGGGCTGTAAGGCGCCATGCCGATACAGGCCACTGGCGTCACGTCAGTAGCGCCGGTGTCGGCCAGGCTCTGCAAGGTAACTTCCAGGGCCTGGGCCAGCTGCACCGCTTCTTCATGAACCAGGCCCGGCGCCAGCACGGCGAACTCGCCGCCACGGCTTCGGGTAATCAGGTTGTTGGTTTCCGGATAGTTGGCACAGGTGCGCTGCAATTGCTGGCCGACGGCCTGAAGCAACTGGTCGGTGCGTTGACCGCCCAGGCGCTGGTTGAGCCCGGCCAGGTCCTTGACCCGCAGCAACAGCAGGTAGCCAGGCCGGGCTTCTTCGATATTGCTGACCTGAGCATTGAGCTGCATCTCGAAAAACCGCCGGTTGGCCAGGCCAGTGAGGCTGTCCTGATAGGATTCGACGCGCAGTTTTTCGCTGCGCTCGGCCTGCTCCTTGAACAGTGCCTTGAGCTTTTCGACCATCTGGTTCATGGCCTGGACCACCCGGCGCAGCTCAGGCGTGCTCGGCAGGTCGGGAAGGCTGAGGAACTCACGGCGGGCAATGGCGTGCGACTGCTCCACCATATAGTCCAGCGGCTTGAGCTGGCGACGCAACAGCAGGGCGCCGAGTATCGCGCTCAAGGCCCCGCACAACAGCAGCCAGCCCAGGCTGCCCAGGGCGCTCTGCCAGAGCTTGGCCAAGGCGAACATCGGATGGCTGACCACTTCGACCCGCGCCGCCTGCTGCCAGCCACGGCTGACAATGGCGTCGCCGCCGGCGGCCTCAAGACCGATCAGGCGAATGAACCAGGCCGGCACACCATTGGCATCGGCTTCGGCGTGACGCTCCACCAGCACGGCGCTGGAGCCCAGGTCGATGACTTTGATGCTCGAATAATAACCACTGTCGAAAATCGAACTGACCATCAGCTCGACCATGGCCGGGTCGTCGATGTTCGGTGTCAGCGACAATGCCAGTGCCGTGGCCGCATCCTGAGCGTGCGAGCGCAGCTGGTTGACATACTGGCTACGCGAGCTCTCGAGGCTGACCATGAAGCTGCCGCTGAACGCGACTACCAGGAACAGGCAGATGGCGAGCAGCAATTGTTTGAACAGTGACATCTGTGCTCCTTTAGTAAACCGGTTCGGCCGGGAAACCTTCGGCCTGCATCTTTTTCAGTAGATCCTGCCAGCGCGACAAACGCTTGGTATCGCCAACTTTCTTGTTACCCCCAGCGCCGGTCAGCCACAGCCCTTCACCGTTGAAGGAGTAGACCGGCAGCAGGTCGGTACGCTCACTGGCGGGTTTGATCGCGTCCATCAGGCTATCGAGTACCAGCGGCATGGCATTGGGGCTCGAATAGTAGGTCAAGACCATGTGGGCACGGTTCTGGCGCAGCGCCTTGACGTAGGTGATTCGCAGTTTTTCCGCCGGGACCCCCATGCGTCGCAGGCTGAAGTACTTGGCGATAGCATAGTCTTCGCAGTCGCCCTGCCCCTTGATCAGTGCCTGTATTGGCGTCGCCCAGTAATCGACCTCACGCCACAGATCGATATCCTCGACGTAGCGCAACTGGTGGTTGAAGAACTGGTTGACCCGTTTCAGCTGCTCGGCTTCGCTGCCCTGTTTCTCTGTCGCCAGCAGGTTCTGCCAGGCATCGATACGGCCCTGCCCTGGCCCCAGCGGCCCGTAGAGCGACTGCGCGCGGCGGCTGATCTGGGAAAAATCCCAATCGGCATGCAGGCTGCTCAGCAACAGACAGCCGAGCACCGCGGCAAGGCCCAGCCGGCGCATGGTCACGTGAACAGCCCAACGTATCGCCACTGCGAAAACCCGCGCAGACTATGGAAAAGCACCGATGGTGCGGCCTTGCCCATTAAAAAACAATGGCACCTTACAATCACGACGACATCAGCTTGCCCTCAGTCAACCAAGTCCCCGCAACCGCTACGTCGGGTCGGCTTCCCTTGGAGAAAAACTTCATTCACGATAGCAACTACTACCGCGCCCGCTGGCAGATTGAGGATGTCCAGCCGCACGGTTTGACAAGCACCCTCTTGCTAACTAGGGTGATTGGATCCAATTAGTGAAACGTCTCGACATTAAGGAAAGAGTAAAGCGTGACCGATAAATCCAGACCCTTGAGCGAAATACTGGGCAGCGAGCAAGTGCCGCCGCACCTGGCTCGTAGTGTGATTGAAGAGCGGTTGCGCAGCGCTATCCTCGATGGCCGCTTACCTCCTGGCCGGGCCGTGCGCCAGCAAGAGCTGGCAACCCTGTTCGGGGTCAGTCGCATGCCGGTGCGTGAAGCCTTGCGCCAGCTGGAAGCACAGTCGTTACTACAGGTGGTGGCACACAAAGGGGCTGTGGTCGCGCCGCTGATCGGCGAAGACGCCGTCGACACCTATGCCCTGCGCGTGCTGCTCGAGTCAGAAGCACTGCGCCAGTCAATTCCACTGCTCGACGCCGACGATATCGCCCTGGCGCGCAGCTATATCAAGCAACTGGAAAACGAAACCCGGCATGCCGAGATCGGTCGGCTCAACCGGCTGTTCCACATGAGCCTGTACAGCAAGGCCTCGAACAAGAAGCTGTTGCGCCTGATTGAAATCGAGCTCAACGAAGAAGAACGCTTCCTGCGCTTTCATCTGTCCTCGATGGGCCTGGGCAAATTGACCCAGGATGACCACAACGGCCTGGTCGATGCTGCCAACGACAAATCGGTAGAGGACGCCATCCGGGTGCTGGAGAAGCACCTGAACACTGCGGCGAAAACCATAAAAGCCTACTTGAGCAATCGGCCGGCAGAGTAGGCCTTCAATTCCGTTACTAAAGATTTCCGAGGTGCAACACCTCTCCCCGTAGTACCTGGGGCTGCCAAGCCTCAGCACTGCCGTTTGATGGCCATCACCCGGGTGTGGTGGCTGCTCAAGTCCTTTCTGATTCCCCCTTCTCCTTGCGCCAGCATGGCAGCGCTCGCGTTTTCGGCACACTCTAGTTCGCGCAACGGCCGCTGATCGCCGCAAGGCGGACCAGGCCGACTGCCCGTCCAGAACATGCAGAAGGAGCCAATCGCTGGGCAAAGACCGACAACGATCAGCTGCCCAAAGATCAAATACCTCAATGACCCCATCCCTAAGTAGTGCTCCGAGTGAGGCATTCACTCATGCAGTTTCGATTCTGACCGTTAGTTGTCGGAAGGAGCACTTACATGCCAATAAAACTATTAAAACAAGTTTTATCAAACCCGCTTATTCGCAAAAACAAAGCACACAAAATAATAACAACAAAGTTATTGCCATAATCATGGAAGTTGTTCTAACTTTTTAATTGCCAGCCGCCAGCGGACCGCCTGCTGACCGCCAACCCCAGCAAGCGCCTGCTACATGGGGGTTCTGGCAAATTAACCGAAGAAGTTTATCGATTTTATGATCGAGGCACACGCTCGCCTTAATTAGATAACTTTCTTGGCCAGGCATCCTGCCACCCCGACTATAAGTGCTGATGAGGGAACATTATGACCACGCTTGAATCAACACTGAGGCAGCACAAAGAACAACTTGCTATTCATCCGATATTTGCCGAAATCGATTCATTACCGGTACTTCAGCGTTTCATGGAAACCCATGTATTTGCCGTCTGGGACTTCATGTCACTGACCAAGCGCCTGCAACAGGAGCTGACCTGCGTTCACCTGCCCTGGCTACCTCCGCAAGACCCGAAGGCCGCACGCCTGATCAATGAGATCGTGCTGGGCGAGGAGTCTGATGATCGTCTCGATCACGGCCACTACAGCCACTTTGAACTCTATCTGGATGCAATGCGCGAAGTCGGCGCCAGCACCCGGGCCATCGAGCGTTTCATCAGCCTGCAGCGAGAAGGTGTGGGCTATGCCAGTGCACTGCAGCAAGCCCAGGCCAGCGATGCCGCCAGAATGTTTGTCTGCCATACCCTGGACGTCGCCCTCAATGCCCAGGCCCATAGCGTTGCCGCTGCATTCCTGCACGGCCGCGAGAGCGTCATCCCGAGCATGTTCCAACGCATTCTTGATGACTGGGGTATTACCGGCGAACAGGCCCCCACCTTTCGCTACTACCTGCAACGGCACATCGAAGTCGATTCAGAAGACCACGGCCCCGCCGCTGAAGCACTGCTCGCTCGCCTGACAGGGCAGGACCCGCAGCGCCAGCAGCAAGTCTATGAGGCCGCCATTGGCGCGGTGCAAAGTCGCATCGCCCTGTGGGATAGCCTGCGGGTGTCGATGCGCGTCCCTCACGTCGAGGTGAGTGTATGAACGCCTTCGACTATCAATCCTTTGCCAACACCTGGGAGAACCGGGCAACCATCCGTACCCGGCCCAGACGCATGGTCGAGGATGATCAGCGCCTGATTTATCCGCTCAGCCGACAACCCCTGGTGCTGGCCCGGACCTTCGAGCGGGAGTGTCCACAGCTGCGCGACCTGGTCTTGGTGCAAAGCCTGTACAAGTTCATCAATGACGTGGTGATCTTCGAGACCGAGATCGTCGACCGCACTGCGCGCAAGATCGCCAAGGACCGCTTCGCTATCCGCTTTCCGTTCGCCTGTCGCTATGACGCGATGACGGTTGTAGTGGATGAGGATTACCACGCTCTGGTGGCAATGGACTTCATGCAACAGACCATTGCCCTGACGGGTATCGAGCCGATTGCGCTACCGACCGAAATCGAACTCAGCCGTGCCATTCCGGCAGCTCTGGCACTGGCGCCGGAGCATCTGCGCGATGCCCTGGAGCTGATCTGTGTCGGCATTGCCGAAAACACCCTGACCGACGATGTCGCCGCTTTCGCCCGTGACGACAGCGTAAAACCGTCGGTGAAGGGGTTAATGGCCGACCACCTGCTCGATGAGGGTCGCCACTCGACGTTCTGGGCCCGGCTGACACGCATGTTCTGGCAAAGCGCAGCGCCGGCGGATCGCCAGTGCATCGCCGAGATCCTGCCGGTGTTCCTCGAGCAGTACCTGACCAACGACCTTCAGAAAGCCTTCGATCTGGCGCTTATCGAGCATCTGCCGGTTACGCCGGCTGTACGCCAGGCCCTGGGCGAAGAGGTGCTGGCCATGGCCTATCCCATCGGCAAACAACACCCGCTGCTGGTCAACATCCTGCGGTTTTTCCGTAGCAGCTCGATGCTCGACTCACCCTGCGTGCAAAACGCCCTGGCGCACTACCTGCCGCAGGCAAGGAGCCTGTCATGAGACGTCTCGATATCTTGTTGGTCGGCACCAGCATGGCGCTGGCCCGGCTGCACCAGGCGCTTCAGCAACATGGGCACGACGTGCGCCAGCTGGGCAGCACTCAGGCACCAACACACTTCCCCGACGGTACGCCGCAGCTGATCGTCGACGATGGCAGCCTGATGCTCGATGCCGCGGCCTGGCACGGTCTGCGCCACTGCGCGCTGCTGAGCCTGCGTCTGGGCATCCACCAGCATCCCGGCCACGATCTACCTGCGCTTGACCTGTTGTGCTGGACCGGTAGCGCCACCGCGCAACGCTTGATCGAACGCCAGTCGCTCGCCCCTGATCCGTCGGGCAATGGTCAGCAGATGCGCCAGCAAATCCTGGATGCCCTGCAAGAGTTTGTGGCCTTGCAGGTCAGCCGCTTCTCACGTAGTCCAGATCATTTCAACGAAGCCGTGGCCATCAACGGTGGACAGCACGACCACGAGCACAGTCTGGACTGGCTGGAGCAGTTAGCGATGACCCACCGGTTCAACACTACCCAGGACCTGGTGCTGCTAGGCAAGGCTGATGTCTCGCTGATCGAGCAACTGGACGACAGCCTGCGCACTCACGCGCACAAGCCCGCACTGAATCTGGATGGCCAGCGCATCGACTATCGCCACCTGCACGCCCAGGCCGCAGCCATACAGCAGCAGTTACTGGGCGCTCTGCCTGCCGTTGCGGACCCGCAGCACACTCGTGTGGTTGGCGTCTGCCTGAGCAAGTCGCCGGCGCTCTACGCCAGCCTGCTCGCCGTGCTCGGCAGCGGAGCGGTGTACCTGCCCCTGGACCCCACGCAGCCTGCGCAACGCTTACGGCATATCCTGCGCGATGCCGATGCCTGTGCTCTGCTGCACGATGGCCAGCTCGAAGCTGATGACCTCGACCTGGTGACGCTGAACGTAGGCTCGTTTCCCGCCGCCATGGAAAACAACCCGCCGACGCTGATGCTTCAACGCCCGCTCGCGGACGCTCCCTGCGCAGCCATTTACACCTCAGGCACCTCTGGCCAGCCAAAAGGCGTGCTGCTCAGCCAGCGCAATCTCAGCCACTTTCACGCCTGGTACAGCGCCCATGTGCAGCTTGGAGCGCACAGTCGGGTATTGCAGTTCTCGACCATCGGTTTCGATGCCTCGTTGCTGGATATCCTCTCGACCCTGATTTGTGGTGCCGAACTGGTGGTACCCAGTGAAGACCAGCGTCGCGACCCGCAGCGTCTGCTCGCGCTGATCCAGCAGCAGGAGGTCAGCCATGCCTTTCTACCCCCTGCGCTGCTGAGCATCCTGCCGCTCGATCAGCCCCTTGGCCTGCTTCACCTGATCACCGGCGGCGATGTGTGCGAGCCCGCGGTTATCGAGCAATTGGCGCGGCAATGCCAGTTGCACAACATCTACGGGCCGACCGAAACCACCGTGCTGGCAACCACACGGGTACTCCAGGCGGGCGACAATCCGCGCAACCTTGGCCGCCCCATCGCCAACACCCGGGTGCTGATCCTCGATCACGACCTGCAGCCCGTTGCCGAACAGCAGCCCGGCGAGCTTTACATCGACGGACCGGGCGTTGGGCTTGGCTATCTGAACAATCCTCAACTGAGCGCCGAGCGCTTCGTGCACATGACCCTGGCTGACGGTACACACCGACGCCTGTACCGCACAGGGGATATCGGCAAATGGACCGATCACGGCATCGAGTTTTGTGGCCGCCACGATAACCAGGTGAAAATCCGCGGCTTTCGGGTCGAACCGGAAGAGATTGAACACTGCCTGCGCAGCAGTGGACTGTTCCGCCAACTGGCCGTGGTTATCGACGAACAGCGCCGGATTCTGGTGTTCGCCAGTCAGCCCCAGACTGCCCACGCTGAAACCGGCCTGCGCGCGTATGCCGAACAGCGTTTGCCCGATTACATGCGCCCGAGCTTCTATCAGGTGCTGCCAGAGATGCCCTATACCGCCAACGGCAAGGTCGATCGTCGGGCCCTGCTGAAGTTGCCACGGGCGCTTTCACACGTCCGTGAGCACCTTGTCCCGGACAACGCCATCGAAGCTCGGCTGCTGATCTTGTGGAGCGAGCTGCTGGCGCTATCCGTCGAGGAGATTTCTACCGACGACAGCTTTTTCAACCTCGGCGGTCACTCGATCCTCCTGTCTCGCTTGCTACTGGCGGTACGCGAACAGTTCGGACGCGGCATCCCGATCAACCGCTTTATCGAGAGGCCGACCTTGCAACGCCTCGCGCAGCTGGTCAGCGCCGATGCAGCGATCCGCAGCAGCCTCGACCCGCAAGCCGAAAGCGACGCCCGCCGCGCGTTGCAACTGAGCATCCGGCCACTGGCGCAACTGGGCGATGTGCACAAGGTCATTGTCACCGGCGCCAACAGCTTTCTTGGCGTTCATCTGGTGCAAGCATTACTGGCATGGGGTGCCAGTGAGGTGGCTTGTCTGGTTCGGCGCAATACCTGCCAGTCAGCCCATCAACGTTTTGTTCAGGCCCTGGAGGAAAACCGCCTGGGCGCCCTCGACCTGAGCAGGGTGAAGGTGTTCGATGCAGATCTGCGACTGCCGCAACTGGGCCTGAGCGACCGCGACTATGCCTACCTCGACAGCCAGTACGGGGCACTGCTGCACAACGCAGCGCAGGTCAACCATGTACTCGACTACCAGACCTTGGCCGCCGATAACGTCGAACCGCTGTTCGAATGCCTGCGCCTGTGTGAAGGGCGGCGCAAGAAGATCTTCAACTTCATCTCGACCTTGTCGGCGTGCAGCGCCATCGACAGCAATGGCCAGGTGCTTGAACAGGAGGCGGTGCAAACGCCGCCAATCTACCTGCGCAACGGCTACAACCTGAGCAAATGGGTCGGCGAACGCATCCTCCAGCGCGCCCGCGCCGAGGGTGTGTGGGTCAATCTCTATCGTCCCGGGAACATCAGTTTCAACAGCCTCACAGGCGTCTGCCAACCCCAGCGCAACCGCCTGATGCTGATGCTCAAAGGCTCGTTGCAACTGGGCCAGGTGCCGGCCCTGGCGTTGAACTTCGACCTCATGCCGGTGGACTTTCTCGCCCGCTTCATCGCCTTCCACAGCAGTCGCTACCAGCCAGCGCAGGCCGTGTTCAACCTGCACAACCCCGAACCCTTGAGCTGGCACACCTACGTCGCCGCCTTTCGCCACAGCAACCATCCGTTCGAGCTGGTCAGCGTCGAGCAATGGCAGCGTCAGCTACAGCGCGTTGATCGGAACAATGCGCTGTTCGAGGTGCTGGGCTTTTACCTGGACGGCTTCGAAGAGGACATCGGCGACATCTCCAACATCGAGCACAGCAATGCGCGCGCCGGTGTCGAGCGCATGGGCAGCCGCTACCCGGCCAAGACCCCGCAACTGCTGCAACGCGGCTGCCAGTACCTGCACGACATCCAGTTCATCTGACCCTTATCCACACAGGAGCTGCACAGCATGAAAGCACTTCAACCCGACACCCTGATCCACAACCCGGAAGGCTGCCAGGTAATTGCCAGCGTCGAGATCGCCACAGACGCTGCCAGCGTCTGGAACATCGTCGGCAACTTTGCCGGCTTCCCCGTGTTCATCCCGGCGCTTTCACACATCGAAATGACCGGCAGCGGCGTACGCTCGGTGCGCAAAAAACTGTTCAAGGACGGCAACGTGGTCATAGAACAGCTCAACAGCCGTGACGACCAGGCCATGTGCATGACCTGGAGCCTGATCTACACCAGCCTCGACATCGGCAACCTGTGGGCCGCCATGCAGGTCGAGGCTCTGGACGAACGCCACGCCCGCGCCACCTGGACCATCCAGGCGGAGCCCTACAGTGGCGGCAATGATGCCCTGCCCGCCTTCCAGGCTTTTCTTCAGGGCTTTGCCGACGATGCAATGAACAACGTACGCAATCTGCTCGGGTAAACCTGGCATCCAAGGCCAAGCCCGTGCCTGCACAGCCTGTAGGCGCGAGCTTGACCGGCGATGCGTTGCATGCCAACAATGAGACTAATTATCATTTGTGACCCCTCCAGCAGCGCGCCTACATGCCTTCTCAAGAGTCCGTGCATTCGCTTTACAGCCATCACCACAGCTGGCTGAACACCTGGCTGCGCAGCAAGCTGGGCAACGCCGCCGATGCTGCGGATCTTGCCCAGGACACCTTCGTGCGCTTATTGCAGCGGCGCGAACAGCTTGAGTTGAATTCTCCACGAGCGTTCCTGCGCACAATTGCCCGGGGGCTGGTGATCGACCACTGGCGGCGTGAAGAACTGCACCGGGCTTACCTCGAAGCCTTGGCCCACCTGCCTGAAGCGCAAGTCCCCTCAGTCGAAACCCGCGAACTGCTGCTCGAGCTGCTCGAGCGCATCGCGCACATGCTCGACGGCCTCAAGCCCAAGGTGCGGCGGGCATTTCTACTGGCGCAGTGCGAAGGACTGAGCCACAAGGAAATCGCCGGGCAGATGGGAATCTCCCTGCGCTCGGTGGAGCGCTATGTGGCGGACGCCCTGTATCACTGCTATCTGCTGCGCTATGAGTCCGATGAGTAATCCGTCATGAGTGCGCTCAACCCCGGACCACGCGTGGTCAAGCAGGCTATTCACTGGATGCTCCAGCTGCGCGAAAGCGGCAACAACGCCCAGCTGCTGCAGCAATGCGAGCACTGGCGTGCCGCCCATCTCGAACATGAACTGGCCTGGCAACGGGTCCAGTCATTGCACCAGGAGCTGAATCTGCGCGCCGTGCCCGGTGCCGGAGTGGCCCTGCAGACGCTGGAGAACAGCCACCAGCGCCTGCAACGACGCCAGGCCTTGAAGCTGCTCGGCGGCGTGGTGATGCTCGGCTCTGCCGCCTGGTTGGGCAAGGATCTCGAAGCGCTCAGTTCATGGACCTCGGATTACGCCAGCGCGACTGGCGAGCGCCGCAGCTTCCGCCTGCCCGATGGTTCATTGTTGCAATTGAACACCGACAGCGCCGCCGATCTGGCCTTCGATGCCAGGCAACGGCTGATTCGCCTCAAGCGCGGCGAAATGATGCTGACCTGTGCCAGCGCCGATGGAAAGCCGCTGATGGTGCAGACTCGCCACGCCCTGCTGGAGGGCTTTGAAGGCCGCTTTGTGGTGCGCCAGGACGCGGATTGCACACGCGTCAGCGTCAGCCAGGGGCGCGTCGCCGTTCATGCTCCAGGTGCTCTGCAGTGGATCGCTGCCGGACAGTCGTTACGCCTGGACGCTCAGGGCGTCAGCCTGCTCCCGCAGCAAGACATGGACGCCAGTGCCTGGACCGAGGGGCTGATCGTCACCCGCGATATGCGCCTGGCCGATTTCCTCGCCGAGGTAGGCCGCTATCGCCATGGCTATCTGAGTTGCGCCGAAGAGATTGCTGATCTGCGCCTGTCCGGCGTGTTTCGCCTGGAAGACACCGACAAGCTTCTGCAACTGCTGCCGCAGACGCTGCCGGTCAAGGTGAGCTATCGCACACGCTGGTGGGTACGCCTGGACCGGCTGGCCTGATTTTTATCTTTTTTTGGCGGGTTAATCCTTCGAGTCCGGCTAGGACAGTAAGCGACTCCTACTGCCCTTAAGACCCAACGGATGTTTCCCATGCGCAATGCTTTGCCTTCACTGCGGCCAAACGTAATAAATGATTATCAACTTTCCTTAGATTCAAAAGGCCAGCGTCCTCTTGGCAAAGCCGTGCGCGCCGCCCTCCTCGGCACCGCACTGAGTATTGGCGTACTGCCTGCTCAGGTGTTGGCCGAGCAGCCAGGCAGCGTCAGCCAGCAGTTCAACATTCCGGCAGGATCGCTCAACGAAGTCCTCAACCAGTTCGCCCGCCAGGCCGGCATTACCCTGTCGAGCACTCCACAGCTGACCGAGGGCCTGCAATCGCCTGGCCTGCGCGGCAGCTACGCGACCGAGCAAGGCTTGCACCAGCTACTCAACGGTTCGGGGCTTGAGGCCAGCAGCCAGGATGGCAGCAGCTATGTGCTTCGTGTTCAGCCACAAGATGCCGCCCTCTCCCTGCCCAGCACGCAAGTGCGCGAGTTTGCCCTGGGCAACGCCCTTGGCAGCATGGAAGGCTACAACGCCACACACAGCCAGGTAGCGACCAAGACCAGCATGGCGCTGGTGGAAACCTCGCAAACCGTCTCGGTGGTGACCCGCCAGCAGATGGATGACCAGGGCTCACAGACCGTAGCCCAAGCCATGCGCTACACCCCGGGGGTGCTGACCAATCCCTATGGCGCCACGCACCGCTACGACTACGTAGCGATGCGTGGTTTCAACGATGGCTCTGTGGATAACATCTACCTGGACGGTCTGAAGTCCATGGGCGACAACGGCACCTACAGCAGCATGCAGGTAGATCCGTATTTCCTCGAGCGCATCGACATTCTCAAAGGGCCGTCGTCGGTGCTCTATGGGCGTAGCTCGCCGGGCGGCCTGGTTGCGCTGACCAGCAAGAAACCGCTCTACGAGTCGTTCCATCAGATTCAGGCAACGGTCGGCACCCAGGGCCAGCGCGGTACGGGGTTCGACTTCAGCGGCCCGCTGGACGATGATAAGCGTATTGCCTATCGCCTGACGGGCCTCGCCGATTCCTCGGACACGCAGTTCGATCACAACAAGGAAGAGCGCTACGCCCTGGCGCCTTCGGTCAGCATCAACTTCAGCGAAGACACCTCACTGACCCTGCAGGCGTACCTGCAGCACGACCCGAACGGCGGCTACCACGGTGGACTGCCGGCCGACGGTGCCCTGCACCCGCGCAACGGCTTGCGCCTTTCCGACCACTTCTTCGAAGGCGAGCCGGGCATCGATCAGTATGAACGTACCCAGCAATCCTTCAGTTATCAGTTCGAACACCGCTTCAACGATGTCTTCACCGCACGTCAGAACTTCCGCTATCAAGACTCGGACGTTTCGATGGACCAGGTGTACTTCGCCAGTTGGGCCGATACCACCAGCAACGAAATGAACCGCGCCTACACCGGCGGTGATGAGCGGCTGCATTCGGTCATCGTCGATAACATGCTGCAAGCCGAATTCTTTACCGGCTCGGCCAAGCACACCTTGCTGACCGGCGCCGACTACCAGCGCCGTAAGGCACGTGTGGACTGGCGTTATGGCACGGTCAACAGTATCGATGCCGGCAATCCGCAATACGGCAATGCCGACCTGCAAGTGCTGGGGGAAAGCCGTTACCTGCGCCGTTTGCAACAAACCGGCGTGTACATGCAGGACCTGATCGAACTGGACAAGTGGCGTTTCTCTCTGGGCCTGCGCCAGGACTGGGTGAAAACCTCCGAGGAAAACCGCGATATCGACGGTAGCCGGGTCAGCGATACGCCGAGCAAACTCACCGGGCGTGCAGGTGTTCTCTACCTGTTCGACAACGGCATCGCGCCGTACATCAGCTACTCCGAATCGTTCAACCCCAACAGCGTGTCCGACCAGAACGGCAAACCCCTGGCGCCGACCGAAGGCACCCAGTGGGAAACCGGTATCAAGTACCAGCCGCCGGGCACCGACAACCTGTTCACCGCATCGGTATTCCATATCGAGCAGGAGAACCTGGCGTCCAAGCAACCGAATGAGGAGTTCTTCCGCCCGGTGGGTGCGGCCCGCTCGCAAGGCCTGGAGCTGGAAGCGCATGTGCAGGTCAGCGAGAACCTCAAGGTCCTCGGCAGCTATACCTTCACCGACATCGAATATTCCAAGTCGATGCCTAGTCTGATGGGTGCCGACCTCGACAACAAAGGCAACTCGCCCACCCAGGCACCACGCCACATGGCTTCGCTCTGGGCTGACTACAACTTCCGCCAGGGCGTGCTCGACGGCCTGCGGCTGGGCGGCGGCGTTCGCTATGTCGGCTACAGCTGGGCCGACGCGGAAAACACCATGAAGGTGCCGTCCTACACGCTGTTCGATGCCTCTGTCGGCTATGACCTGGGCAAGGTCGGTCTCAAGGGTGTGGACGTGCGTCTCAATGCCAACAACCTGACCAATGAAAGCTACATCACCTCCTGTACCAGCCTGAGCTACTGCTACATGGGTGAAGAGCGCAACGTCAGTGCCACGGTCAGCTATCAGTTCTGATTCTCACGGCATGAACAACAAAGCCAGCACCTGATTTCAGGCGCTGGCTTTTTCGCGTCTGGCGATTTCAATTCGGATTTAACATCATGCGTCATCTCTACGTTCTGCTGCATCGCTACCTGGGCCTGATCACGGCCCTGTTCCTGGCCATGGCCGGTCTCACGGGTAGTGTCCTGGCCTTCCATCACGAGCTGGATGAATGGCTGAACCCGTCCTTCTACGAAGCCCCTGGTGTGGGTGAACGACAACAGCCAGGCGCCCTTGTGGACAAGATCCAGGCCGAACATCCGCGCCTGCAGGTCTGGTACATGGAGTACCCCAACGAGCCGGGCCACTCGGCATTGCTGGCGGCCGTTGCGCGCAATGACCCGAGCAGCGGACAACCCTATGCCGAGAAGAACACCGTGTTCTACCTCGACCCGGTCAGTGGCCAGACACTTGGCCAGCGTTACTGGGGTGATTGCTGCTTCTCCCGCGAAAACTTCATGCCGTTCATGCTCGAGCTGCATTACAGCCTGACCCTGCCTGGCAACTGGGGAATCCTGTTGATGGGCGTGGTCGCGATTTTGTGGGTGGTCGATTGCCTGATTGCCGTATTGCTGACCCTGCCGCGGGGTCGACCGTTCTGGCGCAAGTGGTCCACGGCCTGGAAGATCAAGGGAGGACACGCCTATCGGCTGAACATGGATATCCACAGGGCCGGTGGCTTGTGGCTGTGGTTACTGCTGTTACCGGTGGCGATCAGCAGCGTAGCGATGAACCTGCCGGCCCAGGTATTCAAGCCTGCGGTGTCGTTGTTCTCGCCAGTAGAGCTCAGCGTCTATGAGGCCCGTGGCGGCCTGCCAAAGGAACAATTGGGGCAGACGGTGCTCACCTACCAGCAGGCCTACCAGCTGGCTCAGCAGGAGGGTCAGCGCCTGGGTCTGACGGCCCCGATCGGAGAGCTGTACTACAGCTTCGAGTACAACTTCTACGGTGCAGGATTCGGTCAGCATGATACCGACGCCCAGGGCAAATCCTGGCTGTTCTTTCACGGTACCGACGGGCATTTGCTCGGCAAGGAAATCGCTGGGCAAGGGACCCTGGGGGAACGTTTCTACCGCTTGCAGTTACCCATACATGGCGGACGCATCATCGGTATGACGGGTCAGGTGTTGATTGCAGTGTTGGGGGTAATGATTGCGGTGTTGTCGCTGACGGGAGTGTATATCTGGTGGCGCAAGTTGCAGGCGCGTAGAAGTGGCAAGGTGCGTAAGGCAGTGTGAGTCTTGAGAGCGTTATCGCGGGGCAAGCCCGCTCCCACCGGTTCTGCATACCCCCGGTGGGAGCGGGCTTGTCCCGCGATAGGCCAGAAAAGACAAAACCCCTGTCTGCAGGGCAGACAGGGGTTCTGGAATTGAATCTTGACGATGACCTACTCTCACATGGGGAAACCCCACACTACCATCGGCGATGCATCGTTTCACTGCTGAGTTCGGGATGGGATCAGGTGGTTCCAATGCTCTATGGTCGTCAAGAAATTCTGTGTGCCGGTCCGTCTGTTGCGACGTGCCAGCGAATTCTTGATGCTTCTACTCTAAAGACAAAACCCCTACCTGCATATGCAGATAGGGGTTTCGGAATTTAATCTTGACGATGACCTACTCTCACATGGGGAA
>OEPS010000252.1_pt1 | contig 19781 bp, 22 predicted proteins | sample 1539411 | NCBI WGS metagenome assembly OEPS01 (sample SAMN02671747, study PRJEB22543) | soil metagenome | biome: bacteria | place: China:Hunan Province, Lengshuijiang City | collected 2012-10-15 | depth 0.08m m
CGAGCGGATGCTGAAGAGCGACGTGAAGTACCGATTCGTGATCGACAACGCGTCGCTCGCGAAATGAACGGAGGCGAGCCGCTGGCCGCTCGCGGGGCGCGCGCCGACTGGTCGGCGGTCGGCCGGCTCGGCGCACCTGCTCGTCCGGCTGCAGCATGAGCTCGCCGCGGTCGTGATCCGCAGCGTTCCAGGTAACCGCGGTCCATGCTGATTCACTCTTCGTCTCTTCGAGGATGCCGAACCTGATGCTGATCCGGCGCTGCGCCCCATGAAGCGATACGAGCGGCTCGGCGAAGCGCGGACGCCTAACGGGGCGGTGCTCACGCTCTACCGGCACGACGGCGCCTACCTCATCCGCGCCGACGGGGTCGAGCTGATGTCGACCAGGCGTCACCTCTCCGAGGACCGGCTGGCCGACGTCGCCTGCGCGCCGGTCCGCGATCGCCCTCGCGCGCGGGTTCTGATCGGTGGCCTCGGACTTGGCTTCACCCTCCGCGCCGCGCTCCGACAGCTGCCTGACGACGCCGAGGTCGTAGTGGCCGAGCTGGTGCCCGAGGTGATCGCCTGGAACGCCGACCCGCGCTACGACCTGTCGGCCGAGGCGATGCGCGATCCGCGCGTGCGTCTCGTGAACGACGACGTCGTCGCCGTGCTGCGCGAGAATCCCGCCGGCTTCGACGCGATCATGCTCGACACCGACAACGGGCCGGACGGGATGCTGATGACGGAGAACGCGCCGCTCTACGCGTCAGGCGGGATCGCGCTCACCATCGCCGCGCTCCGCGCCGGGGGCACGATCGTCTACTGGTCGGTGGGTGACGATCGTCCGTTCGCGAACGCACTGGAGCGATCGGGGCTCCGCGTCGAGACGGTCCGCGTGCGGGCGCACGATACGACGGGCCCGATGCACACTCTCTACGTCGCGACCTCGCGCCGCTGAAGATTCGCATCATCAACAGCGAAGAAGTACAATGCAGCGGGACACCGGAACTATGCTTCCCTTCGCGAGGGCGGCCGTAGTATTCCTGGCCCTGGCGATGCCCGTACGCGGGCAGGGGATGCGGCCGACGCCGCGCGCCGAGCTGGAGCTGGAAGCGGGGCCCGCCTGTAAGAGCCGCGAGGTCGCGCAGATCCCCAACGACGGGAATCTGGATGCGTCCTCGAAACGGCGCCGTCACGCGGCGACGAGCGCCCGCACGGTTTCTCCGGCTCCCGCGCGCACCGACAGCGAGCGGTGAACGATCTCCTCCGGCAGTTCGGCATGCTGCGGATTCACGCGGACGAAGCGCGCCCCCGCATGATGGTACACGATGCTCTCGAGCGGCCAGCGAATCACGCCCGGCGTGTTGAAGCCGGCGCCGATCTCGAGGACGAGCAGGGGCTCGGTCATCGCCTCGCGTAGCCACGCGTGCAGTCGGTGCCCCTGTTCTTCGTACGGCGCGTCGACGAAATCGGCGCTCTCGCGCACGTTCAGGAACACCTCGCCGCCGCAGTGCGGGCAGCACGGGATGACGGCCGGATCGACGACCTCGCCCGTCTCGGGATCGAGCGCTCGGATGATGCGCTCGAGAATCGGACGACTGGGCCACGTCGCATCGCCACAGGCGGCGGTACCCATCGCGCGGCACTGCATCCGCGCGAAGTCGCCCTGCGGGGTGAAGATGTTCTCCCGCTCGAAGCTGTGCCGTTCGAAGAGCGCGTCCACGTTCGATGTCATGACGAAAACGTCCTTGCCACGCACCACTTCATGGAGCTGCTCGTAGACCAGCGACTTCCGTTCGCTGAAGCGGACGTCGAGGACGTGGCGTGCCCAGTAGCTCCAGTAGATCGCCGGCGGGAGACGCCGCCCGATGAACTCGTAGCAGGCGCTGAATCCGCGCCGGGCAAGGTCGGGGAAGTCGCGGGCGAACGACGCCTTGTCTGCGTAGTCGACTCCGGCCGCCACCGACAGGCCGGCGCCGGCGGCGATCAGAACGCGCTCGCTCGATGCGAGCCATTCGCGGATGGTCGGGGCAACCGTGGCGGGATCGGCGGTCTCCGTGTACGTCGTCATGCTCCTTCTTCGAGTACGTCCTGGTACACGGCGCGATCTGCTTCCGTGAACACGTTGAAGACAACGAGATCGAGCGCGTCCGGATGCGCCTCCAGCCACTCGGCGACCGTGCGCACGGCGATCCGCGCAGCCGCCACTTTCGGAAATCCGAACACCCCCGTTGCGATGGCGCAGAAGGCGATGCTGCGCACGCCCTGGAGCTCACGCGCGAGGTCGAGGCAGGCACGGTAGCAGCCGGCGAGAACCGCCTCGTGCTCCGGCTGCAAGACGTTTCGCACGATCGGGCCGACGGTGTGAACCACGAACGACGCGGGGAGGTGGTAGCCGCGCGTCGCCTTCGCCTGACCGTTCGGCTCGGCGTGTCCCTGCAATGCCATGATCCGGCCGCAGTCCTCGCGCAGCCGCGGTCCGGCCGCCGCGTGGATTGCGTTGTCGATGCAGGCGTGAAATGGCCGGAAGCAGCCGAGCATCTCCGCATTCGCCGCGTTCACGATCGCGTCCACTCCGAGCGTCGTGATGTCGCCCTGCCAGAGCGCGATGCTGCTGTGTCCCCGCACCCGGGGGAGCGATGCCGCGGCAATCGTTCCTCGTTCATCGCGCTCGGCTTGCATGATGCGGTCGATCGCGAGGTGCACGTGCGGCGGGAGCGGCTCCGCCCCGCGGACGGTGAGCAGCGCGCGCAGGAGGCGACGCAGCTCGACCACGTCCCGCGCGTCAGGGATGTCTGGATCGACGCCGAGCCGCGCGCCGGTCCGCTCGGCGAGCAGATGCCTGACGACGTGGCCGAGGAGGCCCGGCCGCTCCACCACGGCAGCCGGCTCCGCCGGCTCGACCGGGTGGTCGAGCGCGACGAGATCGCGGTAGTCGGCGAGGTGGAGCGGCATCGGGATGTGACTCGGTGAAAGTTGATGAACGCGCGGCCGCCCCTCGATCAGCAACCGCCGCGCGCCTGGTGCTACTGCGGGAGCCCCAGCTGCTTCATGAACTCCTGGCTGTCCCAGAAGAGCCACTCGTGGTCCATCGTGCCGTTCGACCAGTGTCCCATCGTTGCCATGGGGAGCCCGAAGCGCTTGCCCGTCGGCTGGATGAACTTCCCGTCGCCGATCGGCATGGGCCTGGTGAAGGTGCCGGTCATCACACCGATCACCGTGGTCCAGGACCCCGAGCCGAAGCGGATCGGATGGATCTTGATCGCGATGTCCGGCGCGTAGACGAACAGCGCCTTCTTGCTGTCATGACATGTCTCCTTGAGGTGTCCTGCGGTGAGGGTGGCGAGCGTCAGGCAACGGCGACGAAGGCGGGGGCGATCGCCGTCCCGCGGCCAGCGACGTAGCCGAGGTAGATGTTGAGCATGCCGAGCGGCTCGAGGTGCCGCGCGTTCGCGAGCGGGCCGGCATCCACTGCCTCGAAGCCCGCGCTCTCGACGATCGCCTTCACGGCGTCCTTGGCCTTTGCGTCGTCGCCGGCGTAGAGCACCTGGGCCTTCGCGGTCCCGCCGAGCACGGGTGCGAAGATCGTGTTGAACGCCTTCACCACGCGGGCCTTGGGCGCGGCCTTCTGGATCTCCTCGGCGGCCGAGGTGGTGTGCCCCAGGCTCAGCCCCGACATGTCGGCGGTGAGCGGGTTGGTGATGTCGATGACCGTCTTGCCCGTGAGGTCGCCGGCGGCGCGCAGCGCATCGGCGGCGGCGCCGTACGGGATGGCGAGGATGACGACGTCGGCGTTGCGGGCGATCTCCGCGGCCTTTACTGCGCGAGCCTTGCCCCCGGTTGCCGCGGCCGCCTTCTCCGCATGCGCGGGGTCCTTGGCCGTGATGGCGACTTCGTGGCCGGCGGCGGTGAGGCGGGTGGCGAATGCGCTGCCCATGTTTCCGGCGCCGATGATGCCGATTTTCGTGCGAGCCATGATCCGATTCTCCTGACTAGGGAAAGTGTGTCTGCTGCTGATACTGTATTCAATTCAGTAACAGTTGGTGCACGCGAAGCATTTCTAGTGCGCCCTGCCGGAACGCTCGCGCTGGCGTTCCCGTTCCACGACGTCCGTCAACAGGTCGGCGATCGTCGTTCGTGCGAGCTGGGAATCGACCGTCTCCTCGACGACCGCGACGGTGGTGCCGAGGACCCCCTTGATGTTCCGGCCGATCTTGCACTGCGGGTGGGGCGAGGGATGAACGGGGATCAGCTCGCGCTCCTCGTCCACCGCGTGGTACACGTCCTTGAGCGAGATCCGCTTTGCCGGACGCGCCAGTACCGTGCCGCCGCGCTTCCCCTCCTGCGCCTTCGTGATCCCCGCGCGGCCGAGCTGCGCCAGGATGCGCCGGACGAAGGATGGGTTGGTCCCGACACTCCCGGCCACGGCCTCCGACGTCACCGGCGCACCGCCCTGTTCGGCGATGAAGACCAGGATGTGCACGGCAACGGCGAAATGGGTGTTCATGAGAGTCGGGTCATTATTACTGTACGCAGTATAGATACACTCCACCCTGTTGTCAACCCTTTCGGCGCCGTGTTCGGGAGTGACGATGCAGGGCCACGCTTGACACAACGGGCAGAACTACTACATTACGCGATATATCGCATGACGATATAGCTATTTCGGTGCCGATTCGGACACGTTGCCGCCCCGAGGCGGCGGGAGTGAGAGGATGGCGAGAGAGCAGCGCGCAAGCGGAACCCCGGAGTCGTTCCTCCCGTTGGCGCCCACAACGTTCGAGATCCTGCTCGCGCTCGTAGGCGAGGAGCGGCACGGCTACGCAATCATGAAGGAAGTGGCCGAGCGAACCGAGGGCATGGTGCGGCTCGGGCCCGGAACCCTGTACGGCGCGCTGAAGCGACTGCTCGAGGGCGGCCTGGTGGAAGAATGGGAGGAACGCGCCGACCCTGAGCTGGGTGACGAGCGGCGTCGCTACTACCGCCTGACGAAGCTCGGAATGCGCGTCGCCCGGGCCGAGGCCGTGCGCCTCGAGGCGATGGTGCGCGTCGCGCGCGGCAAGAAGCTGATCGGAGCGAGGACCGCATGAGCGACGCAGCGGCTCCGCGCGCCGCCGCGCCGCCGCCCGGCTGCCCGGCGGCAGCGGAACGAGTCTTTCGCTTGCTGCTCCGTGCCTACCCGCCGGCGTTCCGCGCCGCGTTCGGCGGCGAGATGACGCAGCTGTTTCGTGACCAGTGGCGAACCCGCGATGCGGGCCTGTTCGATCTGTGGCTCCGTATGGTGTGGGACGTGATTCGGAGCGCGCCCGCGCTGCGCATCGAAGCGTGGCGTGCGCGCGGTGGCAGGAAAACTCCAACTAGCGGAGGGATCATGAAGTCCGTTTCGATCGCAGTCCTGCTGCTCGCCGCGGTTTCGATTCTCAGCGCGATCGCCGAAGGAGTGGCCGGAATTCGAACCGGATTCGGCGCAGCGTACCTGATCGCCGTTGTCCTCGCGGTGTCGGCAGGCGCGCTGCTCCTCGTCGCAGGCGTCACCGCGCTGCGTGGCACACCGTTGGGGCGCCGGACGGCTACCCGCGCGGCGATCGCATCGCTCGTGCTCTTCGTGCTGGCGCGAGTCACCTTCGGGTGGATGTCGGTCTTCGCCCAGCTCGTGGGCATCGTGGTGCCGCTCGTGATCCTCGTCGCGCTGCACTGGCCGCGCCATCACGACGCCTCTGCGACCAGGGCCGTATGAGAATCCAGCTCTCTATCGTCCTCCTGCTCGCGCTTGGTCTACCCGCGAGCGCCTCGGCGCAGACGCAACCGCGCGACACCACGGCATCGAGTCCCCTGGTCAGAGAGATCCCCCTCACGCCCGCTCAGCGGCAGGCGTATGCGGGAATTTATGCTGTCACCCTGCCCCAGGGTGAACAGACGACGCTCGATGTTTACGAGGAGAACGGCGTACTCAAGGCGCATCCAGCCAATCAGGACGAGTCACGAATACTCGTCTACCGCGGTGATAACGAGTTTCTCGCGGGAGGGGATCCGGACTTTGTCCTCATCTTCGTCATGGAGAATGGTCGAGCGACGAAGTTCACGGTGCGCCGAGGCGATGGCGTCATCCAGGGTCGGCGCCTGAAGTGAAGGACCAGCAGCTTCTAGCCGCCCGCCGCGTGCGGCAGCGAGGGTGCGATCCGCGGGAGCGCCCACGCGGCGTGCTCGCGCACCAGCGGCTCGGGATCGTCGAGCGAGGCTTGCAGCATCGCCACATCCTCGGCCATCCCGACGTTGCCGAGTACCACCGCCGCGTTCCGCTTCAACCCCCGCAGCTTCGCCCGCTTCATCGGTGAGCCCTTGAAGGCGCGGCTGAACTCCTCCCGCGTCATCGCCAGCAGCTCGCGCGCCAGTGTCCGCGCATCCTTCCCGCCTAACGCCTCACGCGGCGCGAACGGCGAGCCCCCCGGCAGCATCGTCGCGAACTTCTCGTTCCACGGACACACCTCCTGGCAGATGTCGCACCCGTAGAGCAGATCGCCTAACGGCGCGCGGAGCCCCTCCGGGATCGCCCCCTTCAGCTCGATCGTCAGGTACGAGATGCACCGCGTCGCGTCGAGCACCCGCGGCTCGACCAGCGCATCCGTCGGGCAGGCGTCGAGGCACCGCGTGCAGCTCCCGCAGCGGTCGGCCTCGAAGGGTGCGCTCGCCGGCAGCTCCATCTCGACAAGCAGAGCGCCAAGGAAGAAGAACGACCCGATCCCCGGATTGATCAGGTTCGTGTTCTTCCCGAACCAGCCGAGCCCCGCCCGCCGCGCGAGATCACGCTCGAGGATCGGCCCGGTGTCGACATACGCCTTGCCGGGCACCGGCGCCCCGACCTGCGCGACCAGCCACGCGTGCAGCGCGTTGAGCTTTTCGACCATCACGTCATGGTAGTCGTCGCCCCGCGCGTAGCGCGCGACGGGCCCGGACGGCTCGGCGCCGCCATAGCTCATCCCGACGACGATCGCGCTCGTCGCGCCCGCATAAGGCAGCCGCGTGTCGCGCCGCTTCTCGGCGCCGCGCGGCAGGTAGTGCATCTCACCGGCGCGGCCGGCGCCGACCCACGCGTCGAACGCGGGCGATGTCTCCGCTGGCCCGAGCGTCGTGATTCCGACCAGGTCGAAGCCCAGTGCGTACGCCTGCGCCTCGAGCTGGCGGGCGAGGGGCGGCGTCGCCGGCGCCGCCAGCATCTCGTTCATCCCTGCTCGCGCGACCAGCGTGCGTAGCGCACGACGTCGTCGGCGGGGGGGATCGCGTCGTGGTCGCCATAGGCGGTGTGCATCCGCCAGCGGAGGTACTCGCCGTCGGGGAGGGGGAGAAAGGGCGGCCGCCGCCACCAGTGCCGCGAGCGGAACCGCCAGGCGACGCCGAGCAGGTCGGCCGCGATTCGCGGGTGGCGGATCGCCCGTGCGCCAAGCGCGAGCGAGAGGCGGAACCATCCGCGACGCTTCGAGACCATGGGTAATAGTGGCCTCCCGGCCGCGGTCTTTCAATTCTTGATGCGTACCGGCGCGCCCGCACCCGGTTGTGACGAGCGACGGCTCTGCCCGGTCTGTATGGGAGCCCTCTAACGAGATCCAGTGACGACCGACCGAGAGACCGAACGAAGCAGCATGGAGTCGCTGCTCGCGCGAGAGCAGCTCCTGCTCCTCACCGCGCGACACGGGCTCGCCCTGAGGAAGCGGATCGTCATCATCGGGGTGACGTACGTCCTCGGGATCACGGACCTGATCTGGAACACGCTCCCGATCCCGAGCTGGATGGCGCTCGCCTTCTCGACGCTCGCGCTGCTGGCGACGGCGGCGGTGTGGTTCGCGCAGCGGCGCCACCAGTTCCGGCCGTGGCACTTCTGGGCGCTCCTCATCCTCGACACCGCCATCATGATGGGGTTCGTCGTGATGCTCGGCGCGCAGGGATATCTCGCCATCCCGATCCTCATCTACGCGATCGGCAGCTATGCGTTGGGCGTGCCGAAGGCGGCCTACCTCCAGCTCGCCCTCGGGACGATCTTCTTCCCGCTCTTCCGGCTCTACGGCGCGCACGTCACCGGGATCCCGGCGCCGGTCGGGATCGTCGGGCTCGAGACATTCTTCATCCTCGCGTTAGGCTGGATCGCCGCGAAGAGCCCGGCCGAGTACACCCACCGCGTCCGCGCGGCGCGGGCGATGCTGGCGCGGATCGAGCAGGGCGACCTGTCGGTCCGGCTTCCGCAGGGAGACCTCGACGACCTCGGCTTCCTCTCGATCAGCGTCAACAGCATGACGCAGGCGGTCGGCGCGCTCGTCCGCGAGATCCAGGAGACCTCGCGCACCGTCGCCGAGCAGGCGGCCGCGGTCGCCAGCGGCGCCTCGGCGATGCACCACAGCGCGTCCACCATCGGCGAGGCGAGCGGCGCGCTCGCCGGCGACGCCCGCCACCAGCTCGAGGTGATCCGCGAGGTGCGCGCCGCGGTCGAGGAGATCGTCAACCAGAACACCTCCGTGCGCACCGGCGCGACCGCGCGCGCCGAGGAAGCGGCGCGCATCCGCGACTCGGCGTCCGAGCACGTCGTGAGCGTCAGGCGTGCCGACGAGCTGCTCGGTGAGCTGGGGACCGACTTCCACCAGTCGGCCGCGTCGCTCGAGACGCTGGCCGAGGCGCGCGACCGCGTGTCGCAGTTCGTCCAGCTCATCGAGGAGATCGCGAACCAGACGAACCTCCTCGCCCTCAACGCGGCGATCGAGGCGGCGCGCGCTGGCGACCACGGGCGCGGGTTCGCCGTCGTCGCCGACGAGGTCCGCCAGCTCGCGGCGCGGTCGAGCGCGTCGGCGCAGGAGGTCGCCGAGTCGGTACACGCCGTCAGGCGCGCGGTCGACGAGGTGCGCCAGCGGATGAGTCGCGGCAGCGCCCGCATCGCCGACGTCAGCGACGTCTCGGCCGCGGGCCGCGACGCGCTCGCCGCGATCATGAGCGGGTTCGGGTCGATGACCGATTTCGTCTCGCAGATCGCGCCGCGCGTGGACGAGCAGGGGAAGGCGATCCAGCGTCACCTCGCCGCCGTGCGCGAGATCCAGTCGATCGCCGATGCCGCGCTGGAAAAGGCGTCGCGCAACGCCGAGGCGACCGTGCAGCAGGCGGGTGCGACCGAGGCGCTGACGGCGACGAGCCGGAGCCTCACGCAGTCGGCGACGACGCTCGCGTCGCTCGCCGCGCGCTTCCGCGTCGCCGACTGACGCGGATGCAGCCGATCGTCAGGCAGCGCGCGCTGTCTGACAGTCGGGGCTCAGTGTTTCGTCGTCACCATGATCGCGCCGCCTTCGTTGCCGAAGCCGAAACGCTGCGTGGCTTCGATCGCGTTCAGGTACTGGATCGAGACGATGCCGATCGCCGGGACGCTGGCCAGCGTCGGCAGCGGGCCGTAGCGCATCCCGTCGATGTAGATCATCGGCGCCGGCGGCTGCTGGTTCTGCAGCGACTGCGAGCCGCGCGTGCGGAGGAAGGCGGGGCGCAGCCGCTCGACGGCCTCGTACGCGTTGGTCGCGTTCGACTTCGCGATCTCGTCGGCGGTGATGAGGTTGCGGTCCTGCGGGGAGACGTGGTGCGGCTTGCCGCCACAGCCTCCGAGCGTGAGCAGCGCGGCAGCGGCGATCGCGAGTGTACGCATGCGGGCCTCCGATGGGCGGTCGTCGCGAACATACGAGCGGGACGCGCGAACGGCCAGCCGTCAGCCTTCAGCCATCAGCTGTCAGCGACTGCGGGCGAGAAAACTGCGGCCGTCGAGCACGGGAGGGGCGGGGATGCCGAGGGCATCGAGGGCGCTCGGCATGACGTCCACTGTCCGGTGCGGCGTGCGCCCGGGAGTGCGGTTGACGATCAGGGGGACGAGCATGTGCTCGCGGTGCAGCGCCCCGTGCGACGAGCGATGCGGGATCGGTTCATAGCGGGCGCGGAAGTCCCACTCGCGGCTCGCCGAGAGGATGATCTCGCCGGAGCGCGACGCCCCGGCGAGATGCGCGACCTGCACGACGGCGTCGGGATAGTCCGTCGCGATCGTCGCCTCCCAGGCCTCCTCGCCATCCGCCGCGGCAAGCTCGGCGCCGACGCCTAACGGGTCGCCCGTGGTCATCCGGTACGAATATGTCGTGCCGCCAGACCGGTTCCGCCCGAGGCTGACGACCGCACTGCCGCGCGCCGCGCTGACCACCTCGCATCGCGTCGGGGACTGCGGCAGCAGGGCGATGTCGACCGACGGCCGCTGCACGAGCATGCCGGCGAGGTCTCCCCAACGGTCGCCGAGCGCGGGCCACCACGGACGCTCAGGGGCGTCGAGCTCGAGGTAGAGGTGGGCCATCGCGTTGCCGCTGACCATCACCGCGATCTCGGGGTGCGCGCGGTAGATCCATGGATGCGCGACGACGCGGCGCCCCGCCTCCTCGAGCACGGCGGCGAGATCGTCGTGCCATGACACCGGCGAGTGGCCGTGATCGCTCACGATCCAGAGATGCGTGTCATCCCACCATCCGCCCCGCTCCGCGTCGTCGCGGAGCTCGGCGACGACGTCGTCGACGATGCGCATCGCGCCGCCGACGAGGCCGTGCCCGTGCCCCCCGGCATGCGATGCCTTGTCGATCCCGGTGAGCGCGGCGAACACGAAGTCGGGACGCTCCGTGCGTATGCGCGATGCGACGTTGCGCCCCATGTCGCGATCGATCTCGAGCCAGCGTGCGGCATTGCCGGAGAAGTGCGTGCGCGCGGCGCGGAGCGCGAATCCCGCCCCGCCGCCGAGCCGGCGCTTCTTCGCCAGCCCGCGCTGGATGACGCTGAGCGATCCGAGTGAACGAGGCGCGAGCTCGAAGAGCGTCGGGGCGTCGGTGGCCAGGTCGCGGTCCACGTGCCGCATCTCGTGGCCGACGTAGCTTCGCGTGTAGTGCGGGAAGGCGGCCTGGGTCCGCGTGCGATCGTACCAGCGGAGGGCGGGCAACCCGACGGGTCCCGGGTAGCGCCCCATCAGGAACGGCGCGTACGCCGGCCCCGTCACCGAGGGAAACGTCGAGGTGACCGCGTACGCCCCGCCCTCGGCGCGCAGCCGGGCGAGGGCGGGGAGGGCGCCGCCATCGATCGCTTCAGCGAGACTGTCCGGACGGGCGCCATCAGCGACGAGGATGATGACCGGCACGCGGGAAATCTAGTCGCCGGAACACCGTTCGGCGCTCACGCCGGCCGTTGACCTGCGCGCCCCGTGAGGAGAGACTTCGCCATGCCCTCACGAACGAAGACCACCGCGAAGCGCGCCGCGCCGGCGGACGAGCCGCGGCCTGCAGTGAAGCCCAAGGCGAAGAAGCGCGCGAGCACCCCGCGCACCGCCAGCGGAAAGAAAGCGAATCCCGCGCTCCTCGCCGCCGCGCAGCAGGAAGCGCAGCAGGGGATGCGGCAGCGAACCGAGGAAGGACACATCGCCGCCGGACGCATCCCACCGTCGCAGGGGGTCGAGAAGCGCGTTTCCGGCGCGTCGGCGCGGGTGATCGACGAGGCGATCCGCGACTATCGCCCGCCGATCACCGAGGACGAGAAGCTGCTGAGCGGGCCGTCCACCGGCGACCGCCGCGCGACCGACGACTTCACGCGCACCGACACCTGGCGTGCGATGCGGATCATGAGCGAGGTGATCGAGGGGTTCGACACCCTCGCCGGCGTCGAGAAGGGCGTCTCCGTCTTCGGCTCGGCGCGCACGCACCCCGATGACCCGCAGTACGCGCAGTCGACGGAGGTGTCGCGCCTCCTCGCCGAGGCGGGGTTCTCGATCATCACCGGCGCCGGCCCCGGGATCATGGAGGCGGCCAACAAGGGCGCACGGTTAGGCGGCGGTCGCTCGATCGGCTGCAACATCGAGCTTCCCTTCGAGCAGGGCGCCAACCCGTACGTCGACACCCTCGTCAACTTCCGCTACTTCTTCGTGCGGAAGACGATGTTCATCAAGTACTCGGTGGCGTTCATCATCTTCCCGGGCGGCTTCGGCACGCTCGACGAGCTGTTCGAGGCGCTCACGCTCATCCAGACGGGAAAGATCTACCAGTTCCCGGTGATCCTCTTCGGCCGCCACTACTGGGCGGGGCTGGTGCGCTGGCTGCAGACGCGCGTGCTCGGCGAACGAAAGATCTCCCCGGGGGACCTCGACCTCATGCTGCTCACCGACGATCCCGCCGAGGCGGCGAACGCGGTGATCAGCGCCTACAACGCACAGAACAACACCGCCAAGGGGCGGTCGGAGAAGGCGCATGGCTAAGGGCGGCGGCGACAAGGGGAAGAAGAAGGACGAGCCGTCGCGCGAGCGTGCAGGCTTCAAGGCGTCCCGCCACGGCACGGGCAAGCGCTCGTCGGCGGCCGGAAACAAGAGCGAGCAGAAGCGCGCCGCCGAGGAGCGCGAGCGTGCCGGGAAGCTCGCCGCCGCATCGGCACTCGCCGACACGCACACCTCGCACGAGAAGAGCCGCTTCCTCAGGGGCAAGCGCATCGACCCGCGGCGCATCGACGGCAGCGAGAGCGTCGCCGACCTGATCGAGGGGACCTTCCTCGCCTACAACGCCGCGCGCCTTCGTGAGGCGTGCCAGCTGTTCACGGGCAAGATGCTCGAGTCCGACGTCACGGTCGGCCTGACGTTGACGGGCGCGCTGACGCCGGCCGGCCTCGGGATGGCCGCGCTCATCCCGCTGATCGAGGCCGGGTTCGTCGACTGGATCATCTCGACGGGCGCGAACCTCTACCATGATACGCACTTCGGCCTTGGACTGGCCATGCACCGAGGTAATCCACAGGCGAGCGACACCGATCTCCGCGAGGAAGGCGTCGTCCGCATCTACGACATCTTCTTCGACTACGACGTCCTCCTCTCGACCGACGCGTTCTTCCGGAAGATCATCCGCGCGCCCGAGTTCCAGCGCGCGATGTCGAGCGCCGAGTTCCACAACCTCTGCGGCAGGTACGTCCGCGAGCGGGAGAGGGCGTTAGGCATCGGCACCAAGTCGCTGCTCAGCGCGGCCTACGCGGCCGGCGTCCCGATCTATACCTCGTCGCCGGGCGACTCGTCGATCGGGATGAACGTCGCCGCGCTCGCCCTCGAGGGCGGCAAGTGCCTGATCGACCCGAACCAGGACGTCAACGAGACGGCGTCGATCGTCCTCGCCGCCAAGCGCGGGGGCGGGAAGAGCGGCGTGATGATCCTCGGCGGCGGGAGCCCGAAGAACTTCATGCTCCAGACCGAGCCGCAGATCCAGGAGGTGCTGGGCATCGACGAGCGCGGCCACGACTACTTCCTGCAGGTCACCGACGCCCGCCCCGACACCGGCGGGCTGTCGGGCGCGACACCGGCGGAAGCCGTGAGCTGGGGGAAGATCGACCCCGATCGCCTCCCCGACGCAGTGGTCTGCTATCTCGACTCGACGGTCGCCCTCCCGCTGCTGACGAGCTACGCCCTCGCCCGCACGAAGAAGCGCCCCCTCAAGCGCCTCTTCGACAAGCGCCAGCAGATGATGAAGGTCCTCCTTGACGAGTTCGCCAAGGCGAGCGAGGAGCCGATGGAGGCGGAGGCGACCGATTCCAAACTACCCATGCATCGCTGAACGCGGGGTGTCAGGGGTCAGGGGTCAGGGGTCAGGGGTCAGGCGTCAGGCACGGGAACGGCCGCGGAGGGAAGAACGGGCGTTAGCGTCGTTCCTGACCCCCGACCCCTGACACCCCCCCTCACGCGTGCGGCGCCCAGCTCTTCTCCCCCTTCACATACGGCGCGCACGGCTCGTAGTGCCCCGGTGCCTCGCGGTAGCGCAAAGCCTGCGTGTAGCCGATCTCGGAGGTGAAGTAGCCGAGGAGGGTGAGCTCCTTCATCATCCGGAACCAGTGCGCGCGGTCTTCGGGCTTCTTGTGGTCCATGTAGGCCTTCTGCTCCTTGTCGAGCGACTCGAGCAGCGCGGTGCGCTGGGCGGGCGTCGAGTCCATGAACGACTTGCCGTTCGCCTTCATGCTCGCCTTCTCGAGGGTGGCGACGCCGTCGCGGAAGATCTGCTGGTCCTTGTCGTCGTAGCAGTCGGTGACCATCAGCGCCATGAACGGGCCGACCTTCGCCGCCTTCGCGCCCGGGGTGCTCGTCGCGGGGAGGATCGTGTCGGCGACTTCGTCGAGCAGCGCGACGTCGTTCCCCGAGAACCTGCCGACCGCGGTGCCGGCAGCGGGGCGCTCGCGCCCGCATGACGCGAGCAGGGAGCTGCCGCCGACGAGCGCGACGCCGCCGAGCAGGACGCTCACCCGCTTGATCGCCTCGCGCCGCCCGATCCGCTCCGCCATCTCCAGCTCGTGTTCGGAAGACATCTCGCGGCTCCCGGTCAGAGGTTGCGGCGATTGAGCTCGCTGACCGCGTGGTCCGCGGCGCGCGCGCTGAACGCCATGTAGCTGAGCGACGGGTTCTGGCAGGCGGTCGAGACCATGCACGAGCCGTCGGTGACGAAAACGTTAGGCGCGTCCCAGACCTGGTTCCACTTGTTGAGCACCGAGGTCTTCGGGTCGCGGCCCATCCGCGCCGTCCCCATCTCGTGGATCCCCATCCCGGGGAAGCAGGGCTCGTCGAAGGTCTTCACGTCCTTCAGCCCGGCTGCGGTCAGCGTCTCGGCCATGTCGTTCGCCATGTCGACGCGCATCAGCCGCTCGTTCTCCCCCGTCGCGCAGTCGATCTTGAGGACGGGCAGCCCCCACTTGTCCTTCTTCGTCTCGTCGAGGGTGACCATGTTCGCATGGTTGGGCAGCATCTCGCCGAAGGCGGTGCCGCCCATCGACCACTGCCCCGGCTCGGTCGCCGCATCCTTGAACGCGCCGCCGATCCCGAGCTCGGCGACCGCGCGCGACCAGCCATCGCGCCCGGCGCCTCCCTCGTAGCCGAAGCCGCGCAGGTACGGCCGCTTCTCCCCGTTCAGGTTGCGATAGCGCGGGATGTACGACGGGTTCGGGCGGAAGCCATAGTAGTACTTGTCCTCCAGCCCCTCGACCTTGCCCTGGGCGCCGACCCGGAAGTGGTGGTCCATCAGGTTGTGGCCGAGCTCACCCGAGCTGCTCCCCAGCCCTCCGGGCCACACGTCGGTCGCCGAGCGAAGGAGGATCCAGGTGCTGTTCAGCGTCGACGCGCAGAGGAAGACGACCTTCGCCTTGTAGTCCGTCGTCGTGTTGTTGATCGCGTCGAGCACGCGCACACCGGTCGCGCGCTTGCGGTCCTTGTCGTAGAGCACCTCGTTGACGATCGCGAAGGGACGCAGCGTCAGGCGACCGGTCTTCACCGCCGCCGGGAGCGTCGACGACTGCGTGCTGAAGTATGCGCCGTAGGGACAGCCGAGCCAGCAGGCGTCGCGGTACTGGCACGAGCCGCGTCCGGGAAGGGGCTGTGTCAGGTTCGCGGTGCGCGCCGAGATCAGCCGGCGCTTGCCGTCGAACAGCTTCGTCAGGCGGCCGGCGACCATCTCCTCGGCGCAGTTGAGCGGCATCGCCGGCTGGAACTCGCCGTCAGGCAGCTGCGGCAGTCCCTCCTTCGAACCTGCGATCCCGGCGAACTTCTCGACGTGGCTGTACCACGGCGCCATCTCGGCGTAGCGGATCGGCCAGTCGATCGCGATCCCTTCCTTCAGGTTCGCCTCGTAGTCGATGTCGCTGAAGCGGAAGCTGCACCGGCCCCACATCAGCGAGCGCCCGCCGACGTGATACCCGCGGTACCAGTCGAAGCGCTTCACCTCGGTGTACGGCGAGTCCTCGTCAGACGCCCACCAGTCGAGGTTCTTCTCGTTGAGCGGGTAGTCGCGGCTGAGCACCGGGTAGTGCTTGATCATGTCCTGCGTCCGGCCGCCGCGGTGCGGATACTCCCACGGCGCCCTGGTCGCGTTCACGTAGTCCTTCACGTGCTCGATGTTCTTTCCGCGCTCGAGGAGGAGGACGCGCAGCCCCCGCTCGGTAAGCTCCTTCGCCGCCCATCCGCCGGAGATGCCGGACCCGACGACGATCGCATCGTAGTCAGTGGATTCCATCGCTCCTCATACGTGTTGGAATGACGTGCCGCCGTGCCGGGGCGCCGCCGCGTCGTACCGGGCGAATATGTCGCGCCTCCCGCCGGTTGTCGAATACCCCGTGCCCATCAGCGACGCGCGGGGGCGCCGCGCCGGATCGCGGCGATGAAGTTCTCCTTCCCGTATTCCCCGCGCGAGACATACGACGAGAACGGCTCGCGGCCGAGGAGCTCGCGGCGGATCGCGCGGTCGCTCCAGCCGCGGGCGATGCGCTCGTCGACGGCGCCCACCAGCTCCTCGATCCAGCCGGCCTTCAGCCGGAGGGCGGCCGCCGGATTGGCGATCGCGCCGCGGTGCGCGTCGAACATGCGCAGTGGTTCGAGCGCGGCGAAGCGGCGCAGCGTCCGCACGAGCAGGCGCGGATCCTCCTCGGGGTGCGCGACGCGGACCTTCACGCCGAGGAAGAGGTCACCGCCGAAGAGCGTCCGGCGCTCCGCATCCCAGACGACGTGGTGGTCGCTCGAGTGCCCGGGCGCGGGGAGCAGCTCGAGGGCTGCCAGGGGCGGGGCCTCGGTGAAGCTGCCTAACGGTCGAGGATTCCCCCAGACGACGCGCCGGTAGAGCGGGATCGGGCCCCCGGCAGCGACGAGCCGCGCCACCTCGGGCGCCATCCCGAGCGGGATCCCCGCCGCGGCGAGCGCGGGTGCGCCCCCGCTGTGGTCCTCGTGATGGTGCGTGATCAGCGCCGCGGCCACCCCGCGCTCGCGCGCGAGCAGCGTGACCGATGGCGCGGCCGCGGGGAAGCCGCTGTCGATCAGGACTCCACGGCAGAGGTAGGCGCTCACCTCGTAGCCGGCGACGCGGCTTCGCCAGTGCGAGAGCCTGACGCGCGTCACGTCATCGTGCCGCTCGAGCGACAGGGTGATCATGGACGCCGCGAGGTGGCTGACGGCGGGGATGGCGCGACGCGCGCCGTCCCCGCCACCCGGCTACTTCGATCTCCCGCGCGGCGTGTTGCCGCGCCGCGTCCAGATCTGGATCACCCCGCACGAACTGCTCGACGAGTACTGGACCGGGGTCTCCGACGGACCGCGATAGATCGCGATGCCGGCGATGTCCTCGGGGCGAGCGAGCATGTCGATGTCCCCCGCGCCCCCGGCAAGCTGCAGCCCATCGACGACGATCGTCGGCTGGCACGAGCCCGAGATGCTGGTCACTCCACGGATCTGGATGTTCGCCTGGCTCCCCGGCATCCCGCTCGTCGTGACCATCACGCCGGGCGCCGTGCGCAGCAGGTCGCTCGTCTGGAAGGGCTGGCGATTCTCGATCGTCTCGCGGTCGATGAAGTAGCCGAAGCCGCGCTTCTTCGCATCCATGAACTCCTGCGTCGCGCTGTCGTACACGCGCTCACCCCGCACCTCGACGGTCTGCAGGATCCGCGCGGCGGAATCGAAGCGCATGTCGAAGCGGAGCGGACGCTTCGCCGACAGCGTGACGCTGCGCGCGATCGGGACGAACCCGATCGCGCGCGCCTCGAGGGTCTGCGTCCCGCCGGGAAGGCTGGCGAGGGTGTACGCCCCGTTGGCGTCGGCGACCGTCTCGTTGTCGGTGCCGCGCAGCGCGACGCGCGCACCGGGGAGCACCGCGCCTGACGGCGCGCGGACCGTTCCGCTGACGCGCGCGGTCCCCCGGCGAACCGGGCCGCTCGTCGTCGCGGTGAGCACCGTGTCGGCGACGTCGAGGGAGAGCTCGATCGTCGCGACGCGGTGCGGCTTCACTTCGACGTTCACCGAGCCCGTCACCGCCTTGCCGAGCCCCGCCCAGACGTTGAGCATCGCGTCACCGGGAAGCCCGCACATGCTGAAGCGGCCATTCGCATCGGTCGTCGCGCGCACCGTCGGCGTCGACCGAACCATCCCGCGCGCGCTGAAGCTGATCTCGAACCACTGCGCGGTAACGGATGCGCCGGCGACCGGTTCCGGCCGCTCGGACTGGACGACGCTCCCGAGGAGCAGCCCGCTCGAATCCATGGCTGCCCGTGCCCCGCAATGGAGCGCGATCACGTGCGGGGTCCCCGGGATCCCGAGCTCGACGTCGGTCCGCGCGCCCGAGACAGTCAGCCCTTTCATGGGCGCGTTCAGCCCGAGCTCGTCGAGGCGCGGATGGAAGAAGGTGAGCAGGTATTCTCCCGGCGGGACGTCCGTGACGCGGAAGAAGCCACTCGAATCGGACAGCACCGAGAAGGAGCGACCGTGGGTCACGTCGGCCTTCGTGACGATCTGGATGTTCGCTTCCGCGAGCGGCCGCGTGACCGTCGAGTCGAAGATGTACCCGACGATGATCCCGTTCGGGACCGGAGCAGGAGCCGCGGGTGCCGGGGCCGGCTGCTGGGCGAGCGCCGAGCCGCCGGCGAGCGCGGCGGCCAGGCACAGCATGGCTGACGAGCGAAAAGTCATGCGCATCGATGAGTCGGGAGGAGAAACGGGACAGCGATCCGTACCCCCATAATTCGGCGCGGTTCGCCGCGGGGCAAGGGAGAACGGCGTCGAGGTGGGGAGAACGGCGCCCCCCCCGAGCCCTCTGGCCCTGCCGTCCCGAGCCTGTTCGCTCGCGGTAGTTCCCTGTGGTTCAACAGCGCTTGAACTGCTGGCCATTGAGGATCACAAGTCCATCCTCGCAGGGCGTGCCAGGTCCTTTATAATCGCCCGCGACGCAATGGCAACAGCATTATCGCAGAGAACTGCTCGAGGAAAAGGAGGACGCAGAGGAGTGCCTTCGGGGGATAGAGTCATTCCCCGCAGCACTCATTTCCCGCGTCAGGGGATGGGGATCGCGGTACGGTGCCCCCGTTAGGCGGGCGAATCTCCCACCCTTGCCCCAGGCGGTTCGGGCCCGGCGCGTCGATCCTTGCCTCACTGGCCTTCCTCCGTGCCCTTCTGTTCGCGTGCCGTTCTCCGTGATAAGGCAGTTGCCGTCGCAGTCGCCCCTCCCATCCCCCGCGCCGTCGCATTCTCGCCCGCCGTTTCTCGTCCTCGCACGTGATTTGCAAGGGTCCACTTCGACGCTTAGATTGAAGTCAGCGAAAGCAAGCGCCCGGCCCACCCGCCGGGCGCCTCACTTTTTATGTCGTCCAGCTTCTCGGGCGGCACGCAGGCGACACCGATGATCGAAGAACTGAAGACCCGGCTTCATGCCGAAGTCGAGGTACTGCAGCACGAGCTCAACGTCGTGCTGCCGAACGAGATCCGCAAAGCCGTCGAGCTGGGCGACCTCCGCGAGAACAGCGAGTACAAGGCCGCGCTCGAGCGGCAGCAGTTCGTGCGCGCGCGCCTCGGACAGCTGCGCGAGCGCCTGTCGCGTCTCGCCTCCATCGACATGAACCAGATCCCGACCGACAAGGTCGGACTCGGCTCTTCCGTCGTCGTCGAGGACCAGAAGACGATGGTGCGCGAGACGTATACCCTGATCTTCGGCGACAACTTCGAGTTCGACGACCGCCAGGTGAGCATGGCGTCCCCGATCGGCCGCGCCCTCCTCGGCAAGTCGGTGGGCGAGATCGCCTACCTCAAGCTCCCGACGATGACCCGGCAGCTGAAGGTGCTGGAGCTGAAGACCATCCACGATGGCCTCGCCGACACCGCAGCCAAGCAGTAACGCTCGCCGCGTGCGCCCGAATCAGTCGATCGAGAACAGCCGGGCCGCGTCCTTCTCGTAGGCGGCGATCGCCGCGGCGCGGGCGGGGGCATCCCAGCCGAGCCGCTCCCC
>OEPS010000253.1_pt1 | contig 19727 bp, 19 predicted proteins | sample 1539411 | NCBI WGS metagenome assembly OEPS01 (sample SAMN02671747, study PRJEB22543) | soil metagenome | biome: bacteria | place: China:Hunan Province, Lengshuijiang City | collected 2012-10-15 | depth 0.08m m
CACGGCGGCTCGAGCAAGCAGGCGCGCGCGGTGATCGACGGCCTGCCCGCCGATGTCATCACCATGAACATGGCCACCGACATCAATGCCCTGGCCGACAACGGCAAGCTGGTGCCGGACAATTGGGTCACCCGTCTGCCCAACAACAGCGCGCCGTTCACCTCGGCCACCGTGTTCATCGTTCGCAAGGACAACCCTAAAGCGCTCAAAGACTGGCCAGACCTGCTCAAAGATGGCGTCCAGGTGATCGTCCCCAACCCCAAGACCTCGGGTAACGGTCGCTACACCTACCTGTCGGCCTGGGGTTATGTGCTGAAGAACGGCGGTGACGAAAACAAGGCCAAGGAGTTTGTCGGCAAGCTGTTCAAACAGGCGCCGGTGCTCGATACCGGTGGCCGTGCCGCCACCACCACCTTCATGACCAACCAGATTGGTGACGTGCTGGTGACCTTCGAAAACGAAGCCGAGATGATCGCCCGCGAGTTCGGCCGTGATCAGTTCGAAGTCATTTACCCGAGCGTTTCCGCCGAAGCCGAGCCACCGGTGACCGTGGTCGACAAGGTCGTCGACAAAAAAGGCAGCCGCGCTACCGCTGAGGCCTACCTGAAGTACCTGTGGTCGCCAGAGGCCCAGGAAATCGCTGCCAACAACTACCTGCGCCCGCGTGATCCTGCGATCCTGGCCAAGTACACCGACCGTTTCCCGAAAGTCGACTTCCTTTCGGTGGAAAAAACCTTCGGCGACTGGCGCACCGTGCAGAAGACCCACTTCAATGACGGTGGCGTGTTCGACCAGATCTATACCGGCCAGTAACAGTCCTATCGCGGGGCAAGCCCGCTCCCACTGATCGGTGGGAGCGGGCTTGCCCCGCGATCGTTTCACCTCCTTTGATCCGTTCATTGACTACCCTTTCCGTCATCCACGGTTCAAGGAGTATCCAGTGACCCGATCTTTCTTCGCCCTCCTGCTGGGTTGCCTGCTGAGTCTCCAGCTGGCGACCGCCGCCCCGTTGCTACCTGGGGCGAGCAAATCGACAGAACCTGCCGAACCGGTGGTTCAGGGTGGCCTGCTCGGCGCCATTGCCGATGGCCTGGACGATGTCAGCCAGGAGCTGAACGTCGACAATCACTTGATCGATAACTGGCGCCTGCGCGCCGATCGTGCGGCCGATGAAGTCGATGTGCTGGTCAACCAACCCTCGGGGCTCAGCTCTCTGGAACTGTGGCGCGACTTCGCCCTGCTGACCATTACCTGGCTGCTCGCCTTTGCCCTGCTCACCAACTTCGGCCGCCTGCTCTCACGCACCAGCAGTCAATCTCGCCTGCTACGCGAGCGGCCGCGCCCCAGCCGCGTGGTCAAATACCTGCTGGTGTACACCTTGCCCGCCCTGGCCAGCCTGATCATCACCCTGTACATCAGTCACTTCCTCATACTTTCGGCAGGCCGCGCGCTGGGCATGAGCCTGGCCTATGCCACCAGCAGCGGTATTTTCTCCACCTCGATCATCCTCTGCCTGATCACTCTGTTCGACACCGGGCACAAACGCACCGCGGTACGCATCATTCGCCGGATGGCGCCACGGCCGTTGTTCCTGATCGGCTTTCTGGCCGCCTGGAGCGATGCCCTGACCAGCCCGCAGATTGCCCGGCATCTGGGTGGCAACATCACCAGCAGCGTCGCCGCGGTGACCGGCTTGCTGGCAACCCTGGCCTTCGCCGTGCTGGTGATCAGGCTGCGCCGCCCGGTAGCGCACCTGATCCGCAACCGTGCCTTGCCCGACCGCCTGCAACACCGTGCCGTGCAAGAAACCCTGAGGATTTTCTCGGCGCTGTGGTTCCTGCCGATCCTGATGATGATCCTGGTCTCGGCCATCCATTTGATCGGCGCCGGCGAAGAGAGCCAGCGCGCCCTGCAAAAGGCCTTGCTGACCTCGATTCTGCTGATCGGCACAGTGTTCCTCAGCACCGTGTTTCAACACATGTTCAAACACCAGGAGCAAGCGGATGCCCGGCAACGCCTGCGCCCGTACAAAGAACTGCTGCGCAACCTGGCGCGGGCTCTGCTGCGCATTGCCATCGCGGTGGCGTTCATTGTGTTGCTGGGGCGTATCTGGGGCTTTTCGGTGCTCGACTTCGCCCTGCGCAACAGCCTGGGCCGCGCCATCAGCGACTCGTTGAGCAGCATCGGCCTGATCCTGCTGGTCACCTGGCTGCTCTGGGTGGTGATCGACACCGCCATCCAAGAGGCGCTCAAACCAACGGTCGGACGCCGCGCAGCACGCCAGCCGAGCACGCGGGTGCGAACCATCCTGCCGATGCTGCGTAACGCGATCAAGATCATCCTGGTGGTGATCTGCACCATCACCACCATGGCCAACCTGGGCATCAACGTTGCGCCACTGCTGGCCGGTGCCGGGGTGGTCGGCCTGGCCATCGGCTTCGGCTCCCAGCAACTGGTGCAGGACGTGATCACCGGGCTGTTCATCCTCATCGAAGACACCATCGCCATTGGCGACTGGGTGGTACTCGACTCCGGTCACGCCGGCACCGTCGAAAGCCTGACCATCCGCACCCTGCGCCTGCGCGACGGCAAAGGCTTCGTCCACTCGGTGCCGTTCGGTCAGATCAAGGCGGTCACCAACCAGTCCCGGCAGTTCGCCTATGCCTTCTTCTCGGTGCAGTTCAGCTACGAGACCGATATCGACAGCGCCTTGAAACTGATCCGCGAAGTCGGCCATTCGATCAGCGAAGACCCGATGCTGCGCCACAGCCTGCAAGGGCCGTTGCAAGTGTTCGGGGTCGATAGCATGAACCTCAACGGCATCACCCTGACCGCACAGTTCCGCACCACCTCGGGCGGGCAGTACGCAGTCAACCGTGCCTTCAACGAGCGCCTGAAAAAGCGCGTGGACCAGACCGACGACGTCAGCTTCGCCCAGTACAATCCACCGCCCGCGCGGGTGAGCGATGGCCAGGCCTGATTCGGCTTTCTAGCCCCCTGAGTTCGGTGATAAAGTCGCGCCCATGAACGCCTCGCCCACTAACCGCCCGCTGATTGCCTGGACCCTGTACTTCTGTGTCCTGTTCAATCTGTTCGCCTGCGGCATCGGTCACGGGCAGATGGTGGGCCTGCAACTCAACGGTATCGGCGGCGCCTACTGTTCGGCCATGGGCAGCGCCGGGCCGACGCTGAAAAGCGACTTCAGCGACCAGTCGGTTTCTGGCTGGGACAGCATGCAAACCTGTCCGGTGTGCGCCGCAGCGGTTGTCTGCCTGGGCCTTATGCTGGTCGTTGGCTGGCTGCTGGCGGCTGCACGCACCCGGCGCTATCACCGTGAACTGCGCAGCAAAGCCCCGCCCCGCTACTGCTGGCCCGCGGCCAATCCTCGCGCCTCCCCGCTACTGGCTTGATCCCTGCGGCAGCCTGCGTGGCTGCCGGTAACCGGCCTTTTCGCTGCACCTGTGTGACAGGCGCCGCTGGCCGCTGGCTCAATTTCCAGAGTTCGTTCCATGCCCTACTCCTATCGCCTTTCCGGTTGCGCGGCGTTGCTGTGCGCCTTGTCCATGAACGCCACGGCCGAAGCGCCGCTGACCTTGCCCGACCTGCGCATCGAGGGTCGCGCAGACGCCGACGACGGTGTGCTCCTCGACACCCCTTCGCAGACCGGCTCACGCCTGGGTCTGACCCCACGGGAAACCCCGGCGTCGGTAAACATCGTCAACCGCAAGCAAATCGAACAGCGCGGCGCCCAGACCACCCAGGACATGCTCGCCGGTGTGCCGGGCATGACCGCTGCCTCGCCACCCGGCTCGGCAGGTTCGGTGGCGTACCGGGGCTTTTCCGGCGCGCAGATCACCCAACTCTTCAACGGCATCAGCGTGCAGTACGACTCGATTGCTGCGCGTCCAGTGGACAGCTGGATCTACGACCGCGTCGAAGCCATCGGCGGTCCCTCAAGCTTTCTGTTTGGCGCGGGCGCCGTGGGCGGCTCGATCAACTACATCACCAAGTTGGCCAGCCGCGACGAGAACTTCAACGAAGGCCGCATCAAGTACGGTTCCTACGACAGCAGCGAGACCTCGTTCGGCTTCAACCATGCCCTCAACGAAGGTGACGGCATCCGCAACTATGCACGCCTGGATTTCAGCCACACCCACAGCAACGGCTACGTTGACCGCGAAGAGCGTGATGCCTGGAGTGTGGCCTTCTCGCTGCTGACCGACATCAACGACCAGCTGTCCCACACCCTGGCCCTGGAGTACCAGAACGAGAGCGTCGACAGCCCGTATTGGGGCAGCCCGGTGCTCAACCCGCTGGGCGGTGAAATGAAGGTCGACGAGAGCCGGCGCTTTGAGAACTACAACGTCGAAGACGGTCGCTATGAGCAACGGGTACGTTGGCTGCGCTCGATCACCGAGTACCGCTTCAACGACGACACCTCGCTGCGCAACACCCTCTACCACTACAACACCGAACGTAACTTCCGTAACCTCGAGACCTACGCCTACAACGCTGACAACAGCAAGGTGAACCGCTCCAATGCGCTGTTGCAGCGCCACGACCAGGAACTCAATGGCAACCGCCTCGAGCTCCTGCACCAGGGCCAGTTGTTCGGCATGAACAGCCAGTGGTCGACAGGCGTGGACTACAGCCACAACGTGCAGATGAACTATCCACGTTCGGTGACCGGGGTATTCGACAGCGTCGACCCGGACAACTTCGACCCCGGTCATTTCTACGACCTCAACGGCATGGTGCCGGGCTACCAGAAGAACCGCCAGAACACCGTCGACACCTGGGCGGCGTTTCTCGAAAACCGCCTGCAACTGACCGATCGCCTGTCGCTGCTGACCGGCCTGCGCCACGACCACATCGACCTGCAGGTGCACAACTACCGCACTGTCGATGCCAACAACCCGCGTGACTTCAAGCGCATCTACGAACCTACCACCGGACGCGTTGGCCTGGTCTATGAACTGACGCCCGCCGCCAACGTCTACGTGCAATACAGCACCGCGGCCGACCCGCCCGCCGGCATCCTTACCACCGCAAGCTTCGCCCAGGTACGCGACTTTGACCTGAGCACCGGCAAGCAGATCGAAGTGGGCAGCAAGTTCAGCTTCCTCGACGGCCGCGGTGCCGCGACGGTTGCCGCCTACCACATCGAACGCAAGAACCTGGCCACCGCCGACCCGGCCAACCCTGGCGTCACCCAGCCGGTGGGCAAACAATCGTCGCGCGGTATCGAGCTGGCAGCGTCGCTGCGCGTCACCCCGCAACTGCTGGCCGAAGGCAACTTCGCCTACGTCGATGTCCAGTACGACGAGTTCAACGAAAACGTCAGCGGTACCAGCGTCTCGCGCAAGGGCAACACACCGACCAACATCCCCGAGCGGGTCGCCAACCTATGGCTGACCTATGACATCGACCCCAGCTGGCAAGTGGGTGCCGATAGCCGTTATGTGTCGTCGGTGTACGCCGATGCAGCCAACACCCGCCATGCACCGGCCTACACCGTTTTCGGCGCCTTCGCCGGTTACAAGGTCGATGAAGACACGCGCATCACCGCCCGGGTACGCAACCTGACCGATGAGGTGTACGCGCGCTGGACCTCATCGAGCATGCTCTACCTCGGCGCGCCACGAACCCTGGAACTGGCCGTGCAGACGCGCTTCTAGGACACCGACAATGAAACGTTACCTGTACCTCTGGCACCGCTGGTTGGGCATCGGCCTGTGCCTGTTCATGGCCCTGTGGTTTTTCTCGGGCGTGGTCATGCTTTATGTTGGCTATCCCAAGCTGACACCGCGGGAGCACTTGGCCCATCTACCGGTGCTGAGCCTGCAGGACTGCTGCGTCGACCTGGCCGCGGCCATCGACGCCGCCGACCCGCAGCGGGCTCCGGCGAGCATTCGCCTGAGCACGGTAGGCGGCGAGCCGCGCTATCTGTTCAGCTATCCGGGCCGCAGCAATGTCGCGGTTGATGCCCGCACCGGACTGCGCGAGGACTTCAGCGCCCGCGATCAGGCCCTGGCCGCAGCCCGCCAGTACGATCCACTGGCACAACTGAACTATCAGGGGCCGGTGCAGGAAGACCTCTGGAGCCATTCCCGCGCCCTGGATGCCGACCGTCCGTTGCAACGGGTGCAGCTTGCCGATGCCGACGGCACCCTGTTGTACATCTCCGGGCAAACCGGTGAAGTGGTCCGCGATGCCAGCGCGCTGGAGCGTGGCTGGAACCTGGTCGGTGCCTGGCTGCACTGGCTGTACCCGCTGCGTGGCATCGGCATGGATGGCTGGTGGAGCAACCTGGTGATCTACCTGTCGCTGGCCTCAACTGCCATGGCCGTACTGGGGGCCGTGATCGGCGTATTGCGCTGGCGAATCCGAAAGCCCTACCGCAGCGGCTCGCGTTCACCCTATCGAGGCTTTGCCCGCTGGCACCACATCGGCGGCTTGCTGTTCGGGGTACTGGCGATCACCTGGATCTTCAGCGGTTTGATGTCGATGAACCCCTGGCGGATTTTCAGTAGCGCAACGCCACTGGATACCTCGGCTTATCAGGGTGGACCGCTGCAGGCCCAGGCCTTACCGGTTTCCGCAGCCCAGGCGTTTTCGCGCTTTGCCGAGGAAGGTCTGGTTGTCCGGGAGTTGGAGTGGCGCCTGATCGGTGGTGAGGGTTATGTGATCGGTCATGACGGCGCGGGTCGAACCCGCGTGCTGTCGATGAGCGACGGACAAGTGCGCAACCGCTTGCCGAAGGAAGTGCTGGAGCGTGCTGCGCAGGCGATTGTGCCGCAAGGAAAGCTGCACAGCGAACAGCTGGAATCCTACGACTTCTACTACTACGCCCGGGCTGAGCAGAGCATGCTCGGCCATCTGGACAAGCGCCTGCCCGTATTGCGTGTGCGCTTCGATGACCCGCAACAGACCTGGCTGCACCTGGACCTCTACACCGGTGAAGTCCTGAGCGTACTGGACCAACCAAAACGGGCGTCGCGCTGGCTGTTTGCCTTGTTGCACAGCTGGGACTGGCTGCCGTTGCTGCAGCGGCGGCCGCTGTGGGATATCTGGATGATCGCTTTCAGCGTTGGCGGACTGATTCTCAGCGTCAGTGGAGTGGTGCTGGGATGGCGGCGGTTAAGCAAGTAGTTCGGAACCAGCGTAGCGCCCACAGAGAAGCGACAGATGCCAGACTCTGTAGGAGCGGATTTACCGGGACGTCGGACCGCCGCGATGGACTGCGCAGCAGGCCCATTTTTAGGGCCGCTACGCGCCCCATCGCGGATAAATCCGCTCCTACAAGCGGAACACCAGCGCTTTGAGCCCTCCCGCCGGATCGTTATCGGGAAACTCCGGCGGATTCTCCAGGCGTTCGACAAACGCCAGCCCCGGCGCCTCTTCGGCCATCCCCTCAATCAAAAACTCAGGCCCGATGGCCGGATCATTGACACACGCCAACACCGTCCCGCCGTCAGTCAACAACTCCGGCAAACGCCGCAAAATCTTGCGGTAATCCTGAGTCAGCACAAAGCTGCCTTTTTGAAAGGTCGGCGGATCAATGATGATCAGGTCATAAGGCCCGGACTTGCGCACCTTGCCCCACGACTTGAACAACTCATGCCCGAGAAAACTCACCCGCCCCAGGTCGTGACCATTGTGCCGATGATTATCGCGCCCGCGGCTCAATGCCGAACGCGCCATGTCCAGATTGACCACCTGCTCGGCACCACCGGCAATCGCCGCCACCGAGAAACCACAGGTATAGGCAAACAGATTGAGCACGCGCTTGCCCGCCGCCTGCTCACGCACCCAACGCCGCCCGTAGCGCATATCGAGGAACAGCCCGGTGTTCTGCTTCAAGCCAAGATCGAGCTGATAACGCAGGCCGTCTTCATCAATCAGCCAGTGCTCACTCGGCGAGCCCAGCAGCCACTGTCCAGGGCTGTCGGGCAGATAGCGATGCTGGATCAGCATGGCCTGCCCACTCCAGCAGGGCGCCTCGGCCAGCGCCAACAGCATTTTCTCCAACTCCGGCAGTTGGCCGGCCGGTGGTTCGCGAAACAGCGACACCAACAACACGCCTTGCAACCAGTCCACGGTGATCTGCTCAAGTCCCGGCCAGCAGCGCCCGCGACCATGGAACAGCCGACGGGTTTCGCTCGGCGCCGGGTCAAGGGCCGCAAGCAGGTGGTGTTGAAGGGTGTCGATCACAGAAGTCATGGGCAGATTCAATACGGGAAAGCCGCCTATTCTACCCTGACCAGGCTCCCTCGGCAGCGCAACCGCTACGCCAGCCGAAAGCGCCGGGAGCATCTACACTGCCAATCCCACCCTCATTTGCTGGACAACCACCATGAGCGAAAAACCTAGCATTGTTCTGGTCCATGGCTTCTGGGGCGGCGCCGCCCACTGGAGCAAAGTCATCCTCGAGTTGTCACGCCTGGGTTACCGCGACCTGCACGCCGTGGAGATGCCCCTGACATCGCTGGCCGATGACGCCGAGCGCACGCGCAAGATGGTCGCCTCCATTCCCGGCAAAGTGCTGCTGGTCGGTCACTCCTACGGTGGTGCGGTGATTACCCAGATGGGCAATCTGCCCAATGTCACCGGCCTGGTCTACATCGCCGCCTTCGCCCCTGACGAGGGTGAAAGCCCAGGCGGCATTACCGCACAGAACGTGCCCGAGGCCGCCGCCAACTTGCAGCCGGATGCGGACGGCTATCTGTGGATCAAACCAGACAAACTGCATGAGAGCTTCTGCCAGGACCTGAGCAAGGACGAAGGACTGGTCATGAGCGTGACCCAGAAAGCGCCGCTGGCCAGCACCTTTGGTGACACCATCAGCAACCCGGCGTGGAAGCACAAACCCACCTGGTATCAGCTCTCCACCCATGACCGGATGATCGCCCCGGCCAATCAGGAAATGATGTCCAGACGCATGAATCCGAAAGAGGTGTTACGCCTGGACGCCAGCCATGCCTCGCTGGCCTCCAGGGCTGCCGAGGTAGCAGCCCTGATCGACCGCGCGGCGCTCAGTCCGGCTTGACCTCGGCGGCCTTGACCACCGGCTTGAACCACCAGCCCTGCTGCATACCGGCGGCGGCCAGCAGGATCGTTGCCACACCCAGCCACTGCAGCGGCTCCAGGCGGTGGTCGAAAGCGAACCAGTCAACGAAGATCGCCGCGATCGGGTAAATGAACGACAACGCCCCGGTCAACGCGGTCGGCAGCTTCTGGATCGCACCGTACAGCAGCACATACATCACCCCGGTGTGAACAATCCCCAGCGTGACCAGCGAGGCCAGCGCACCTGCCTCGCTGGGCAGGCCGGAGGTATTGGCCCAGGGCGCCAGCAACAGCACGCCGGTGCACACCTGGATCAGCGCAATCAGGTGCGGGGGCGTACCACTCAGGCGCTTGATGATCAACGCCGCTACCGCATAGAGGAACGCAGCCCCCAGGGCCAGGCCGATCCCCAAGAGGTAGTCACTGCCGCTGCCGCCCTGGCTGCCGTGAGCGCTGACAATCGCCAACATGCCGATAAACGACAGTGCCAGCCAGAACAGCTTCTGCACGGTGATTTTCTCGCCGAGAAACACTGCTGCCAGTCCGACCAGCATGAACGGCTGGACGTTGTACACCGCGGTACCGATGGCAATCGAAGCCCGCGAATAGGACGCGAACAACAACACCCAATTACCGACGATGGCCACGCCGCTGAGCACCGCCAGGGCGAAGGTGGCCAAGGTCAGAATACCGGGTCTGAGAAAGCCCATGGCCAGGCAGATCAGCAGCAAGGTCGCTGCGCCGAACACGCAGCGCCAGAACACCACATCCAGCACCGGTTGCCCGGACACCAGCACGAACCAGCCAATGGTCCCGGATATCAACATCGCGGCGACCATTTCCAGCGAACCACGGCGTATTGAACTGTCCATCACTCACCTCCTGAACGATGGCTAAATTATGCGAGCCTGGCGTGTGCCGCTCCAGTGGATTAAACAGGCTAAACTGCAGAGACACCTTTACTATCAAGGCAAATTTCGCAATCTGCCTAACGAGGCCGTAATGACCGACGATATCGACCAGTTGTTGATAAAGGCGCTGATGGAAGACTCACGCCGCTCGCTCAAAGCCCTGGCACAACTCAGCGGCTTGTCCTCGCCAAGCGTCAGCGAACGCCTGCGCCGCCTCGAAGAACGGGGTGTGCTAAAAGGCTATACGGTCGAGATTGACCCGCGCTGCTTTGGCTATCAGTTGCAGGCGATCGTGCGCGTGCGGCCGTTGCCGGGGCAGTTGCAGGAAGTGGAACGGCAGATCATGGCCATTCCCGAATTCACCGAGTGTGACAAGGTCACCGGTGATGACTGCTTTATCGCCCGCTTGCATGTGCGCTCGATGGAGCAGCTGGATACGGTGCTGGACAAGCTCAACAGCCATGCCGAGACCAACACCGCAATCGTGAAAAAGACACCGGTCAAACGCCGATTACCCCCTATGGCGTGATTCCCCCGGTGGGAGCGGGCTTGCCCCGCGATGCGATTTGTCTGACTCACCGCAATCGCGGGGCAAGCCCGCTCCCACCGCATGATCACTTTTACTGCACTGGCTCACTCGACGGCTTGGCAATCAAGCCCTTCAGTTCACTGGTCATCGGAAACTCCAGGTTCAACCCCTTGGGTGGAATCGGTTGCTCGAACCAGCGCTTATAGATGCCGTCGATCCTGCCACTGCGGTAGACATCCGCCAGCGCTTCATTGACCGCGGCCAGCAGCTGGTCATCACCCTTGCGCACCATGCAGCTGTAGATCTCTTTCGACTGCGCCTCACCGACCACCACCCAGTCATGCGGATCACGCGCCTTGGCTCGCTCGCCGTAGAGCAGCGCGTCGTCCATATAGAACGCGGCGGCCCGGCCGGACTGGAGCATCATGAACGCCTCGCCATGATCCTTGGCGCTGATGACGAAGGCGCCCAGGTTGTGCTCCAGGTTGTAATTCTTCAGGTACTTTTCATTGGTGGTGCCCGCAGTGCTCACCACATTCTTGCCCTTCAAGTCATCCAGTCCCTGGATGCCGCTGCCCTTCTTGGTTAACAGCTGGCCCTTGACGAAAATGAAGCCATAGGAGAAATCCACCTGTTTCTGCCGTTCGGCGGTGACCCCGGTGGTGCCGCACTCCAGGTCGACAGTACCGTTCTGCACCAGTGGAATCCGCGTTTGCGAAGTGACCAGGTTGTAGCGCACCTTCAACTGCGGCACCGCCAGTTTGCTCTGCAAGTGCTTGACGATTTCTCCGGCGAGATCAACCGAGTAGCCCATGGGCTTACCGCTATGGTCGCCGATATAAGAAAAAGGAATGGAGGAATCACGGTAACCCAGGGTGATGCTGCCGGAGTCGGCGATTTTCTTCAGGGTACCGGAAAGAGGCGGCGTGTCGGCCAAAGCCGAATGAGCGAACAACAGCGACAGGGCAACCAGTGTGGGTTTGAACATGACGAGCTCCTAGCCGCGCACGGCAATGACAGTGATTTCCACACGCACGCCGGGACGCGCCAGTTCGGCTTGCAAGGCGGTGCGGGTCGGTGCATGGCCCGGTACAAGCCACGCCGTCCACACCTCGTTCATCGCCTCGAAATCCGCGGCGATGTCCTTGAGATAGATCGTCGCGCTGAGCAGCTGGCTTTTGTCGCTGCCCGCCTCGGCCAGCAAGGCGTCGATCTTGCCCAGCACCTCGCGGGTCTGTTCATGGATATCGAGGGCCAAGGTTGGCACCTGGCCAGACAGGAACACCAGTTGCCCGAACAGGGCTGCGCCACTCAAGCGCTGGTTACTGTGCAAACGGGTTATCGACATCGGGACACTCCTTGCGGTTGTTGTTTTTGTGAAGGTCAGGCGGCCCGAGGGGACAGCCCGTGCAAGTCGATCGACGGCGTGCGGCCGGCGAGCAGATCAGCCAGCAGTGCAGCGCTGGCGCAAGCCAGGGTGAAGCCAAGGGCACCATGACCGAGGTTGAGCCAGAGATTGCGGTAGCCTGTCGCGCCGAGCAGCGGAACACCGCTGGGGGTCGCCGGACGCATACCGGCCCACTCCCGGGCCTGTGCGTAATCAGCGGCATCGGGCAAGGTCGCTGCCGCCAGCTGGCGCATACTCGCCAGCCGCGCCGGATCCAGAGACTCATCGAAGCCGACGATATCGACCATGGCGGCAACGCGCAGTTGATCCTCAAGGCGTGCATAGACGATCTTGCGGTCGTAGTCGGTGATGCTCACCTCCGGCGCCTGCTGTCCGGTCAGGATCGGCGCGGTGAGGCTGTAGCCCTTGAGCGGATAGACCGGCAGTTGCAGGCCCGGCAGGCCAAGACTGGCGCTGCGGTGCCCGGCGCACAGCACCAGGCGCTCCACGCCCAGACGCTGCTCACCCAGCTCCAACGCCTGGATCATGCCGTCGGCATGGCGGATAGCGGTGACCCGCTGGCCCAACATCAGCCGGCAGCGCCCGGAGGCCTGCAAGCGTTCGACCAGCGCCAGGCAGAAACGATGGCAATCGGCGACTTCTTCATCGGCGGTAAATACACCGCCAATGAACGGCGCATTGGCCAACGCCGGCTCCAGCGCGGCGATCTCGCTGGCATCGAGGACCCGCTGCGCCTGCGGATCGAGCAGATGGCGGCGAGCCTGGGCGAAACTGGCCGGATCACGAAAGGTCACCAGCTTGCCGTTGCGCCGCCAGGCGAAATCATCCAGCCGGTCGACTTCGCGCCACTGGGTCAAGATGTTTTGGCTATGCAGTGCCAGGCGCAACAAGTGAGCGGCATTGCTGCGATTGACCGACGTCCGGCAGGCGGCCATGAAGCCCACCAGCCAGCGCCACTGAGCCAGATCCAGACGTGGCCGCAGCTTCAGCGGCGAATCGCTGCGCAGCAACCAGCCCAGGGCTTGCAGCGGTACACCGGCATCGGCCAGCGGCGACACATAGCGGTAGGACAATTGTCCGCCATTGGCAAAACTGGTGCCAGCCGCCAGGCTCTCGCGCGCTTCGACCACGTCCACGGTGAAGCCTTCGCGCACCAGGGCATAAGCGGTTGCCAGACCGATGACGCCCCCACCAATGACCGTTACCCGCTGTGCCATGTGCTTTCATCCGCAAATTACTGAGGCCTTCAGGTTAGGGCCGATGACAAGCGTCGGATAATGATTAAAGATGTACCGGCCATAAACAAAGGTTATGGGGTCAAGCATGCGTTTGCGTCACATCGAAGTGTTCCAGGCCATCCGCCAGACCGGCTCGATCAGCGGCGCAGCGCAGTTGCTGCACGTCACCCAGCCTGCGGTGTCGAAGATTCTCCAGCACGCTGAAGCACAACTGGGTTTCCCGTTGTTCCTGCGGGTGCGTGGCAAGTTGCAGATCACCCCGGAGGCCCTGGCCCTGGAACGTGAGGTGGATAAAGTCAGCGACAGCGTCGAGGGCGTACGCCGTCTGGCCGCCAGCCTGCGCCGGCAGCCAGGCATGAACCTGCGCATCGGTGCCACACCGGCACTGGCGTTGTCGTTGTTCCCGTCGGTAATCAGCCAGTGGGCGCAGCGTCATCCGCAATCAGAATGCGAGCTGTCGAGCTTGCACAGCCGGGAGCTTGTACAGCACTTGCTGATGCGCGAAATCGATGTCGCCCTGACCTTGCGCCACCCCGAGCATCCCGGTCTGAATGTCCAGCCACTGGCCCATGGCGTGTTGGTGGCGCTGGCACCCAGCGGTTACTGGAACGACGAAAGCCAGGGCGTGCCGCTGACCGTCGACGCACTGGCCGGCGCGGCATTGATCGGCCTGAGCAGCAGCGACCCACTGGCGGCGCAAGTGGGCAACTATTTGAAAAATCTTGAGCCAGCACCGCGCATCAGCATTCGTGTGCAGACCTACTCCCTGGCCCGCGCCATGGTCGAGTCAGGTGCAGGCCTGGCACTGATCGATCCGTTCACCGCCCTGGGGTCGCGGCACACCGTGGTGCGCCCTTTGAACCCGCCACTGCCGATTACCTTGTATGCCCTGACCCGGGCCAACGAAAGTCATCCACATGTTCTCGACGACCTGTTGCAGTTGCTCTCCCAGCACGCACGGGAGCAGATCGCCAGAGTCCCGGCGTTGCACACACCCTGAGCGCCTCGTCGATCAGCTCGGACAGCTGTGCTCGCCGTTGTTCAGGCCCTGCTTGTAGTTGCGGCTGAGGAGGCTGGCCTTGCCGTCGTGCCAGGTCAGGGTCAGGACATACATCGAGTCGAAATCACCGCCATCCCAGTCTTCGGTGATCACCCGCTTCTCACCCAGGGCCTTGCCGGCCACGGTATTGATCAGCTCGGGCAGGTAGCCATGGGACCAGGCGGTGTAGACCGTGGCGTTGCGGTATTTATCCTGGAGCAGTTCGTCAGCCAGTGCACCGGTGTCGTTGGCGCCAAAGTCGATGTTCACCGGCAGGCCAAGTTTGATCGCGCTGGGGCTGATGGTCATCAGCGGACGGATGTAACTGTAGGCGTCGTCTTTGCTGCCCTCTTCGACGTGCCGAGACGGGTTGGCAGCGAAGACATAATCAGCCTTGCCGAACTTTTCCGGAAGCAAGGTGGCCAGGTCCAGGGCGCGGTTCAAGCCTTGGCAGTTGAGCTGGCCCAGGCCTTCACCCGGCTTTTCGGCATGACGCAGGAATACCAGGGTCTGGACGCCGTCCACCGGTTCGGCGCGGCTTTCGACAGCTTCCACGGCCAGCAGCGTGACACCACCGAGCAGCGCCAGCGAACAGGCGGCACGGCGGTAGCGTTTGAACAGGGTCGACAACTTCATAGCGCGGGCTCTTTACGGCAAAAGGGATGAGGCTGACCCGCCTGCGACACGCCGCGGCCGAAGCCGCGGGTGATCCCTGTCTGACGTACCATCCGTGGTGCGGGGTAACTGAGAGTGCGTTAATCCGGTTTGGTTCGATCCCTGAGCGCTCTACCCTGAGCAGGAGTGACTTTAATGCACTGATATTGCCGATTTAAGACAGGCGGCTGTCACTCATCGCGAGTGAGGACTTCCAGCAGCTCGATTTCAAACGTCAGGTTCGAATGCGGTGTGATCGCGCCCATGCTGCGCTCGCCATAGGCCAGGTGTGAAGGAACAAGCAGCTTGCGCTTGCCGCCGACCTTCATGCCCATCAGGCCCTGGTCCCAGCCCTTGATGACCCGGCCGGTGCCGATCACGCACTGGAACGGCTTGCCGCGGTCGTAGGAGGAGTCGAATTTAGTCCCGTCATCCAGCCAGCCGGTGTACTGGGTGGTAATCAGCGCGCCCTTGACCGCCTCTTTGCCCTCTCCCAGCTGGATATCGATGATTTGCAGTTCGCTGCTCATGCTTGACCTCATTGACGCGTATAAAGGTGTTTCGAGGCAGCCTTTTCTCAAGAATGCAGGGGTTTGGCAAGCGTTGCCTGGCTGCTGCCATGCTGGCGCATCGACCAGCACACGCCGCCGATGACCAGGATGATCGCCGCAGCCTCCAGCACACTTGGCCCGCTTTGCCGCCAGATGAAGGCGTAGAGCAAGGCAAACAAGGTCTCGAAAACAATCAGCTGGCCGCTCAATGTCAGCGGCATGCGCTTGGAGGCGGCATTCCACAGCAGCGCCGCCAGCCACGAGCCGAAAATCGCGCAGCCCAGGCTGTACAGCCAGAACAGCCACCAACGCTCGGCCGGCGCATCCACCTGCAGCTGTGCAGGTTGCCAGAGGGCGATAACTGCCACCAAGATCAGGCTGAACACCCCCGTCATCACCCCACTCAAGACCGACCACTGGTGACTGTCAAAATGCCCGCACTGCTTGAGGTAACGACTGTTGTTAACCGCGTACCAGGTCCAGCAGGCCAAGGCTGCCAGGGCATACAGCACGCCAGCGACTTTGTCGCCGACAGCGCCCGGCTCAACGGCGAAGGTCTGCAAGTTGATGCACAGCATGCCGGCCAGAATCAGCAGCAATGGCGCAAACAATTGCTTGAGCGCAACCCCGCCACTGTCGTGGCGACCGTAGAGGGTGATGGTCAGCGGCAAGACCCCGACAATCAACGAAGCCGGTGCCACCCCAAGGCGCTGGATGGCGGCCACCAGGCAGATGAAGTACAGCAGGTTGCCAATCAGCGCCAAGCGGCCGAGCATCCATAGATCCGCCAGGGTCAAGCGTCCGAGGGCCTTGCGCATCGGCACCGCCAGCACCAGGGTCACCGCACCGAACAGCACGAAGCGGGCGCAACTGAGCAGCACCGGACTGAACTCTGGCAACAATTGCGGCACCATCAGCACCAGCCCCCACATCGCGCCGGCTACTCCGGCGTAGGCCACACCCTGTTTCACCTGTCTGCTCCTGTTCAAAGAAGCGCGCAGGCTACCGTCTGGGCAGCGTCTGGACAAAAGATCATTCGGCATGCAGGCATTCCCACAGGGAATGGCTTTAACCCTGAAAGCATCGCCCTTATGATGCAGCCATTCCTCAAACCGGATCGCCAGCATGAGCCGCTTCAGCCGACACTTGCCTCCACTGGACACCCTGATCGCCTTTGAAGCGGTGGTGCGCACCGGCAGTTTCACCCGTGCCGCCAGTGAGCTGTACCTGACCCAAAGCGCGGTGAGCAAACAGATCAAGCTGCTGGAGGAACACCTGGGCGCCGTACTGTTCGAACGCCGTGCCCGGGGCATCGCCCTGACATCGGCCGGGGAAGGTTTCAATGCGATTGTCGAGCCGATGCTGGAGAGTCTGCTGGCCAATGTCCTGCGCTTGAAAGCGGGCCACAGCAGCCGCAATGTCAGCGTCATCTGCACCCACGCCGTCGCCCAGTACTGGCTATTTCCGCGCCTTTTGCGATTTAACGAACAACACCCGGAACTGACCGTGAACATCCACGCCAGCAACGAGATCAGCGAAAGCGATATCGCCGATTACGACTTTGGCATCCTCTATGGACACGGTCACTGGAGCTCGCTGCAGGCCGACAAGCTGTTCGATGAAACCATCTACCCGATTGCCAGCGCCAGGCGTGCCCTACCGGCGATCGACTCGCTGCAGGCGCTGCAAAGCCTGCCACTGATCCAGCTCGATGCCTCGGCCTGGAACTGCCTGGACTGGCAGGACTGGTTCAGTCATCAGGGCCTGCGTTACCAGGCGCCTGCCGATGCGGTGACCTTCAATCAGGTCAACCTGGTATTCGAGGCCGTACTGCAGGGAATGGGCGTGGGACTTGGCTGGGAGTTCATGGCCCGCGAACGCATCGAGCAGGGTTCGATTCGCCAGGTGTCGCCGTTTGTCGTGCACACCGGACAAGCCGACTATCTGGTGCACGACAAGCAGGCCCCCTGTTCACCGGCGGCGCAGGTGTTCGCCGCCTGGTTGCTGGCGCTCAGTTGAACAGGGCTTCGACTTCGGCGCGGGTCATGGTTTTCGTATCGTTGGCAAAGCAGTAGTACGCAGGCTTCTCGTCGATGTACACCTGCAGGTCGAAGACCCAATCGGTATCGCCTTCCAGCACCCCCACTGAAACCGACTCGAACTCGCCGCTCTTCAGACGGTACAACAGGTGCGTACCGCACTTGCCGCAAAAACAGCGCTGCGCCCACGCGGAAGAGTCATAGAACACCGGCGTCCCGGCCGTAAATGTCACCGGCTCCGAACAGAGCACCGAAAACAGCGGTCCGCTCCCCCATTTGCGGCACATGCTGCAATGGCAGGCGTCGACACTGGCTTTTTCCACACTGACGCTGAATTTGACGGCGCCGCACAGGCAGCTGCCGTGTTTGATCAGGGACATGATCAAGGCTCCTTGCTGGGATGGAGGGACTCAGTCTAGCAGCTGACCGGGCACCCTCTTCGCCGACTAAGCCGTCACAGGGGTCAGTACCGGTTCACCGGCAAAGAACGCCTGCAGGTTCTTCAGCACCAGCTGCACGGTGTCATGAGCCGCATCCGGCGACTGCCCTGCTACATGCGGGGTCAAGACCACATTGCCCAGAGCCTTGAGAGTATCCGGCACCGCTGGCTCGTCATCGAACACATCCAGTGCTGCGCCGGCAATTACACCACTGCGTAACGCCTGGACCATGTCCGCGGTGCTGACCACACTGGCGCGAGCAATATTGACCAGAAAGCCGTCCGCGCCCAGCGCTTCAAGTACCGGGGTGTCGATCAATTGACGGGTGGTGGCCCCACCAGGCGTAGCGACGATGAGAAAGTCCGACGCCTGGGCCAGTGCCAGCGGGCTGTCGCAATAGTGGTAGGGCACATCGTGGCGCGGATTACGGTTGTGGTAGTTGACCTGCATGTCGAAGCCCAGCGCCGCACGTTTGGCGATAGCCAGGCCAACGGCCCCGAGACCGAGGATGCCCAGGCGCTTGCCGCTGACGGAGGGGCTGATCACCCGGTTCCATTCACCACGCCGGGTCGAGGCATCGGCGCGAGGAATGTCGCGAACCACCGCCAGCAACAGGGCCATGGCATGGTCGGCCACCGCATTGGCATTGGCCCCGGCGCCATTGGTCACGGTAATGCCGCGCGCCGCCGCAGCCGCCAGGTCAACCTGCTCGTAGCCGGCACCGATCACACAGATGATCTGCAAGGCCGGCAAAGCCGCGATTTCATCGGCAGTCAGGCCCAGCGGGCCTCGGGTCAGGACCGCATCGATCTGGCCACCATAGTGGGCAATGGCATCGGCACGCAAAACCGGGGTCTGGGCGCGAATCAGGCGATAACCTGCCTGTTCCAGCAACGGCAGGTAATCGTCAACGGTTTCTACCAGTACCAGGACTGTCTTGCTCATGCCACCCTCCGGATCAATGCGAGGGGGCATTATGCGCAACTTGGGCTACTGCGCGAAAGCCCGACCCAGACCGCCTGGCACACCGCTGCTGTCGGTTTCCTGCCATGGCCCATTGAGGTTGGTCGACCAGCTCCAGCCGTTGTTCCAGCGGTAGTAGGTGCGTTGCCGGTAGAAGGTGTTGGTCTGGCCTTCGAGCACATACACGCCCATGCGCGGGTCCCAGTGGCTGGCGCCACCAGGCGGGGGAGCGAAGCTGGCCGAAGTGCGTGGCATCGGCTTGGGCGCCGGGGTGCTTACCGCCGGCTTGCTCGGCACCGTGCTTGGGCGCGGAGCGGGCTTGGTGGCTGGCCCCGGCGGCAGGCTTTCGATCGGTGGCGCCGTCGGTTCGGAGGGCTGATGAACAGTACACGCACTCAGGCCCACGGCCAGGGAAAGGAGGGTCAGGCGTGCGATGCTGTTCATGGCGATTCTCTTACTTGTCCGGGCTGTCGATGGTCAGGTGCTGCGCAGCGGTGGTGCTGCTGGCCAGCGGGCTGCTATGACCAATCCACTCACCCTGAGTCGGCTGGCCAGCACGCGAGACGCGTGCAACCAGTTGGACTTCGGGAAAGCTCGACAGTTTCATGCTCGGCATCATTGCATCGCTGTCGCTCAGCTCCACTTCGATCGGCAGCTGCGCCACGGTGACGCGCTTGGCCGCCAGCGGCATGGGCGGGCCGGAGCTGGCGCGGGCGAAAATGAACACTGTGTCGTCGGGCTTGACCTTGTCCTTGAGCGCCGCAGCGAGCTCGACCCGTACTTTCAACCGCGCGCCACTTGCAGCCACGGCCGGCGCCGGGGCGACCTTGCCCTCGCCTGCCTTGAGTTTTTCCTGGGCGCGCTCGATGCCACCCTGCAAGGCGGC
>OEPS010000255.1_pt1 | contig 19713 bp, 17 predicted proteins | sample 1539411 | NCBI WGS metagenome assembly OEPS01 (sample SAMN02671747, study PRJEB22543) | soil metagenome | biome: bacteria | place: China:Hunan Province, Lengshuijiang City | collected 2012-10-15 | depth 0.08m m
GCCCGCCGGTGCCGCCAAAACCGCCGCTCGTCGAGGCGGAGCTGCTGCCCGACTCGTAGCCGGACTCGGGGCCTGCCCCGGTGCTGCTCGAGCCGCTCTGGGAATTGAGATTGTCGTTCGGATTCCGTTCCATATGCTGCATCCTCCGTTGGGTAGCGTACGCAAGGCCTCCGTCGCCTTCGTCGTGGTGGAGGTAAATGCAGAGGACGTGCCGGACGCTGTTCCGCCCGCCGTTCGACATGCGCGCACGCAAAGGGGGCCAGGGGCCAGGCGTCAGCAGCCGCTTGCGCAGCGCCCGACACCTGACCCCTGACCCCCCTATGGGAACCCTAACGGTTCGCGGCGGCCGGCTGGCCGCAGTACTTCTCGAACGCCTCCTCGAGGTCCCTGGCGATCGCTTCGGCGGTCCGGCTCTCGATCTGATGGCGCTCCATCATGTAGACGAGCTTTCCGTCCTTGAGAAGGGCGATCGAGGGGGAGGAGGGCGGGTAGCCGGTGATGTAGGAGCGGGCGCGCGCGGTGGCGGCGGTGTCCTGGCCCGCGAAGACGGTCGTCAGCGCGTCGGGCTTGACCGGGCCCTGGATCGCCTTCGTCACCGCCGGGCGGGCGTTGCGAGCGGCACAGCCGCACATCGAGTTGACGACGAGCAGCGTCGTCCCCTTCGCATCCTTCAGCTTCGCGTCGACGGCGTCGGCGGTCTTCAGCTCCTCGAAGCCGACGCGCGTCAGCTCCTGGCGCATGGGCGTGATCATCCTCTCGTCGTACATCAGTCCTCCTTGAGATTCTTCGTTGCCGTCAGGGAGCGCTCAGTCGTCGTTCTCGGCGTGGCGCACGAGGGCGAGGATCGCCGACTGCGGCACCACGAGAAAGCGCTCCTGCTCGAACGTCAGCTCGACCGATGCCTTGCGGAAGAACATCGCGTAGTCGCCGACGCGCGCCTGCATGGGGACGAACTTCGTTTCGCGCCTGGTCGTTCCCATCCGCCACGGCTCGTCGGGATGCTCGCCGGGGTCGGGCATCGGCAGCCCAGGACCGGTGGCGACGATCCGTCCCCCCTGCACCGCCTGCGACTCGGTCGCGGTCGCCGGGAGGATGAGGCCGACGTTGGTGCGCTCCTCTCCCTCCTCGACCTTCACGAGGACGCGGTCGCCGACGACGATGAGCTTCTTGTTGTGGATCCTCATCCCGCAAAGATAGCGATCGCGCTACTTCCCGGCTTCCTCGGCAGCGATGCGCTCCTCGTTCTCCTCGTGGATCGCGGCCAGCGTATGATCGCGGTCCTCGTGACGGAGAAGGAGGATTCGTACCAGCTGGACGATCAGCGCGAGGATGAGGGTGAACACCACCACCGGGATCGCCCGCCAGACGAGGAGATCGGCGGCCATCGGCGGCCAGTCGGCGAATGCCGCCCGCCCGCTCCCCCACGGCTCGCGATGCACGGCGGTGAGGGCGAGGCTGGTCAGCAGCTCGCCCGCGATCTCGAGCGCGACGAAGAGGGGCGCGCGCCAGAGCCAGTGCTTGATCGGGAAGTTCGCGAGGTGGGCGGTGCACATCCCGAAGAGCAGCGCCGCCCCCACCGCCGCAGTCAGCCCGAGGTAGACCCAGCTGTTCGCGCCGTGGGTCAGCACGAGCGCGCGATAGAGCCGCAGCACGATGCCGGTGATGAGCCCCATCTCGACGACCGAAAGCGTGAGCTTCCGGAACGCCGCCGGCTCCTCGAGCTTCCAGGCTACGGTGTGGCGGGGAAAGTAGCTGGGCACGAGTCCGAAGTTAGGGAAGAGTTCCGCCGGGCGACAGAGTGAATCTGCGCCGGAGGGTGACGGCCAACACGTCGGCGAGAGATTGGAGATGCCGCGATCGAGACGCGATGGAGAGAGGAGTAATGGAGGACGCAGCGGCGATCGCTGTCACCGGCACAGGCGCGGCTGTCGTCCGCCCGTCGGGATCCCTGCTCTCTCCTCTCTCCGCGCCGTGTCGAACCGGACTATCGTCCCGCGATCCGCCCTGCCATCCAGCGCAGCGACTCCGGAAGGTGAGCTCTCCAGTAGTTCCAGTCGTGCCCTCCCGGCCACTCGTGATAGTCGATGCTTTCGCCGAGTGCGCGCGCGCCGGCGACGAACTCGCGGTTCTCGGCGAGGAATGGATCGCCGGTACCGACGTCGACGAGCAGGGGGGGGAGCCGGCGTCCGCCATCGGTCGCCCGCGCCGCCATGCGCACCGGATCGCGGGCCCACCAGCCGAACATGTCGCGGCCGCCGAATGCGAGGCTGAGCGAGGGCCAGAGCCAGCGCGGCCAGCGGGCGCGGACTTCGTCGATGTCGACCGCGTCGCGCGGGGGCGCGGGGACGTCGTCGTGCGCCATCCCGAGGAGCGGGGCGAGCACCCCCGAGTGGCTCGCCGCGGCGGCGAAGACGTCGGGATAGCCTAACGCGAGGGAGACCGCCCCGTAGCCGCCCATGCTCAACCCGGCGATTCCCCGGTGCGCGCGGTCGGCGACCGTGCGATAGGTCGAGTCGACGTGGGCGACGACGTCGCGCGCGATGTAGTCGTCGTACTTCGGCCAGGGAACGCAGTACGTCTCCGCCCGCTCGCGCGTCGGCGGGTTGCGCGTGCACTCGCTGAAGTTGCCGAGGGCGTTCCAGGTGGTGTACCAGCTGTCGTCGCCGTCCGGCATGACCACGATCATCTCCGGCATCCCGGCGGCGACGAGGGAATCCATCACCACCCCGAGCCGGCCCTGCACGCTCCAGTTGGTTTCGTCACCGGCCACGCCGTGCAGGTAGTAGGCAACGGGATACCGGCGCGAGCCGGAGGCGTAGGAGGGCGGAAGGTAGACACGCGCATGCTTGGTGGTCCCGAGCATCTGGGACCAGAACGCGATGTCGGCGACGCTCCCCGGGCGCCCCGGGACGGCCGCGCGGGGCGAGGCAGCCTGCGCGGCAGCGATCGCGTCGGGGGCGAGGGTGAGCAGCGCGAGGGCGAGGGCGGTGCGGGCGAGGTGGAAGCGGTCCATTCGATCGGCTCGGCGTGTCGGCACGCGGGCAAACGTACCGACGTGACGAAGCGCGCGACAGGGTTGCGGAGCCGCGCGCCGGACGTGGCACATGCGTTGCCTTCCGTGGGTGGCAACAGGGGAACGATCGAATCAGCACCACGCCGACACCAGCGGAGGCAATCGTGCGTCGCGGAGGAAGTCTCATCGCCGCCATCATCATGGCGGTCATCGGAGCCATCACCTATTTCTCGTCGCGTTCGACGAACGAGGTGACGGGCGAGGTGCAGCACATCAGCATCGCCCCCGACCAGGAAGTCGCACTCGGCCTGCAGGCGTTCCCGGAGATGGCGCAGCAGTTCGGTGGGGAGCTCAGGCAGCCGGTCGTCGGCGACTACGTCGAGCAGGTGGGACAGCGCATCGTCGCGAAGAGCGATGCCGCACGGGGCCCGTACAAGTACGACTTCCACGTCCTCGCCGACCCGGAGACGATCAACGCCTTCGCGCTCCCGGGGGGGCAGGTGTCGATCACCGTCGGGCTGCTCAAGCGGCTGCGCAACGAGGCGGAGCTCGCGGGAGTGCTCGGCCACGAGATCGGCCACGTGGTCGGAAGGCATGGCGCCGAGCAGCTGTCGAAGCAGCAGTTCGCGCAGACGCTGGTGGGCGCGGCGACGATCGCGTCGTACAACCCCGACCGTCCGGGCTCGACGGCGCAGAACGCGGCGATAGCGGCGGCGATCAGCCAGCTGGTGAGCCTGCGCTTCAGCCGCAACGACGAGCTCGAGGCCGACGCGTTAGGCGTTCGGCTGATGGGCGAGGCGGGCTACGACACGCGGGGGATGCACGACCTGCTCGTCATCCTCGAGCAGCAGTCGCAGGGCGGCCGGACCCCGGAGTTCTTCAGCACCCACCCCGACCCCGGCAACCGACTGGCGCGGGTGAACGAGCTGATCGCCCGGAACCCGGGCAGGGGCGCCGACGTCGGCGCCGAGCGGTTCCAGCAGAACGTGCTGCAGTACATGCGGCGATAGCGGCGACCCGTCCGCTGCCTAACGCTGGAGGCAGGGCGCCGGCTGGCCGGTGATCCAGATGCCGCTGATCGTCGCCGCGTCCGGGATCACGCTGGCGTCGCGCTCGACCGCGGCTGACCCGCCGCGGAGCTCCGCCGGGCTGACGCTCGTCTCGAACGAGACACCCGGGATGCCGGGGGCGAAGGCGACCACGTTTCCCTCCCCGGCCGCGCCGCAGACCTCCCCGTGCGCGGCGCGCAGCGCGCCGACGGTGCTCCCGACGCGAATCCCCTTCGCCGTCGCGAAGACGGAGTCGCGGACGATGATGCGCGTGACGCTGGTGTCCGCGCTCCCCGCCGAGAGGGCGATGACATGGCCGCCGCCGACGTCGATCGAGTGCGCGCGCTCGGGGATCCCCTCGCCAAGCGTGATCGCGCTGTCCCGCGTCTCGCAGGCGGTGGACACCGCCGAGATCTTCCCGCCGATGCGCACGGGCCCGATCCCCTGCGCCGTGATCGGCGTCGGCGAGGTCGCGCACCCCTGCTGCTCGGCGGTTCGCGCGGCGCGGCCGGTGTCGCGGGGATGGCCGGCGGCGTCGCGCTTCGAGTCGTGGCCGCTGAAGCAGGCCATGACGGCGAGGATCGAGAGCAGCGCCGAGAGCACGGTCGTCAGGCGAGATCGCTGGATCTGCATGGGGCAAACATGCAGCCGGTGCTCGACGCCTTCAATGCCGCGGCGAGCGGCGCCGCGGACCGCGCTGTCAGCCCGGCGCTGCTCCCCCGCCAACGCTGGTCATGAACGCCGCGAAGACGTCCGGGCGCCACGAAGCCGACATCTGGTGCAGCTGGCCGAGCGCTTCCTGGTGCGACATCGCCGCACGGTAGCTGCGCGTCGAGGTGAGCGCGTCGTAGACGTCGACGATCCCGACGATCTGCGCCGACAGCGGGATCTCGTCGCCGCGCAGGCGATCGGGGTATCCGGTGCCGTCGCACTTCTCGTGGTGCGAGCGGACGATCGGCTTGATGTCCCATGGGAAGTCGATCCCGGCCAGCATCTCGATGCCGTAGATGGTGTGCTGCCGCATGAGGTCCATCTCGGCGCTGGTGAGCTTTCCCGGCTTGTTGAGGATTTCGGCCGGCACGTTCACCTTGCCGAGGTCGTGGAGATACGCCCCCATCCGGATCACGGTGAGCTCGGAGACCGGCAGCGCGAGCGCTTCGGCGACACGGACCGCCAGCTCGGCGACCCGCTCGCAGTGACCGAACGTGTACGTGTCGGCGGACTCGATCGACTGTCCCCACTTGCGAACGGTGTCGAGGTAGACGCTTTCGAGCTTGGTCCGCTTGGTGGTGATGTCGACGAGGTCGATGCGCGCGTCGAGGCGGCGGAACAGGTGGTGCGCGGTATTGAGGAGGCGGAGCGCGTCCCGGTTGCGCCCCTGCTCCTGGTAGAGTCGCGCCAGCTCGCGTGACGCCTCGGCCTCGGCGAGGGTATTCCCCGATTGCGCGGCGATCTCGAGCGCGGTGTGGAGCCTCGCCTCGGCGAGCACGGTGCGGCCCGTTTCGCGATAGATGATGCCGAGGACCTTGTACGCGTCGGCCTTGGTGCGCTGGATGCCCAGCTTGTCGAAGATCTGGAGCGCGGCCTCTGCGTTGCGGCGCGCCTCGTCATACCGCTGCTTGGCGATGAGCACCTCGGTGCCATTGAGCAGGCACGACGCGTGGAGGTGCACGTCGCCGATCGACTCGGCGAACTTCTGGCTGCGGTCGAAGTAGCGCTCGGCGACGTCCCAGTCCTGGCGGTCGGCGGTGACCATCCCGAGGTTGTGGTAGACGATCGCGCAGCCGCGATCGTCGCCGACATCGCGGAAGGCCTCGAGCGCGCGATGATAGTGCATCGCTGCCCGATCGAGCTCCCCCTGGATGTTGGCGATGATCCCGAGGTTCTGGTCGATGCGGGCGCGGAGCGCCGGGCAGCGAAAGCCACCGAGCTGGATCGCGCGCTCGAACACTTCGCGCGCGGTGTCGAAGTCGCCGCCTTCGAGATGCGAGCCGCCGAGCGTGTTCAGCGCTTCAGCGGCGAGGACGGGATCTCGCGCCTGCTGGGCCACGGCGAGGCTTCGCGCGCAGTGGGCGCGCCCCGCGTCCATTTCCTGGCGCCGGAAGCAGACGACCGCGAGCCGGCGCAGCGCCTCGCTGAGCACAGGCTTGCCATCGCTCTCTTCCGCGGCGAGGATCGCCGCCGAGTAGTCGGCCGCCGCCTCCGTCAGCCGGCCACCAAGATCGTGCGCGCGGGCGGCGGCGAGGAGGCGGCTCGCGCGGTCGAGCGGCGCGGCAGGAAGCTCCGCCGCGCCGCTGGTTCCCCGGGGGATCCGCCCGCTCATCGGTGCCGGGCACTCATCGTCAGTAGGCGACGACGTAGTGCGAGAAGTGGCTGATGTCGGCCCTGACCGTCGAGTAGTTCTTCCAGTCGAAGGAGGCCGGCGTCTCGATGATCTGGTACGCATCGTCGGTGTAGACGACGCGGCGCGACTTGCTCCTTTCGAGGTCGCAGTCGCGATAGCTGAGCAGGATCATCGACTTGCCGAAGCGCAGGCCGTGCGGCGCGAAATCCAGCTCGGCGTGCGTCGAGACCGGCATCTCGACCGTTATGACGGTCTTCTGCGCCAGCGCGCCCTTCGGGATCCAGAAGAAGTGCCGGCCGACATGGAAGAGTCCACCGTCGGGGCCGACGATCTGGACGTCCGCTTCGTACGGCTGCGGCTCGCACTGGAGCATCGTCGTGGCCTGGCGGCGCGGATGCCCGCGCCTCGCATGCGCCGCAGCCCAGATCGCGTGCAGCGAATCGTAGACGGTGACGCTCCGGAGCTTCTCGGCGGCGACGCGCTGCTTCTCGCGGTCCCTCTTCGCCTGGAGCGAGTCATCCGGCGCGGAGCTCGTCGCGGCGAGGCCGGCGGCGGGAGCCCCGACCGCGGTCGAACCGATCTCCGGGGCGGCGGGCGAGGACCGATCGGTGCTGCAGCCGGGCAGGAATGCGATCGCCGCCGCGAACGCGAGAACGAGTGTGCCGCGGTAGCGCTGGATGGGGGGCTTCATGATCGGTCCAGTCGGGATTTTCAATGCAGCCAGTCGCGGACCGGCCGGCAGAGCGCCGTCGCCCCGCGGGGATTCACATAGCAAGCCAGGGACCACTGAGCGCCGCGCACAACATGTTGTTTTATAACGAGTTAGATATTACGATCTTCCTCGCTTTCTGAGCGAAAGGGACAAATGTTCCGGTCATGGGGACAAAGTGACCGCAACCGGCTGGCCGCGAAGCACCGCGACGAGCACCTCTTCGAGCCGGTCGAGCGAGAAGGGTTTCATGAGCACGGGCTGGCGCGCGATCGCGCCGCCGCGCGCGGCCCGGCCGGCCACGTCGCCGGTCACGAACACCGTGCGCGCGGCGAGCCCCGGCCGGTCGCGGCGAAGGATCTCGTGCAGTGCGGCGCCATCCATCCCGGGCATCCGCAGGTCGCAGACGATCGCGTCGACGCTGGTCTTCTCGAGCGCGGCGAGCGCGGCGTCGCCGTTGCTGACGGCGACGACCGCAAAGCCGCGCAGCGCGGCGAAGCTCTCCAGCCCGGCGCGGAGGAGCGGCTCGTCCTCGACGACGAGGATGCGCAACCCGGCGAGCGGTGAGCGCGCGGGCGCCGCCGGGCGCTCGCTGCTCGGGGGCGGCGCGGCAGCGACGCTGTCCTCGAGCGGAAGGGAGACGACCATCGTCGTACCGCGCGGGGAGGTGTCAGCGATTCCGATCGAGCCGCCGTGCGCCGTTATGATCCCGTAGCTCACGCTGAGCCCGAGGCCGGTGCCCTCGCCTTCCCCTTTCGTCGTGAAGAAGGGTTCGAAGACGTGGGCGCGGACGCGATCGGGGATCCCGGGCCCGGTGTCGGTGATCTCGAGCACGACGCTCCCCGGCAGGGCGCGGGTCGTGACGCGGAGGGTGCCGCCGCCTAACGGCGCCATCGCCTGGACGGCGTTGGTCACCAGGTTGAGGACGACCTGCTGCAGCTGGCGTCCGTCGGCGACGACCGGCGGGAGCTCGCGGTCGAGCCGGAGATCGACGGTGACGTTGGCGTCGGCGAGCTGGAAGCCGCGGAGGCGCAGCGTCCGCTCGACGAGGATGTCGAGATCGAGCGCCTCACGGCGATTCTCGCTGCGGCGGGCGAAGGCGAGGAGGTCCTTGACGACCTGGCTCGCCCGCGCCGTTTCCGACTTGATCACCTCGATCGGCTCGCGATGCCCCGGCGTCAGCGTCGGGTCGCGCAGCAGGAGCTGCGCGAACGCACTGATGCTGCTCAGCGGGTTGTTCACCTCGTGCGCGACGCCGGCGACCAGCTCGCCGACCGCGGCCAGCCGCTCGGTCTCGACGAGCCGCGCGCGCAGGTCGCGTTCGGCGGTGACGTCGCGTCCGATGACGAGCGCGGCCGGCGGGTCGGCTTCGGGAAGGCGGCTGGCCGCGAAGGCGACGACTCGCGGCGGCGCCCCCTGGCGCGGGATGCGCACCTCGCAGCGGGTCGCGGTTCCCTCGATCGCGCGACCGAGGGCATCGGTGATCATTGCGCGATCGTCAGGCAGGACGATGTCGGCGAGGAGGCGCCCGACGAGGTGGACAGGATCGATCCCGGCCACCTCGCGCACCGCGTCGTTCGCCTCGCGCACGCGCCCGCTCTGCAGGACGGTGAGGACCACGTCGGGTGCGGCGCGGAACAACGTCCGGAAGCGCCACTCCGCCTGGCGGAGGCTCTCGACGAGCTCGGCGTTCGACAGCGTGACCGTCAACATGTCGGTCATCGCCTCGACGCGGGCGATCTCCACCGGAGTGAAGGTGCGCGGCGTCCGGCTGGTGACGGCGACCGCGCCGATGCGCTCGCGACGGCGATTGATCGGGACGATCAGGATCCCGCGCACCGCGAGCGGTGCGTCCGCCGGCTCGTAGAGCAGCCCGGGGTGCAGCGACGCGTCGGCCACCGTCCACGGCCGCCCGGAGCGGATCGCGCGGCCGAGCGCGGACTGGCCGACCGGGATCTCGCGGCCGGCGAGCGGCGCGCTGAGACCGATCGCCGCGGCGACACGGACCGTCCCTTCCCCGGCGAGGAGGCCTAACGGCCCGGCGCCCGTCATCAGGGCGAGGGCGCCGCCGTCGGCGCTGGCGATGTCGACCACCGCCTCGATGAAGCGGTCGAGCACCCGCGCCGGGTTGAGCTCGAGGGAGATCTGCTGGCCCAGCGTCCACATCCGCTGGAGGACGCGCTGTGCCTCGGCCAGTTCGGCGGTGCGCGCCTCGACCGCGACCTCGAGCCGCGCCGAGAGCTCGCGCTCGGCGACGACGTTGCGCGAGAGGAGGAGCCTCGCCTTGCGCTCGGCCTCGAGCACCATCGCCGCGCGCACCGCGAGCACGACGCCGAAGAGCGCGACCGCGACGGAGAGGAGGATGTCGCGCTCGCCGCGGACACCGAGCACGCCGGCGGCGCCGGAGGTGATGATGATCGCGGCGATGACGGCACGGGAGCGGAGCCCGTCGATCGCGTGGTCGCGCCCGGAGTCCTCGCCGGCGCCGACGGGATCGGCGAGCCCCGGGAAGACGGCGGCGAACACCTCGCGCGACGTGAGGCGGGCGGGGAGCGCGAGGCTGAAGGCGGCGACCGCGAGCCCCCACCAGAGGTCGGCGCGCGTCGGGTCGACGTGGTCGGCGGCCACCGCCTGACGGGCGATCACCGCGTGCGCGACCTCGAGGAGGGCGGTGGCGCTCACGAGCATCGCCGCGGCACGGGTGCCGATCGTGTCGCCGCGCGTCGCGAGGAGGAGCGCGGCGAGGGCGATCGCGGCGATCATCCCGCTGCGCCAGATGAGCATCATCGCCCGGGCCGCACGTCCCGTCGCGGCGAGCGTATCGTTCGAAAGCTGGGCGAGCATCAGCGCGACCACCGCCGCCGCTGTGGCGACGAGCACGACGTCGAGCAGTTCGGGGAGCCGCATCGCCCGCCGGCGGCGGCGCCCGACGACGAGCGCGAAGGTGCCGGCGAGTACCGGGTTCACCCCGAGCACGAGCAGCCAGAGCGACGAGTTGGCCAGCTGTGGCGTCCTGCCGGGCAGGAGGTACGCGCCCGCGGCGAAGAGCTGCGACAGCGCGCCGAAGCAGGTCGCGAGGGCGACGCCGGCGTACAGGGGGCGGCACACCCCCGTGGCCTGGCGGGCGGCGAGCGCGAAGGCGACGACGAGGATCGCGGTGGCGAGCCCAAGCCCGATGCTGCCGGCGGTGACGAGCACGCCGGACGGCGCGGACATCCGCAGCAGGAGCACGCCGAGTGCGGCGTGACTGGCCACGCGGGCGACGAGGGTCGCCTGCCCGCTCGCGGACTTCTCCCGCCACCATGCAGCTTTCACCCCTGAAGGACGCCCGAGAGGGGGGTGCGTTTCGGCGGGGGTGGGCCGGTCAGGTCATGAACTCGTGCAGCAGCGAGTGGAAGTGATGAACCCCGTTCTCGCGCTTCACCGAGTAGCGGCCGCGGTCGTAGACGCGCGAATGGAGGTTCTTCTGCACCGCCTCGCAGATCTCGATGTCCTCGGCCTGGATCTCGTCGCTGAAGGCGACGAGCTTCGACCAGGCCGCGTCAGCGGCCGGGTCGGCGGGGGGCTCGGGGGCGTGCCATTCGAATATCACCCTGCACTTCTCGTGGCCCAGCGGCAGGACCACGTTCGTCTGCACCTGCCCGAGATAGACGTTGAGCATCGTGTTCGGGAAGAGCCAGTAGTACTGGGCCTGGTCCTCCGGCGCGCCAGGCACGTACTGGCGCTGGGCGGCGAGGTGCGGGGGCACCGGCCGGAGCGGTGCGTGCTGCAGCGAGTAGTAGCGGTGCGGCTCGACGCGATACTGGTCGTAGTCGAGCTCCTTGTGCAGCCCGGGGTGCACCACGGGAAGGTGGTAGCCCTCGAGGTAGTTGTCGACGTAGACCTTCCAGTTGCAGGCGATGTCGTATTCCTTGCGCATCACCCAGCGCATGCGCTCCGGGTGGAAGTGCGCCGCGCGCTCGGGGATGTCCTCGAGGAAGTCGGCGAGGGGGAGCGCCTTCGGGTCGACGTTGACGAAGACGAGCGGTCCCCAGCTCGCGGCCTGGACCGGCTGCAGGTGCATGTCGGCGGCAGCGAAGTGCTCGACGCCTTCCATCTCCGGGGCGCGCAGCAGGTTCCCCTTCAGGTCATACGTCCACCCGTGGTACCTGCACTGCAGGGTCTGTCGCTTGCCGCAGCCATATGCGACGGGGCCGGCGCGATGGAGGCAGACGTTATGGAACGCGCGCAGCGTTTCCCCGTCGCGCAGCACGACCAGCGACTCGCCGGCGACCTCGGTGGTGAAGAACTGTCCCGGCTCCGCGACCTGGTCGGTGCGCCCGACGAGCTGCCACGTGCGCGCGAAGATCTTCTCGCGCTCGAGCTCGAGGTAGACGGGATCGGTGTAGAGGCGCGCCGGGATCGTTGCGGCACGCGCGATGTTCGGGTCGAAGGGGAAGTGGAGGGGCATGTCTCTACCGGCGAGGGGTGCCAGGGGCCAGGGGTCAGGGGTCAGGGGTCAGGGCCTGGCGTGTCAGGCACTCGTCCCGTCAGGCTGTGGCTGACCCCTGGCACCTGACCCCCGTTTCAGCAGCCAGTACAGCGGCAACCCCGCGGTCACGGCCAGCGCTCCCCACCCGATGACCGTCCAGCCGACTCCGTACATCGTGTAGAGGATGAAGAGGAAGGCGATGGCGGCGATGAGGCGGGGTTTGCCGCCGTCGCTGCCGGCGAGGGCGAATTCGGCGGCTGCTGCCAGCAGGTGCGGGAGGAGGGTCGTCAGGACCGAGAGCAGGACGATGAAATCGAAGACCGCGAGCAGGGAGCGGGAGAAGTAGAGGAGGAGCATCGTGCTGGTGACGATTGCGCCGACCACGAGCCCCACTGCGGGCGTTCCGTAGCTCGGGTGGATGCGGGCGAGGGGGCGGAAGAAGAGTCCGTCCTCGGCGGCGCTGAGGGGGATGCGTCCCGACATCAGGATCCAGCCGTTGAGGGTGCCGAGCGCGGCGGCGACGGCGGCGAGTCCGACGATGGTTCCCGCCCAGGGGCCGAGCACCTGCTCGGCGGCGAGGGCGATCGGGCGGGCGGAGCCGGCGACGACGTCGTTAGGCAGCGAGCCGGCGACGGCGAGGGCGGTGAGGAGGAAGACGAAGGTGCCGACCCAGTAGCCGATCATGGTGCCGCGGCGAATGGTCTTCTCGGGGGCCTGCACCTCCTCGGCCGGGACGGTCGCCGACTCGATCCCCGAGTATGCCCAGACGACGAGCGAGGCACCGACGGCGATCGACCCGAAGCCGTTGGGGGCGAAGGGGTGGAGGTTGGCGGGGTCGAAGTGGGTGAGGGCGGCGATCGCGACGAGGACGAGGGGGACGAGGTTGAGGAACATCACCACCGTCTGGACGCGCCCGCTCTGGCGGACCCCGCGGACGTTGAGGAAGCAGAGTCCCCAGACGAGGCCTAACGCGAGGGCGAAGCGGAGCCCGGGATTCGCGGCGAGCGCGGGAGAGAAGCCGACGATGTAGCCGACGGCGCCGGTGACGATCGCCCCGTTGCCGACGACCGCGCTGACCCAGTAGGACCAGACCGTTATGAATCCGGTCAGGTCGCCGAAGGCATGACGGGCGTAGACGTACGGGCCCCCGGTGCGCGGGAAGCGGGTGCCCAGCCGTGCATAGACGAGGGCGACGAAGAGGTAGCCGAGGGCGACGAACGCCCAGGCGACGATCCCGAACGGTCCCGTCGCCTTGGCGAGGGAGGCGGGGAGGGTGTAGACCGAGGTCCCCACCATGTTCCCGACGACGAGCGCGACGGTGCCGACGAGGCCGAGTCCGCGAACGAGGCGCGGGACGGCCGGCACGGCACTCACCCGCCCCCCGTTAGGCGGGTCACCGGATCAGGTGGCCGATTCGCGACCAGCGGATGTCGGTGAGGGGACAGACGCCCGACCCGCACTCGGGGTCGTAGGAGTAGTAGACGAAGATCGGCTGGCCGCGGACGTTGTTGCGGGGGACGAATCCCCAGTATCGGCTGTCCTTCGAGTTGTAGCGGTTGTCGCCGAGCATCATGTAGCGATTCTCGGGGATGATGAGCGGCCCCCAGTCGTCGTGCGTCGGGCGCGCCGCGGGGGCGCCGAAGCGCGTGCCCTTGACCTCGAACCGGTGCTGCCATTCGAAGAGCGGATCGTAGGACCCCGCCGCGTCGGGCGGGGGAGGCTCGTGCGAGCCGTAGCCCTGCCGCTGCGGCATCCCGTTCACGTAGACGAGTCCCTTCCGCATGTAGATCGTGTCCCCCGGCATCCCGATCACGCGCTTGACGAGCGTCGGCGTCGGATCCTCGGGCTGGTCGACCTGCGGCGGTGACTGGAAGACGACAACGTCACCGCGATGCGGGTCGCGGTACAGGCGGACCGGCGTCCCCGGGATGCGGACGCGGATCGGCTTCCCGGTGAATGGAATCGTCGGCCCGTAGATGAACTTGTTGACGAACAGCCAGTCGCCGACGAGCAGGCTCGGCACCATGCTTCCCGACGGGATGCGGTACGCCTCGATGACGAAGGCGCGGATGGCGAGGAAGATGGCGAGGAGGGCGATGAGCGACTTGAAGGATTCCCACGTCCTGCCGGACGAGGGAGCCTTGCCGCGAGCCTGGGCGACGGAGCCTTTGGGCTTGGAGTTGGGGGACGAGCGTTTACGAGGGGCCACTGAAGCGAGTAGTGACGAGTGAGGTGTGAGATTTCAGGTACTGCGAGTAGGGAGGTGTGAGAGTTCCGTGAGCAGGGAGCTGTGAAAGTGCGGGTGGGGCGAGTAGGGACTTGCGAGAGTGCCAGCTGGTAGAACGGCGGCGACTGGAAGGAAAGTTGCGCGGCGGCCCGGCCGAAGCAAAGGTCGATCGGGGCGGTTGGGGGGGAATTCAGAAACGGGGAGCGGGTCAGCTCGGGAACGATCGCACCTCCCTGCTCGAATCACCCGAGCTCTCACACCTCACTGCTCACTACTCCAAACAAAACGAGGGGGACGCGGCAAGCCGCGTCCCCCTCGTTTTGTTGCTGGCCTTACGACAGGTGCTTGTTGACGAGCTTCGTCATGTCGAACATCGAGACCTGGTCCTTCTTGAAGATCGGACGGAGGTTCTCGTCGGCGTTGATCATGCGGCGGTTCTTGGAATCCTGGAGACCCTTCCGCTTGATGTAGCCCCACAGCTTCTTCGTGATCTCGGTACGCGGCATCGGGCTGCTGCCGACGACGCTCGAGAGCTGCTCGCTCGGCTGCATCGCCTTCATGAACGCCGCGTTGGGAGTGCGCTTGGCGCCGCTGCGCTTCTTCGTTGCCGACTTGCGGGCCGCCTTCTTCGCGCCGCCCTTCTTCGCGGCCTTCTTCGCGCCACCCTTCTTCGCGCCACTCTTCCTGGCGCCGCCCTTCTTCGCGGCCTTCTTCCTGGCTGCCATGCGTTGTCTCCTGTGTGATGATCGGAGTGCGGTTTCTCTAGGGGAAATACCTGTCCGACGCGCACAAACTATACGGCCTCACGCCGGGCGCAATAGGGAAAATCGAGTTTTCCCATAGGAGAATCGACCTTTTTCCCTGCGAGAACAGCCTCGCCGGGCGCCGGTCACCCCCGGGCGCACGGGGATTTTCCCTCGGCGGGACCGCCTCCGCGACGGTTCCACGAGGGCAGAGACGCTCAGCCCCCGGTCAACGTTTCGAGGAGCCGCATCATTTTCTCGTCCCACGGATCGGGACGCGCATCGTCGTCGGCGATCTCGTAATTCTTCTGCGGCGTCTCGAGGACGAGGGGGATTCCCACCGTGCGGCGGTCGGCGAGGAGCCATCCGAATGCTTCCGTGCCGATGTTCCCCTCGCCGATCAGCATGTGGCGATCGACGTTCGAGCCGAGCGCGCCCTGGCTGTCGTTCAGGTGGAAGAACGAGGGCGCGCGTCCCGTCGCCTCCTCGAATTCGTTCAGCACGAGCGACGCCGCGTCGGGACCGAAGGTGAGATCGTAGCCCGCGGCGAAGAGATGACAGGTGTCGAGTCCATAGCCGCTGCGGTGCTGCAGGTCACCAGGAATTTCGGCGAGCATCGCGGCGATCTCCCCGGGAGTACGGCCGACGGTATTCCCCGCCCCGGCGGTGTTCTCGATGAGGAGCTTCGTGTCCCCGTCGATGGCGCGCAGCGCGTTGGTGATCGCCTTCCCCACCCGGCGCGCCCCTGCCTGACGATCGCCGTCGGTCGCGGCGCCGGGATGAAAGCAGACGGCGCCGAGCCCGAGGATGGTCGCGCGCTCGAGCTCCCTGGTGAGCCCGTTGTTGGCGCGCGACCATTTCTCCTCGTCGGGGGTCGCGACGTTCAGGACGTACGCCGCGTGCGCAATGGTGTTGCGCGGAGCGATCTTCGACGCCCTCAACGCGTCACGGAATCGCTCTGCCCGCTCGGGGCGGACGCCGATCTTCTCGTTGTAGTACTTCGGCACCGCGGTGAAGACCTGCAGCGCGGTCATCTCCGACGCCGCGGCCCGCTTCACCGCCATGTCGATCCCGCCGTTGTCGATCGTGTGGGCGCCGATGTAGCGGGTGCTCATGGCCGCGCGCTCCCGCCGAAGCGGCCGCGGCGCGTCACCAGGGCGGTGGCGCCGCCGGGGATGTGATGGATCCAGGCGACGGCGATCCGCCCCGGAGCGATGGCGACTGCCGGGTCGCTGGCGTCGCTCGACGAAGGCACCATCAGCCGATCCTCGAAGATGTGTCCCATGGTGTGCGAGAGCGCGAGTCCGAGTTGTGGGCGGTCCGAGCTGGGCTCGATGTACGCGATGGCGACGGTGTCGCCGCGCGCCGCGATCGCGACGCCGGCGAGATGATCGCCGTACACGATCGTCACCGGCCAGTGAAACATCCTTCCGCGATCCATCGAGTGCGAGAAGAAGATCCCGGCCCCCTGTGCGTCTCGCATGCTGTACGCCACGTGGACGTAGCCACTCGAAGAGTCGGCGGCGATCGCCGGCGCCGGGCGGTCGCAGCCGACGGGCCGGTGGTCGGCCGTGTCGACCGGCTCCGGGGCGCTCCAACTCCGCCCTCCGTCGCTGCTGCGCGCCGCGAGGAGTAACGCGCTCGAGTCGGGGCGAGGGGCCCACCAGGCGACATAACGCTCCATCCCGGTCGCGCCACTGAGCGCGACGCGCGCGCTGCCGGGACAGGCGCCGGGGATCACGGGGGCGATGAGCGCGGCCGTGTCGGTGGTGAACCGGGGTTCGCCGGCAACGAGATCGAGGCGGCCGGGGAGTGCGGCGCCGGGGGCGGTGACTGCCGGCTCCCAGGTCACCGGAGCTTCGCTGCACCCGATCAGCGCTGCAGCGGCGAATGGCACCGCGATATGGAACAGGCCTTTAGCCATTAGCTGTCAGCGTTGAGCGACCACGGGAGTGCGCGGCGGATGCGGAGATGCATGCGGTAAGCTAATGGCTGATGGCTTCCAGCTGATGACTGGCAGTTGATGGCCGACAGCCAACGGCTATCGGCTCCGTTATCTTTCGGGAGACGCTCTCCCTGCACTCCGAGGCTTTCATGTCCGCTCCAACCGTCCCGAAGTCTTCCGCGCGCTCGACGAGCGCCGTCGTCAACGCCCAGCCGATGTCCACCGGCAGCGCGCCCGGCACCGGACTCGGCGCCTTCGCCGGGGTGCGCCGCGTCCCGGTGCCCGTGAACGAGGCGGTGCGGTCGTACGCCCCGGGATCAGCGGAGCGGAAGGCGCTCAAGGAGCGTCTCGCTTCGATGAGCAGCGAGCGGATCGAGATCCCGCTCGTCATCGGCGGGAAGGAGATCCGCACCGGTGAGCTCGCGCAGACGACGATGCCGCACGCGCACCAGCACGTCCTTGCCGACTGGCACAAGGCGTCGCGCGAGCACGTCGGCCAGGCGATCGATGCGGCGCGTGCCGCGCATCGCGAGTGGGCGGCATGGAGCTGGGAGGATCGCGCGGCGGTGTTCCTTCGCGCCGCCGAGCTGCTCTCCACGACGCGCCGGGCGACACTGAACGCGGCGACGATGCTCGGACAATCGAAGACCGCGTACCAGGCGGAGATCGACAGCGCGTGCGAGCTGATCGACTTCTGGCGCTTCAACGTCGGCTTCGCGGAGGAGCTCCATGCCGAGCAGCCGATCAACTCGCCGGGGGTGTGGAACACGATGGACTATCGCCCGCTCGAGGGGTTTGTCTACGCGGTGACGCCGTTCAACTTCACCGCGATCGGCGGCAACCTCCCGACCGCGCCGGCGCTGATGGGGAACACGGTGCTCTGGAAGCCGGCGGCGACGGCGATGCTCAGCGCGTGGTACACGCTGAAGATCCTCGAGGAAGCGGGGCTTCCGCCGGGGGTGATCAACGTCGTCCCCGGCGACGCGGCGATGATCAGCGACGTCGCGCTGTCGCACCGCGACCTTGCCGGCGTCCACTTCACCGGCAGCACGGCGGTCTTCAACAACATGTGGAAGACGATCGGCGGGAACATGTCGAGCTACCGCTCGTACCCGCGCATCGTCGGTGAGACGGGGGGGAAGGACTTCATCGTCGCGCACGCGAGCGCCGATCCGGCGGCGCTCGCCGTCGGCATCATCCGCGGCGGCTTCGAGTATCAGGGGCAGAAATGCTCGGCGGCGAGCCGGGTGTACGTGCCGAAGTCGTTGTGGCCCGAGGTGCGGGACCGGTGCGTGGCGATGATCGAGGAGATCAAGGTCGGCGACGTGCGCGACTTCCGGAACTTCATGGGCGCGGTGATCGACCGCAAGGCGTTCACGAAGATCGGCGAGTACATCGCCGACGCGAAGCAGAACGCGAAGATCATCGCCGGCGGGAAGACCGACGACAGCACGGGGTACTTCATCCACCCGACGCTGGTGGAGACCGGCGACCCGAACTATCGCCTCCTCTGCGAGGAGATCTTCGGGCCGGTGGTGACGGTGAGCGTCTACGACGACTCGAAGTGGAGCGAGATGCTCGCGCAGGTGGACGCGACGTCGCCGTACGCGCTGACCGGCGCGGTGTTCTCGCGGGACCGGAGTGCGCTGCGCGAAGCGATGGTCACCCTGCGCAACGCGGCGGGGAACTTCTACATCAACGACAAGCCGACGGGCGCGGTGGTCGGGCAGCAGCCGTTCGGCGGCGCTCGCGGATCGGGGACGAACGACAAGGCGGGGTCGAAGCTGAACCTGATGCGGTGGGTGAGCCCTCGCGCGGTGAAGGAGACGATGGTGCCGCCGACCGACTATCGGTACCCGTTCCTGGACGGCGAGTGACATGCGCTACCGCTACCTGACCGCGGACGTCTTCACCGACAAGCCGTTCGGCGGAAACCAGCTCGCTGTCTTCCCCGATGCGACGGGGCTCGGCGACGAGCAGATGTCCGCGCTGGCACGGGAGTTCAACTTCTCGGAGACGACCTTCGTCTTTCCGCCGGAGAAGGGGGGAACGCGGAAGCTGCGGATCTGGACTCCCGGCGGCGAGGTTCCCTTCGCTGGCCATCCGACGGTCGGCACCGCGCACGTGCTCGCCGAGATCGGGGAGATCGCGCTCGAGGGGGAGAGCACGCCGATCGTGTTCGAGGAGCAGGTCGGTCCGGTGCCGGTGAAGATCCGCGCCAGCGGGGGGAAGCCGGTGTTCGCGCAGCTGTCGGTGGCGAAGCTGCCGGAGACCGGTCCGCCGGTGCCGACGCGGGAGACGCTGGCGAGCATGCTCTCGCTCGAGCCGAAGGATCTCGTCGGCGGCCACTTCGCGCCGCAGAGCGTCTCGTGCGGGCTTCCCTTCCTCTTCGTCGCGCTCAAGGACCGGGGCGCGGTCAAGCGCTCGCGGATCCGGGTCGACCAGTGGGAGCGAACGTTAGGCAGCGCATGGGCGTCGATGATCATGGTCTTCTCGCGCGATCCCGAGCGCGAGGGCTCGGACATCCGCGCCCGGATGTACGCGCCCGGGATCAGCGTCCCCGAGGACCCGGCGACCGGCTCCGCCTGCGCCGCGTTAGGCGGCTACCTCGCGGCGCGCGACACGCGGCAGGAGGGGACGCTCCGCTGGGTCGTCGAGCAGGGGTTCGAGATGGGGCGGCCGAGCATCATCGAGGTGGAGGCGGACAAGACCAGCGGCGCGATCACCGCGGTCAGGGTCGGCGGGGCGAGCGTGACGATGAGCGAAGGGACCATCCGCGTCGACTGAAGCCAGAACCGCCCTGGCATGAAGGCAACGCGGCAGGCGGCTCCGGCCACTCGGACATGCTGCAGGGACAGGAGGCACAGCGCATCAGGCAGGATCCACGGCCAGGAGGGGCAGAACACGACAACTGCCTCTCGGCTGTGGAACCTGCCTCATGAGGCACCTGCCGTATGCCCCTGCAGCATGCCAGGTGGCAGGCGCATCCTGCCGTGTTGCCTTCTGCCCTGGCATGAAGGCAACGCGGCAGGCGGCTCCGGCCACTCGGACATGCTGCAGGGACAGGAGGCACAGCGCATCAGGCAGGATCCACGGCCAGGAGGGGCAGAACACGACAACTGCCTCTCGGCTGTGGAACCTGCCTCATGAGGCACCTGCCGTATGCCCCTGCAGCATGCCAGGTGGCAGGCGCATCCTGCCGTGTTGCCTTC
>OEPS010000256.1_pt1 | contig 19696 bp, 18 predicted proteins | sample 1539411 | NCBI WGS metagenome assembly OEPS01 (sample SAMN02671747, study PRJEB22543) | soil metagenome | biome: bacteria | place: China:Hunan Province, Lengshuijiang City | collected 2012-10-15 | depth 0.08m m
CTGGGCGGGCGTACCGCCACCGGGGCTTCGCTGGCCGGTCCCCGGCCGCCGCCACCGACCCCCGACCGCCACACCGGGATGATCAGCGTGAACCGTGAACCTTCTCCTGCCCGGCTCTCGACCCGCAGTTCTCCGTTGTGCGCCTCGATGATCTGGCGGACGTAGGCCAGCCCGAGGCCGAGGCCGCCGAAGGCCCGGGTCTCCGAGGCATCGACCTGGACGAAGTCCTGGAAGATGCGGTTCATCTCCTCGGTCGAGATGCCGATCCCCCGGTCGGTCACCGAGATGTCGACCATGTCCAGCCGCTGCGGGTCCATCTGGCCGTGCAGCGTCACCGGGCCGCCGTCGGGGCTGAACTTGACCGCGTTGTCGATCAGCTCGTCGATCGCCCGCCGCAGCAGGCGGGTGTCGCCAGCGACAGCCGGCAGCCCGATAAAGCCGTCCCGCTCGAAGCTGTGCTTGGGTGCCGCCCCCCGCCACTTGGTGACCAGGTCGGCGGTGACCTGCTCCAGGTTGAACGAGGTCACCCGCACCGAGAGCCGGCCGGCCTGCATCGCCGAGAAGTCGACGAGCATGTCGACGATGCGCTCCATGCGCTCGGTCGAGGCGACGATGACGTTGAGGAACGACACCAGCTTGTCCCGGGGCACCACCTTACGCCGGAGCAGGTCGGCATACCCCTTGATCGGCGTGAGCGGCGTCCGCAGCTCGTGGGAGATGTTGGACAGGAACTCGGTCTTCATCCGGTCGACCTGCAGCTCGGACACCAGATCGCGGAGGACCGCAACGGCACCGGTGGCGGCGCCCTCGTCGTCGAGGATGGGGGCCGAGGTGACCGCCACCGGAACCCCCTGGCTCCCTCGTGAGTTGGGGATAGTGAATCCGGTGACCGACCCGGTGCCCAACCGGTAGACGGGAAGGTCCAGCGACAGTCCGAGCGAGTCGACGACCACGAGCACGTCCTCGACGTGGCGCCCGATCACCCGCTCGGCGGATTGGCTGAGCAGGCGCTCGGCCTCCCGGTTGATCGTGACGACCAGGCCCCGGCGGTCGACGGCGACCAGGCCGTCGGTCATCGATTGCAGGACGGTCTCGAGCTGGTCTCTCAGCCGGGCTTCGGCGACGGCGGCCTCGCGCAGCTCGAAGGCGGCGGTGCCCAACGACGCGGTCATCTGGTTGAAGGCATCGCCCAGGAGCCCCAGCTCGTCGGCCTCGCCCACCACCACCCGGGTGGACAGGTCGCCGTGCCGGACCTGTTCGGCGGCGGCGGTGAGCTCCCGGATCGGCCGGGTGATGCGTGAGCCGGTGATCATCGAGGCTCCGACGGCGAAAAGGGTCGCCGCCAAGGCGCCGAGAAACAGCGTGGTCGAGACCGTGCGCTGGGCGGACGCGACCGTCTGGGGCTCGGCGACCAGCAGTGCACCCAAAGCGGTGGTAGTTGAGGGAACCTGACCGATCGGGACGGCTGCCAGGTAATAGGTGGTCCCCCCCTTCGACCCCAGAGCCTGGAAGGGGTGACCCCCCCGGATTACCTGGGTTTCAATCGCCTGGAGCTGGGGGGCGACCAGCGGGCCGGCGCCCGGGAGCGCCGTGCCAAGCAGGGTGCCCTTGGCATCGACAAGGACCGCTTTCGCACTCCCGGCAAGGGTGATCTCGCTGAGCGCCGCGCTGTTGATCAGTTGACCCATCGCAATAGCGCCGACGATTGAGCTTGACGAGGGGCAGTTCGGGCCGAGGATGGTGCCCGTTGCCGTGACGCATACCGGGGAGGCCGCCACCATCGCCAGCTTGTCCTCCCCGGCGCCGATATTCTCGATCCCCTGGGCGCTTTGACCCTGCCTGAGCGCCGTGACGACAGCCTCGCTCCCGGCCAGGATGAGGTTCTCAGCTGGACTGAGATTCAACTTCCCCCCCGGCCCGATCTCAGAGATAGCCAGGAACTTGGCCTGAGGGAGCGTGTCGGCGCCCTGCCCCCCGTACGCGAAAGCCGCCATGAAGTCGAGGGGGGCCTGCGTCTGCAGTCCGGTGACCGTCTGGTCGAGCAACGCCGAGTTCTGCTGGGCAACCAAGGTCCCCAGGACCCCGGCCGCAAGCGTGGTCGTCGATGCTTGGAGGCTTCGGGTCTTCTGACTAAGTTGGGCCGCTGCGAACCCTGCGTCGCTGGCCGCACTCCGTAGCCCTTGCGAGCTCGAGCTGTTCACGAACACTTGCGTGACCGTCGACGAGATCAACGCGATCACCAGGACCAGCAACAGCACGAGGGCGGCGATGAATCTGGCTTGGATCGAAACCCGGAACGCCCGCCACAGCCACCAGCCGAGCGTCAGGCCCCCGGCCAGCTCGAACAGGTGCGCCGCCAGCCACACCGGCGAGGAGGCGTTGGCCACGCCACCGCCGTGGGCATAGAACAGCTCCGCCGCCCCCAGCAGCCCGAGCGCGAGCGCCAACCGCCGGTTTCCGTCAAGCCGGCTCCGCAGCGCCGCCAGGGCAGCACCAAGCGCCAGCACCGCCGGGGCAGCAGCCTTGAAGACTGTGCCGGCAGCAAACGAAGCCATGCCCCGCGTCGGACCCTCCGGCGGAGGCTGATCCTCCGGCGCCGGCGGTTCCCCCACCGCAGGGCCGCTGGCTGAGTCCTCAGCGGCACGGGTCCACTCCGCATCCGGCCGCACCAACTCAAGCGGCGAGAGGCCCCAATCCTCCGGCTTCTTCGCCGGCCGGGTGTCGCCAGCCGAGGACCCGGTTCCGCCCGCCGGCCGCCCGCCCACCAGCGCCGGTTGGCGCGGCTGCGAGCTGCGGGCCGCACGCCCCTCCGGCGGCTGCCAGCCCAGAGCCACCACGAGCAGGAAGAAGGCGACCGAGCGGAGCACAACCAGCGCCGTGTTGCTCGCCGAGTTGACCACCTGGGCGCCGTAGAGCGTCTCGGCCACCGCCAACACACCCCATCCCAGCCCGAACGCCCACCGCGCCCAGCCGCGTGGGGAGAACTGCGGCCGGGACAGCGCCAGCCAGGCACCGGCGTAGGCGCCGACTGCCACCAGGAAGGTGGTGATGAACTCGAAGGGAACCGAGAGCGACGTCATCGCCAGCCCCCCGGCAGCCGGGGGCCGAACAAACCGCTCAGCCAGCCAGCAGGTCCTGGACGGCCTGGTGCAAGGTCGTGACCCCCATCACCTTCAGGTGGTATCCGACCTTGGCCGCAGCGGCCCGGGCATCGGCTGCCTGATCCTTTGGGCACAGGAAGACCGTCGCGCCGACCGCTTCCGCTCCGTAGACTTTCTGCTGGATCCCACCAATATCCCCGACATTCCCTAGATAGTCGATTGTTCCGGTATCGGCTATGGTCCTGCCTCTTGTTAGGTCGCTCGACCCGACTAACTGGACGATTGACAAGGCCCAGGATAACCCAGCCGAAGGACCACCGATACCCGAGGCGTCGATATTGATCTTCACGGGCAAGACGAAGTCCGGCTCGACCTCGACGCCCATGATCTCGGCCGGCGGCGGCGTCGTGTTCTTGATGATGCCGACGTTCACATCCATTGTCTTGTTGTCGCGGGTCTTGTTGTCGCGCAGGATGGTGAGGTTGACCGTCTGGCCCACCGAGTGGGCGCCTACCGCCGACTCGAGCAGGTTCGTCGCGGTGGCGGTCGCCAGCGAGACCCCGTCCGCCGACCGGATGACGTCGCCAGGCTGCAGCACCTTGGCTGCCGGCGTCTTGTCGGCCACCGATACCACCAGCGCCCCGTCGATTTTGAGGTTGCCGTAGCCGAGGACCTCGCCCAGTGCGGCCACCTCGCCGTCGCGCTGGGAGGTGTCCATCGCCTGGATCTCCTGCCCCGGGGTGTTGGGGTACTCCACCTCGGGATAGATGGCGTCCTTCGGGTCGAGCTTGGCCTGGAGCAGCTGGAAGATCGGCGCCGAGTAGTAAACCCCCACCGTCGTGAGGTGGATCGAGCCGGAACGCTTGTGCACGCACAGCGCTCCCGGGGTGCACTCCGGCGACCCGGACGGCGGCGCGTTGATCGTGACGTGCGACTCGGCGTTCGGTGCCTCCCCGGGCACGAACACGTCGTAGTGCCCGCTGAAGTGCAGGTCGAGCAGCCCGATGCCCAGCAGCAGGACAACGACCACCGCCAGCACGATGCGCCACTTGTGCGGGCGCCGGTGCGGGGCGGTCGTTTGGCCAGCCGGAGGCGTCGGAGGCCCCGGGTGGTTCAAGGTCGATTCGAACAACTGGGGTTCCCCCGGTGAGACGAGCGACCGGCTCCTTGGCGCGCGCCCCCACCGGTTGGCTGAGGGAGCCGCCCAGAGACCGAGCGCGCCCGCTAAGGATAGTGCGACGCCCTTGTACCCGTGCTCCGTGCCGGCTGTGGGCGACCTGTGCGCGCCGGGCTGCACCGCGTCCTGGCGAGCCCCCCGGTTGCATCTCGGCTCACGCCCGTGCGCGCCGGCTGACCCACACCGCGACCGCCCCCCCGGCGATGGCGACCAGGATCACCGTGGCCAGTGTCAGCGCGTTCCCGGCGGGCTTGCTCGAGGAATGGTTGTTCAGGACCCGGCCGGCGGCGATCACCGCCCGTTCGGTCGACGTCGGGCTTGGCCCGGGCGGGGTGCCCGCCGGGCTGGGCGACGGGGCCGTCGATGCCATCGGGCTGGGCGTCACCGGTGCCGTGGCTCCGGTCGTGGTGGCCGGCTTGGCCGCGGGCCGGGCGCTCACGACTCGCGGCGACGCGTTGGACTGCGGCGCCACGACCGCCGGCGGGTTGACCGGCCGTGTGCCCGCCGGTGCGGCGCCGGTGGCACCGACCGCCGCTTCGGCGTCCAGCCGCAACCCGGCGGGCACCGAGTCGGCGGTCGACTCGATGCGGCCAGCGGCGGAGGCGTTCGAGTAGCCCTCCGCCATCAGCAGTGCGGCGACTCCGGCGACGTGCGGGGCGGCGAACGAGGTCCCTTCACTCACCACGTAGCCGCCCGAGTCGGAGGCCAGGATGATGCAGTTGTTGGTGTCGCTGGAGCTGCACGAGCCGTCGCCACCCGGCGCCCAGATGAAGGTCGACCCGCTGCCGGTGTCCGAATAGCTGGCCACCTCGTCCCTCGGCCCGGTGGCGCCGACGATCAGCACGTTGTTCATGCCCAGGTACAGCGACGGGCCGGCGTAGCCCGGGTCGGTGTTGCCCGCCGCGAAGATCACCAGCGCTCCCTTGGAGGTGGCGTAGTCGACTGCCGGCTGGAGCGCCTGGTGCAGCGAGGCGGTGTTGTTGACCGGCGCCTGCAAGCACCCGCCAACCGTGGTGGGCGGGCAGTTCAGCTGAGGGAACGACTGCCCGAAGGCGTCGGGGCCGACCGACAGGTTGATCACGTTGGCCCCCTGGTCGGCGGCGAACATGATGCCCTTGGCGATGTCGGTGACCTGACCGGTGCCGTCGGCCGAGATCGTGCGGATCGACATGATCCTGGCGTCGGGGGCGACCCCTGCCATCCCCTGCCCGTTGTCGGTCGCAGCCGCGATGATGCTGGCGACCCAGGTCCCGTGGCCGTTGTCGTCGCCGGAGGAATCACTCGGGCAGGGACCGTTCTGGCCCCCCATCCCGATGCAGTTGTAGGCGCCGGCCGACTTGGAGTTGGGGAGGTCAGGGATGCCGAACTGCACCCCGGTGTCGACAACGGCAACGACCTCACCCGCCCCGGTGCTCCTCGACCAGGCCTCCGGTGCTTTGATCACGGCGAGCGCCCACTGGTTGGGGAAGTACGGGTCGTTGGGCGGATCAGGGTACGAGGCGGCAACGGCCGGGCCGGCCAGGGCGACCGTCAGACCCAGCCCCAGCGCTGCAGCCAGCAGCCGGGGCCGCCGGCCAGCGATGCTTACACGCGAAGCAACATCGGGGGAATTCGTCGATGCCCTTTGCGCGTGCAAGCGGCCGCCACTCCCTCGGATCCCCGCACACACCCCGTCGGGGGATACATTCGAACTCTCGTGCGTATTGTCGGCGAATGTAAGTCCCGGCTCTCTAGCTAACGGGGCCGGGAAAACTCTCTAGTCACGTCGGCAACCAGTGCCGGAGCGTTGTTGCCGCCTCCCGCAGGGCACATGCGTCCACCAGATTGGTGATGGCCGTATGGGGGATGGGTTCCCGCGCACAGCTATGAGGACCAGGAACAACCTGATCGCATCGGCAATCCTGACGCACGGGTCGGCACTCCAGCAAACCCGGGGCAGCTACTGCGCGAGTGCCCCAGGGGGCACGAGGAGCGCTGGTTAGCGCGCGGTCAGGAACAAGTCCTTAGCTGCCGGGAAGGAGCTCAGGCATTTTCCGGCCCCGAGCACGACGCATTCCAGCGGCCGCGAAGACACGTGCACCGGCACGTCGCACTCCTGGGCGATGCGCTGCTCCAGGCCCCGCAGCATGCCGCCGCCGCCGGTCAGCGCGATGCCGTGCGCCAGGATGTCCTGAGCCAGCTCGGGCGGCGTCGACGACAGCGCCTGTACGACTGACTCAACGATCTGGCGGACCGGCTCGTCGATCGCCTCCCGGGTCTCCTCGGAGGTGATGTGGACAATCTTGGGAAGCCCGGCGGCCAACTCCCGGCCCTTGATCTCCGCCTTCTCCTCGTCGGCCAGCGGGAACGCCGACCCGATGGCGATCTTGATCTGCTCGGCGGTGCGCTCGCCGACCACGATGGCGTACTCCTTGCGGATGTAGCGGGAGATCGCCTCGTCGATGTCGAACCCGCCGACCCGGATCCCCCTGTTGACGACGACCCCGCCGAGCGAGATGACGGCGACCTCGGAGGTGCCACCACCGATGTCGACCACCAGGTTGCCGACCGGCTCGCTGATCGGCAGCCCGGCCCCGATCGCCGCGGCCACCGGCTCTTCGATCAGGTAGGCCTCGCGGGCGCCGGCGGCCATCGTCGCCTCCTGCACCGCCCGGCGTTCGACCTCGGTGATCGCCGAGGGGACGCACACCAGCACCCGCGGCCGCGGGATCCGCTTGCGCACGCCTACCCGCTCCAGGATCAGCCGGATGTAGCGCTCGGTCACCTCGAAGTCGGTGATCGCCCCGCGGCGCAGCGGCCGCTCGGCGACGATGTAGCCGGGCGTCCGGCCGATCATCCGGAAGGCCTCGACCCCCATCGCCAGCACCTGCTTGTTCTCCCGGTTCAAGGCGATCACGGTCGGCTCGTTGAGGACGATCCCGCGGCCCTGCATGAACACCAGCGTGTTGGCGGTGCCGAGGTCGATGGCGAGGTCCCGGGGCATCAGCGGTGCCCCTGCTGATCGAGCGCCCGAAGGCGGCGACGGAACGAGTCGACCGAACGCGACGGATCCTCCTGGTGGTGGCGCCGGACCAAGAACAGCGCACCGGCGACCAGCACGGCCGCCGCCGCGACGAACACGAGGTACAGCACTATCCCGTGCCCTTTCTGTCGTGTCCGGCAGGCCACGCCCGCCGGCTACTGCTGACCACGCGATCGCTGACCGGCTCCGTGTGGGGCTGGGGCAACGGCGGGCCTTCGGCTCCCCCTAAGCGCGGGAGTATATCGACTTGTCTCCCCGCTGAGTCGCATCTGGGGCGCTCATACTAGGCGTTTGTGCGACCTTCTTGCCGACCTCGGCTATGCTCGGTCGCCGATGGAACACACCCCCCGCTCCCCGGAGGACCCGGCCACTCCGGGGCAGCCAGCGCCGGGCGATTTCGACCTCGTGGGGATCACTCCGGCGGCCACGATCGATGCTTCCGGCACCGACGCCGGCCACGTCCTGCTGATGCTGCGCAACGCGGTCGGCCGGGTCGACGTCGGCGACGTCGTCGAGGTCGCGGCCGACCGCGGCGCGGAATCGCTCAACGATGAGTTGATCTCCTGGGCCCGGCTCAACGGCTGCACACTCACCGCCAGCCTCGACGGCGGCGACCAGCGGGCCTGGCTGCTGCGCAAGGGCCGGGCCGCGCCGTCGTGGGAGCGCCCCGACTGGGGCATCACACTGCCCCGCCGGGACGGGCGGCGCATCGACCTGCGGGACTGGCTGACCGGTAGGGCCGGGGATGTCCCCGACGTCGCTCCCACCTACTACGGCTTCGTCCCCCGCGGCGCCGTCGCCGAGCCCGGGATGCCGCCCTACCCGTTCACCTTGAACGCCAAGTCGGAGGTGTGGGCCGACAACATCGCCGGCCTCTACGAGCAGGCCAAGTCGCAGCAGTGGAATGCCTCGGAGGACATCGCCTGGGACCAGCTGCCCGCCCTCCCCGACGACGTGGAGCGGGCGGTGTGCCAGATCATGACCTTCCTGGCGGAGAACGAATACCTGGCCCTCTACATCCCCGCGAAGTTCCTGCCCCGGATCAACGCCACCTTCGTCGAGCCGGTGTTGTTCCTGGCAACGATCATCAACGACGAGGCCCGCCACATCGAGGTGTTCACGAAGCGGGCGCTGGCCAACGGCGGGGGGCTGCAGTACTCGGCGGCACTGACCGAGTGGTCGCTGCAGAGCCTCCTGCTCCAGGAGGACTACTTCAAGTCCAGCTTCCTGCTCCATGTGCTCGGCGAGGGGACGTTTCTCGACCTGCTCAACTTCATCGAGAACCACGCCCCCGACCCGGTGACCGCCGAGCTGGTCCGCCGCTCCCGGCTCGACGAGGGTCGCCATGTCGCCTACGGCATCGCCCATGTCCGCGAGCAGCTCCGCGCCGATCCCACCCGGGCCGACGAGCTGGTTGCCTCCGCCGAGGAGCGCTCGGCGATCCTCCAGGCGACGACCGGGATCAACCCCCCGGTGCTCGAGGCGCTCACCATCCTGGGCGGGGGCGGCTCTTCGCCGGAACAGCGCAAGGCGGGAGCCGCCGCGGTCAAGGCGCTGCACGTCTCGATGGACGAGTACCGTGTGCGGCGCATGCTCCAGGTCGGCCTGGACCGGGCGACCGCCGAGAAAATTTCCCAGTTGCACACGGCTAATTTCATGTGAGAGGTCCGCCCGCGCGCATCAGTTGATGCGCCAAGACACTCCGCGGGCCTCACCTCATGGGGGCCCCGGGAAAGGAGCAGGGGTTATGGCGCTAACGGCAGAAAGCCGGCAGGAACTGGCCGACCAGGCCTGGGAGGTTGCCGAGCAGCTACACCCGACCGCTGGCGATCTCGACGCCAAGCGGGCATACCCGGAGGACCACCTCGAGGCATTGGCGACCGCCGGTCTGCTGGGGTTGCTCGTCCCCACCGAGTACGGCGGCAAGGGCGCCGACCTGACCGCGCTGGCGCTGGTCTCCGAAGCCATCGGTTGGGCCGCTGGCTCGACCGCGCTGTGCTACCTGATGCACCTGTGCGGCACCGCGGTCATCGGGGCGAAGGCGACCCCGGAGCAAGCCAAGGAATGGCTGGCCCCCGCCGCTGGCGGCGACCTGCTGGCCACCCTCGCCTTCAGCGAGCGGGCCACCGGCGCTCACTTCTACATGCCGGAGATCACCGCTAAGAAGTCCAACGGCGGCTTCGTTCTCTCGGGCAAGAAGAGCTTCGTCACCAGCGGCGGCTACGCCGACCTGTACCCGGTGCTGGTCAACGCCTCCGGCGAGCCCGGCCTTGACATCATCGTTGTCACCGCCGAAGACCCGGGCGTCTCCTTTCAGGGATCCTGGGAGGGAATCGGCATGACCGGCAACTCCTCGATCCAGATGGTCCTGGACGACGTCGAGATCCCTGCCAACCGGATCGTCGGTGCCGAGGGAGCCGGCCAGGAACTGGTGTTCAACGTCGTCGCCCCGAACTTCCTGCTCGGCCTGGCCGGGCTCAACATCGGCATCGCGCAGGCGGCGCTCGACGCCGCCATCGATCACGTCAAGACCCGCAAGAACGCCGGCGGCGTGCTGGCCGAGCTCCCGACCGTCCAGACCCAGATCGCCGACATGACGATGGCGACCGAGCAGGCCCGGGCGCTGGTGCTCACCGCGGCGAAGTCGGCCGACATCGGGGACGAGACCGCCCTCCCGCTGGTCATGCAGGCCAAGGTTGCTGCCACCGAGGCCGTGATCAACGTCACCGGCCAGGCGATGGAGGCGTGCGGCGGGCTCGGCTACTCGCGGGCGGTGCCGGTCGAGCGCTACTGGCGGGACGGCCGGGCTGGCTCGGTAATGGCGCCGACCAACGGCGTCCTCAAGCAGTGGGTCGGCAAGCTGGCCACCGGCCTCCCGCTGTTCTAGGGCCGTGGTGACCGTTCAGGAAGGCCTGGTGACGATCGGCGCCGTCGCCTACGACCCGAAGGTCGTGCCGATCTGGGAGTCGATGCGCGACTACTTCCGGGGGACCGACGTCCCGATTGACTACGTGCTGTTCTCCAACTACGAGGCCCAGGTCGCCGCGCTGTTCGGGCGGCGCATCGACGTCGCCTGGAACACCAACGTCGCCTACGTCCGCTGCGAGGAGCGGGCCGGCGGTGCCTGCCAGGTCCTCGGCATGCGCAACACCGACGTCGGGTTCACCACCCGCATCGTGGGACGGGGGCCGAGGCTGGGCAGCCTCGCGGAGCTCAGGGGCCAGCGGCTGGCCCTGGGCAGCGCCGATTCCGCCCAGGCGGCGATCCTGCCACTGCACTGGCTCAGCGAGGCCGGGCTGGACCCGGACACCGACCTTCAGATCCAGCGGTTCGATCTCGACGTCGGCAAGCACGGCGACACCGGCACCAGCGAGCTGGAAGTGCTCCGGGCGGTGCATGAGGGGAGCGCCGACGTCGGGGCCATCGGCGACCCGACCTGGGTGCGGGAGCTGGAGTCCGGCCATGTCAACAGCTCGCTGGTCTCCTCGTTGTGGACCTCCCCGCCGTACTGCCACTGCAACTTCACCGCGCTGCCCGACTTCGACACCGAGTTGGGCGAGCGGTGGAGCAAGGCGCTGTTCGCCATGGACTACAACGACCAGCGCTGGCGGCGGCTGATGGATCAGGAGGGCCTGACCGAGTGGGTCCCCGGCCGCAAGACCGGATACGAGGCACTGGCCGCGGCACTGGACGGTCACGGGAGGGGTCAACCAGCGTCATAAGCTGGAATCGTATGGACATCGACCCGATGGAGATGGGCGCCGTCCTGGGACAGATCCCGCTGTTCCGGGAGTTGCAGCGTTTGCTGCTATCGCAGTCAGGGCCGGTCAACTGGGAAGTCGCCGGGCAGATCGCCCGGGGGGTCGCTCAGGTCCGCGGGCCGGGCGCCGGCCCGAGCCGGGACGACTTCGCCAGCTACGAGGAGGCCTGCCGGCTCGCCCAGATGCGGGTGACCCAGCTGACCGGCCTGGAGGCGCCGTCGTCGATCACCAAGGTCGAGCTGGCCGACCGCACCGCCTGGGTCAACGCCAACCTGGAGGCCTTCCGGCCGTTCGTGGAGCGGCTGGCCAAGGGCCTGGAGAGCCAGTTCGGCTCGGCTGCCGGCGGGTTCGGGGGGTCATTCGGCCTGCCTCAGTTCGGCGACCCCGGGGCGCCCTCCGCGCCGGGCGGCTTCGGCGAGGGGGGGTTCGGGGCTGGCGGAGGGGGCGAGCTGGAAGGCCCGATGGGGGCGGCGTCGCTCGGTGTCGGCGCCCTGTTCGGCATGCTCGGCCCGCTGATCCTCGGCCTGGAGATCGGCTTCCTGGTCGGGTTCCTGTCCCGGGAGGTGCTGGGCAACTACGACCTGTGCCTGCCGCGGGGCGACCCGGGCACGCTGTGGTTCGTCATGCCGAACATCGCCGAGGCGCAGTCGGGCCTGGAGGTCGATCCCCGCCAGTTCCAGATGTACCTGGCCCTGCACGAGGTCGCCCACCAGCTGGAGTTCACCTCGATCCGCTGGGTGCGGCCGTACTTCACCGGGATGGTCGAGCGGTTCATCGACGCCGCCGAAATCGACTCCTCGGAGGCGATGAACCGGCTGCAGGCGCTGGGCGACCCGGAGCAGCTGCAGCGCCTGATGTCGCACCCGGAGGAGTTGCTCCCGATGCTGATCACCCCGCCGCAGCAGGAGCTTGCCCACCAGATCGAGACGCTGATGGCGGTGCTGGAGGGCTACGCCGAGTGGATCGTCGACCAGACCGGGTCGGAGCTGCTCCCGGAGTGCGCCAAGATCCGGGAGGGCCTCAGCCGCCGGCGGGCGGAGCGCTCGACCGTCGAGCGGCTGCTCGAGGGCCTGCTCGGGATCGACCTGAAGCCCCAGCAGTACCGGGCCGGCGTCAAGTTCGTGGCGGCCGTCGCCGCCGCCGGCCAGCAGGCCAAGCTGTGGGAGTCGGCGGCCGCACTGCCGACCGCCGCCGAGCTGCCCGAGCCGGCGAAGTGGCTGTCCCGGGTCGCCTTCTCCTGACCGCTCTGAGCACGCTTACCGCCCTGGCCGCCCGTGTGCTCCGGGTTCTCCGGTTTTCCCGGTTTTCCCGGGTTGAGGGCCGGCGCCTGGCTCGGCTCCCGGCCGTCGTGGCGCTCGGCCTGGTCGCGCTCGGTGGTGCCGCCTGCCTCAGCCCGAGCCCGAGCGGGGGCGGGTCGCCCGCCCCGCAGGGCACCGGCGCCCAGGCCAACCCGATTGCCTGCATCCCGGCGACCTCGGCCGGCACGTTCCCCCCGCCCCCGCCCGGGACAGTGGTGACCATCGACCAGATCGCCCAGGCGGTCGGCTATCCGGTTCGGGACGCCGAGCTCGACGCCCCCTCCACCACCATCTTCGGCGGCTTCGAGGCGTGCCAGTACACCTTCACCGTCTCCGGGCTCACCCGGACCGAGAACGTGACCATTGTCGAGGGCACCAACCCACTTGACGGCAAGTCCTCGACCGACGAGTTTGCCGACACCGAACGGCTGGAGGTGCCGCTCAGCGACCGCAACTGCACGGCCAACAGCTGCAGCTTCCACTTCCTCACCTTCGCCGGCCTCGGCGAGGCGGCGGTCAAGGGGGCCAGTTCGGAGGGCGAAGTGATTGCCACCCGGCAGGGCTCCGTTTACCTGGAGGTCGGCCCAGGAGACCTCAACCAGACCGCTATGGTCAATCTGGCCGAGATGATCCTCGGCGCCGTCCCCTAAGGCCGGAGTGAACCGAAACCGTGCCTGGACCCGGTGCAGCGAGGGCCGGCAACCTCCGCCCCAGCTTCGGCGAACTCAGCCTGGCGTGACGACCCTGTCCGGCGCCACTTTCAGGATGGCGCGGCCTTCGGGCCCGATGGGCATCTTGTAGTCGCTGCCGGTGTACTTGCGGGCCAGGGCGTCGACATGGGCCCGAGCATCTGCTCCGGTGACCGTCTCGACGACCCTCCCCCGCACCTCGGCCCAGTCGTAGGCGTTGTCTGCGGCTTGGATGAGCACCGTTATGCGTGGGTCGCGAGCGACGTTCTTCGCTGCCTGCCGCTGGGGCTCGGTATTGATCAGGAGGTGCTCGCCATCCGTGTCGATCCAACGGAGCTGGGCCTGCGGCTGACCACTCGGCATCAGCGTCACGATCGTAGCCAGATTCGCTCCCCTCGCCAGCCTGAGAACATTCTCGTTTAGCATCGCGCGGATCACCTCGGTGGTCGGCCCCGTAACGGCTCCATCAGAGAGCATATGTCTATGTCTGTTTTTGCCCGGAATCCGGGCAAAAATCACACCAAGCAGGCTGTAAGCGCCCTTCGCAGGGGCAGGGAGGTGATGCTAGCCCAGCCAGACCAGCTTCGCCGCCGGCTCACCGCCGGCAACCTCCAGGATCGCCACTGAGGGCACCTTGGCCCGGCGCGGGTCGCAGGCGCTGCCCGGGTTGAGCAGCAACAGCCCGTCCCGGTCCTCGGCGACCGGCTGGTGCGAGTGGCCGAACACCACGACCCGGCACCCGGGGAACCGGCGCCGCATCCGGGCGCGCCGGCCCCCGGTCGGCCCGGAGTTGTGGATCATCCCGATCTCGACCCCGCCCATCTCGACCCGGAGGACCTCCGGGAGATCCGTCGTCAGGTCGGCGTCATCGATGTTGCCAGCAACCGCCCGCACCGGGGCGATCCGTGCCAGCTCGGCGAGGACTGAGCGGACCGACACGTCGCCAGCGTGCAGGATCAGGTCGACCCCGGCGAAGGCGTCGACCGCCGCCGCCGGGATGGCTGCCGCCCTCGACGGGATGTGAGTGTCGGAGATGACGCCTATGCGCATCCGGCTGTCCCCCGAAACCAGGTCAAGCCGTTTGCAGCACCTTCGGGCCCAGGGGGGCCTTGTTGCCGGCACGCTTCTCGAGGGTGATCGCCATCGATTGCATCTGGGAGAGGTTGGTGTTGACCGAGACCAGGGCGTCGCCGGAGGAGTCCGGGCGGAAGGCGACCACCGGGGACGGCACGTTGTTCACGATCAGCCACAGCTGGTAGACGCTGCTGCCCGGATCAGGCAGGCCGGTCACTACCAGCCCTGCCGAGTTCCCGGAGGCGGCCACGTAGAGCTGGCCGGCGGCCTTCTGGTCGCTGCCCACCGCCACCAGCGAGACGGTGGTCACCACCGGCGTCCCGAGAGCGGCGATGAACTGGTGCTCGTCGGCGACCTGTTGCCTGGCGGTGTGCAGCTGCAGGCCGAGCGAGAGGCTGACGACTGCGAGCACCACGATCACGGCCGCCGCCAGCACCGCCGCTGAGTCCCGCCACCAGGTGCGCCGCCTCCGGACCGGGCCCGTCCGGGCATCCTTCCCAGCCTCAACACCGGCCGCCGCCGGCTGGAGGCCCGGCCGTGGCGACTTCGCCACCCCCTCGAGCACCCGCTGGCGCAGCGCCGCCTGAGGCGCGACCGGCTCGGCGGACAGGGCCAGCGTCCCCGCCGCCTGCTGGTAGGTCTCGAGGCTCTGCCGGCAGTCGGGGCAGCTCTGCAGGTGGGTACGGACCTCCAGCTCATCGTCGCCGCTCAAGGCGTCGAGGGCGTAGATCGGGACGAGCTCCCGGAGCTGGTCGTGGGTCACGGGGCCTCCCCGGTCACGTTGGCGAGCAGCCCGCGCAGCCGGATCATCCCGTCCCGGAGGCGGGTCTTGGCGGTGCCCAGCGGGATGCCCAGCTTGGCGGCCACCTCGGCGTAGGTCAGGCCCTCGAAGTAGGCCAGCTCCAGCGCCTCCCGTTGCGCCTGGGGCAGCCCCCCGACCGCCGCCCGCACCGCGCTGCGCCGGACGCCGATCCAGGCGGCTTCGACGACGGAGTCGGCGCCCGGATCGCCCGGCAACTCGCCCAACTCCCGGCGGCGGATCGACTCCTCGTGCCGGATGGCGTCGACGGCTTTGTTGTGCACCGTGGCGAACAGGTAGCCGGTCAAGCTGCCCCGGTCCGGGTCGAACCGGGAAGCCCGCTGCCAGATCGATAAGAACGCCTCCTGCACCACATCCTCCGCCAGAGCACGGTCACTGCAGATCTTGATGGCCAAGCCGTACGCCGCCGGGCTGTACCGGTCGTAGAGCGAGGCGAAGGCCACCAGGTCTCCCTGAGCGACTCTGCGCAACAACGTCCGGTCCTCGTCCTCCGAGTTGTCGAGGCACTCGCGCATAATGTGTTCGTCTCCACGGGCCAGCCCAGATTGGAACCGTTTTGGCGCTGGCGGATCCCGGGGTGTCCGGCGGCCCCGAGGGCGTCGATTCTACCCGGGGCTGTGGCCTCGCCGGTTCCCGGTCCGGCTCGAGCGAAGCCATCGTGGGGGGCCGAAACGGGCTCCGCCAGAGCGTCCACCAGGCACATTTTGTGCCGGACTTCGGGAGTCGCACTCGTGATAGAGTTTCCATCTGAGGGCACCGCCTAAGGTCATGCATTGTGGCTCCACCAGCAGTTCCCTCCGTAGGTTCCCCGGCTTGGCGGCAGGAAGGCGCTTGCAGGAGCGCTGCGCCGCTCGGTACAGACCGGCGTATTTGGTACGTGTTGTATGGAAGGGAGGGAACTGCATATGCCGCAAGGCACCGTGAAGTGGTTCAGCGCTGAGAAGGGCTACGGGTTTATCTCACGCCCGGACGGGGACGATGTCTTCGTCCACTTCAGCGCCATCGAGGGCGAGGGGTACCGAAACCTCGAGCAGGGGGAGACGGTGGAGTTTGAGGTGACCCAGGGACCGAAGGGTCTCCAGGCCTCCAAGGTTCGCCGGCTGTAGCACTGGTTCGTCAGAACCCTTAGGTAATCTGGCCCGGCCCTCCAGGTCGGGACGTCGGCGGAAAACTTCACAGGAACATCTGGCGCCTCGCGGGGCTTTTGGCGCTCGCGGCGGGGCGGCCGGCGGAGTTGGCGCGCCCCGGAGAATCCGGCTTGGTGAAGTGCCGCCCGGGGGCACGATAGCAACTGAACGGCGGGTGGGATTGCCCGCCTGTCTTGGCATTGACGTGGTCGACGGTCAGGCCCGGCAATGCGGACCGGCACCCGGTGACGCCGGACAGTCACCAGCGCAAAGGAGCGGCTGCTTGGATATACCGACCACGGTTGCATGGGAGGGGCGCTTCGGCGACGCCGACCTCAAGATCGAGATCCCGCCCTCCGGGCGGATCCACGCCGAGTGGCGGACCGCCGCCGGGAGCCGGCAGAAGGTTGTGGACTCGATCGAACAGCTCGAGCGCAGCGTGCTCTTCCAGTTGATGGTCGGCGCGAACGTTCGGGACGAGGTGCGGGAAGAGATTGCCGATGCGGTGGCCCTCACCCTGGCCAACCGCACGCCGCTCCCCTCGGACGACCCGTCGGCCCCCCGCCGGCCAGTCCGCAAGAAGCCCCGCACCAACCAGCCGCCGAGGCGCCGGACGGGCGGCGGTGGCGGTGCCCGGCCCCGCCGGCGCCACTAGCCAACCCCGGCTGCGCTCTACCCCGGTCGGCCGCGCCTGGCTCGCGGGATGACGGTTTTCGCGGTGGCCTTTCTCCTTCTCCACAAACTCGGAACATTCACCGCGAGAACGTCATACAGAGGGGGCCGCGGCCCCGGCGGCGGCCCCCGCCGGGGCAGCCTCACCGTTGGCTGAGCCGTTCGAGGTCGCCGGAGCCGGTTCGACAGCCGCCCCGTTCGAGCCCGGCGAGGGCGGCGGAGCCTCCAACAGCCCGGCGGCCCCCTCGTAGGCCAGCCAGGCAGGAGCGTCCTTGCCGCAGGTGGCGCAGGTGGGGTCGCGGCGCAGTTTCAGCTCCCGGAAGGTTGTCGGCTGCGCGTCGAACATCAGCAGCCGGCCAACCAGCGGGTCGCCGTAGCCGACCAGGATCTTCAGGGCCTCGTTGGCCTGGATGACGCCGATGACGCCTGGGAGCACGCCCAGGACCCCAGCCTCGTTTCAAGTGGGGGCCAGGTTGTCCGGGGCTGCCTCCGGGTGCATGCACCGGTAGCACGGACCGCCCTTGGCCGGCCAGAAGACGCTGGAGTAGCCCTCGAAGCGGAAGATCGACCCGTAGACATAGGGCAGACCCAGCCGCACCGCAGTCTCGTTGAGCATGTAGCGTGTGGAGAAGTTGTCCGTGGCGTCGATGACCACTTCGAAGCCGGACATGATCTCGTTGACGTTTTCGTCGGTGATCCGCTCCTTCCAGACCCGCACGTTGACGTCCGGGTTCAGGTCCTCGATCGTCATCTTGGCGCTCTCCGCCTTGTTCATGCCGATGCGGGAGCTGGCGTGGATCACCTGGCGCTGGAGGTTGCTGACCTCGACGTTGTCGAAGTCGACGATGCCTAGCGTCCCGACCCCGGCGGCGGCCAGGTAGTAAAGGGCCGGGGCCCCCAACCCGCCCGCCCCAACGACCAGCACCCGGCCCTCGGAGATCTTGCGCTGGCCCTCCTCGGCGACTTCGGGCAGGGTGAAGTGGCGGGAGTAGCGGTCGCGCTGCTCCGGCGTCCACTGCCTGGGCACGACGATGTCGAAGCCCCCGTCCCGCCAGCCGGAGAAGCCCCGGATCATGTGGCGGATGTCGGTGTAGCCCAGCTCGCGCATCGTTTTGGCGGCCAGCGCCGAGCGGTTGCCACCGGCGCAGTACAGGACGACCGGGGCGTTCTTGTCGGGGATCGCCTCGTCGACCCGCAACTCCAGGTAGGCCCGAGGGATGTGGATGGCACCAGGGAGGTGGCCGGCCCGCCACTCATCGCCCTCGCGCACGTCGACCAGGGTCATCGGGTCGTGATGCTTGATCATCCGGTCGACCTGTTCGAGGTCCAGAGCCTCCACCTCGGACTTGGCCTGCTTGACCACGTCCCGCCCGCGAATCGCCTCGGCCATGGTTTTCTCCTATTCGGAAATGGTTATCGCGCCATTGTAGTTGGGTCGCCGAGCAACCCAACCCGCGACCCCGAGTAGGCTGGGTGTATGCCCATCATCAAAGAAGCCGACGCGGCCTACCTCCGCGAGCAGCTCGCCACCCTGCTGACCAAGCAGGTCCGGGTCCGCCTGTTCACCGAGCCCTCGAGCGCCCTCTTTGTCCCCGGCAAGCCGACCTGCGAGACCTGCACCGAGGCCGAGGCGCTGATGAAGGAGGTGGCCGAGCTCTCCGACCTGGTCTACCTGGAGATCATCGATGTCTCGGCGCAGCCGGACCTCGCCCAGGAGGCCGGGATCAGCCTGATCCCGACGATAGCGGTCGACGACGGTGCCGACGCCGGGGTGCGCTTCAGCGGCCTTCCCGACGGCTACGAGTTCAGCTCGTTCGTCGAGACCCTGGTTGCCGCCGGGAGTGACACCGGCCACGGGCTGTCGGCCGAGTCGCTGGAGCGGCTGGAGTCGCTGACCGCCGACGTCGAGATCAAGACCTTCGTCACCCCCACCTGACCGCACTGCCCCCGCGCCGTCGTGACGGCGCACCGCCTGGCCTTGGCCAGCCCGCACATCCGGTCGGTATCGATCGAGGCCCAGGAATACCCGCAGGTCGCCGCCGCCTACGCGGTGTCGTCGGTGCCGAAGATGGTGGTCAACGACCGCGTCGCCTTCCTCGGGGCGCTGCCCGAGGCGGCCTTCCTCGACACCGTGCTCCGTGCTGTCGAGCAAGGCAACGGAGCGAGCTCCACGCCGCCCCCGGAGTGACCGACCCGGTCCTCGTCTCCCCGGTCAACATCTCGGAGGGCCGCCGCCAGGAGGTGATCGACCGGGTCGCCGGCGAGGCGGAGAGCAGGAGCGTCCACCTCCTCGACCTGCACAGCGACCCCGACCACAACCGCTCGGTGCTCACGGTCGCCGGTCCGCCCAAGGCACTGCTCGTCGCCCTCCTCAACGTCACCGGTATGGCCGTGGAGTACCTCGACATCTCGCGCCATGAGGGCGTTCACCCCCGGCTGGGATCCGTCGACGTGGTCCCGTTCGTGCCGCTGCGGCCGCAGGACCGGCCGGCTGCCCTCGATGCAGCCCACCGCTACGCCGCGGAGGTGTTCCACCTGCTCGGCATCCCAAGCTTCTTCTATGACCAGGCGGGGGGCGGCCGGTCGCTCCCGGAGCTGCGCCGCCGGGCGTTCAACGGCCTGCTCCCCGACGTGCCCGGAGACCCCACCGCCGCGCACCCGACGGCCGGCGCCATCGCGGTGGGCGTGAGGGACCCGCTCGTCGCCTACAACGTCGACCTCTCCGGCGACGACCTGGCCGCCGCCAGGGCCATCGCCACCGCGGTGCGCCGCATCGACGGCGTGCGGGCTCTCGGCCTGGCCCTGCCCAGCCGCCGGCAGACCCAGGTGTCTATGAACCTGATCCGGCCGCTCGTCACCGGGATCGGCGACGCCTTCGATGCCGTCGCCTCGCTGGCGGCCGAGGCCGGCATCGCCGTCGCCGGCAGCGAGCTCGTCGGGCTGGCCCCCCGCCGG